>Ga0075436_100000468_pt1 | contig 26273 bp, 13 predicted proteins | sample RhiMethybrSRZTD5_FD_75303 | JGI IMG/M metagenome (GOLD analysis project Ga0075436, IMG submission 75303) | Populus rhizosphere microbial communities from Tennessee, USA - Rhizosphere MetaG P. TD hybrid SRZTD5 | ecosystem: Host-associated > Plants > Roots > Rhizosphere > Soil | place: USA...
CGGATCGTTTGACCAGGGCGTCAATCGATTCTCGCGGCTGTTTACCGACCAGGTGTAGCCGGCGCCGGTTTCAGAAACCTGACAACCGAAATCCTTGCCGTTCGAGATGACATTCAACCACGGCGCAGGAGTCCACTGGCCCTCACTCAGGATGGCAACATACTCACGTCCGCCTTCGGTAAACCCGCCCAGTCCGTTGAAGAAAGACAGCGTAGGAACGGTGAGTGGCTGCTCGGGATATCGCCGCGAGGGCATTCGCGGCACGAATGTGGGAGGCAGCACATCTTCGACGGGCCTTCGCACCAGTTGCTCTTCGAGCGGTCCGCGATCGGCGACTATCACAACTCGCGCGACAGTGTGTAAAAGAATCCGATCGGCTTCGGGCATGATATCGGTTCGTCGAAGAAACACGCCTCCAGGTTTATCAATCAAAGCATGCGACCCGCTTATTCGCACCAGCCGTTGCAACTCCTCGTGTAGATTTTGAAAGTAGCTCGGCGGGTTGTCATTCAAGATGACGAGGTCAAACACCAGCCCTTTGAGTCTCAAATACTCATGGCAACGAAGTATCTCGCGCACGATGCCCATGTCGTCATCTTCTTTCAGCCTGACAAGCGCAATCGGCAAATCGCCGCTGATGCCGTAGGGCCAGAGATCCGATTGTTTTCGTGTATTGAGCGCGAGGACGTGCGAGCGAGGCCGCAATGAAGGGTCTGAGTACAACAACCGCCCGGCGAGTCTCTGAAAAAGATGAGCCACGTCGGCATCGATTTGTAGATGCCGCATCTCGACTTGCGCCTTAGTCCACGCGAGTCCCGATTCGCGCTCAAACGCGTAAGGGTTGTGATATTTGTCCAACAGCCTCAACGCTTCATCGCGCGAGCGGGCCAAGCCCGTAGCGAAGGTCACGCGCGCAGTTTCTCGCGGTCCGACTCGGATGTGTTGCCTGAGCGAAAAGATCGGATCGAGCACCGAGCCCACGGTATTGGAAAGGGGCCGGCCTTCGGTTACGGCTATTGGATTGGCGGGCGTATGGCCGCGTCCCAGGAATCGCGCGCGGTCCGTCTCATATTGGACCGCTCCCAATGTTTTGCCGTCTGCGATAACAACGTGAAGTCCCCAAACTTCGCCCTCGTTTTCTGAACGACGACGCCTCGTGGCGAGAAGACCATTTTCGCTCGGGACGAATTCAGTCTGGACAAAAAGATTGCTGAAGGTTGAGTGTGCGAGATCCGCAGGGCCCGGCGCCAGCACCACTTCCATGTAGCTTGTAAGCTCGATATCGCGCGTTCGGTTGGTGTTGTTTGTCACGCGGATTCTGCGCAGCTCGGTATTGTCTTCAGGCGAGACGATCACTTCCATGCTCGTCACGATTCCTGAATCCGTGCGCCGAAACTCAGCCTTCTCCTCAGACAACGACGCTTCATACGATTGCGGCTTGCCCGGAATCGGATGATAGCCGGCAGACCAAACCGCGCCGCTGCGAACGTCGCGCAGATAACAGAAGCTGCCCCAGTGATCTCGAGTGGCGTCCTCTCGCCAGCGGCTAACAGCCGTCTCTCCGCAAACCGAGTAGCCTGAGCCCGATGTCGTTATGACCACCGAATAGACTCCATTCGACAACAACTGCGTTCGCGGAGTCGGCAAGCTGGGCGAGTCGTAGCGACGAGGATCGGGTGAGCGGAGAATCCCGCGAGCGCCATCGGAACGAACCTCTTCGGCTCGCGGCCGCGCAAGTGCGACACCGCGAGGGATGCGTTCCTGCAACAACAACTCGGTCGCTTGAACGAGCGGCTCCAAATGAAATCGCCGCTGCATTACATTGCCGTTGAGCACATCATCGAGCGCGACCAGGATCATTCCCTGATGGTGAGCCATAAACGCTTTCATCAACGCTCGATCCTGGTCTGGTTGAAGTCGATCTTTGGTGTAGTCGATCGATTCGTAGAAGCCGTACCGAGTCAGCGCTCCTTCGCGAGCTAACCGCCGCATGTTTTCAAGCGCAACTCTCGGCTCGACCAACGCTGCAAGCGCAGTGGAATAAGGAGAGATCACAAGGTCATCGCTCAACCCGCGTTTTAGACCCAGACCCGGGATGCCAAACGGACCGTATTGGTAGTTTAGTTGCAAGTCGAACGCGTTATAGGCTGATTCCGAAACTCCCCACGGAACTCCTCGCTCTTTGCCGTATTCGATTTGCCGCGCAACTATCGCGCGATAAGTCTGATCGAGAAGCGTGTCGGGATAACTGCGCATCAACAGAAGAGGCATCAGGTATTCGAACATCGTCGCCGTCCACGAAACCAGCGCCCGGCCTCCATCAACTTGTGTGAAGCCGCGACCGAGATGAAACCAGTGCTCCTGCGGCACATCTCCTTTTGCGATTGCGATGAAGCTCGCTAACCGCGATTCAGATGCAAGCAGATCGTAGAAAGAGTTATCGCGCCTCCCATCGGTGACGCTGTAGCCTATGACGAAAACTTTTCGCCCTTCGTCATACAAAAAGCGAAAGTTCATCGCATCGATCATCTCCTGACTGTGAAGCGCCAATGCGCTGTACCTTGATACAAGCTGGGTCGCGAGTTGCGACGACTGTTCGATGAGATTCTTCAGGACATCAATTCCCCTTAGCGCTTTTTGCTTGTCGGCTCCATCACAGGACGCAACGTGCTCGCGAAACTCTGCAAACTTCTTTACCACGTGACTGCACCACTCAGGGAGCTGTTCGAGAGTCGGCACCCGGTCTAGATCTTTAAGGACCTGTTTCCATTCGGCGGCAATTTCTTCGGAACAGCCGGCGATGAGGGGCTCGAGGCGCGATGTAAAAGCAAGCGACCAGGGCGTGAGCGTCGCGAGGTCGCGGCGTCGTTCGCGCAGTTGATGCGTCAGCGATTGCGTCCACAAGCTAAGCTGATCAAATTGGCCGCGGTCGTGTTCGTGAGACAATGCTTCGACGATGTCTTCGATTTCAACCGCGCGGCTCGATAGTGCTTGAAACAACACTTGCCATTCCGACAAACGTCTTGGCGCGGCGGTTTCTAATGTTGATGCACAACTTTCGATTTCGCTCCGCAACTGTTTTAGCGTGACCGCGCCGGTACTTTGGCGAACGGCTTTGAGCTTCGCGGACTCTTCACGCATCAGCAAAACCGTATCCCTCATCCCTTCGACCGATGCGTCGTCAAAGACCGGCAACTCGGCGATATCAACACACGATTGCTTCATAGCAAGGAGCAACGCTGCGAGGTTTCCGCTGTCTACTGTTGAAATATACTGCGGCCACAGCGGCCCGAGCGTCTGCGTGTCGTACCAGTTGAGAAAGTGACCCTGGAAACGATCGAGTTTTTCCATCGAAGCGAGGGTGAGCTCGAGGCGCTCAGCCATTTCGAAAGTTCCAACGTATCCAAGATCGCGGGCAGCAGCGGTTGACAATAAGAGCAACCCAATATCGGTAGGTGAAGTGCGATGTGCGATGATTGGCTTGGGATCTTCCTGATAGTTGTCCGGCGGCAGCCAATGATCCCCTTCCCCGACAAAACTCTCAAAGAACTTCCACGTGCGCCTTGCAATCAGACGCGCCACTCGGCGATCGTCTAACGCGAGGTCCTGCTCTCTCTTGGGCAGATCGCGGCTCACCCAATGAGCGATGAGCGGCGCCGCCGCCCACAACGCCAGAAACGGCGCGGCAACAACAAACGCCAGCGGCCTCGTGAGCGAGATGAATATCGCTATTACGAGGATGAAGGCTTCGGCGGGCCACATCAGCCGCCAAAACGCTTGAAGGTCGTGCGCGCTTCCCTTCTCCGCTTGCGCGGCCGTCTCCCATTCGAGAAGACTCTTCTTGGAAATCAACTTGCGATAGAACGTAAGGGCGATTGCGTGAGACTGCAGGTAAGCCTGGTGCGCGATGAAAGTCAGCGATAGAAGAAACTGCGCTGTGTTTGTGCGAAGGTCTCCCCATACGCTCCAGAAATGACTCGACCACGGAATTCCACGCGGATGAACGAGCAGTGAGTTGGTGACGTGACCGTAAACCGGGAACGCCAGGAAAACTATGGCCGCGATCGTCCAAAAAAGCGGCGAGCCGGGCAATACGGTCCAGGCCGCAAACAACCACAGCAGCATCGTCGGGGCGACCATGCTTCTACGCAGGTTGTCGAAAATCTTCCAACGCGAAATCAGCGGCAACCTGTTTCGCACTGGACTTCCATCGGCGTCGCGCACTCGTGGAAAAAGCCATCGCGCAATTTGCCAGTCGCCTCTCGTCCATCTATGTTGCCGCTTCGCGTATGAATCGTAATGTGACGGATAGTCGTCCAGGAATTCGACATCAGTGACCAGAGCCGCGCGCGCATATAAGCTTTCAAACAAATCGTGACTCAGCAGAAGGTTTTCAGGCACGCGACCGGCAAGCGCAGCCTCGAACGCGTCAACATCGTAAAGGCCTTTGCCGGTGAAAATTCCTTCGCCGAAAAGATCCTGATAAACGTCGGAAACCGCGGTGGTATACGGATCAATTCCGGTGTGCCCGGAGAATATGCGCGACAAATGCGAGCGCGAAGAACTGGTCAGCGTCATGCTCACTCGAGGCTGAAGAATCCCGTATCCTTCAGTGACTCGGTTGGAAAGTGGATCGATGCGAGGTTGATTCAACGGGTGAAGCGCGGCTCCGATCAAACGGCGCGCCGAATCGCGAGGAAGCTGCGTGTCGGAATCCAGAGTGATAACGTAGCGTATGCTCGAAAGAAAAGTCGCATCGGCGGTCGCTATGAAATAACTCGTGTCGAAAGCACCGCGAAGCAGCCGATTGAACTCATGAAGCTTGCCGCGTTTGCGCTCCCATCCCATCCACTTGTCTTCGGTTGGATTCCATTGACGCCGACGGTGAAAGAGATAGAAGCGTTCTGCCTGCGATTCGCCATAACGCGCATTTAATTCCTCGATTCCTTTGATCGCGATGTTCAATACAGCGTCGTCATCGGGCATATGCTCGCTCGAGGCGTCCGCAAAGTCTCCGAGAATCGCGAAATAAACATGGTCGTCACGGTTCGCAAGGAAACACACTTCCATTTTGTCGAGCAGATCGCTAACCGTGTCCTCGCTGGTAAGCATCGTCGGAATTACGACGAAGGTTTGCGCGTGATCGGGTATGCCGGATTCGGTGTCCAGTTTGGGCGGCAGATTCGGATCGAGCAGAACCGTTATATCGAGGTTCAAAACACTGACGGCGAGATCGCTCGCGGCGACTAGCAGTAGCACCGCTACACCAACCATGGCCCACGGCTCAGCGCCGCTAACGAATGCGTACAGCAGGAAGGGACTCAGAATGAGCGCAACCAAAAAAAGAATTCCACCGAGATAGACAGTCGTGGGATGTCTGAGAACAGTCCTAAGCAGCGCTTCAGGGAGGCGCGCCCGATATTGAACTTGCTTTTCCAGTTCTGCGCGGCCCCGGTCAATGAGATAGAAGCCAACGTGCGACCGTCGACTGTCGTCGGGCATTGAACTACGCGATTGTTCCGCGAGCGAAACTGCATTCCGAGCAACTTCCTGTTCAGTGAGCCTGGTACGTTTGGCAATTCTTTCTATCACATGCCTGTACCGATCTCGGGTGGCGAAGTCCATCAACCGGTAAGCGTCGACTGGATCCTCTGCGAGTATTGGATCGATCTGACTGACGCTTTCAAAGAATTGTTTCCAGTCGAGCGTCGACAGCAGACGCATGCTTGTGATGATGTTGCCTACCGTGACTTGGGTCGCGGCCTGTCGCTGATGCTCGATGTGAACGGTTTGTTCTATTGTCGTCGACTCGAGCGAGAGTTTTTTCTCGATCCAATCGATCGCCGGCCATACTTCGGGGTCTTGATCGCGCAGACGTTGCGTGAGCTGAACTATGAACGCTCGGTCGAGTTGTTTCTTTTTCTCGAGCGCCGATTCCAGAAGCTCGACCAGCGCGCTCGGCTCGCGGCCGGCCATTTCAAGTAGCTGGTCGCCAAGCGCGTCCGCCTGGTCTCTTGCATCGCGCGCCGCAACTATTCGGAGAGCAAGGCGCCTGAGGTTCTCAACCAGCGCGAGCCTCAGCGTGATGGCGATTGCCCATAATTCTCCGATTGAAAGCGGAACAACCTGTTGATAAGCGCGCACAAAACGGGCGATCGTGTCTCCATCGAGGCGGCTGTCGGTGTGTGCGATCAAGGCCAGCGCGACTGCATACACGCGAGGATAGCCGGCCAGCTCGCCACTCTCGAGCTTGGGAAGCTCCTTGTAGTAAGACTTCGGCAGATCGTGGCGAATCTCGCGAAGCTGTTCTTCAACTATGTGAAAATTATCGACAAGCCATTCGGCGGCGGGCGAAACAGCGCGCCCTTCCCTGGTTGCGTCTGCAAGCGCGCGGTAGACTGCAATCAATTTGCGGCGATTCTCTTCCAGTCGAGGCAGCAGCCGCCGGCGCTGCGCAGGCCGGGAAGCGATTCGGTGTTCGGCGGCAAGCTCGCTCGCGAACTGTTCCAGACGCTCGACGCTGAACAACTCTTCTCGTATTGGCTCTTCGTGTGTGTTTATGTCAGAACGAATTGTTCCCTGGAGTGAACTCATGCGGCATCGACTCGCTTCGCGTATGTGGACAAACCACGAAGCGCAACGCTTTCAGCATATCATCTCGATGCGCGCTCACGCGACCACGATTTCAACAATCGTCATGAAGAAATCAGGTTAGCTCAGGCAATGAGGTTCTTATTGAAGTCTCACGACCTCGCTCTAACTCCTGATCTCGATCAGTGTTGAAAAGTTTTCGTTAGTAACCGGGTTGAGTGATCAATCGCGGTACGATTGATCGATCCGATCGAGCTTTCGCAGAAGCCCCGGCCAAACCAGATCCGCTCCGATCCCTTTGGTCACGACTTTTGCCTGAGCCTCGATACCTTTCAATATGGGAGTCGAGATATGCACAAGCTCGCTTCCGCCGGCTTCAGCCATCAGTTGAATCTCGCAGGCGCGTTCGAGGTTATACATCGCCAGGAACGCTTCGGCGGCGTTGCTCCCGATCGTCAACAGCCCGTGGTTGCGCAGGATCAAATTGTTTTTGTCGCCGAGGTCGGAGACCAGCCGAGGCTTCTCGGCTTCGTTTAACGCGAGCCCTTCGTAATCGTGATAAGCGATCGAAGCCAGGGCGAAAAGTGACTGCTGTGAAACCGGAAGAAGGCCCTGCTTCTTTGCTGAGATCGCAACACCATGCCTCGTGTGAAGATGCATAACGCACAGCGCGTCTTCGCGGGCGGCATGAACCGCACTGTGAATCGTGAAGCCTGCCGGATTGATGTCGTACGATCCATCCATCACCTTTTTACCGCCGAGATCCACCTTCACCAGGCTCGAAGCAGTGATCTCATCGAACATCAATCCATACGGGTTGATAAGAAAATGGTGCTCGGGTTCGGGCACTCGCGCCGAGATGTGCGTAAAGATGAGGTCATCCCAACCGAAGAGCGCGACCAGCCGATACGCCGCCGCCAGATCAACACGCGTTTGCCATTCTTCAGCCGTGACTGCCTCGCGAACCGCGACCGCTCTTGCTTGCATAATGCTTAAAGCTCCTTTGTCGAAATTGGGTTACCGATTGATAGACATTACAAAGGCGGGCATGACCCGCAGCACTTCGGAACCTAACGCGAATTCGCCGCAATGCCGCGAAACTGGCTCTGGAGGCCGCTTTCGCGGGCATTACGTTTTCGGAAAAAGCTATTTACTAACCGAGAAGTCAGCAGACTTCTGATCCTTCTGGGTGCCGCTTTCATCGAACATCTGAACTTCAAGCCTGTACTTGCCTTTTGGCCAACCTGCGTTTGGAGGCGAAAACGTAAATGTCGCGGTACCGCTGCTCGGCAACTCCACCATGGTCTCCAGTCCTGGAATCGGACCGCTCTGTTGTCCTTCAACAGAGTCCACTGCCAGGCGTCCCTTTACCTTCACCTTTCCCGGGCTGTTTGAGACTTCGGCGATCCCGTACACCGTGTCGTCGACTCCGAAGCTGCTGGTTTGCTCGTTTCCGGCTTTGTCCTTACTCGTCTTTAAGCTGCTGATGTTGGCAGTTGTGAAGCTGCAGGCAACTAAGCTGATGAGCACTAGTAAAAACCCGGCGCTAAGAATTTTTTTATTTGTCTTCATTTTCTTTTCTCCTGTTGGTTTTGCGGCGTCACGCGTTCGTCGGCGTCAGGGATCCAAGCGCCCAATCCTATACAGAATCCGCGAAGTCATCAAGGTGAGTTGCACGCTTCGTAATGATCTAGAGTTGTTGAATGTTGATTTTGCTATATGTATAATCCGCCCGCCTCCTGTAACAACGATATCCCAAGCCTTTCAGGACATCGGAGCAACGGAATGAAACCATTAGCAAGACTCTTGATGCTCATCTGCTGTGCCGCAGCAGGTCTGGTAATGATTAGTCCACTGCACCTCTTCGGGTCGCGAGTGGTTCTGGCTGACAAGGATGAGTCGCCGGTTCCGCAGAATCAGACGGCGGTTGCTCAGTGTCCGGACGCGAAGGAGAGTTCGTTGCCACTTCCGAGTTCGATGACTCCCGACCAATTTCATGACAAGCTGCTGGCCTTCCTTCAGAGCACCGAATACGTGAAGCTGAATTGGTGCGTCGATAAAGGCGTTCGCGATACCGGACCATTCGTCGACTCGACGTACCTGGGCGTTCATCCGGCAGTCAGAATCTACTATTCACCCGCGATAATGAACTGGCTCGTCAACGGCCGCATAAACGCCATCCCGGACGGCGCGATGATAGTGAAGGAGATGTACAACCCGGGCCCGGCCGCTCGATACGCCGGCAAGAAACTCACTCCTTCTTCGTGGACGGTGATGATCAAGGACTCGAAGGCTTCAAAGGATGGCTGGTTCTGGGGAGGCTTGTGGACGAGCGATCCTCCGATGCCCAAACCGAGCGACAGCTTCAAGCCTCCTTTCAACGTTCTCAACGAAGGCTTCGGGCTCTCGTGTTTGCATTGCCACGCGTCCTCAGAAAAGGAGCTTACCTTCACCGCGACCGATAACATCAAAGGCTTTCCGGGAAATCCGCTGAGTTACTTCATCGACGACACGTGGAGAAAGCCTGCGACCTTCGCAACAGTCTTGAACGAATTGGAGCACACGCCGCCCGATCATAAGAAGATTCACGTATCAGCGAAGCCGCCCGTGCGCTTTTCGCCCGACAGCGACTTCCTGAAGTTCTTTAAGGGCACTTCGCCCGAGAGCGCTGAAGCGCTGCAAGTGATGCCGGCTGAAACGTACGATCACATCTTCGCTGGTCACGATGGCGCCGAAGACTTTGTCACCTCCGATCAATGCATGATCTGTCACAGCGGAAATGCTTGGTTCGGCAGCAAGTTCTTGATGATCCTCGATCCAACTTCTTCGAATCCGGTAAACGTTTCGCCTTACGGGGAATGGCGTTGGTCGCCAATGGGCCTGGCCGGACGCGATCCGATCTTCTACGCTCAACTCGATAGCGAGCTCGCCTACTTGAAAGATCGCAAAGACGATCAACAAAAAGTCATCAATACTTGTTTCCGATGTCACGGGGTGATGGGCAAGCGGCAACTTGATGCGGACAACGGCTACGATCCGGCATCGCCCGTCAACAAGAATCCCGAACCGAATTTCAATGTCGAGTTTGTCTACGACACGAATCTTTCATCGAAGAACTTCAAGTATGGGGCTCTCGCTCGCGACGGAGTGAGCTGCGCCGCTTGTCATCACATAGTTCAGGACAAAACGCCTGCCGGTAAGGACCCGCTCGAATGGTTCTTGAATCACAACATCACCGGCCAATTTACAATCGGAAAGCGCGATGAGATGTTCGGTCCGTTCGAAGACAACTCAGTCAAGCCGCCTCCGAGTGAGGCGAACACCATCTCGCCGCATCCGATGAAGGAATCGCTCGGCGTCGATCCAAAATACGATGCTTACATAAAGGATTCGAGATTGTGCGGCAACTGTCACACAATCAATTTGCCGGTGATGGATGAAAAACCGTTTGGCCATTCGCTCGAGCAAGTCACCTACCTCGAATGGCTCAATAGTCAGTATCAAACGGATTTCAAACCCGGCCCGAATGCGAAGTCTTGCCAGGATTGTCATATGGCTTCGAGCTACGCCAACGCGGCAAACAAAGTCGACGTGCCGCTGATTCAAACCGCGTTCGCCGACGTGCAAGACGATACGTATCCGGCTGCGGATCACCTTGCACCAATGGATCAGGTTCGCGCGCGTTTTCGCGACAAAGGTTTCGTCCGTCATCAGCTTCAGGGGCTGAACATTTTTCTGCTCGAGATGTTCAGTCAGTTCATGACGCCCGACAAAAACAATCCACCGAACTACTCCAACGATATTCTCGGAGTTCGCAAGAGCGATTTCATGAGCACGCTCAGCAATGATTTGCCGAACTCGATTTTGAACTTTGTGCAGGCCGCGCAGCACGAAACGGCTACGATTGAAGTAACCAAGCCGGTTGTCGACGGTGAGAGTTTGGTCGCAGAGGTGACAGTTACAAACAAGACAGGCCATCGCTTCCCGAGCGGCGTCGGATTCCGCCGGTTGTTCATCGAGTTTGATGTGATCGATGTCTCGGGCAAGACGGTATGGTCATCGGGCGCGACTAACGACGAAGGCTTCATCGTCGACAACAGCGGGAATATTCTCGAGACCGAATACATCGGCACGAGCCGCAATATGAAAGGACCGAGCCAGCCTCACTTCTACGGCAAGGAGCATCCGATCACTAGCTCAAGCCAGGTGCAAATTTACGAAGAGCTGATTAAGGACTCCAACGGCAACCTCACGACAAGTTTCATTCGCCGCGACGCAATAGTGAAAGAGAATCGGTTATTGCCCAGGGGCTGGACACGCGAAGGCCCCGCGCCGTTGTCGCTCAACGGCGAGTTCCTGCATTCGACTTTCCCGGAAGGTGACGCCGCGAATGACCCGAGCTATCTGAACGGCAGCGGCACAAGCAAGGTGCGCTATGCGATACCGCTCTCACAATTGCCAAAAGGGATTGACTTGTCGAAGCTCACTGTGAAGGCGACGCTTTACTACCAATCGATCCCACCTTACTACCTGATGCAGCGATTCGAGCAAGCGCCCAACGCTCGGGGCACGCAGCGATTGTTCTATTTGACTTCACGCTTGAACCCGAAAGGAACGCAGATTGAGAATTGGAAGCTGTTGATCGCGTCAACTCAATAGCAAGTCAGCGCTGTGAGGATCGCCGGTGAGAAGCTCCGCCAGGTTGCGCTGAAGAAGTGATCGTTATCGATTGACCATGTAATATTGAAATGACAGATACGCAAGGACTGACCCAGGGCCTACTCTCCCCAGAAGCCCTTGATGCTTATGAGGTGCAAAGCCTGGGCATCAGACTACGGGCATAGGTCCAGCGCGGTGTTTCTTAGCTCGGCCATTTGCACTTAAAAGTCTTAGTTGCGAGGAACGATGATGCATCCTCATGTTTTTGTCGTTATGCCATTCGGCGTCAAGGAAGCGCAGAGGGCAACACCAGCCACTGAAAACGCCCCTGAGAAACCGGCCATCAAGATAAGCTTCGACGAAGTCTACGATCTGCTGATCAAACCAGCTCTGACCAAAGGCGGGTTCGTGCCCTTTAGGGCCGACAAGGAACCGGGGGCCGGTGATATTCGCACGGACATGTACTTTGAGTTAGTTACCGCCGATGTCATATTGGCGGACATTTCTATTCTGAACGCCAACGTCTTCTATGAGCTGGGAGTGCGGCACGGCGTGGCGCCGCGCGGGGTGTTGATGATCCACGGTGGGTGGACGAACAGACCATTTGACGTCGCGCCTGATCGAACCTTCTCTTACGATGGCAAGCTTTTCGCTGTAAGGCCAGCCGAACGCGCCGATGAGTGGCGCACGCGACTCGAAGCCGAAACGGATAAGCTTGCGACGCTCCTAAAGAATGCGTCGGAGGTTGACGAGCAGACCATGGGCAGTCCGGTCTACAAGGAATTGGTAGGCCTAAAGCCACCCGATTGGAGCAACATCCAGACGGCGCGGGCGAAATACTTCGGAGACGTATTTGCGGACTGGAAGGCGCGCGTTGAAGCGGCGAAGCTGAACGGATGGCCGGGTGACATACTCACTCTGGCCGACGACGCGCCGACGCGCTTCCACCGAGCCAGGCTTCTCTGGCAAGCCGCTGATGCCCTTTGCAGCATGCATCGTTTTGAGGCCGCACTCTCGGTGCTCAAAGACCTGCTGGCGCTTGACCCTAAACACCGCGACGCGCAGACGCGACTTGGTCTCGTGCTTGGTCGCCTGGGCAAGGTCAACGAGGCAAAGGTGCACATGCTGAATGTCGTCGAGCAGTACAAGGATGATACGGAAGCGCAAGGCATCCTGGGCCGGGTCTACAAAGATCTCTGGCGGTTGGAATGGAAGGACCTCGAATCGCTGGAAGAACGCCAACGAGAGGCGGTCTCCACGTCGAACTACATCGCTAGTGCCGTCCGAAGCTATGATCGGGCCGCGCGCAAGAAGTTCGACTACTACAATGGAATCAACGTCGTCTCCTTCGTCAAGCTCCTCGAACACTTGAAGGAGGCGACCGGCGAGCAGCCGGCTGATTGCAAGGTTAACGATATTCCGGATTTGATCTCGGTGGTGCGCTTCGCTGCGCAGAGCGCGCTCGATTGTGCCGGACTCGACGCCGGGCAGGACGGCGTGTGGGCGGCAGCCACGCTCGGCGAACTCGAGCTTGTCGTGGGCGATGCCGAAAAAGCGCGCACGCTCTACCGCAGCGCGGCAAGTGCGCCCGCCACGACCTACTTCAACGTTAACTCGATGCTGGACCAAATCTACCTCTTCGAGAACCTGGGTTTCCGCCCCGACGCCGTGGCCGGCGTGAAGACAGTTCTCGAACTGAGGAGGAAGGTTCTCGAACAGAGGATAGGCGGGTTGAAAAAATCAGAGCCCCGCTTTAAGAAGGTTGTGCTCGCCAGCGGCCATATGATCGATAAACCCGGTCGGCCTGAAGAGCGCTTCCCGCCGCGCAAAGAGAGAGCAGTCCGTGAGCTTATTGCCAAGCAGCTTGAGGACTGGGAGGTCGGAGCAGGCGATCTTGCCATCTGCGGCGGGGCGCGCGGCTCTGACATACTCTTCGCGGAACTGTGCGCCGACCGCGGGGCTGAAGTGTGGGTACTTCTTGCGCTACCCCAGGGCGAATTCCTGGAAGAGTCCGTCAGGCTGCCCGACAGCGATTGGGAGGCCCGTTTCTTCACGCTGCGCGACCACGCCGCAGTAAAAACTTTTCAACAGTTTGATCGGCTGAAGTCGCCGCCAAAAGGCGCCTCAGTCTTTTCACGCAACAACCTGTGGATGATAAATACCGCCCGGGTCGAGGCAAACGATCCAAAGAACTTGTACGCAGTCATTGTCTGGGACGAGAAACCGACAGGCGATGGTCCTGGCGGCACATCCGATTTTGCAGCGCGAGTCAAGCGCCTGGGTGGTCACCTCGCATCCATAATTAATCCAACGAGACTTTGATTCGCCCTTCCCCTTGAAAAGGAAAATGAGCATGTCGATACAAGACAAGACAGACAAGCAAGGCCCGCGCAAACTCCTGGCACTGGATGGTGGTGGCATCCGAGGCATCATGACGCTCGAAGTGCTTGCGAGGATAGAAGAGGAGTTGCAGAACAAGCTTGGCCGCGACGACCAGTTCGTTTTGGCCGATTACTTCGATTACATCGCAGGAACCAGCACCGGGGCGATCATTGCTACCTGTCTTTCAATAGGAATGCGCGTTAGAGAGATTCGCGATTTCTATATTGACAGCGGGCCGGCTATGTTCGATAGGACGAACCTGATCCAACGTTTCTCCCGCAACAAGTTCCACGATCAAAAACTCGCCGCGAAGCTTCAGGATGTCATCGCGCGAAAGACTGGCGAGCCCGAAGCGACGCTCGGGAGCGACGCGCTTCGAACCTATCTGCTGATTATTCTGCGCAACGCGACCACCGATTCACCATGGCCGATCTCGAACAATCCCGCCGCCAAGTACAATGACCGCACTCGGGCCGTTTCCAATCTGGACCTTCCGCTGTGGCAACTCGTGCGTGCCAGCACCGCTGCCCCGACTTACTTTCCTCCAGAAGTGATAACCATCCGCGACAGTAGGCTCATAGACCATGAGTTCGTCTTCGTTGATGGCGGGGTCACGATGTTCAACAATCCAGCCTTTCAACTCTTCCTGATGGCCACCGTCGCACCCTACAACCTGCGTTGGCCGACCGGGGAGGATAAAATACTGCTAGTCTCCATAGGCACGGGGAGTGCCGCCAATGCAAACGCGAACCTCAGCCCGGGGCAGATGAATATTATTTATAACGCGAGTTCAATACCTTCAGCCCTAATGTTCGCGGCGGCAAACGAGCAGGACTTCTTATGCCGCGTGTTCGGCAATTGTCTGAACGGCGGGATGATTGATCGGGAGGTGGGAGCGGTCATGAGCGGAATCAATGGACAAGGGCCGGTGTTTCCGAAGCTCTTCACCTACATGCGCTACAACGCCGATCTCTCACGGGAGGGTCTCGACAACTTGGGGTTGACGCATATCGAGCCCCGCAACGTACAAAAGCTGGATTCTATCGACCACATATCAGAGCTGCAGGAAGTCGGACGCAGTGTCGGCAGACAGGTTGATATTTCTCACTTCGCAGGATTCCTGCAGTAAGCAGCTTTAAGCACTGGCCAAGGCGCGCCTTCTTCTGATCGCTTTTGGCGGACTCTTGTACAGACTGACTATCGGCAGCGTGGCTGTATGAGGGTTTGTTGACATCTATATGCTCACACGTTGGAGGTGAATCTGTGCGCAACTCCAAGGCGCTCGCACGCGACCAAGCCATACGACGCGGGCTCGAGTTCATCTATCGCACGGCTTGCGATGAAGAAACCTTCGAAGACTGGGGCCACGATCTTCTGGGTTGTTTTCATTGCGTTGCCTCGACATCGAAGGATGCTGACCTGGCGAAGCTCGCTCGACAATTCGGACAAGAGCGCGCTCGTCACTGGCGCAACAATAATAGAGCCGTGCCTAAAGATGCTGACGCGAATATGGTCGCGAATCTTGTCTTCGGTGCGGTCGCGGCGAATCATTTTGGTATCCACGACAAAACGCTCAGACCAAAGATAAGAAAAGCCGCTTCGAAGTTCACTGGTGAAGACTACTATTGGTTCAACGCCGCTTCGGAGCCTCCTCCAAGCGATGTTCCTGCTGACTGTGACTGTGGCGCTGTTAATCGGCGCGGCCGCAAAGCCTGCTCGCGTTGTAAGAGCCCTTTGCAGATATACAGCCGTTACGGGATCTACATTGATGCGCTCACGCGAACTTACTTTGCTGAGCGATTGGGCGTTACTCTCGGCTCTCGATATGTTGATGTGATCAAATGGGTGCCCGAGCTGCGGCCTTATCGCGGGCGCGAAGGCGGCGATAATCCGGACTTCTTCGATTCAATCTACGCGGTTACGCACATCGTCTACACCTTGAATGGTTATAGCATGTATCGCCTGTCGCCTCACTGGCTTCCCGACGAATATGAATTCCTCCTGGCCAATCTCGTTGAAGCTATTGCGATCGACGACCCTGATGCTATGGGGGAGTTTCTGGATGCGTTGAAGTCATTCGGACTGACGGAGAATCATCCCTTGATTCGAAAGGGCATGGATTATTTGCTGGCGACCCAGAACCCGGATGGAAGTTGGGGAGATGTGAACTCGGAGGACGTCTATGATCGCTATCACCCGACGTGGACCGCGGTTGACGGATTGCGAGACTACGCCTGGCGTGGTGAGAGGTTGCAATACCCAAGATTGATGCGGCTGCTGAAGAAGTGGGGAGCAAAAGTGAGATGAGGTAAGAGGACTCGATGCAATGAGAATTGACGAGATAAGAGACATCTATCTGGAGTTCTCGAAGACTTACGACAAAGACGTCAAACGCAGTATGAACTACACGGCGTATCGCAGGGTTCCTCTGCTGGTAATGAAACATATGCGGGCCGGCGCTCGCAGGATCCTCGACCTCGGATGCGGCACCGGACTTAGTGCTTTGCTCTTCTTCAAGAATGGCTATGAGGTCACCGGTATAGATGGGTCTCGCGAAATGATTGAACGCGCCAGGAAGCTGCCTTACCAAAAGCTCCTCTGTCAGAATCTGGAAAAGAACCTTCGCGTAAGAAATAAATCCTTCGATGCGGCGGTGATGGTTGGAGTGATGGATTACCTGGACGATCCCGCTGCCGTGCTCACACAGGTCAAGGAGAAGCTCGTTGACAACGGCGTGTTTGGTTTTACCGTGCCTCAGAAGAGCGCATGGTATTCGGATTGGGGTCTGTCGTCGTACTACCGCAATGAGATCGAACCGATCATAGAAGGTGCAGGGTTTACAATACTCGAATCTGAAAAGATCCTCGGCGTAGAGGACTACGGCAAGCGGGCCTACTATAGAAACTACGTGGTGCGCAAAAGGTGAACGCAAGCTAACACGTGTTGAGGATCGATAGTTGCGAAGCAAGTTTCTACACCGGACATTTGTGAAGACGACGCGGCGAATGATCCAAGTTATCAGGACGGCAGTGGAACCAGCAGAGTACGTTACGCGTTACCGGTGTCACAATTGCCGAAGGGCGTTGATGTGTCGAAGCTCACTGTGAAGGCTACGTTGTATTATCAGTCGATCCCACCGTACTACCTGATGCAGCGTTTCGAGCAAGCGCCTTACGCTCGGGCATGCAGCGATGGTTCTATCTGACCTCGAGACTGAACCCTAAGGGAACGCCGATCGAGAATTGGAAAGATGTTGATTGCTTCCGGTCAATGGTTGAATCAGCAGAAATGAAGAGGCTGACGCGAGAGCACCGACCGTATTGAATGTTTTGCCACATCTTCATGAATCTAACCTTTTGAGGATCGTGACATTGGCGGCCGGAGACGCCAACCGGCCGTCGGCAGTCTGTGTGGACGGCCGACTCGCCAAGTGTCGATATACATCACAGGGCTGGCGCGATCTTTCTAAATGTGCGCTAATGTCGGGCGTTGATTCCGCCTGTCCTTAGCAAGCCTATTTAATGTTGAGCGTCAATAGTTGACCGCGTATGAATAAACATCAGCGAGGGAATCCATGCCAAACCAGAACTCTCTGTTGAGCTCCGCGCAGGAAAAAGAGCCTGACAAACTAACAAAACTTGATCAAGTGAATATTCTGCTTGCTGAGTATACCCGCCTCAGCTCACATGCCCGATCATACGTTGAACACTTCTCACAAAAATTCACTTTGTTTGGGCTCTTCGTATTGTCTGCCTTCGCGTTCGCTCTTCAGAATCCTGCTTACCAAGTAATTTACATCATGATTCCTTTCTTCGTCTTCTTTATAGGATTCGTGACTACCTCTCAGGTTTACATTATTACTGTATTATCGGGTAGGCTGAAGATCATTGAAAAAAGAATTAAGGATCTAAACGGAGGGAACTACATACTGGAATGGGAAAACCGCGTAGCACCTAAGTATGTTTTCACATTTCTTATAAAAGTCAGAACTAAGGGCCGGAAAGGATCGGAGATCACCATCCCTAATCCAACTGTCATTGCAGTGATTTTCATGCTCCTTCCTGCACAACCCCTAATTATTTACTCTTCGTGGAGAGCATATTCTATCGTACCGTCACCCTGGAACCTTGTATACATTCTCGTTGTCACTATCTCCGACATTGTCATGATTCTTCAATCTTTTTATTTCTATATATTTGGTCAGATCTCTGAAGATAGCTAAGTCGCATTGACTACGTTCGTTGATATCACCCAGAAAGTAGGCGAGATTGATTGACGAAAAAAATATGTACCGTCAACAAAGCCATGCAAGGATATTGCGCAACTCCAATAAGCTAGACAGACTTGAGGTTGTTGAGATTTCGAGTGCCGGTGATTAAAGATCAACCACGTCAAGCCTATCCGGCCTCCCTTCGTTCACCCCTCAACCTGTATTGTTTGAGCTCAAAACTGTCGGTATAGTAAGACGCTTCGTTCGCTAGCTCCTGATCCTCTACTCGGAGTGATGGAAAGACTCAGCCTCAAACCCACTCATAAGTCAGTTCAGAATTATTACGAAGCTCTGCATCAGTACAAAACAATCAACGTGTTTCACGAGGGCGCAGTCCGTTCGGCGTTTCAGAATCTCCTGGAGCTGCGGCCGACAGTTTAATGGAAGCTCGTTCCCGAGTGGCCGATTAAGCAAGATCGCGCTCATTCGTTACGCGTGGACGGTACGCTCGTAGACGAATACAGACTCGCGCATGGTTTCCGGGAAGCGAAAGACAGTCAAGGAAGTAAAGAACAAATTGCAGGGAGGCAGTGACTGCGGAAGCCCGGTCTATCGGCGCTTCCGTGATCAGGGAAGGCTTGCGATTCGAATTCATTGGCTAGGGCAGGAACCGAAACACCTCATACATCAGAAGGCTTCCCGCTACCGCCACGTTCAACGAATCCATTCCTATGGCCATTGGTATGCGAACGATAATGCGGCGGTCGGCAGTCGGTGGTCAGTGGTCGGTTGTTCTTTCTACGTTATTCTTGACCACTTCCGAAACTGTCGTGTAAGATCGCCTGCAGGCTGAGGGTTTCTGCGAGGTTGGTGATTGATTTGCTAATTTTTTACCAACGCTAATGCGACGGGGGCCGGACAGCGCCGGCAAGCGCGATGCCCCACATTGATCGGGGATGTCAAATGCCAGCGCCTGGGTCACCCACCTGTTTTTAACAGGTTCAAAATTAGTGAGTCACACCGCCGAGTGGTTGCCCTCCAGCGCCTTCTCCAGCCTTTCGCTTCGGGCAGGTAACTTCAGTCGCTTCGAATTCGTGACAATCCCAGGTTTGATCATTCGCGCGTTATCGTCATAATCAGAGATCGGAGTTTTCTGCATATGGCATTTTGGAAAAGAAAAAAAGAACCCGAATTCATATCGCTGGGACTTAATCGCGCAGCCACCGCTGAAGAAGAAGCGATCGCTGCGAGGCGCGACGAAGGACCTGAGCCAGAGTTCTACGAGAAGTTCGCGACGGCGGTCGCTTCGACTCGCGAGACACTTGCGGAACGAATCGATTTAGTCATCGGAGCTCGCCGCGAAATCGATGCCGAGGTCCTCGATGAGTTGGAAGAAGCCTTGATCGGCGCCGATATTGGCGTGCAGGCCGCGATGGCAATTATCGAGAAGGCTCGCCAGCAGGTTAATCGCAAACAGTTGGGCGACGTTGCGGAACTGAAGCGGCTGATCAAATCAGAGCTGTTGAGCATCCTCGATTCAGCCGAGCGCAATCGCAAACAGGGCACAGTGGCTTCCGAAACCGAAGTCGCGCCCGACATCAGGCCTTACATATTGATGATTGTCGGCGTAAACGGAGTCGGAAAAACCACGACGATCGGCAAGCTCGCTCATCGCATCAAGAGTGAGGGCAATGAAGTTTTGATATGCGCGGCCGATACGTTTCGGGCAGCAGCAAACGATCAACTGTCGATTTGGGCCGAGCGCTCAGGTGTTCCGCTGATTCAACAGAAGCCCGGCACTGATCCTTCAGCCGTATTGTTCGATTCTATTCGCGCGGCGAAAGCGCGCAATGCAGACGTATTGATCATCGACACGGCAGGCCGCTTGCACACAAAAACAAATCTTATGCAGGAGCTCGAGAAGATGCGCCGCGTAGCCAGCCGCGAAATCGAAGGCGCTCCTCACGAAGTGCTGCTGATAATGGATGCGGTGACTGGTCAGAACGGATTGGAGCAAGCTCGACAATTCACAAAAGCCGTGCCGGTTACGGGATTGGTGTTGACCAAGCTCGACGGAACAGCGAAAGGCGGAATCGTGATCGCGATCGCGAAGGAGCTTGGGATACCGATTCGTTACGTCGGAGTCGGCGAACAGATGAACGATCTGATCGAGTTTTCGCCTGAGGCCTATATCAACGGCCTGTTTCAATAGCAGAACGATTCACGCGCATTCGCAGGACTCGGCTACTCGCGCTCAACTTCCATGCGTCGCTCTTCGATCAACTCATCGACCAGCGAACGTTCCGCAGGCACGTGATTGCGCACAATCGCTCTGGCTTGTTCGAGCGCCGCATCGCTGACTCCACGCGAGCTGAATCCTCTTGCGTTTGGACTTAGCGCGTCGGCTCTTCGCGTCAGCTCCATTCGCATTCCACCAGACGGACGCAGCGTGATCATCGGCTTGGGTTTGATCTGTTGACCCGGCTCGAGCCGCATCTTCCATCGCTGCCCGATCGTCGCTATCAACAACACGCCTTCCATCCACGCGAACTGCTCGCCAATGCACACTCGAGGTCCTCCGCCGAACGGAAAGTAAGAAAATTTCGGCCTCGATTCTCTTCTCTCTGTTGTCCAACGCTCAGGATCGAATTTGAAAGGCTCTGGGTAGAAGCGCGCGTCGTGATGCGTCACCCACTGACTCATCAGAACAATCGAATCAGCCGGCACGATAAACTCGCCCATCCGGTAGTCGCTTAATGCTCGGCGACCTAAAGTCCACGCAGGAGGATACAGTCTCATCGACTCGGCCAAGATCATCTCGGTGTATTTGAGCCGTGCGAAGTCGGCAGGTTTCGGAAGCTCGCCCGCAAGCACAGATTCGAGTTCGTCGTGCAGCTTCGCCTCGACATCGGGATGTTGCGAGAGCAGATACCACGACCACGATAACGCGTTAGCCGTGGTCTCGTGCCCGGCCACGAACAAGGTCATCGCTTCGTCGCGAAGCTGCTGGTCCGTCATGCTGCCGCCGTCGTCCTCATCGTCTCGAGACATCATCAACATCGAAAGCAAATCGCCCCGATCGACACCGGTCGCGCGATGTTCGTTGATGATGCGGTACATCGTCGAGTCGAGCCGCTCCTTTGCTTTCAACCAGCGACGATTGCTGGGAAGCGGAAGCAATTCGAGCAGAGCCGCGAACGGACTGGTGATTCTTTCAAACAACTGCATCACGTCTGTGAGCGCGGCGCCGATCTCCGTAGCTTCATCCTCGACGTCGGCATCGAAAAGAGTCTTGCCGACTATTGCCAGAGTCAATCGCATCATCTCTTGAGCGATGTTCACGGTCTGACCGTCCTGCCAACGCGCGCACAATTTGTCCGCATATTCGACCATTACTTCGGCGTAGGCGTTGATGCGCTCACGATGAAAAGCCGGCTGTGTCAGTCTTCTCTGGCGCCGATGGAACTCACCTTCGCTCGTCAATAGACCCTCGCCGAGAAACTTTTTCGCCATCTCCAGACCGCGGCTCTTGACGAAGTTACGATTATTGGTGACCAGTACGTCTTTGATATATTCCGGATTGTTTATCAGATAGATCGTTCGCGGACCCATCTTAAATCGAACTACATCACCGTGCTGTTCCGCCAGATCGGAGAGAAGCTTGAGCGGCTCACGTCGAAAGTCGAGCAGATGTCCCACGAAGGGTTTGCCCGTTGAATTTGGAGCAGCAAGGCTTTGCATTCTAGATCTCTTGACGCTTTGCTACGCGAATTGCGATTCAACTAGCGTAGCGTTCTTCTACGGTGACCGCAAACACGAAGGTCCCTACAATGCCTACAATTCCTGCCAGATAAAACGGCGTTTCCGGAGCAAGCCTCCACAAGAGTCCGCCTATTGCTGCCGCCGGCGAAATCGAAAGACTTCGAATCAAATAATAAAGCCCAACCGTTCTCGCCCGCAGGTGAGGCTCGGCGAAATCCACGATCATGGCTTTGCGCGATGGTTCGCCTATCTCGCGAAGCCCGCCGATGATGAATGCGACTACCAGCGAACCGAACCCAGATGAAAGCACGATCGCTACAGGAAACAGCGCGAAGCACAGAAAGGTCGCGATCACGAACGGCTTCCGACCGATGCGATCGGCAAGCTTCGCAGCAGGAATGTAAACAAGGATCGATGTGAACAACTGAATCGCGACTAAAACGCCGAAGCGCGCGACACTGACATGCAGAATATTCGTGACGTAAAGCACGATGAGCACGTCGGGCAGACCTTCGCACATCCTGATGATGATATCCGATACAAGCAGGCGTTTGAGCGCGCTGTGAAAGCTCCGCCACACGCCTCTAATGTTAGTCGACTCGCCGGACGCGATTGGAATGTTGATCGTGGAAACGATAAGCACGGTAACGCCGGCAAGTATAAGAGTGACGATCAGCCCGGCTCTTACTCCGCGAGTTATGCCCAGCGCTGCGATCATCGCTCCGCCGATCAAAGGAGCTATTGCCATCGGGACTCGCTTGATCAGCGATTGCAGCGTGAAGCCCATCGCGCGCCTATCTTTCGGCAGTGCGTCTCCAATCACAGAGAAGACGGCGGGCGAAGCCATGCTCGACCAGCCCATAACGAACGCAAGGCCAACGAACATCAGCATCCACGATGCGCTAAAGAGATAAATGAGATAACCAGTCGATGCCAGAGCGATAAAGACAAAGAACGCGCGTCGTCGTCCTACTTTGTCTGCGAGCCAGCCTCCGGGATATTGATACACCGCATCAAAGAAATCCTTCGCAGTTCCGAACAAGCCGATGACTGCTGTTCCCGCTCCAAGCGCTTCGAGATATTTGGGCAGGAACTTTTGCCAAAGCTCTTCGCCCATGCTGAAAAGGAAGACGGCGGCCGACGCTGCTACCACATTTTGCTCAAGAGCGAGCGAATCGCGGAGCCGACGCATAGCGCCGCGTGTGCCTTCAATTCGTTTCCTTTCCTCCATCTCAACTCGGCAGCGCGCTTACTTCGTTTGCTTTATTCCTTTTAGCTCTTTGTACATATCTTCGACGTTAGGTTGAGCGAAGTTCTGAAACGCAAAGTCCTTGTATTTGTCCGGCAGCTTCAGTTGCGCCTTTGCCTGCTCGATTGTTAGTCCATCGGCGATTCCCTTCTTGACTCGGCTCTGAAGATCGTCCAGGTAGTCCCTGAAATCGCGCATCTCCACGCTGGTAGCAACATCGCCGTGGCCGGGTATGAACTTCGCACCGGCGTGATGAGCGAGAATCTCGTCGAGCGATTTGATCCAATCGCTCACCGTAGCATCAACCAGATTAGGAAGCGTCTTCGACCAGCCCATATCTCCTGTAAAGATCACGTTCGCGTCGGGAACGTAAACCAGCACGTCGCCTCCAGTGTGTCCCGGAAGTGTGAACAGCATAAGTTCTCGCGTGCCGAGATAAAGATGAACGGCGCCATTGCCAAACGTGAGCGACGGATTAGTAAGCTTGATCTGTTGCATCGCGTCAAACCTGCGCAGTTGCCGCTCCAACTGCGCTCGCTTTTCTGTCTGATCCGCCGGAAGTTCCTTGAGCTGCTTCTCTGCGTCGGCTCTCCGCTTTTGCAGTTCCGCCGGCTCCGGCATGAAGCGTTTGTTCTTCGTCTGCTGCCACAGCATCACGTTATCGTGAGCGATGATGGGCACGCCTCGTTCGGCGAAGACCTGATTGCCGCCGGTGTGATCGAGATGGTAGTGAGTGTTGACCGCGTATCTGATTGGTTGTTTTGTTTGCTCCGCGATCGAAGTGATGAGTTCTTCGGCGGCAACAGGTGTTAAGAACGTATCGACAACAAGAACTCCACCGTCGCCGACTATGAACCCGGCATTGCCCGAAGCCAGGCCGCCGGGTTTGGCAATCGCAGCATAGATGCCGTCGGCTACTTTGACCAGTTGAAAGTCATCGTCTGCTTTCACGGTATTCGGCTGAGCGATGCAGGTTAGAACCCAAACGATCAGCAAGCTGAATCCAACTATCGCTCTTACTATTCTTATCATCGATTGCCTTTTTATGCGTCGTCTGTTTTTCGAAGAATGAGTGGCACAAGCGGGAGGCTTTTTACAATCTCATCGAAAGTATTTCAAATGTTTTCTCGCTTAAGTCTGCTATCGACCTGCTGGTTCATAAACTTCGATCTCGCTTCCTCCGTGCGTGAGGTAAATGCGATGTGTCGATGGATCGACCGCAAGAGCGTGCCCTCCACGATGAGTCGGGAAATTCTCCACGACAGTGTATTTGTCAGGCGAGTCCTGATGAATGACAGTTATCGTCCCGGAGCGTCCATTTGCGGTGTAGATAGTTTGTAGCGACGCATCGTAAGCAGCAAAATCAACGCCCGCGCCGATCGGAAGCGTCGCGATTACTTTGCCATTGTCCGCGTCCAATACGATCAGTTTCTCATTGCCGCAGGCGGCGAATAACCGACGATGTTCCGCATCGAGCGCGAGCCCGGTCGGTTCCTCGCCCGGAGATAGATTGTAGCGCGCGATGACTTCGTTCTTCTTCGGATCAATCACGGCGACTTCGCTCTTGTCTTCGAGGTTCTGATAGATGATCCCGGTTTTCGGATCTGCCTGGACGTACTCGGCTAAGCCGCCGAGAGCGATCGCTGTGCCCTTCTCCGATACCGAATCGATCAACGTAATGCCGCGGCCTTCATGATTTGAAACGCAAACGAGCTTCGCAGCGGGATTGTAGATGATGGCGTCAGGGCCGTGACCTCCGGGAATCTTGCGAAGCAGTTTATTAGTCGTTAAATCGATTATGCCGACTGTGTCCTCGCCTCGATTGCTCGTGAAGCCGAGATTTCGTTCGGGCACAAGCGCTACGCTGCAAACTTTCGACAAGCCGCCAATCGAAGCAAGAACGGAGTTCGTTTGAGTGTCGACCACGACGAGTTTGTTTTCAGTTCGATAACCGGCATAGAGCCTGTGCGTCTCCGGTGAGACGACCATGTAATCAGTGAAGCCGCCATTACCCGGCAGATGAATCGTGTCGACCGACTTGAGCGAACCCGATCGCTGCGCTGAGTCGTGACTTTCAACCTTATTCGGTTGAGACGTTGCGGCGTTTTGACTGGTGTGAGCGTGGCAGCCGATTAGAATTGCGATTCCAACACTCACTGCTGCGATCAACGGCTTAACAAGATGCATGATCTCGCCTCCACAGAACTACAGCCCGCGTGCCACGGCGTAAACAACGCCGCTTACCATTGCACCGACTGTGACGTAGGCAATGTCAGCCTTCAGAAGGACTATGATCAAGAATGCGATAGCGGCGATGAGAATGCTCGGCAGGCTGACCAATGCTTCCGGCGCGAGGTCGAGCGAGACAACTACAATCACTCCAACTACTGCCGCGCTGACGCCTGCAAGAAACGCCTGGACCGAGCGGTTGTGACGAAGCTGTTCGACGTAACGCGCGCCGACAAGAACAAACACGAACGAAGGAAGGAAAACGAAAACAGTCGCGAGCGTTGCTCCAACGACACCTCCAGCAACGTAACCTACAAAAGTACCGAAAAGCATGAACGGTCCGGGAGTGGCCACGCTCATCGCAACTCCGTCAAGCAACTGACCAGCCGTAAGCCAGTGATAATGATCAACCGCGCCGCGCTGCAAAAACACCAGTGAAGCGTATGCTCCGCCGAAGCTGAACAAACCCGTCTTAAGCAGAAGCCATGCAATCTGCACCGCTCGCGAGTCGGTGAGTGTAAAACCTGCAAGCAGCCCAGCGAGCATCGGCATTGTTGCGCCCGCTCGACGCAGGCGCGGCAGACCTGCTTCAATCAGCAGGTTCAACACGCCGGCTACTAACAGGATCAGCAGAAAGTTTATTCCTGCAAATCGCATCGCGAGAAAAGCGCCGGCCAGCAGTGCTGCCAGAATATAGTTCTTTATCGCGGCGCGTCCAAGTTTGATGATTCCCGCGGCGATGATTCCAAGCACGGCAGGCTTCAGGATAAAGAGCGCATCGCCAACTTGTGGCAGCGAGCCATACGTTACGTACAACCAGCTCAGCACGATCATCACGACCGCGCCCGGTATGATGAACGTCAGTCCGGCGAGAATTCCTGCAAGCAGCCCTCGTTTCAAATAGCCGACGTAGATTGCGAGCTGAAGCGCTTCGGGTCCAGGCAACATATGGCAGAAAGCCATGATCTTTACGAAACGATCATTCGAAAGCCAATGGCGACGCTCGACCATGTGATTGTACATCATCGAGATCTGAGCAACCGGCCCGCCGATGTTGATGAACCCGAGCCTGAGGAAGTAGAGAAAGAGTTGCCGCCACGAAGGCATCTGTCCGTCTTCGCTCGTCGCCGGCGAGTCGGCCGGGCCTGGTTCATGCGGTTTCCCTTTCAGACTGGCTCCGTCCTTAATCGG
>Ga0075436_100000469_pt1 | contig 26224 bp, 22 predicted proteins | sample RhiMethybrSRZTD5_FD_75303 | JGI IMG/M metagenome (GOLD analysis project Ga0075436, IMG submission 75303) | Populus rhizosphere microbial communities from Tennessee, USA - Rhizosphere MetaG P. TD hybrid SRZTD5 | ecosystem: Host-associated > Plants > Roots > Rhizosphere > Soil | place: USA...
CCCTTTGGGCCACGGCGTCCTTGTCGAGGTGGTAGAGCATGAGGATGGCCGAGCGGATCAGCGCCAGCGGGTTGGCCAGGTCCTTGCCGGCGATGTCGGGGGCCGAGCCGTGTACCGCCTCGAAGACCGAGGCGTGGGTCCCGATGTTGGCTCCCGGTACCACGCCGAGGCCGCCCACCAGGCCGGCGCAGAGGTCGGAGACGATGTCGCCGTAGAGGTTCTCCAGCAGCAGTATGTCCCACTCTTCGGGGCGCATGACGAGCTGCATGCACATGTTGTCCACGATCTTGTCGTCCGCCTCGATGTCGGGGTACTCGGCGGCCACCTGGCGGAAGCAGCTCAGGAAGAGGCCGTCCGACAGCTTCATGATGTTCGCCTTGTGCACCGCGGTGACCCGCTTGCGGTGGTGCCGCCGGGCGTACTCGAAGGCGAAGCGGGCGATGCGCGTCGACGCCTTCTCGGTGATGATCTTCAGGCTCTCCACGACGCCGGGCACGACGATGTGCTCGAGGCCGCTGTAGAGGTCCTCGGTGTTCTCCCGCACCACCACGATGTCGACGTTCTCGAAGCGGCTCGGGATGCTCGGCAGCGAGCGCGACGGGCGCAGGTTGGCGTACAGCTCGAGCTTCTGCCGGAGCTGCACGTTGATCGACTGGAAGCCGCCGCCGACCTGGGTGGCGACCGGCCCCTTCAAGGCCACTCTGTTCCTCTGGACGGACTCCAGGACCTCGTTCGGCAGCGGATTTCCGCTCTGCTTGACCGCCTCGGCGCCCGCGGTGTGGATTTCGTAGTCCAGCTCGGCGCCGGCGGCGTCGAGGACGCGCATGGTGGCGCGACTGACCTCCGGCCCGATGCCGTCGCCGGGGATCAGAGTGATGGTCGTCTTGCTCATGGCTCGCTCCCTGTCCTCCCTCTCCGATCAGGGTATCATCGAGCCGCGATGAGCCACTCCCCCAAGCATCACCTGTCGGGCAAGGCGATCGATCCGCGGCCGCTGACCGGCCGCGAGAGCCTGCCCGACCTCATCGAGGGCGCATTCACCGCCTACAACGCGAAGCGCCTGCGCGAGGCGTGCGGCCTGCTGACGGAGAAGATGCTCCAGCCGGACGTCACGGTCGGCATGAGCTTGACCGGCGCCCTCACCCCCGGCGGCTTCGGCAAGTCGTGCCTGGTGCCGCTCGTCGAAGCCGGGCACGTCGACTGGATCATCTCCACCGGCGCCAACCTCTACCACGACACCCATCACGCGATCGGCTTGAAGCTCCACGCCGGCAGCCCGGCCTGGAACGACGTCGAGCTGCGCGACGAAGGGGTGGTGCGCATCTACGACATCGTGTTCGACTACACGGTGCTCCTGGAGACCGACAAGTTCTACCGCCAGGTGATGCGCCTTCCAGAGTTCCAGAAGCCGATGTCGACGCCGGAATTCCACTACCGGGTGGGCCGCTATGTGAACGGCGTCGAGGAGAAGCTGGGGCTCCAGGGGACGTCTCTGGTCGCCGCGGCCTACCGCCACGCGGTGCCGATCTTCACCTCCTCGCCGGGCGACAGCTCGATCGGCATGAACGTGGCCGCGCTGGCCCTCGAAGGGCTCCAGCTCGCCTTCGACGTCAACCTCGATGTCAACCTCTCGGCGGCGATCGTCTGGCAGGCGAAGGAGAGCGGTGGCAAGAGCGCCTGCTGGATCCTGGGGGGCGGCAGCCCGAAGAATTTCCTGCTGCAGACCGAGCCGCAGATCCAGGAGGTGCTCGGGCTGACCGAAGCCGGGCACGACTACTTCCTCCAGGTCACCGACGCCCGGCCGGATACCGGCGGCCTCTCCGGCGCGACGCCCGGCGAGGCGGTCTCGTGGGGCAAGGTCGATCCCGCGAAGCTCCCCGACGCCGTGGTGGTCTACACCGACGCGACCATCGCCCTCCCCCTCCTGACGGCCTACGTGCTGGCCCGCGCCCCCCGGCGGCCGCCGAAGCGGCTTTACGAGAAGCTGCCGGAGCTGTTGGAGCTGCTCAAAGAGGGATTCGCGGAGAAGCGCGAGGAGAGGATGCGGGAAGGGGCGTTCGAGCCCCTCACCCCCTGACCCCCTCTCCCACACGCCCTCACACCCTCCCGGGAGAGGGGAAGGAAACCACCGCCCAGTACCCAGGGCGTTGCCCTGGGCTGAAGAATCACGGCCCGTTGGGCCTGAGACTGGACAAGAGGGCCGAAGGCCCTCGATTCCTGAGCCCAGGGCACCGCCCTGGGATGGTGGGTGCCATCCCTCTTCCCCCTCTCCCGGGCGGGCGTGAGGGCGTGTGGGAGAGGGGGAAGGGGGTGAGGGGCCTTACCGCCGGCTGAGCTCCTCGACCTTGGCCACTACGTCGCGGTAATTGGCGTCGATGCCATAGAGATCGCCGAAGGTCTTGTAGGCGTTCTCCCAGTCGCTCATCGCCATGTAGACGTTGCCCAGGTCGTACATCATGCCCATGCTGTCCTCTTCGCTGATGCCCGGCAGCTCGAGGGCACGCCGATACCACTTGATGGCGAGGTCGGGAAGCCCCTTGTCGAGGAAGCAGAGGCCGAGCATCGAGCAGCAGTGGACGAGATAGCGGGGGTCCTTGGAGGCGAGCTGGAACTCGCCGATGGCCTCGTCGAGGAGGCCCATCTCCTTGTAGGCGATGCCGAGGTTGAAGTGGGTGTCGTAGTCGGTCGGCGAGAGGTGCTCGGCGACGCCCTTCTTGAAGCCCTCGACGATCTCTTCCAGAGTCTGCTCCGACTGCACCAGCATGCCGTCGCGCTGGAAGACCTCCTCGCGGGACAGCTCCTCGACGAGCTCGCCGGCGAGGTCGAAGAAGTCGTCCTCCTCGGCGAACAGCTCGGCGGCGGTCGTCGGCTCCTGGGGCGGCGGCTCGTCCAGCCAGTCCATGCCCCCGGTGTCGTCCAGCGGCTCGTGGTTGACGCCGGAAGTGACGGGCGGGCGTGGAACGGGCATCGGCGGCACCGGTGGAATCTCGAAGGAACGCTCCGCGGCCGCGGAGATCCCCGAGCCGTCGTCGTCCAGGTCGAGCGCCTCCACCAGCTCGCCGATCTGCAGCGGATTGAACACCGCGGAGGGCGGCGGTGGGCTCGCGGCCGGTGCCGGCGGCGCGGGTGCGGCGGCCGGCGAGGGGTCCGCCGCCGGGGGAGCGGCGGCGACCGGAGCGGCCGGCGCCGGCGGCCGCGGCGCGGCTGGAGCCCGGGCCGGTTTCTTCCCCGGACCCAGCAGGCCGCGCAGGAGCTCGTCCACCTTGTCGGCCTTCTTGGGCGCTCCGGCGCGCCCGGAGGGAGCCTTGGCCGGCTTGGCCGGCGCGGCGGCGACGGGCGGCGACGGGACGACGGGCTCAGGGGCAGGCGGCGCCTCGGCGATCGGCGGCGGCTCGAGAATAGGCGGCGGTTCGGGCGCGGGGGGAGCTGGAGGAGGCGCCGCGGCGGCGAGCCCTGACTCGGGGACGGCGACCACATTGTCGCCATCGACGCCGTAGCCCTCGCGGACCAGCCTTCTGCGCACCCGCGGCCAGGGGTCCCGGCCGGCCGCGGCAGCGGACATCCGGTTCGCCAGCTCCATCACCTGTCCATGCCGTCCGTGGCCGAGATGGATCTGGATGAGCAGGGCGTAGGCGCTGAGATGGTCCGGGCGCAGGCGCAGGGCCTCGCCGAGGCGCTCGAGTGCCTTGTCCTCCAGACCGTATTTCGCCAGCACCTCCGCTTCGGTGACCAGGTCCTCCTGGCGTTCGGACTCCTGCCAAGCCAGGTGGGCGCCGGTCTGGTCGAGCAGATCCGCGCCGGCCGAGGGGGCTGCCGCCGGCGCGGCCGGGCCGGGTGTCGGCTCGGCGCCGAGGTCGGCGACCTCGCCCCATGGCACGAGGTCGTCCTCGGCGGGCGGCGCCGGCGCGGCCGGCGCGGGGAAGGCGCCCGTCGGATCGCGGAGGGCGAACGGGCTGCTCCCGAGGTCTTCCAGCGTTTCCAGGGGAGCGAGCTCCAGCTCGACTTCGATCTCTTGTGGCTCCTCGCGGAAGAGCGTCACCGTGTCCGCGCCGGCGGCGGCAGCGTCGGGCGGCGCGTCCTGCGCCCAGGCCGGCCGCCGCGGCGCCTCCGCCAGGTCCGGCGGCGGCTTCACCAGGCTGCTCGGCTCCTCCTCCTCTTCCGGGAGCTCGATGTGGAACATGTCGCCGAGATCCAGCTCGAGCTCGATCTCCTCGCTCTCGGCCTCCACGGCGGCTGCTTCGCCGCCCACCGCGGCGGCGGCCTCGGCCATCGCCCGCGACAGGTCGTCGCCCAGGGAGAGGTCGACTTCCGACTCTTCCTCGATCTCGATCGGCCGTCGCGGCGGCGCCGGCGGCACCACTCGGGGCGCCGGCCGCGCCGGCACCTCCGGCTCCGCTTCGACCACCGGCTCCTCGACCGTGACCATGCGCGCGATGCGTTCCGCCTGCGGATTGCGCTCCACCGCCACGGAGAGGAAGTGGGCGGCGCCGGCGACGTTGCCCGCCTCGCGGAGCCTGGTCACGGCGTCGCTGATGAACGGCAGGTTCTGGGTGTCGATGTCGAGCGCCCGTTCGTAGACCTGCGCCGCCTCCTGCGGCCGGCCGTGCTTGATCATCAGCTCGGCGATGATGCGGTACTCCCCCATCGCCTTCTCGATGAGCTGCTGCTGGTGATAGATCTCGGCCAGCTTGACGTGATAGGTGGGATTGTCCGGCTCGAGCTGCGCCATCTTCTGGTAGATGGCGATCGCCGAGGCCGCGTTGGCGTGCTTCTGGTAGTAGTCGGCGAGCACCTGGTACTGGGTGCGCGCCTCGGTCACCAGGCCCTGCTTGTGGTACAGCTCGCCGAGCTGCTCGTAGAACTCCAGGCGCGTCGGATCGAGCTTGATGATCTTCTTGTAGATCGCGATCGCCTTGACGAAGAACCCCTCGGCCGAGTACTGCTCGGCGATCTGGGTGAAGAAGTCGACCGCCTCGTCGATGCGCTGGATGCGGGCGTAGAGGTCGCCGACGCGGTTCAGCGTGTTGATGTCGTTCGGGTTCTCCGCCAGGAGCTTGCGGTACTCCTTGATCGCCGGCTCGATCTTGCCGCGCGCCACGTACTTCTCGGCGGTCTGGACGATCTGCTCGCGCTCGACGGCCATCAGGCCCCCGCAGCCGCCGGGCGGTCCGCCAGGCGCGGCAGGACCGGGGCATAGGTCAGGCGGTGGATCGGGCAGGGGCCGTACGTCTCGAGCGCCTGCAGATGCTCGGGCACCGAGTAGCCCTTGTGAGCGGCGAAGCCGTATTGCGGATAGCGGTCATGAAGCTCGACCATCATGCGGTCGCGCGCCACCTTGGCGAGGATCGAGGCGCAGGCGATGGCGTAGCTGACGGCGTCGCCCCGGATCAGCGGCAAGCAGGGGAAGCGCTGGCCGGAGAGCACGACTGCATCCACCAGCGCGCAGTCCGGGGACGGCCGGAGCTGCGCCAGCGCCTGGATCATGGCGAGGCGCGTGGCCTCCAGGATGTTGATGCGGTCGATGACGTCAGGAGAAATGGGGACCACGGCACAGGCGAGGGAGCTGGCGCGGATGGCGTCCGCGGCCCGTTCGCGCTCGGCCGCCGTCAGGCACTTGCTGTCGTCCACTCCGGGAACCGCGCAGCGGCGGTCGAGGACCACCGCCGCCGCCACCACCGGACCGGCGAGGGAGCCGCGGCCCACCTCGTCGACCCCGGCGATGCGCGCGAATCCGCACCGCGAGAGCAGATCCTCGACTCCCCGCATCAGATGCAGGCGGTAAGCCTCGGCGAACAGGTCCATCATGACCCTGGGCACCGCCGCTCCTTTCTGACCGCCATGGGCCGGCCCGCTGCTACCCGCTACGAGCGGGGACACCCGACATGGCCCAGGGCGAACCGCTCACCCGCGAGGCTCGTCGCGCCGCTCCTCGATGCGGGCGGCCTTGCCGCGCAGATTGCGCAGGTAATACAGCTTGGCGCGCCGCACCTTGCCCCGCCGCACCACGTCGATCTTGTCGACCGACGGCGAGTGCAGCGGGAAGATGCGCTCGACGCCGACGCTGCCGGACATCTTGCGCACCCGAAAAGTCTCGCGCGTGCCGCCGCCGCGGCGGCCGATCACCACGCCCTGGAAGATCTGGATGCGCTCTTTGTCGCCTTCCTTCACCCGCACATGGACGCGGATGGTGTCCCCCGGCGCGAAGTCCGGCGCTCCCGCGTTCCTCAAATAGCTGTTCTCGACCTGGTCCAACGTATTCATGGCTCACCTCGTCATGACCGACGGAGCCCGCCTCCCGAGGACGGTTTTTCCGCCATTATTCCTATTTCAGCACGGGCGTGCAACCCGGCAAGACCCACCCGACCGCCCAGGACTGCAAGGACAACAAGGACGACAAGGACAGAAACCCAGGTTACCGGAGCAGGTCGGGCCTTTTCTCCCGGGTCGCCTTGAGCGCCTCGGCTTCCCGCCAACGGCGGATCGCCGCGTGGTCGCCCGAGAGCAGGACGTCGGGCACCGCCAACCCTTCCACCAGCGGCGGCCGCGTGTAGTGCGGATGGTCGAGGCGGCCGGCGCGGAAACTGTCCTGTGCCACCGAATCGGCCTGCTGCACCACGCCCGGCACCTGCCGCGACACCGCCTCGATCAGCACCATCGCCGGCAGCTCGCCGCCGGAGAGCACATAGTCGCCGATCGACACCTCCTCGTCCACCACCGTCAACCGCACTCGCTCGTCGATCCCCTCATAGCGCCCGCAGAGCAGGAGCAGGCCGCCGCGGGCCGCCAGCTCGCGCACCTTGGCGTCGTCGAGCCGCGCGCCCTGGGGGGAGAGGAGCACGCGCCACGGCGGCGGGGTCCCCTCTCCAGACAGGGCGCGCACGGCGCGGATCCAGGGCGGCGCCGTCATCACCATCCCGCCGCCGCCGCCGTACGGCTCGTCGTCGACGCTGCGGTGGCGGTCCTCCGTCCAGCTCCGCAGGTCGTGCACTTGCACGTCCAGGAGCCCCTTCTCGATCGCCCGCCCCACCAGGCTGGTGGCCAGGAACGGGCCGAACAGCTCGGGGAAGATCGTCAGGACTTGGACGCGCATGCTGCGAGGAGCCCCGGCGGCAGGTCGACCACGATACGCCCCCGCGCCACGTCCACTTCCTGGAGGAACCGCGCCACGAAGGGCACCGGCACCCGCCGCTCGCCGTCCGCCACGATCAGCAGGAGCCCCCCGCCGTCCTCCACTACGTCCACCACCGTCCCCAGCTCCCGCTCGCCGTCGCGGCAGCGGCAGCCCAGGAGCTCGTAGTAGTAATAGGTCCCGGCCTCGGCAGGCGGGACCGCCGCCCGTTTCACCTCCAGGGTCACCCCGCGCAGCGCCTCGGCGCCGTCATGGTCCGCGATTCCCTCGAAGCGGACGCGCGCCCCCGACTTGTGCGGCTGGCTCTCGACGACCGTCAGCGTCCGCTCCGGCTGTTCACCGCGCGCGGCGAGCAGGCGGCTGCCGGGATCGAAGCGGCCGGGCACGTCGCTCAGCACCTCGACCACTACGTCGCCGCGCAGCCCGTGCGGCCGCAGCACGCGGCCGACGGCGACGCGGTCCGGCAGATCGTCGCGCTGGGAGTCTGCAGGCGCTGCGGGAGCTTCAGTCGTCCTCGAGGATCTCGAGCTCATAGCGCACGCCTCGCCGGTCCTCCCGGGTCTCGAGCAGAGTGCGCATCGCGCGGGCGGTCCGGCCCTGCCGGCCGATCACCTTGCCAAGGTCGTCGGGCGCCACCTGGAGCTCCAGAACGCCGCCGCCGCGCCGGTTCGGGATCTCGGTGACCTCGACCTGATCGGCCTGATCGACCAGCAGCTTCGCCAGCTCCTTGAGGTCGTCGGCGATCTCAGGCACTCTTCTTCACCTGCTTGAGGAGCCTCTTGACCGTGGGCGACGCCTGGGCGCCGCGGCTGATCCAGTGGTCCGCGCGGGCGGTGTCGATAGTCACCTGGGCCGGGTTCTTGGTCACGTCGTAGTAGCCGATCTCCTCCAGAGAGGAGGCGGTCGGCGTGTTCCGGGAGTCCGATACGACCACCCGGTAGAAGGGGTTGTTCCGGGCGCCCATGCGGCGCAGCCGAATCGTCAGCATGTTTCAAAACCTCCGAGCTTCTCGTTGGGGGGTCGCCGTGGGGGCGGCCGGCACAAAGGAGTGGGATTCTAGCAGGCGGGCCCGCGGAGGGCAAACCACCTGTCATCCAGCCTTCTTCAAGGAATGGGCGACGGCGACCGGGAGAGTCTTCACCTGCCGAAGATAATCCTTCACTTCCCGGAGAGTCTCGTGGAGCGGATCTTCACCGCCAGTGAAGGCGGCGAGCACCGTGTTGACAAGGAGATTGAGGCTGATCGCCTTGCGCTCCGAGATCATGGCGAGACGGGCATGCAGCTCCGGATCCATGCGCAAAGAGATGCGACCACTGAAGGTCTCTTCAGCGGCCATCGACTCAGGAACAGGATAGCCGTTGCTTAGACGAGTCTCTATCCAGAGCTCCCTGGCGTCAGCCAGATTCGCGACCGCCTCTGTCAGAGAATCGCCCTCAGCCATGCATCCGTCGAGATCCGGATGGGTCACAAAATACCTACCGCCCTCGCGTTCCTGTACAGAAATCGGGTACTTGAGCGCCAGATAGTAGGCGAGGTCCCTAGTCGGCATCATCTCTATCCTTTTCTTCTTGTTCCTGAAGCAAGGCAGCTTCGCCAATTTTTCGGAGGACCATTGCCACCGCTCCAGGATCCATCATCCTCCCTCCTCTTCCGTGTGGCACGTGAAGCGTGAGGGTGACGTGCCTATAACTCCAGACTCTGGCATGGCCCTTCGAACGGCCCTCCGTGAATTGCCACGCGCGGAGGACTGTCTCAGCGTCGCTGAGCGCAGAGGAGTTTCTCTTCCGCTTCAGCTCCTCAAGGAGCCGCTCTTTCTTGGTCTTGTCCATCGCGGCAAGATGTTCCCGAGCGGCTCAGATGACACCACATATGGTATCAAGGCGGTTCATCGTCGTCAACGCTCGCAGCCCTCAGACCACGCGCTCCCACTTGGGCAGCGACTGCGCGGCGAGCGGCAGGAGGACGGCGACCACGGCTCCGCCTTCCGGACGGTTGGCGGCGACGATCTGCCCTTCGTGGTGCTCGACGATGCGCTGCACGATCGAGAGGCCGAGGCCGGTGCCGCCCGGCCGGCGGGTGAAGAAGGGCTGGCAGAGGTGTGGCAGATCCTCCGGCCGGAAGCCGGGACCCGCATCCTCGACGCTGAAGGAGATCGCCTCGCGCTCCCCCAGGCTCGCCGGCGCGGCCCGGAAGACGACGCGCGAGCCGGGAGGCGCGTGCTGGATGGCATTCTCCAGAAGGTTCTGGAACACCTGGAGGATGCGGTTGCGGTCCATGGGCAGGGACGGCAGATCGGGAGCGATCTCCTCGGCGAGCTCGACCTGCGCCCGGTCGGCGAGCGGTTGGCAGGCGGCGAGGGCGGCGCGCATCACGTCGAGCGGGGTCTCGGGCGCCAGGACCAGGCGGAAGGGCTTCCCGTAATCCAGGAGTTGCTGCATGAGCTCGCCCAGCCGGGCGACCTCGCCTTGCAGGACGTCGACGTAGGGACGGTACTCCGCGCGACCCTCGAAGCGGGAGGCGAAGGCGTCGAGAGTGGCGGAGATGCCGAAGAGGGGGTTGCGCACCTCGTGGGCCACGCCCGCCACCAGGGCGCCCATGGCGGACATGGTCTCGCTGCGCCGCAGCGATTCCTGGAGGCGCACGAGGTCGGTGATGTCCCGCGCCACCACCACGACGCCGCGCTGTCCGTCCGGGCTGGTCACCGGGCTCAGCGAGACGTCCCAGGCCCGGCCCTGATCGTCGCGCGCCTGGGAAGCGGCGGTCTCCCAGGTGGCCTCCACCTGCGTCAGCAGGGTGGTGATCGCCTGCCAGGGCTCGGAGCGCCAGAGCAGGGCCTCCGGGCGGTGGAGCACCTCCTCGTAGGTGAGGCCGGCAAGATCGCGGGCGGCTTCGTTGAGGCGGATGATCTTGCCGTCCAGCTCGAGGAGCATCACCGGATGGGTGATGGCGTCGAAGGTGAGCCGCCACTCGGACGCCGACTTGCGGATCGCCTCCTGGAGCCTGAGCTGCTCCTCTTCGAAGCGCTGGCGCGGCGTGATGTCGCTGAACGAGACGACGACTGCGTAGGGTTCGGTCTCATCGCCCCGGCGGAGCGGCCGGGAGCTCAAGGAGACCCAGACGCGCTCGCCGTCGGGCCTGTCGATCCCCAGGACGAGGTGTACACAGGGCTGGCCCGTGGCCAGAGTGATGGCGGCCGGATGGCTCTCCGTCGCGACGACGCTGCCGTCGGGGCACACCGCCCGCCAGCCGGGATCGTACGCGCTGCGGCCGAGGATCTCCGCCTCCGATCGCCCGAGAATGCGGCAGGCGCTGGCGTTGCAGCCGGAGATCGTGCCATCGGCCGCGTAGAGCACGATGCCCTCGTCCAACGCGTCGGTAACCGCCCGGTAGAGCTCCTCGCTCGCCAGGAGTGTGCTCTCGGACGTGTGCGTGCCCCGCATACGCATCCGCGCTCCAAAGAAAGATGATGTTCGACTGAAGAACCCGAACAGTATAGCCTTCCCGGAGGAAGCCATGGACGACGACGACGAGGATGTCGAGCCGGGGGAGCTCGCGCCGGTCGAATTGCCGATCACAGATGTCCTCGACCTCCACAGCTTCCGCCCCGCGGAGGTCAAGGACGTCGTGCGCGAGTATCTCGACGCGGCCCATGCGAAAGGGCTGCGCCAACTGCGCATCATCCATGGCCGCGGCATCGGCGCGCAGCGGCAGATGGTGCGCACGCTCCTCGCGCGCGATCCCCGGGTGGCCGGCTTCGGCGACGCGCCGGCGGAAGCCGGCGGCTGGGGCGCCACCTGGCTGGTGCTGCGGTGACGCCGCGATGAGCCCGCGCCATCCCTTCCTGCGCGCTCTCCGGCGCCGGCGGCGGAAGCTGGCCGGCCTGCTGCGCCGGCCCGCGGCCCAGCTCGTCTACAGCCGGCGCTACCAGACCGACCTGCCCGGCGCCGCCTACGACCCGCTGCGCGGCGAGCGCATCCTGGCCTTCCTCGAATCGACCGGCCTCCTGCCGGCCCGCGCCGTGCACGACGCCCTCCCCGCCTCCTTCCGCCACCTGCGCCGGGTGCACACGGACGACTACCTGGACACCCTCGGCGGGCCGGAGCCCTACCTGTCCATCCTCGGTCAGGAGATCTCCGACGAGCAGGCCGAACGGGTGCTGGAGGCGCAACGCACGATGGCCGGCGGCACGCTCCTCGCCACCGGCCTCGCCGTGCAGTCGAAGGGGGTGGCGGTCAACCTGGGCGGCGGGCTGCATCACGCCTCGCCGCCAAGGGCCAGCGCTTCTGCGTCGTCAACGACGTGGCGGTCGCCATCGCCGAGTTGCGCGCCCGCGGCCTCGCGTGGCCCGTGCTGGTGGTCGACCTCGACCTCCACGACGGCGACGGCACGCGCTCGATCTTCGCCGACGACCCGACGGTCCATACCTTCTCCGTCCACAACCTCACGACGGCGGACGAGCGCGGACGCCATGCCGTCGCCGCCACCACCATCGAGCTGCCGGGAGAGGTGGGCGACGAGGAGTACCTGAGCGAGGTGAAGAGGCTCCTGCCCCCCCTCTTCGCAGCATTCCGCCCCGAGATCGTCTACTACGTCGCTGGCTGCGACCCGGCGGAGGACGACCGCATCGGCAATTGGAAGATCAGCGCCGCCGGGATGTTGGAGCGCGATCTCTTCGTCCTCTCCTGTGCGCGCGGCGGCGCGGCGGGGGCCCGCCAGCGGCCGCTGGTGATCGTCCTCGGCGGCGGCTATGGGCGCGGCGCCTGGCGCTACAGCGCGCGCTTCCTCTCCGCCCTCCTCCGCCGCGGCAAGGCCATCGAGCCGCCCGGCTCGGAGGAGTCGCTGCTCCAAGGCTACCGGCGGATGGCCCGCGAGATCGCTGCCCACGAGCTGACCGGCGATGCGGCGGACGACGATTGGGGGCTCACCGCGGACGACATCGCGCCGGTGATGGGAGGCATGCGCCGGCCGCACCGCCTCCTCGGCTACTACACCCGCCAGGGGCTCGAGCTGCTGTTCGAGCGGGCCGGCCTGTTCGACCGCCTGCGCAGCCGCGGCTTCGACGAACCCTCCCTCGACCTCGAGGTGGGCAACCCGGCGGGAGACACGGTGCGGATGGTCGGCGACCGGGAGCGCCGCGAGCTGCTCATGGAGGTACGTCTGGGCATCGACCGCCATGCCGCCCCGGGCCTGTCCCTCCTGCGCATCGAATGGCTGCTGCTCCAAAACCCGCGGGCGACCTTCACCCCCGAGCGCCCGCGGCTGCCCGGCCAGCGCCATCCCGGGTTGGGAATGCTGCAGGACATCATGGCCCTCCTCATCCTCGTCTGCGACCGCCTGCAGCTCGACGGCCTGCTCTTCGTCCCCTCTCACTTCCACACCATCTCGCAGGGGAAGAACCTGCGCTTCCTGAGCCCGGAGGACGAAGGGCTCCTGCGTTCCGTGCGCGCCGCCTTGAGCGGTCTCCCCCTGGCGGCAGCCAGCCGGGCTGTGACCGAGGGCCGGGTGGTGGACGACCGCACCGGCCGCGCCTTCGTATGGACGCCGCTGCCGATGGTGCTGCCGGTGAGCGACCGGCTGCGCGGGCAGGTCCAGGGCGACGAGTACGAGCGGCTCGCCGCGGCAGCCGCCGGGCGGCACAGCTTCGTGCTACGAGGCCAGTGAAGCAGGTTGGCGGGCCGCGGCCTGGCGGATGAGGATCATGGCCGCGAGGCAATCGCGCTCGACGCGTTGAGAGCGGAAGATCTGAAGAGCGTCCCAGGCGAGCTGCTCGGCTTCGGCAAAATGCCCGGTCTCGATGAGAAGCAAGGCGAGCTGGAGGGACGCTAGGGCGGGCTCATATCCATTCCCGAGGTCCAGGAAGCCGTTGCGCACGATCTTCAAGAGGTGAAGCGAGCGGCTCCGCTGGCCGAGCTCTCCGGCGATCGTCGCCTCGAGCCACTTCCGGCGCAGAGAGATGGTGGGATCCGGCACGGCACAGTACAGCTCTCGGCTGCGGGCGACGATCGCCTGCGCCTCCAGGAAGCGTCCCTCGTCGACCAGGCAGACGGCGAGGTTGTGCTGGAGCGCCAGACGGAGTCGAGGCTCGACGTCCCGGCCGGCCACGGCAGTCGCCCCGCGGAGGAGGCGGATCGCTTTGTCCGTTTCTCCCTCTTCCTCGTGGACCAGGGCCCAACTGGTCAGTGCCTCGACGGCACTGCGGGTCTCGCCCGCGGTGAGGCAGATCGATACGGCTCGCCGGAACAGGCGGACCGCTTCCGGAAAACGGCTTTGCCAGCGCCGCAGGACGCCCTTGAGCACGAGAAGCCGCGCGTGGTCCAGGTGGTCCCGCGTGCCCCGGCGCAGATGAGCCCCGGCGCGCAGGAACGCCAGCTCGGCACCGTGCAGGTCCGTCTGCACCCTCCGGGCGGTGCCGATCAGCATCCACGCTTTCGCCTGCACATCCTCGATCCGTGCCGCATCGGAGGCGCCCGGATCAAGCTCTGCGGCGAGATCCAGCGCGAGAGCCGCGAGCTCCTCGCCCCGCTGCGGTGCGCCAGGCATCTCCTCCCGGCTACGCTCAAGAATGTGCGCGCAAAGACCGAAGCTCCGGAACCTCCGGCTGTTGTGAACCAGCAGCAGCCTCCGCTCCGCCGGATGGCGCAGCAGCTCGGCGAGGAGGATTGGCGCCTCTTCGCGCTCCCGCTCGGCGGCGGCGAGCCGCGGCTGGAAGTCGCGCAGCACCCGGTCGACGATGGCCTCATAGTCGCTCTCACGAGGGCTGAGCTCCACGACCCGATCGCCGCGGGGAGACGCGCGCCCCGCCGCGCAGAGTTCGCACGTCTGCAGATGGCGCAGAATCCGGGATCGCGCTTCGGGCAGCGCTCCGGTGAGCCCCTCCAGGAGCTCGGCTTTGGGGTGAATCCTCGGCAAGGCTGTATCTCCTGCCCCTTTCTCCTAGTTGCCGCCGGCCGCCTTTCCGGGACAAGGCCGCGCTATGATCGCGCAGCCCCTATGTCCGGCCGTGTCAGTCTCCCCCTCTGGTTGGCCTTGCTGCTCGCGCTGCTCGCCGCCTGGGCGGTGCTCGACCGCCTGCTCGTCCCCAGCGTCCGCTGGTACCTGCGGCGGCGGGTCAACCGCGTCATCGACGAGGTCAACGCCCGCCTCAAGCTGGAGATCCCGGCCTTCCACCGCACCAAGCGGCAGGTCCTGATCGACCGCCTGCTCTACGACCCCAAAGTCGTCGAGGCGGTCGACCTCTTTGCGCGCGAGCAGTCGATGCCGCGCGAGGTGGTGATGGCGCGGGTGGAGCGCTACGCCCGCGAGATCGTCCCCGCCTTCAACGTCTATTTCTACTTCCGCATCGGCACCTGGCTGTCGCGCAGCATCGCCCAGCTCCTCTACCGGGTGCGCCTCGGCTTCACCGACGAGGCCGGGCTCGCGGCGGTGACCCCCGGCTCGACCGTGGTCTTCCTGATGAACCACCGCAGCAACATGGACTACATCCTGGTGGCCTATCTGGCCGCGGACCGCACGGCCCTCTCGTACGCCGTGGGCGAATGGGCGCGGGTCTGGCCGCTCCAGGCCCTGATCCGCTCGACGGGCGCCTACTTCGTGCGCCGCGGCTCGGGCGATCCGCTCTACCGGCGGGTCCTCGAGCGCTACATCCACATGGCCACGTCGAGCGGCGTGCCGCAGGCGGTCTACCCAGAAGGCGGGCTGTCGCGCGACGGCCGCCTCCGCCCGCCCAAGCTCGGCCTCCTCGACTACATGCTGCGCGGCTTCGATCCGCAGGGCGACCGCGACCTCGTCTTCATCCCGGTGGGGATCAACTACGACCGCGTGCTGGAGGACCGCACCCTGCTCCTCGACCTGCAACCGGCCGCCGTCCACAAGCCCCCCCTGGCCGCCGCCCTCACCACGCTGCGCTTCGTCGGCCACAACCTCGCCCTGCGCGCGCGCAACCGCTGGCACCGCTTCGGCTACGCCTGCGTGAGCTTCGGCACGCCCATCTCCATGCGGCGCTACCTGGGCGAGCACGACCTCGACCTGCGCCGCCTGGGCAAGGACGATCGTGCCGCCCACCTGGAGCGCCTCGGCCGTCACCTCATGGGCGCCGTCGGGCAGGTGATCCCGGTGGTGCCCGTCCCTCTGGTCGCCTCGGCGATCCTGGAACATGGCAACGGAGGTCTCTCCGAGCTCGACTTGAAGGCCCTGGTGCACCAGCGGATGGCCGCTCTCGACGCTGCCGGCGCTCACGTCTACATCCCACGCCGGGATCTCGACTACGCCATCGTCGCCGGCCTGCGCACCCTCACCCTGCGCCATATCGTCGTCGAGAGCGACGGCCTCTTCCGCGCCAACCCGGACGAGGCCCTCCTCCTGCGCTACTATGCCAATTCGATCGCGCATCTGGTGGCGGGGGGAGAAGCACGCTCGCAAGTCTAGAGCAGGGCGCCTTTGCGGAGAGCACTTCTCGTCTCGAAAGCGTTCTTCACATCCAGATCCGTAACAATCCCGAGACTGTGACGACTGTTCCGATCGCGCCTATCACAATTCCAGCATACCAAAACATCTCCTTCTTCGAAAGCAGGGTAATGGACGTAATGATCAACGCAACTTCTAGAAAAACTTCCCCGCTATCGAAGCGGTCCGCTTGCTTGCTTTCCAATCCGATCTCATCCTCCAGCTTTCTTGCCTTGGCCTCAGCATCCTTCTTTTCAGCAGTATAGCGCTTCGCCTCCGCCTGGTATTTGTCGATAAATTCTTTCGCTTTGGCAGCGTCCTTGATCATTGAAAATGAAGCTAGATCTACGAAGATCTGGTCCATGTGGAGGCGGATGTTCTTGGCCTGATAATAGGCCCAGCCATCAGTGATCTTATCCTGAAGCAGGATTTCTTCGGTATGAGCTCGATGACCAAGCAATGATGCGGTCGCTACAACTACAGCTAATATTGCCATGGTTAACGAGACTGGCAACATGCTCGAATCGTGCCTGGCATGCTCAGCATTCTCATGCAGCTCGTGCATCTCATCGGAGCTCATTTTCGGTCTCCTTTTGTGGGCTCGCATCCTGCTCCCTTCGTTAACCAACAGACCTCACCCCAGCCGCTGGCCGCATCGCTCACAGAAGGCGCCCGCCTGCGTAATGGCAGCGCCACAGTTGGCGCAGAAGCCCAAACTGGAAGACGTCGTGAGAGGTGGCGGGGAAGCAGTTTGACGATCGAGAACCCGCTGATAAACACCGGAGTCGACCCAGCGCAGGAACTCGGCCGCTCGCATAACAGTCCAGGGATGGTTGTGCCCCATCGAGCTGACAATCTTGGCGAGGCGGTCCAGCTTATCGAAGTCGTAGGCCTCGAATTGCCGTGCTTGTTCGATGAAACCATCGGCAACCGGCGAGCCGAAGTACTTACGGGGCAGCCCCGCGACCTTGACCATGGCAGTGATTGCAGATGTCGCGTTCTGACAACCCAGGAGGCCGGCGCGATCAGCAGTGAACTCGGACATTCGCGCCCAGTTGGTCAGCGCCATCTCCAGGCCCGCCGAAACAAGGCCGCCAATGCCGAACGTCGCTGAGCCGATCATGCGGCCCAGGACCGGAAGCACCTGCCCGAGTTGATGATAGAGACAATGATTGCTCTTGATATGGCCAATTTCGTGGGCGATGACGAAGCACAGCTCATCGCGACTCAGCAGGTCAACGCAACCAGAGTGGATAACGACGATCGGCTGCTCGACACCGCTGGTGAAGGCGTTCACCTCATGCCCAGCGACAATGTAGAGATCGGGAAGCGGGCTCAGATAAAGGACCTCGCAGACTTCGGCGAGCAGAGAATGGACTTCGGGGAGGCTGCGCGGAGTCACCTTCAGGTTACTGCCGGTGTACTGGATGCGCAGCAGGCGCTCAAGGCCGTGCTCGTTGATCTTGCGCACCAGCAGCTCCAGCCCGGGCGTCCCCTCCAAGGCATCGAGCGCCTGCTTGTCAAAGGGATGCTCGTACTCTTGGCAGTCGAGCGCAGGCAGCCGCCGGCGCTGGTTGGCGACCGCGGCAGCCGTCTCAACTTCTTCCATGGCCATTAGGTCCACAGTGGGATCGCGCGCGAGGCGACGCGGTAAGCGTCGATCGCCGACCAGATGGCGAATACCCACCAGAAGAGGGAGAACGAGAGCAAGCCTCCCACCACGGCGCCTAAAAGCATCATGACTCCCTTCTTGACGTCGCCGTTGTAGAACTGGCCTAGTCCGACGATGACGAGCGATAGGATGAGCGCCAACGCCGGAGTCTTACGATATGCGTATACGCTGGCTGGGCTGCGCCGACCGAGCTGCGCCTGCGGGCTTATCTGGGCCGAGACCGGCCTCGGAGCGAGAGTGGACAAAGGCGTCGGCGCCAATGCCTGCTGGTTCCCCACGAGCTGCGGAGGGCCGGCCGGCAGCTCCTTGCCGCAGGCAACACAGAACCGCGCGCCGGATGAGATCTGATTTCCACAATTGTCACAATGCATAGGTGTTCCTCCTTCACCTGTCCTACCTTCATGAGACACTAGCCCGCCGGCATTGTTTACGTGCCCGCTCAGCTCCCCGAGCTGCGGACGAACTTGCCGTCCTTCCACAGGACAGGCGTCCGGAAGTCCGCGAAGCTGTACATCTCGACCAGGGTGCGGCCATAGGCGAAGGCCTGTTCGATCGGCCGGCCATCTCCCAAGGCCTGGTAGAAGCCGATCGAGAAGGTGATCGCGGCCCGATCTTCGACCTCTTTTTGCATGCCGATGACGTAGCGGATCTTGCGGCTGATGGCCTGCGCCTGCTTGCTGGAGTAGCAAGCGTTCAGGACGACGCATTGAACGCGGTCGGCCACCAGCGAGAACAATCCCGCGAGAGCGTGCGGCGTCACGGGCTGCGCTTCGCCTTCCTGCCCTTCGACCAGGATCGCCCCGTTCTCGTCGCCGTGCCCGGAGAAGTGCACGATGTCCGGAGCAAATTCCTGCAAGGCGCGCGTAAAGTCCTCAGGCCGGACCGCTGGCTCCCACTCCACTTCGAAGTGGTCATTGAGGCGTGCCTCGCGCAGCTTCTCGCGAATCGCTCGCAGCTCCTGCGGGAGGCGCAAACCCTGCCGCAGACCGGTGAACGGATCGGCGGCAAGAAAAAGGATGCGCAGGACGGCCTGAGCCGGGACCTCCGGCCGGTCGTTCGACTCGATGGGGGGCGGGGCAACCAGCGTCTCTCTCCCGTCCACCGCGGCGGCCAGATGCGCGCGGATCTCGGAGTCGATCGCGCGCAGCTCGAGGTCCGTTTCCACCAGGAGCTTCTTCTTCGCCTGGACCCTCGCTTCACCGGCTTTCTTGTCGGCGAGAACGGTCTCCAGTTGCTCACGCAGGCTGCGGATCTCGCGATCGAGGCCTTCCCATGCAGAACGTGACAGCTTGGCGGTTTGCTCGTCGATTCCCTGAGCGATCTCCTGGGCCAGGGTCGCCGCGTCCGCCTGCAACTGCGCTTCGAGCCGGCGGGCGATCTCCTGCTTCGCTTCGCGCGTCAGGGCGCCGGCGCGAATCCAGTTGATGCCGAACCCCGCGGCGAGAAGGATCATCGCAATGGTGAGCGGGCTCGTGAAGCCGAGCAGGTTGAGGAGGCCGTAAATCGCGAGATGGGTCAGAACGCTCGAGCCAAGCCCCTTGAAACCAAAGCGGGCGCCGTAGGCGCCACTGTGGATGCCCGCCACCAGAAAACCGCCGATGGCGGCCAGCACCCGCTCCTTTCCCGAAGGTTCCTCGATCTCGCGCGGCGCCAACTCCACCTGCGAAACGGCGCTGCGGATGCGGTCGACCTGCGCGCAGAAGCTCTCCACCCGGAGGTCGGCGTCCTGCATCATCGCTCCCATCCGGACATCGACCAGGGGGAGGAGGACTCGCTCTCTCCAGAGCGTAACCTCGGCTTCCAGGCGGCTGCTCGTCTTGGCGCAGATCTCCGCCGCCAGGGCTTCGACCTGTTCCCTGTATTGCAGCGAGAAGATCTTCACGCCGTTCTCGAGCTCGATCTCATCGACCCAGCCGGCGACCGAACGGGCCAGGCCACGCAGGAACGCCTCGGCCTCCGCGCACACGTCGGTTCGCAGACGCTCGCGGTGGCGCTCGACCTCGGCGACGATCTGATCCCGGCTGTGCTCGAGCTCCTCGATCTGCGGGCGCACCGCTTCGACCTTGGCTTCGAGAGCCGTGAGATCCGCCACGAGCATCTCGCATTGCGCGGGAAGGATCCGGTTGTGCACCTCGTCGATCGCATGCAGGAGCTTGAGCGTGGGTTGCAGCAGCTTGACCTTGCCGCGGTCGCGGCTCAGGAAATGCAGCAGCGCCTCCTCGAGCGCGGGCAGCCCGGACTCCGCCACGAGCGCTTCGTCGCCCCGCAGGCGCCCGTCGAGAGCCTGCTGCCCGGAGACGAAGCAGACGCCCGCATCGCCCAGCGCGGTATGGTCGGCGAGCTTTTTCTTTCCGAAAGCCTTCAAGCGGACCCGCTCGCGCGGCCGGACCTCGTCGAAGCGATTGCAGACGAAGAACAGGTATTCGTGGCCGGCCGCGCGCAGGTCGTGATCGATGACCCGCATCTCCGTCGCCCCGCCAAGGGCGCTGCACGCCAGCACGAAAAGAATGGCGTCGACCTCGGCAATGTACTCGCGAGCAATGCGCGCGCGGACGACGTTTTCGTTCAAGCCCGGTGAATCGATGATCTCGATGCCGGTGCGGCACAGTGGGAGAGGCCAGAAGATCTCGACCTTGGAGTATGGCGGCTCGGGGGTCTTGCCGGGCCGCTTCACCGCCGGAGGATCCTCCGGGATCGCCACATAGTCCGTCAATCGGGTCACCGGCACCTCGAGAGGCGGTGACGGGCCGTCTCCGGCGCGGCCGAGGTGAGCTCTCACGTCAGACGGCAGACAGGCCGACCCTGGCGCCGGCAGAGGATGCCGGAAATGGAGCAGCGCGCGCGGCCACTCGCCCCATTTGACCTCCTGGATCAGGGCCGTGCAGGGGATCGCAGCCGCCGGCAGGATCTCCTGTCCGAGCAGTGCGTTGATCAACGTGCTCTTGCCCCGCTTCATCTCGCCGAGCACGAGGATGCGGAAGCGATCGGCGTCGAGCTTCCGGACCACGTGCTCGAGATCCTCCGAACGGCTGTCGATCCCCAGATTCGTGAAGACGGCGGCGAGCCGGGACGCCAGGGCGGCGAGCGAGCGGCAGCTTTTCTGATAGACTTCCAGCCCACCGGGCGATCCGATCTCCTGCGGAACGTCCACGACTTTTTGACTCGTTTCCATGGCTAGCCCCGGCGCCCCGCCACCGCGAAGATCAGCTCCTTGACTGCGGTGCCGACGTCGCTCATCTCCGTTTCGAGCTCTGCCAGCAGGTTCTTCTTGGCCTGCACCTGCACCTCCCCCGCTCTCTTGTCGCGAAGGACTGCGTCGACCTGCTCGCGGAGGATCTGGATCTCCCGGTCGAGCCCCTCTTCGGCCGAACGCACGAGCTTCTCCGTCTGGTCGTAGACCTCCGCGGCGACCATCGCAGCCGTGGAGCCCAGATCGGCGCGGAACTGCTCGCCGAGCACGCGGGCGATTTCCTTTTTCGTTCTCTCAGTCAGCGAGCCCTGCTTCCAGAGGGTCAGCAAGGTCGTCGTCCCCAGCAGCAGGGCGACGATGCCCACCGGGCTGACCGACGTCAGGATGCCGAAGAGCACTCCGGTCGCCACCTGCGCAAGGACGCTGGCCGCCAAGCCGCCCAGCTCGAAGCGCGCGCCGGGCGCGGCAAGGAGCGGGCTCTGCAACCAGACACCGCCGAGGATGGCCGCCGGCCGGTCTCCGGAAAGCGTCACCGAGTCGCCGTCGACGCGCAACTCCACTTTGAAGAAGACCGCCCGCGCCGCATCGACCCGCGAGCAGAAATCCGCCACCTGCTGCTCGAAGGCCTCTCTCATCGCGGCCAGCCTGGACTGGATCAAGGGCTCAAGCGTCGCCTGCCGCCACGCCGCTGACTTCGTCTCGAAAAGGGCGGCGAGCTCGGAGCAGATCTCTTCGCGTACCGCGGCGACCTGCTCTTTTTGATGCAGCGACCAGAGGCGAACGCTTTTTTCGAGCTCAAGCTCACTGACCCACTCTTCGAGTTCGTCGGCCACAGCGCGCAAGAACTTCTCGAATTCCAGACGCACCTCGGAGCGCAGGGCCTGGCGATGGTTTTGAATGCTGAGAACGATCTGCCTCTTGGTCCGCTCGGCGTCGTCGAGCCGCGGGCGGACCTCTTCGAGCTTGCCTTCCAGGGTGACGAGGCTTTCGTCGAGCATGGCGCGCTGGCCGGGAAGGATCGTCTGGCGCGCCTCGGCAAGAGCATGGACGAGCTCGCGGGCGGGCTGCAGCAGTTTAACCTTGCCGCGGTCGCAGGTGAGGAAGCGCTCCAGAGCCTGCTCGAAGGCATACATCCCGGAGCTCTCCAGCCGCGCGGCATCGCCACCGAGCCGCGCCTCCAGGGCGTGCAGGGCCGAGAGAAAGAAAATGCCGTTTTCCTTCAGCTCGGTGCGCTCCATGAGCTTGGACCGGCCGTAGTCCATCAGTTTCTGGCGCTGGCTCGCCCGGACCTCATCGAAGCGGTTGCAGATAAGAAACAGATATTCGTGGCCGACCCCGCGCAGATCGTTGTCGATGACGCCAAGCTCGGACTTGGAGGCCAAGGCACTGCACGACATGACGAAAAGGATGGCGTCGACGCTTGCCACGTACTCCTTGGCGAGGCGCGCGCGGGTGGCATTTTCGTTGAGCCCGGGTGAATCGATGATCTCGATCCCGTTGCGGCAGAGCTCGAGCGGCCAGAACACTTCCACGCGCGAGTAGGGAGACTCGGCCACCGAATCCGCCTGGTCCTTCTCCGGCTCCGGAATGGCGACGTAGTCCTCCAGGTCGTGGATCGGGACTTCGAGCGGCGGGACCGCTCCGCCCGCCGCGCGCTGGATGTGCTCGCGGATGGTGTTGGGCAGCCCGGCGACCGCGCCCGTGGTCAGCGGCTCCCGGAAATAGAGGACCGCTTTCTTTTCGTCCCCCCATTTGATTTCATTGATCACAGCGGTGCATGGGACGGCTGACGAGGGCAAGACCTCTTCGCCGAGCAGGGCGTTGATGAAAGTGCTCTTGCCGCGCTTGAACTCGCCCAGCACCATGACTTTGAACCGGTCGGAGTCGAGCCGCGCCCGTAGAAGCGTAAGAGCTTTTGAACGGCTGTCGATGCCCAACTGATCGACCGCCGCGATGAGGCGCGCCGCGAGATCGGAGAGAGCCTTCCGGGAGCGCTGGAAGCTCTCGTACTCGCCGGGCATTTGACTCTCACGCCGCTGGGGTTCAGCCATGTCAGTCTCCCGTCTGCGGCCTAGCGCTTCTGGAGCTGAACCAGACCCGCGCGCGCTCCCTGCAGGTCTTTGTGCCGCTGCTCGAGAGCGGCGAGGTCGCCGCGCAAACGCCGTTCGCTTCGGTCGGCCGCTTCGGCACGGGCTCGGCTCGCGGCGGTCCGGCTCTGGACTTGCTCGTCGTACCAGGCGAAGCAGCGACCGACAGCCGCGTCGAATTGACGGAGCGCGTCGCTCCGCACTTCATTGAGTTGCGCACCGACCGCGGCGTCGAGACGCGCAAAGGAAGCCTCAACATTGGAACGCAGCAACTCCCAGTACGCCGCACGCCGGCGTTCACCGCGCGGCGCCAGGACGAGAACGAGGATGGGAAGCAGATAAAAGGGAGGAATAAAGATGCCCACGGGAATGCCGATCAAGGTGGCAAGAACCAACAGCTTTATCCATTTTGACTGATCGGTGCGAATTCGCTCCACAACCGCAGGAGCGCTTCCCATCAGCCCACCGTGGACCAGGCGCATCAAATCCTGTGTCGTCGTCTTTGCGTGGACTCCCCTCTCCGCCGTGCGTGCAGGGCCCCCGGTGGGGGCCGGCAGATCGGCTTCGAAGGCCGCGGCCTCCTCCCGCGCAGCCTCATCGATCCGCGAGCAAATCGCTCCGAGACGCGACGCGAGCTGACCCTCTATCATGTCCATGACCACCGCCGACTGGGCGACGGCGGCACGTAATCCCTCGCCCCCGCGCGCCTTGGCGATCAGGTCGTGAATGCGGATCAGGCTCTCCTGCCGCACCGCCGCGAGGGCACCCCGCGCCTCGGTGGCGGTGTTGTCGAGCCGGGCCGCGAGCGCCGTGCCATGGCGTTGCCGGCCTTCTTCGATGCGCATGCCGAAATCTCGGAGAGCCTCTCCTCCCTCGGCTTCGCGCACGGCTCGGGCATGCTCCGCAAGGGCTAGCAGATCGGCCGCGAAAGCGTCGAAAGTCTCAGCGACAAGTGCCGCCAGCCGATCGAGGAGGAGGACGGTTCGCTGTGTCGCGAGGGTTCGCACGATCCGCTCCCTGGCCGAGGCAAATTGCATCCGAAGGTCTCGGTAGTCGTCTCCCTCGGCGCCGACAGCGGTCGCATGGGGGCCGCCTGGCAGCGGCTCGCCAAGTGCCGCCACGGCACTCAACGGCAGCACGAGGGGAGAAGCGATATCTAGCTTGGCGGCAAGGCGACCGGCGATCGTCTCCAATAGGCGGGGACGCTCTTCCGGTTTGACACAGTCGACCTTGGTGACGACGAAAAGGCAGCGATGCAGAGAACCGCCAAGCTGCGCGCGCAGGAGCTCGACGAGCGTTTCGGAAACCGGGGTGTCTGCCGGCACAGTGACAAGCGCCGCATCGCCAAACTCTCGGATCGTCCTTTTGACGAGATCAGAGCGGCGCGAGTTGTCAATGTTGGATCCCGGCATATCGACAACGGCAACCTCCTGATTGAGAAACGGAGCCGGACAATCGATGGTCACATGGGTGACCGTGCGGGCGATGTCCTCGACCGAGGTGAAACGCCGCACCTGCTCCCGCAAACCCTCTTCATCCTCGTGTTGCTCGCTGTGGCCATCGACAAACTCAACTTTCAACAACAGCTTCGGGCCGTAGCGCACCAAGGTCGCCGCCGCGGTTGTCGCGGGCGGCGAGTCGGCAGGAAGCAACGGAGCCCCAATCAACGCGTTCACCAACGTACTCTTACCACTCGCGAGCTCTCCCACCACGGCGAGGTAGAGGTTCTGATCCTCCCGCCGTGCCCTGATCTTCCCCAAGCCATTGGCCCAGTGCTCGCGGCGCTCGCCGGCAAGCTCAGCCCGTCCCAGGAGCTCTTCTAGGAAGGCGAGATGCCCGGTGATGTCGACGGCCTCCTCCAGGGATGAAGCGGTGAGGCTTTGCGCGGTCGTCATGTCCCCCTCGTACTGAGCCCTGGATTTGCCATGCGCTGTTGGGTTTGGACACGCTCCGTGGTCTCTTGTTTAGCGGACCGTCTTAGATTAGGGCGGCACCTTGAGAGACCGAGTACAATAGACTGTCGTCGCCTGAAACCCTGCAGAGGCGCCTTCGTATCGACAGCGAGATGCCCCGTTCCTGGCACCCCTTCCAACGCATCGAACAGTTTGTGCGTGAATACACCGCCGGACTGAGCACGCGCGATTTCCGGCGCCTGTTCGACCGCGATGCCATGCACGCCTACGCGGTGCTCACCCGCGAGCACTCGCGCGAGCCCGAGCCGAGAGGGCTCGGGCGCTGGCTGTTTCGGGCCAAGCTCACCTTCCTCGGGCTCTCGTACAAGCTGACGCCGGCGCGGCGCCTGCTGTTCGCCCTCGCGCTGGTCATCTTCCTCGTCGGCCTACTCCAGAACCCCCTGGTCGTGTCGGTGGGCACCAAGGTGCGCATCTCTCTGGACTTCTCCCCGCTCCCCTTCGTCGTCAGTGTGCTCGCCCTGACCTACCTCCTCGCCCTCGAGCTGGTGGACCGCATCCGGGTCCGCGATGAGCTGGAAGTGGCCCGTGAGCTGCAGGCGGACCTGCTTCCCGACGAGATCGCCTCCATCCCCGGCTACGCTTTTGCCCACTCCTACCGCACGGCCAACGAAGTGGGAGGCGACTACTACGCCGTCACCCCGCTGCCCGACGGGCGGGTCGCCCTGGTGGTCGGCGACGCGAGCGGCCACGGCATGGCCGCCGGCCTGGTGATGGCGATCGCCAACGCCACGCTGAAGACCGGGCTCGATCTCGATCCCAGCCCGGAGCGGGTGCTCGCCCTGCTCAATCGAACCCTTTGCCGGACCGGCACGAAACGCACGTTCATGAGCGCCTTCTACGCCCTGCTGCTGCCGGAGCTCGGCATCCTGGAGTACGTCTGCGCCGGCCATCCGTTCCCGCTCTTGCGCCGGGAGAACGGAGAGATCGAGGAGCTCGGGGAAGGCGGGCTGCCTCTGGGCCTCCACGATGCGCTCCCTCTCAAATGCCACAAAGTCGCGATGCGTCCGGGCGATCTGCTCGTCCTCTACACAGACGGGCTCGCCGAGGCCGTCGACGCCCAGGGCGGCGCCTTCGGCTACGACGCCATCCGCGGCGTGGTCCGCGGCGGGGGTCTTCCCGCCACCGTGCACGACCGCATCCTCGCCGCCTTCGACCGCCATGTCGGCGAGGAGCCGCTGCACGACGACCTGACGCTCCTCGTCATGAACCGCCAGCCGCCGCTGACAGCACATCAAGAGGCCGACCCGCCGGCTCCCCCTTCATCCTGAGCGGACGCCGCCCGCTTCAAGCTCGGACTGCGCGACGAGAAACTTGTGCACCTGAGGCTGGACGCCTTACCGGAGTCCCATCTCCTCGAGGGAGCGAGCGACAAGGACTTGGTCGGCGATTTCGTTCAGACGCTCCAGGGAGCGAATGGCTTCCACTCGCCGCTTGACATCGTCCGATAGCGGACCGAAGCGGACGCCGAGAAGGCGCAGGAGAGTCTGTCGGGCTCCCTGCTCGCGCCCTTGCTCACGTCCCTGCTCCAAGCCGCGCTCGAGGCCCTGCTCCAGGCCCCGCTTCAAGCCGCGCTCCAGGCCCTGCTCCAGTCCTTCGTTCTTGAGCTGCTCCGCCCAGGTCATCCTCATGGCTCGAACCTCCTCAGCAGTGCCGCCTGCCTGCAGAGCCTCCAGCTCCTCGGCGTCTCGGCCTGTCAATTGTAAATACGTTTCGACGCAGTTGACCAGCAGG
>Ga0075436_100000470_pt1 | contig 26158 bp, 20 predicted proteins | sample RhiMethybrSRZTD5_FD_75303 | JGI IMG/M metagenome (GOLD analysis project Ga0075436, IMG submission 75303) | Populus rhizosphere microbial communities from Tennessee, USA - Rhizosphere MetaG P. TD hybrid SRZTD5 | ecosystem: Host-associated > Plants > Roots > Rhizosphere > Soil | place: USA...
ACGATGTCGAGCGTGACGGCGATGGGGCGCATGCCGCGGGCAAGGCGCAGGGCCTCCTCGCCGTGGCGGGCGCGGATCGGCACGTAGCCGGCGGAGAGGAGATAGGCGCTGAGCGTCGACCAGGCCGCCTCCTCGTCCTCGACGACGAGCACGCGGTTGCCCGGCGGGACGACCGTGCCGTCGGCGTTGACGATGGGGCTCGGGATCGTCGCACCGAGGAAGCGGCGCGGCAGCGTGAACGTGAACGTGCTGCCGGCGCCGAGCTCGCTCGTCACGCCGATCGTCCCGCCCTGCAGTTGCACGAAGCGCTTCACCAGCGACAGGCCGAGGCCCGTGCCGCCGTACTGGCGGGACATGCTGGCGTCGACCTGGCGGAACTCCTCGAAGATGGCGTTCAGGTGCTCCGGAGCGATGCCGATGCCGCGGTCGATCACCTCGACGGCGATCTTCTCGTTGACTTTGCTCGCGCGGATCGTGACGACGGAGTCGTTCGGCGAGAACTTCACCGCGTTCGAGAGCAGGTTGTAGAGGATCTGCTTGAACTTGGCGTTGTCGGTCTCGATCTCGCTCACGTCCGGCGCCACCTCGACGGCGAAGCTGATGTTCTTCCGCGTTGACATCCCCTTCATCACCTGGCAGACGCTGTCGATGGCGCCGCGCACGGAGAAGGTCTCCGGAAAGATCTCCATCTTCCCGGCCTCGATCTTGGAGAGGTCGAGGATGTCGTTGATGATCTCCAGGAGGTGCCGGCCGGAGCTGACGATCGATCGCAGGAAGTTCATCGACTTCGGATCGATCTTCTCGTCGAGGCGCTCGCAGAGGATCTCCGAGAATCCGATGATGGCGTTCATCGGCGTGCGCAGCTCGTGCGACATGTTGGCCAGGAAGCGGCTCTTGGCCTGGTTGGCCTCCTCGGCCTCGCGATTCTTGAGCTGCAGCTCGCGCAGGATGCGGGCCTTGGAGATGGCGCTGATGGCGTGCTCGCGCACGCGGGCCAGCTTGCTGAGGTCGGAGCGGCTGAAGGCGTCGGGGTCGCTGAAGTTGTCGAGGACGAGGAAGCCTTCGACGCGGCCGGCGAGGATGACTTCCATGGCCAGCATGCAGCTCGGCAGCGGCAGGCCCGGCGCCAGGCGCGTCTCGGCGCGGACGACGTAGACGCCTTCCTCGAGGAGCTCGGCGTTCTCGGAGAAGCGGCGCCGGGCGCTGTCGATCGATGAGTCGACGTCGCGGAAGGCCTCGACGTCGTAGCCGAGGACCGCGCCGACTTCGACGCGTCCCGTGTCGTAGTTGAACTGCAGGAAGGTGGCCTTCTCCGCCTGCGGGAAGAGCTTCATCGACTGCTCGAGCAGGGTCTTGAGGACGTTCTCGACGACGAGCTCGCGGTTGATGGCCTCGACCATCATGTCCAGCGCTTCGAGCTCCCGCGCCTGGGCCCGGATCTCCTCGGTTCGGTTGTCGACGAGGACGGCGAGCTCGCGGTTCTTCCGCTGCAGGTTGCGCACGCGCCAGCGGTTGACGACGTTGGCGAAAAGCACGACCGCGCCGACGTAGACAAGGAACGCCCACCACGTCAGCCACCAGGCCGGATGGACGACGAAGTCGTACAGGATGGGGGCGCGCGTCCAGACGCCGTCGCTGTTGTGGGCCATGACCTCGAAGGCGTAGCGCCGCGGGAAGAGCCACGCCGGGAGGTTCGTGTAGCGGATCTTGACATCGGGGCGGTCGGGCGACCAGTCGCGGTCGTAGCCGAGGAGGCGCGTGCGGTAGTGGACGCGCGACTCGTCGGTGAACGTGAGCGCGGCGTACTCGAAGGAGACTTCGTTGTTGCCGCGCCAGCGGTCCTCGCGCTCGCCGATCTGGCGGAAGCGCAGCAGCGGCCGCTCGCTGTTGACGAGGCGCAGCGGGGCGTTGAAGATCGAGACGCCCGCGGGCGTGGCCAGGTAGACGCGGCCGTCCGCGCCGACGGAGACGGGCGTGTACGCCCAGGCTTCGTCCTCGATGAGGCCGTCGACTTTGGAGACGCGGGCCATGACGCTGTACTTGCGCGGATCGATGCGCACAACGCCGGCGTTCTGCGCGACCCACAGCGTGCCGTCGGGCGCCGCGGCGAGGCCGACGACCATCGGCCCGCCGAGGACGGCGGGCTTGAGGAAGGCCACGACGCGCAGCGGTGCCGGATCGATCACGGCCAGTCCTTCGGTCGTTCCCGCCCACAGCTTGTGGTCGTGCCAGAGGATCGAGCGCACCGAGTCGCTCGGCGCGCCGGTCGACTGCCGCCAGACGTTGACGAAGACGCGCTGCGTGACCTCGAAGCCGTTGTGCTCGACGTGCTCGGGGTCGAACGGGGCGACGCTGCGATAGAGGCCGTTGTCGGGCGTGCCGACCCAGACGTAGCCGGCATCGTCGACCGCCACGGTCGAGCCGCCCGCGGGCGGCAGCCCGCTCGCGCCGCGAAAGACGAGCCACTGCCCGTGCGAAAGGCAGCTCACTCCGTTGATGCCGGCGAACCAGATCCCGTTCGCCAGCTCGCGGCCGAAGTAGCTCGTGTCGAGCGCGTAGCCGGTGACGCTGACCGGCTGCCCGAAGAGCGTGATGGAGCGCCGCGTCTGGCCCGGCCCCGGCGGCGGTTCCTTCCCCGCCGGCGCGATGCAGTTGATGCCGCCGACGTCGGCGACCCACAGCCGCCCTTCGCCGTCGCGGCTGATGGAGTAGACGGAGTTGCTGAGCAGGCCGTCCTGCGCCGTCACCGTGGCCGCGCGCGTGCGCCCGTCGATGGCCACGATGCCGCCGCCGGTGCCGATCCACATCGCCCGCGTCCACGGATCCTGGGAATTCGTGATGGGCGGCAGGACGGAAAAAGCGCTCGGGTCGGGGAGCATCGGCGCCTCGCCGGTGTGCGAGCGGCCGGTGAAGGCGATGAAGGCTTTGTAGTCGCGCCGCAGCCGCGACACGCCGCCGTTCTGCGCGAACCAGAGGTTGCCTTCGCGGTCCTCCATCAGCGACCAGAGCGTGTCGCCGAGGAGGCCGGTGGAGCGGTTCACGCGCATGCGGTCGGTGAAGTCGATGCCGTTGATGCGCAGCGCGCCGCTGCCGAGCGAGGCGATCCAGACGTCGCCGGCGCTCGTCTCCCGGATGGCCACGATGCGCTCGGTCAGCTCGTGGCTGATCTCCGCGGAGACGACGTTCTGCATGCGCCAGACGGTGCCGTCGATGCCGCCGCCCCACAGCGCGCCTTCGCTCGTCTCGGCCATGGCCCCGAGCGGCGTCGGCGGAATGCCCTCCAGCGGGCCGAGCAGATGCCCGTCGCCGCTGAAGCGCAGCACGCCGCCGCCGTTGAGGGCCACGAGGATCGTGCCGTCGCGGCGCAGCAGCATCGAGGAGACGCCGGTCGGGAGGGCCGGGTTGTCGATCGCGCCGGTCTCCAGCACGCCGCCGCGCAGGCGGTAGCGCACGAGCGAGTTCTGCACGCCGACCCAGACCCAGCCGTCGCCGGCGGCGAGAAGCGCGGCCCGGCGGATGCGCGAGCGCGGCAGCAGGACGTTGCCGACGCGGCTGACGAAGCGGATGCGGCGGCCGGGCTCGTAGTCGTCGAGCGGCTTCTCCGAGACGACGAGGCCCGACTCGGAGCCGACCCAGAGGTGGTGGCCTCGGTCCTCGACGACCTCGCGCACGGTGAGGTCGAGCAGGCCGTCGGCCGTGCCGAAGTTCTCCATGGCATGGCCGTCGTAGCGCGTCAGGCCGGATGAATAGAAGGCCAGCCAGACGTAGCCGAGGTGGTCCTGGATGATCTTCTGCACGCTCGCGGACGGCAGCGGCACCTGGTCGTTCGGCGTGTAGTGCGTGAAGGGGAGCTCCTGCGCGGCGAGGGGCGAAGAAAGCAATGCCAGGATGAGGAGGAGGCGCCGCATGTGTGTGTAGCTAGTTTATCCCGCGCAAAGACGCGGGATCAGCCGCGCACCTGCACGAAGCGGAACCACCGCAACGATCCTGCGTATTGCACCACTGATCCCGCGTCTTCGCGCGGGATAACCTGGACCGAAAATGGCACGCGTCCGCGACTGGGTCGAGCTCGGCAAGGACACGATCTCCTCGCTGAAAACGAGCGACGTGGCCGCGCTCTACGGCACGGAATGGCCGGCCACGCGGAAGATGCTCATCGCCGAGCACGCCGGCGAGATCGAGCGCGAGCGGCGGCGCATCCGGCGCTTCCTGCGCACGCGCAGCGCCATCCTCTTCGGCATCGCCCGGCGCCTGGCGCCGCTGCGGCGCATGATCTTCCTGGTCGCCTTCATCTGGTTCTTCGCCTGCCTCTTCACGATTTTCTCGCACACGCATCACCAGCTCGACTGGTGGCTCTTCGTGGAGATGGGGGCCTCGTTCATCCTGATGACGCTGCTCCTGGGCATGGAGCTGATCGACAAGATCAAGATCCGCGACGAGCTCGAGCTCGCCCGCGACCTGCAGGCCCACCTGCTCCCCGCCAATCCGCCGCAGACGGAGGAGTACGCGATCGCGGCGTTCAACCGGATCGCGAACACGGTGGGCGGCGATATCTACGACTTCGTCCCCCTCCCCGACGGCCGCCTCGCCGTCCTCTTCGGCGACGCCTCGGGGCACGGGATGGCGGCCGGGCTGGTGATGGCGGTGGCGCACGCGGCCTTCCGGACGCAGCTCGACGTCGACCCGTCGCCGGCGTCGATCGTCGGGAGCCTCAACCGCATCCTCTGCCGCGCTGGCGGCAAGCGGTCCTTCTTCTCCTGCTGCTATTTCCTGCTCGATCGCGACGGCGGTTGGGTGGCCACGGTGGCCGGGCACCCGCAGGTGATCCGCGTCGGCGCGGGAGGGAAGGTGGCGGAGAGGATCGGCGCCGGCTCGTATCCGCTGGGAATCAAGCCGGCCATGGTCTGGCCCGAGTTGCGCGGCGCGCTGGCTTGCGGCGAACAGCTCCTCTTCCACTCGGATGGGCTGACCGAGGCGCGCAACGCCGACGACTGCGAATTCGGCGACGCCTACGTCGAGGCCATCGCGGCCTGCAACGCCACGCCGACCGCCCCGGGCCTGGTGGCCGCGCTGGTGAATGCCTGGACGGCGTTCGCGGGCGGGAAGGCGGAGGACGACGTGTCTATTGCGGTGATCGCTCGTCGATGAAGACCAGGTAATCCGTCACCGCCGGCTTCGCCCCCACCTGGCGCAGCAGCGTGACGATCTGCCCGCGATGGTACGTCGAATGATTCGCATTATGCAGCAATATTTTTCCGATTGAATATGTGTACTGATTGCCGTGCCGATTGATGTAAGTGACATCCTCATCTAAATCGGCATTCTTTACCAGTGACAAATACCCGTCCTCAATTTCCTTCCAGCGCTCCCGGCAGGCGGCCACGTCGGGGAACGAGGCCGGATCAAGGAGACCCTTCGGCCGCTCCCCGATGCAGCGCTGCCACCAGATCCACTCCGCGCCGATGATGTGCACGACCGTGTCGCGGATCGAGGCGAAGCTTCCCCCCATCGGCGCCGTGAACTGCTCGTTCGTCAGCGGCTCCAGCGAGTCGAGCGTCTTGTGGTTCGCCCAGATGTTGTAGTCGTAGAGCTCCTTCATCGCGCCTCCGCCGTTTTCGTCGCCACCAAGCCGTCGAACACCTGCAGGGCCAGGTCGACCCGCCCCAGCGGCGCCGACACCTGCACCCCCGCCACCGCCCCCCGCACCCGCGCCAGCGTCTCCCGGGCGATCGTCACTCCTTCGATCATCCCGTGCTCCTTGCTCTTCTCGCTGGCGATGCGCATCCGCTCCATCACCTCGTCCGGCACGTTCACCCCCGGCACCTCGTTGTTCATGAACTGGGCGTTGCGGTACGACAGCAGCGGCCAGATGCCGGGGACGATCGGGAGGTTCCACCCCTCGATGCGCCTGAGGAACTGCTCGAGCTGCCGGGCGTCGAACACCGGCTGCGTAATCGCGTACTCGGCGCCGGCCTTGATCTTCCAGTCGAGGCGGCGCAGCTCGGTGTCGAGGTCGAGGTGGCCGGGGTTCACGCCGACGCCGATGGTGAACTTCGTCGCCTCGCCGAAGGGGTTCCCGCCGAGGTCGAGGCCGCGGTTCATCAGGCTGACCATGTTCGTCAGGCCGATCGAGTCGATGTCGAAGACCGCCGTGGCGTCGGGGTACGGCCCCATCTTCGGCGGATCGCCGGTGATGAGGAGCATGTTGCGCAATCCGAGCGCGGCGCAGCCGAGCAGATCGCTGTGCATGCCGAGGAGATTGCGGTCGCGGCAGCAGTAGTGCAGCACCGGTTCGATGCCGACGCGCGTGTGCAGCAGGAAGGCCACGGCGATCGCCCCCATGCGGTTCTGCGCGCGCGGGCCGTCGGGGACGTTCACGGCGTCGACGCCGGCGTCCTTGATCGACTGCACCGACTTCACCATCGCCTCCGGGTTCGGCCCCTTCGGCGGGACGATCTCGATCGTCGTCACGAACTCGCCCGCGGCGATCTTGCGTCCCCAGTTCGAGCGCGCCGTCATCGGCACCGGCTCGACGCCGTTCTGCCTCTTCCCGTTCGTCTCCCGCTCGATGACGACGAACGAGCGCCGCGGCGAGAGCGGGCGCACGGCGTCGCGCATCAGCTTGATGTGCTCTGGCGTCGTCCCGCAGCAGCCGCCGAGGAACTTGACGCCCTTGTGAATGAGCCGCTTCGCATACTTCCCCATGTACTCGGGCGACGCCATGTACATCTGCCGGCCGTTGACCTCGCGCGGCAGGCCGGCGTTCGGCTGGCAGGAGATCTTCTTGGCCGTGACGGCGCTCATCTCCTCGACGGCGTCGAGCATCACGTCGGGGCCGACGGAGCAGTTGAGGCCGACGACGTCGGCGCCGGCGGCGTCCATGCGCCGGGCGATCGTGGCCGGCGTGTCGCCGTAGATGGTGCGGTGGTCGTTGCCGATGGTCATCTGGGCGATGATCGGCAGCGTGCAGACGTCGCGCACTGCGAGGATGGCCTGCTCGATCTCGGCGATGTTGGAGATCGTCTCGACGATGATCAGGTCGACGCCGCCGTCGCGCAGCGCCGCGGCCTGCTCGCGGAAGAACTCCCGCGCCTCCTCGAGCGACGTCGGCCCGTACGGCTCGATGCGGATGCCCAGCGGCCCGATGGCCCCGGCGACGTAGACGGAGTCGCCCGCGGCCTTGCGCGCGATCTCGACCGCGGCCACGTTGATGTCGCGCAGCTCGTCCTCGATGCCGAAGCTGCGCAGCTTGACCCGGTTCGCGCCGTAGGTGTTGGTCTCCAGGATCTCCGCGCCGCAGCGGACGTACTGCTTGTGCACCTCAAGGACGATCTCCGGATTGCGGAGATTGAGCTCGTCGTAGCACTTGTTGATGAAGACGCCCTTCGCGTAGAGCATCGTCCCCATCGCCCCATCGAAGAGGTAGACGTGCTCGTCGGCGATCGCTTGAATGAAGTCCTGCATGGCGAAAAGTGATGAGGACTGAGGACTGAGTCGGGGGCTTCGACGACTCAGCTTGTCTTGTCCTCGGCGTTCCTCAGTCCTCAGTCCTCATTGCTCAGTCCTAAAAAGCAAAAAGCCCCACGCTGGGTGACGTGGGGCCAAGCTCGAAAGCAGCGTTCGAACAGCGGCGATTTAGCTTTTTTTAAGCTGGTTGCAAGCGGCCCCAAATCAATCCAGCGGCAGTCAATGTACCATGTCGCCGGTCCTATGCGAAATCTCTCCTGCTCCCTCTTCCTGCTCCTGCTCTCCTCGCCCCTCGCCGCCGAGTCGATCAACATGGTGCCGATGGCGCCGCTGGTGCTCGTGGCCGCGCCGGAGGCCAGCGCCGCCCCGCCCCCGACGCTCGGCTTCAAGGCGGCGGGATCGTTGGGCACCATTTATCCGCCGGACCCGAGCGGCGCCGTCGGACCGCACCACGTCGTCGGCGCGTTCAACAACGGCGTGGTCGTGGACGACCGCGGCGGCAACCCGCTGATCGGCATCCCCATCACGCAGTTCTGGCACGACCCGGCCTTCCCCGATCTCTTCTACTACCGGGCTCGCGCGCTGTACGACGCCGGGAACGACCGCTGGATCATCGCCATGCTCGCCGACGACGGGAACTTCAACAACGGCGTCCTGCTGCTGGCCATCTCCGCGACCGGCGATCCGACCGGCACCTGGCGGCGCTACCGGACGAGCTTCGGCAGCGACGTCCGCCTCAACGCCGACGCCACGCGCATGGTCATGACCGCGGACCAGATCGTCATCACCGTGAACGAGTGGCTGGGCAACTCGATCGAGAACGGCGTCGATGCCTTCGAGATCCGCAAGGCGGACTTGTACGGCACGGCGCCGCCGGCCGTGACGAAGATCCACGCCGGCACGGAGCTCGATTGGGTTCCGGTGGCGTCGTCGGACACGACGGTGCGCATGGTCACGACCGCGCACGGCTTCTTCGAGACGTTCCAGGTCGACTCCGCCGGCAATGAGAGCGGCTTTCAGTCGTACGCGTCCCCCTCGGGCCTCGGCTACACGCAATGGAGCTGCGGGCAGCTCGGCTTGCCGAACAGCATCGACTGCGGCCTCGGCATCCCGCACCAGGCCCTGCTGCGCGACGGCGTGCTGTGGGTCGTCGGGACGGCGAACAACGGCTCGCGCAGCGTGATCGTGGTGTGGAAGATTTCCGGGACCACCTCGGCGACGATGGTGATCAGCGATTCCGGAAACGACTACGCCTACCCGTCGATCGCCGTGAACCGCAACGGCGTCGCCTTCATCGGCTACTCGACGTTCAACCTGAATATCTTTCCGTCGGCCGAGTACCGCGTCATCGACGCCGCCGGCAACGTCAGCGCGCCGGCCGCGGTGAAGAGCGGCGAGGACCAGTACACCGGCCTCTATTGGGGCACGTACAGCACGAGCTTGGTCGACCCGGTCGACGACCAGAGTTTCTGGACCCTGCAGAGCTACAGCACGCCGCCGGCCAACCTGAGAACGACGACGTGGGGCACGTGGTGGACGTATGTACGCGTGGTGAAGCCGCGCGGCCGCGCCGTCCGGCACTGACCCGATGCGAGTCCTCACGTCCGCCGCGCTGCTGTTCCTGCTCTCCGCCACGCTGGCGGCGCAGCAGATCGACGCCGTGGAGATGGCGCCGGCGACGCTCGAGCAGCTCGCCCGCGCCTCGGTCGTGCAGCCGCCGGGCGAGCTGGAGAAGCGGCCCCGTCCCGCGCGCGCCGCGAAGCGCTCCACGCGCGCGGCCATCGCCGCGGACTTCGTCACCGTCGCGAACGGCATCCCCGCCCCGCCGCTGACGCGCGGCTTCAAGGCTTCGTTCGATCCGCTGCCCGGCGCGACCACCGGCTACGCGCCGCCGGACGTGAGCGGCGCCGTCGGCCCGCGCCACGTCGTCGGCGCGTTCAACAACAGCCTGACGGTGCACGACCGCAACGGCAACCAGCTCTCCTTCCTCTCCATCTATCAGTTCTGGCACGACCCGGCCTTCCCCGACACGACCCTCACCGATCCGCGCGTGATGTACGACGCGCTCAACGACCGCTGGGCGCTGGCCATGCTGACGGATACGAACGGCCGGCTCGGACTGCTGCTCCTGGCCTTCTCGGCGACCGGCGATCCGACCGGCTCGTGGCGGCGCTTCCGCATCGCCGCGAATCCGAGCAGTCCGAACATCGCCCTCGATTTCACGCGCATGGCCCTGACGCTCGACCAGATCGTCGTCACCGCGAACGAGTTCAACGCCGAGAGCCCGACCGGCGCGGACGTCTACACCATCGCCAAGAGCGCCGCTTTCTCTCCCCTTTCGACCGTGTCGGCCAGCCTGTCGCATTCGGCGTCCGACTTCGACCTCACCCCGGTCACCTCGCCCGACACGACCATCCGCATCGCCACGCAGGACGGCGACGACGTCCTGCTCTACGAGCTCCGCGGCCACGGCCTCGTGATCACGAACGAGTACGCGCCGCCGGCCAGCTTCTTCAACGGCGCAACCTTTTGCGATCAGTTGGGAACGACGAAGACGCTCGACTGCGGCGAGGGCATCCTCCACCACGCGCTGTTCCGCAACAACGTCCTGTGGATCGTGCAGTCGGCGGCGAACGGCTTCAGCGGAATCGCCGTGGTCTGGAAGATCGCCGGCCCGGCGGCGACGGGCTTCGTCCTCAGCGATCCCGCCGTCGATTACGCCTACCCGTCGATCGCCGTGAACCGCTTCGGCGCGGCGCTCGTCGGCTACGCGATGTTCAACAGCTCGATGTACCCGTCCGCGGCGTACCGCTACATCGATCCGGCCGGCGCCGTCAGCGATCCGGTGACGGTGAAGAACGGCGAGGATTGGTTCGGCTTGTTCCGCTGGGGCGACTACACCACGACGCTCGTCGATCCCGTCGACGACACGAGCTTCTGGACGATCCAGGAGTACGGCACGCCGGCCAACGGCACGACGCACAACACCTGGGGCACGTGGTGGACGTACGTGAGGATCGTGCCGCGGATGCGGGCGGTGCGACACTAACGCGTGCTCTCCGCCGCCGACCTGACCGCGATGTTCCGCCAGGACCTGCCGGCGTTTCTCGTCGGCACGGTCCTCTGCACGATCGGGCTCGGCTTCGCGCTCTTCAGCCCGCGCGGGGCGCGGCGCAATCTGATCCCGGCCGGGCTCTTCGCCTTTCTCTACGGCGCGCGCATGCTCGTGCGCACCGGCTCGACGGCGCATCTCCTCGGTCATCCGGCCGCGTTGCCGTACCTCGGCGCGGCGCTCGAGTACCTCGTGCCGATCCCCGCCAGCGTCGCCTTCGCCCGCTTTCTCGGCGACCGCTGGCGGCGGATCAACGAGGCCGTGACGGCGATCTTCAGCCTCGCCGCGGCCATCGCCATTCCGTACGAGATCCTCACGCGCCGGCCGTACGCCGCGACGAACGTCGTCAACGGCATCGTCGTCCTGCTGATCAGCGTCTTCCTGCTGAACTACATCACCCAGCCGCGGCTCTTCCGCAACGCCGTCACGTTCGGCGCGCTGATCTTCAGCCTTTTCGTGCTGAACGAGCACTTCGGGCCGTGGCACGGCATCGAGCCGTTCGGATTCCTGATCTTCATCGCCGCGCTGCTCTACGACCTGCTGCGGCAGTCGGCGCGCGCGCGGTGGCGCCTGGCCGCGGTGGAGAGCGAGATGGCCACGGCGCGGCGGATCCAGGAGTCGATCCTGCCGCGGCGCGGGCCGGACGTGGCTGCGGTCGACGTCGCCAGCGTCTACGTCCCGGCGTCGAGCGTCGCCGGCGACTACTTCGACTTCGTCGCCGTCGACGAGCACTGCTTCGGCGTCGTCGTCGCCGACGTCTCCGGCCACGGCGTCGGCGCCGCGCTGGTGGCCTCGATGCTGAAGGTGGCGATCGCCATGACGGCGGCGCGCGTGCGCGAGCCGGCGCGGCTGCTCGCGGAGCTGAACGCCTTCTTCCTCGGAAAGCTGGAGCGGCAGTTCATCACAGCCGTCGTCGCCTTCATCGACACCGAGAGCGGCGAGGTCGTGCTGGCGTCGGCGGGCCATCCGCCCCCGCTCGTCCGCCGCGCGGACGGCGCGGTCGAGGAAGTCGCGACATCCGGCTTCGTCCTCGGTCGCATGCGCGACGCGAAGTTCACCGACGTCCGCCTCCTCCTCGGCACGGGCGACGCCATCGTCTTCTACACCGACGGCGTGACCGAGGCGCGCGGGTACTCGGCCGAGCGGCTCGCGGCGTGCGTCGCGCGCGGCGGGACATCGCGGGAAATTGCGGACGCCATCGTGCACGAGCTGCCGAAGGAGAACGAGGACGACGTGACGATGGTCATCGTCAGTCTCGCCCGAAAATCTTCCGCAGCCGGTTCCATCCCCGCTCCACCTGCTGCCGGTTCTGATCGACTTCCGCGGTCCACTTTCGGAACTGATCGAGCGTGATCGCGGGCGGCTCGTCGAAGTGCTCGCGGTCGAAGAAGACGCGGCGCACGAGGCGTCCGAGGAGGCCGGCCGGGCAGTGGCTCGTCGGCTGCGTCCCTTCGAGGAAGACCTCGTGCCACGGGCCGGGGCAGCCGTCCTGCCAGAGCATGCCCGTCTCGGGGTCGATGTCGCGGAACACCACGCCGGACGGCGCTTTCGGATCGGCGCGGATATGCGGGATCGCGCTCATGTACGCGCCCCAGATCGGGATGGCCGCCTCGGCCGAGGAGAGGCGCAGCGGCGCGCCGCGGTCGAAGCCGACCCACACCGCCGTCACGACGTCGGGCGTGTAGCCGACGAACCAGGCGTCGCGGTAGTCGCTCGTCGTCCCGGTCTTTCCGGCGACGTAGCCGAGGCCGTAGCGCTTCAGGCGCGAGGCCGTGCCGCGCTGCACGACACCGCGCAGCAGCGTGTGCATCACGTAGACGGGCGCGGCTTCGGCGACCTTCTTGGCATCGAGCTCGTGGCGGAAGAGGCGCTTGCCGCGCGCGTCGCGGACCTCGCGGACAAGGAACGGCTCGACGCGGATGCCGAGGTTCGGGAAGGCCGTGTACGCCGCGGTGAGCTCGCGCATCGTCACCTCGGTCACGCCGAGGGGCAGGGCCGGGATGCGCGCGAACTTCTCCTCGAAGCCGAAGTTCTGCGCCGCGTCGACGACGCGATCGAGCCCGACCTCCTCGGTCAGGCGCACCGTCGGCACGTTCAGCGACTCCTCGAAGGCCTCGCGCAGCGACACGCGGCCGCGGAAGCGCTCGTCGTAGTTGTGCGGCTCCCACGACTGGCCGCCGCTGACGTCGACGCGCAGCGGCGCATCGAGCAGGAACGACGCCGGCGTCGCTTTCTTCGAGGCGATGGCGGCGAGGTAGGCGAAGCTCTTGAACGCCGATCCCGGCTGGCGATGCATGGCCGAGGTGCGGTCGAACGGGGAGAGGCGGTAGTCGGTGCCGCCGACGAGCGCGCGCACGCCGCCGCTGCGCGGATCGACGGAGAGGATGGCCGTCTGCAGCGGCTCGCTGCGCGCCTGGGCCCGGACCCAGCCGAAGCGCGCGGCCAGCTGGCCGGGGCCGTTCGACGCGGCGCGCTCCGCGGCCTTCTGCGCGCGCGGATCGATCTCGCAGGTGATGGTCAGGCCGCCTTCGATAACGCGCTCGATGCCGGCGTCGTCGACGAGCTCGGCCCGCAGCGCGCGGAGGTAGAACGGGAACCAGGCCTGCGGGATCTGTCCGTTGTTGAACTCGACGACGCGGGAGATGGCGTCGTCGTACTGCGCGTCGTTGATCCAGCCGTGATCGCGCATCACGCCGAGGATGGCGTTGCGGCGGGCGCGGACGATGTCGGGGCGCTTCTCCGGCGTGTCGCGGTTCGGGGCGCGGATCATGCCGGCCAGGAGCGCGGCCTCGTCGAGGCGGAGCTCCTGCGGGCGCTTGTCGAAGTAGAGGCGCGAGGCCTCGTCGATGCCGAGGACCGGCTTGCCGGCGCTGTGGCCGAGGTAGACGTCGTTGAGGTAGATCTCGAGGATCTCGTCCTTGGCCATGCGGGCGTCGAGGACGACGGCGAGCGGGATCTCGATCAGCTTGCGCCGCCACGTCCGCTCGCTGGAGAGGAAGCGGGCCTTGATGATCTGCTGGTCGATGGTGCTGCCGCCCTGGGTGATGCCTCGGGCGCGGAGGTCGAGCCAGAGCGCGCGGGCCATGCCGATCGGATCGATGCCGAGGTGATGGCGGAAGCGCACGTCCTCGGCGGCGACGAAGGCGTCCGGCACGTAGCGCGGCACGGAGTCGAGCCGGACCGGCGCGGTGATGCGCCAATCGACGCCGTAGAGTGTCCAGACCTGCTGCCCCGCGGGCGAAATGAGGATCGTCGGACGGCTCCAGGTGTGGCGCACGAGCTCGCGCGTGAGGCGGCGATTGAGAAGGAAAAAATAGATCGACGTGGTTTCGAATCCGAGCCACAGCAACGCCGCGACAAGAAGCAGAAGTGAACGTGACAATCGCGGCATCTTCGTCTACATTCAATTTCGTGCAACGACACTGCCACGCCACTCCCTGAAATTTGAAAAGGAGACTCCATGGCATCGAGGAAAGCTGCCTCCAAGAAAGCGTCGAAGAAAGCCGCGAAGAAGGCGGCCAAGAAGAAAGCGCCGGCGAAGAAGGCCGGAAAGAAAGCCCCCGCGAAGAAGAAAGCAGCGGCGAAAAAGCCTGCCTATCGCGCGGCAAAGAAGCCCGCGAAGAAGCCGGCTCCGAAGAAGAAGCCGGCTCCGAAGAAGCCAGCTCCGAAGCCCAAGAAATACGTGGCCAAGAAGAAGCCGGCGGCGAAGCGCAGCGTGATCAGCCGAGCCGTGGAGACGATCCGCGAGACGGCGAGCTCGATCGGCTCGACGGTGTCGGGCATTCTGCCGGGCAGCTCGCCCAGCCCGGGCTACGGGACTCCGACGGAAGGCGGCGGGGAGCCGAAGGCGTAACGGAGCGCCGGCGTCTTCGCCGGCTGGCATGGCGGCGTCCCGCCGCCCGCGCGCGAGACGCGCGCTGAGCCAGCTGGCGGGACGCCAGCGTTCCCATCAACCGGCGTTATCGAAGACCCTGCGGATCCTTCGCGAAAAGTATTTCTCCGGAAGTCCGTTCTTCCATTTTCCGTACTGCTTGGCCTTGCGGAAGGCGTCCATGGCCTGGACCTTGTAGCGCTCGTCCGCCTCGAAGGCGTAGCGCGAGTACTGCGAGGCGCCGAGGAACGCGTAAATCCAGCCGTTCTTCGGCATCTCCGTGGTGAGGCGCTCGAAGGCCGTGGCGGCCTCGTCGAAGTCGCCGCGGAAGTAGCTCTCCAGCGCCACGCGCACGCGCTTGGCCGTGTCGCCGAGAACCATCGTGCTGGCCGCGACGGGGCGGGTGGGCGGCGGGGCGGCGGCCACGGCGGGGGCGCCCGGCGCGGCGGCGAGGTCGGCGATGCTCGCGGCGCTCTGCGCGGTGGCGATGACCTGGCGCAGCTCGTCGTTCGACTTCGCGCCGGCGTTGAGCGTGCTCGCGCTCGCGAACTGCTGCGCGGCCTGCTGGTACTGCGGCGAGCCCGCGGCCTTGCGCTGCTGCGCCGCGGTGAGGTGGTTCTTCGCTTCGTTGAGCGCCGCCGCGGCCTGCTGGCGCAGCGCGGGGTCGATGGTGGGCGCGGCCGGCTGCGGAGCCGGAATGACCGGGCGCGGCTGCGGCACTGCCGGTTGCGGCGCCACGGGCTGCGGCTCCGGCGCGCTGGCGGCGGCGAGCTTCTGCTTCGCCCTCCCCATGTTGATCTCGATCGAGCCGAGGTTCTCGTCGCCCACGCCCTCGGCGCGCTCGAGGTCGGCGATGGCCTGCTCGAACTTGCCGGTGTTCAGGTAGGCGATGCCGCGGTAGTAGTACGGGTGATAGCTGATGAAGATCGCGCCGTAGGTGCGGGCCTTGTCGTTCTCCTTCGGATTGCCGCCGATGGCCGCGGTCATCTTCTGGATGACGGTGTTCCACTGCCCTTTGCGCGCGGCGTTGAGGCCGGCGTCATAGTCGTCGTACCACGAGGCCAGGGCGGCGGTGGCGAAGAAGAGCGCGAGGATCGCGATCGTCGTCCGTCTCATGGCTTCGACACCTCCTTTTCGAGCTCGTCGAAGTTGACGCCGCCGAGGTCGACCGACTTCGACGTCGTGCGCCCGGCGTCGACCCGCACGTCGAACGTGGTCGTCTTCCCGGCCGGCCCGCTCATCGTCACGAGGTACTTGCCCGGCGCGAGGTCGAGCCGCGCCGGCGTGGAATGGTCATCGTCTTTGAGTGCGACCTGCTGTTTGTTGCTGTCGTCGACGATCTTGTCGATGTTCCCCCACGGCGAGGCCGAGAGGAGCAGCGCGCCCTGCCCGGCGGGGATGTTCGCCGGCGCGGGCGCGGTCGTGGTCACGGCGGTGCTGGCGATCGGCACGGACGGCGCGGCGGGCTGCGCGGTGGGCTTGCGGAGCATGAAGTAACCGCCGACGCCGAGGACGATGACGATGGCCGCGGCGATCGCGCCGAGCATGGCCTTGTTCGACGTTTTCGCCGGAGGGGCAATCTGCCGCTCGATGACGGTCGGCTCCGCCTGCAGCACCTTCGGCTCGAGCTGCGTCGACGCGGCCTGGGTGACCAGCCGCTCCATCACGGTCGGCGCGTCGTTCGCGGTGCGCTCGATGCGCGTGGCCTCCTCGTCCGCGGCGCGTGTGCCGGTGGGGCCGTAGCGCTGCGTGGAGACGGGCGGGGGCGGCTGCACGGTCTGCGTCTGCTGCGTCGGCGCGGCGCCGCTGAAGGTGCCGGAGGAGCCGGTGGTGATTTTCGGCAGATCGGCGAGCGTCTGCGCGCCGCTGAGGGTGATCATCTTTTCGCCGAGGCCGTACTTCGCGTCGGGGGCGACGCTGCCGCGGATCCCTTCGAGCGCCTCGGCGAAGTCGGCGGCGGTGGCGTAGCGATGATCGCGGCTCTTCTCGAGCGACTTCATGATGATCGCTTCGAGCTGCGGCGGCACCCTGGCGTCGGGATTGATCTGGACGATCGGCGCCGGCTTCTCCGTGACGTGCTTGAGGATGTAGCCGTTGGGATTCGTGGCCAGGAAGGGCGCGCGCCCGGCCAGCATCTCGTACATGACGATGCCGAAGGAGTAGAGGTCGGAGCGGGGGTCGAGATGCTCTCCTTCTTTCAGGAATCCGGCCTGTTCCGGAGATGCGTATTTCAGCTTCCCGAGGAACATGCCCGTCTGCGTCAGGTGCTGCCCCTGGTCGCCCTCGGCCAGCGACTTGGCGATGCCGAAGTCGATCACCTTCACGAGCAGTTTCCCGTGGTGGTCCTGCGACAGCATGATGTTCTCGGGCGAGACGTCGCGGTGGATCAGGCCCATGGAGTGGAGGTGATCGAGGCCGTTGAGGGCCTGGACGGCGATCTCGATGGTCAGACGCGGCGGCATCGCCCCGTTCTTGCCGATCCACTTCTGGATGTTCGTCCCGTCGATGAACTCCCAGACCATGTAGTAGGAGCCGTCGTCGAGCTGGGCGAAGTCGTAGAGCATGGCCAGGTTCTTGTGCTTGATCATCGTGGAGGTGCGCGCCTCCTGGAGGAAGCGCTGCATCCCCTGATCGTCCTGGGCCACGTTGGGGCGCATGATCTTGATGACGCGCAGCTCGTTGAGGTGGATGTGGCGGACCTTGAAGATCTCGCCCATGCCGCCGATGCCGAGGCGGTCGAGGATCTGGTATTTGCCGTCGATCAGCCGCGCCGCGTACGTGCGCTGGAAGCTGGTGATGCGCTCGCCGCATTGCGGGCACTGCTCGTACGCGGCGTCGATCGGCTCTTTGCACTTGAGGCAGGTGATTTGACTCATGGCTATCGGTCTCTCAAAACATAACTACACGCCGGGTCCGCTCCGAACCTCACGATATCTCCCACTTTCAGCTTCACCCGGTCAACGCGGGCGTTGTTCACAAACGTTCCATTGGCCGACTTCAGATCTTCGAGCACGGGCGAGGGGCCGTCGAAGGTGATGCGGGCGTGCTTGCGCGAGACGGCCGGGTGCGCGAGCACGATCGAGCACGTGCGGTCGCGGCCGACCATCACGTCGCCGCCCTGCAGGAGGTGCTTCTCGCCCGCCTCCGGCTTCACGTTCACGAGCGCGAACTGCTGCTGCGGCGGCGCGAACGGCAGCGGCGTCGGGGCGTTCGACGGATCGAACGCCGGAGTCGGGCGCATCGTCGGCGTGTAGCCGGGGCGGAGGTTGTACTCCTCGAGCGCTTCGAAGAACTCGCGCGCCGTGGCGAAGCGCTCGTCGGCGCGGGGCATCATCGACTTCAACACGATCTGCTCGAGCTCGCGGTCGATCTCCGGACGCAGCGCGCTGGGCATGGCCTTCTCGCCGCGGTAAATGGCGTCGATCAGCTTCGGCAGCGAGCGGCTGTTGAACGGCAGCTGCCCGGTCAGCATCTCGTAGAGCACGACGCCGCTGGAGTAGACGTCGCTCTTCGCGCCCGCGTCCTTCGGCTCGCGGATCTGCTCGGGGGACATGTAATGCGGCGTGCCGAGGAGGAAGCCTGACTTCGTCAGCACCGTGCCGCCGGGGCCGGCGGTGTTCTCCTTGATCTTGGCGATGCCGAAGTCCGTCACCTTCACCGAGCCGGCCTTCTCGCGGATCAGGTTCGCAGGCTTGATGTCGCGGTGGACGATGCCTTTTCCGTGCGCGTAGACGAGAGCTTCGAGGAGGCATTGGCAGATCGAGATGGCGTCGACGACGGGGAGCGCGCCCCGCTCGCTGAGCAGCACGTCGACCGGCGTCCCTTCCACGAGCTCCATGACCAGCACCGCGCCGGCGTTGTTGTTGATGAACTCGTAGAAGCGGGTGATGTAGCGGTGGCGGAGCTTCTCCAGGATCTGGGCCTCTTTGATGAAGCGCTTCCGCGCTGTGACCTCGCCCGCCAATTCGTCGGACATGACTTTGAGAACGACGGTGTAGCTCTCCGGCAGGATGTTCGTCCGGGCGATGGTGCGCCCGACGTAGACGTGGCTCATCCCCCCTTCGCCGATCTCGCGCTCCACGCGGTAGTTGCCGATGACGTTGCCGATCATCGCAGGGCGCCCTCGTCATCCCAGAAAAAGCCCTCGTCGCAGAGGGGCATGAAGAGGAACTTGTGCGAGCCGATGCGGACGATGTCCTTCGGCAGGAGGTCGCGGCGCGGCTCGATCTCGGCCTCGTTCACGTAGGTGCCGTTGGTGGAGTTGTGGTCCATGAGGATGAAGCGCCGCTCCTCGGGACGGAAGACGAGGTCGGCGTGGTGCGAGGAGGCCTGGTCGTCGTCGATGACGATGTCGCTGCGCCGGTCGCGGCCGATGACGTTGCGTCCGATGCGGACGCCGAAGGCCTCGCCGCGCGCGGGGCCGCTGAGGGCGACGAGCCAGCCGACGACGTAGCGCTTCGGCTGGGAGTCGCCGCGCTGCACGACGGAGGTGCGCTCCATCGGCGGCGCCTGCACGGCCGCGGAAGAGGTCTCGCGGCGCAGCGGCGGCGGCGGGGGCACGGCCACGGGGCGGCGGGGCGGCGGCTCGGCCGCTCCCTCGGCGCCGCCGAAGCGCGTCGGGCGCACGATCGGCACTTCGGCCTGCTCCGCGTCTTCCGCCGGGCAGTACGGACAGAGGTCCCACGACTCGTCGATGAAATGCCCGTTCTCGCAGCGCTTGTCAGCCACGTTCCGCCTCACGCATCGGGAGCGCCGGCGTCGCGCCGGCTGGCGAGGCGGCGTCTCGCCGCCAGTGGCGCCGGGACGGCGCCGTGCCAGCCGCCGGGACGGCGGCGCTCCGAGTATTCTCACGCATGAAATGCCACCGCGACGGCGTTCCGGCCGCCGAAGTAGATGATGTCGCCGTCCTTGAGGTACCGCTTGTCGATCTTATGGTCGTTGACGTAGGTCCCGTTCGAGGAGTTGCGATCGATGAGGAGGACCTTTCCGTCGATCGAGACGACCTCGGCGTGGAGCCTCGAGACCTTCGGATTCTCCAATACGATCTCACAAATCGCCGATTCGCGCCCGATGCGGATGCCGGAACCGCCGAGGCCGAGGCGCTCGCCGGCGCGGGAGCCGTTGAGGATCGTGAACTTGCCGAGGATTGAGCCGTTGCCACCGCCGCTGCTCGGCGCGATCAGCGTCTCCGAGGTCGTGGCCACGGCGATGTCCTTCGGCTGGCGGCGGCGCGCCGCCGGAATGGCGATGGCCACGCCGGCGCCGACGAGGGCGATGAGCAGCGCGCCGCTCGCCGCCGGATGCTGCCGCCAGAGCGGCATCGCTTTCAGGGCCCGGTCGGTGTCGGCGCGGAAGCGCAGAAGATCGGGCGAGCCGGGGAAGAAGCGCGACGCATTCGTCAGCTCGGCGCTGGCAACGGGCCAGCGGCCGTCGCCGGCGGCGTCGAGCGCGGCGCGGTAGTGGCGGCTGAAATCGCTCTCGACGTTGATCGGCACATTCGCCGCGGCGAGGAAGCTCCTGGCCACGTTGACCGGCACGAGGAACTTGACGTCGGCGTCGCGATGACCCCACGTGGAGATGCCGATGACGTCGCCGTCGCGGTTAACCGCGGGGCCGCCGGAGTTGCCGCGATAGATGGCCACGTTCGACTGGAACACCGGCGTGTTCGTGACGTCGCGCTTGATGGCGGTGATGCTGCCCGGGTTCAGCGTGGCCTCGAGGTCGGTGTCGTGCGAGAGCCAGCCGCCGATGACTTCGTCGCTGCTGCTGGCCACGGCCGGATAGCCGAACGTCCAGATCGACTCGCCGACGCGGACGCGGTCGGAATCGCCGAGGGGGATCACCGGCAGGTTCTTGCGATCGACGCGGAGCAACGCCAGGTCGGCGCCGCCCTGCGCGAGCGCGGGCGAGTAGCGCTCGATGCGGAAGGGAACCTTGACGCCGTTGGAGAGGTCGACGTCGTTGACGATGGCGATCTTCTCGAGCGTCCCGGCGGAGCCGATGGCGTTGACGTAGCGCTCCAGGGAGTCGCCGCGGTAGAGGCGGCGCAGGTCCTCGACGGAGTAGCGCTTGAGCAGCGCGGCGATGGCGCCGTTGCGGCGGAGCTCGCGCTCCAGCGCGGCCGAGTCGCGCGTCGGGGCGACGACGTGGCCGCTCGTCAGGATCAGGCCGCCGGGATGGATGATGAAGCCGCTGCCGGAGCCGCCGGCGCCGGTGGGGACGATCTGCGCGCCGCCCGCCCGGCCAGGTCCCTCGCTCACGCTCGGGATGACGGCGGTCGCGGCGTCGTAGCGGAACTGCGCCGTCGCGTACGCATTGATCCGCACGACCGACGGCTTGACCCCGTAGGCCATCTTCTGGACGTCGTCGAGCTTTGCGTCGTCGCCGTGGCGGCAGGCGGCGAATGCCAATGCGACGAGGAGAAGGCGGACCCGGGGCAGCATGGTTAGCGAGCGTTGGTATCGCCGAAGAGCCACTTGAAAAATCCCTTGCGGCGGGGCGGCGGCCCGGGGCGGACGCGCACGGTCTGCTCGAGCTCCGGCTCCGGCGAGGTCTGCAGCGGCTGGGTCTCGTCGAGCATCGACTCCTCGACCACGGCCACTTTCTTCGTCGTCTCGCGCGAGCGGTCGATGACGGTGTCGTCGGTGAGCTCGTCGGGCTTGACGATGCGAGCCACGATCACGGTCACGTTGTCGGGCGCGCCGCGATCCAGCGCCCGGCGCACGTACTCGTTCGCCGTCGACTCCAGCGGCAGCGACGTGGCGATCTCCAGCAGTTCCGGCTCCTTGACCAGGCCGTGCAGCCCGTCGCTGCAGAGGATGAAGATGTCGCCCTCCTGCACCGGCAGCGGGCCGCTGACGTCGATCTCCACGTCCTCGCCGACGCCCATGGAGCGCTGCAGGACGTTGCGCCGCGGATGGTTCTCCGCCTCGCTCGAGGTCAGCAGCCCCTCGCGCACCATCGAGGCCACGAGGGAATGATCTTCCGTCAGCTGCTGGATCCGCCCGTCGCGGATCATGTAGATGCGCGAGTCGCCGACGTGTCCGAACCAGGCGTTGTTGTTGCGCACGACGAGCGCCGACGTCGTCGTCCCCATGCCCCGCAGGTCGGGGTTGGCCTGGGCCTCGGTGAAGATCCTGGCGTTCGCGCGCGTGAGCGCCGCGCGCAGTGCCGCGGCGATGTCCTCTTCCTCGCTGCCGAGGTATTGGGCCTTGACGGTCTCGCCGGCCAGGCGCGAGGCCGTCGCGCCGCCGCGGTGCCCGCCCATGCCGTCGGCCACGACGAACAACCGGCCGCCCGGATGGCTCTGGCGCTCCTCCGACGGCGTCGTGTAGGTGCCGAAGTCCTGGTTCTCCGATCGGACCAGTCCGACGTCCGTCTTCATCACCGCCTGCACGACGAGGCGTTCAGGGGAGACGGAGGGCGATTCAGCCGTGGGCGATTCCGTCATGATCGAAGTTGTGAACGATCGCCGGATTATACGCTCCCGCCGGAACGCTATAATCGATCCTCTCGACGATGGAACAACTTCAGATCCACTACGTCGATCTCGGCGTGCCGCGCGTCACCGACCTCAAAAGCGAGCTGACCGTCGGCCGTACCGAGGGAAACGACCTCGTCCTCAACCACCCCTCGGTCTCCCGCCGCCACGCGCGCTTCGATCCCCGCGACGACAAGTGGTGGATCATCGACCTCAAATCGACGAACGGCATCAAGGTGAACGGCAACCTCGTGACCGAGGCCCAGGTCAACCCCGGCGACAAGATCCTCATCGGCTCCGTGCAGCTGGAGCTGAAGCGCCTTCCCTCGGTGAATTTCACCGGCGAGTCGATGTTCGACAACCCCTCGGGCACGGTGATCCGGCGCATCTCCGACTTCAATTCCGAGTTCGGCCTCGACCTCGGCGAGCTGGAGAAGCCGACCTCGCCGCGCCTGCCGTCCGACTCCGGCACGCGCGAGGCGGTGGCGGTGGCGTCGCGCGAGAAGATCTTTCAGGTCCTCGTGCAGGTCGCCAAGGTGCTGCTGCAGTCCGAAGACCTCGAGTCGCTGCTCAACACGGTCATGGACATCATCTTCAAGTACCTGCCGGTCGAGCGCGGGCTGCTGATCCTCTTCGACGAGAACGGCGAGCCGGTGCCGAAGCTGACGCGCTTCATCGAAGGCGCGGACGCCCGCGACATCCCGATCTCGCGCACGATCCTGAACATGGTGGCGCAGCAGCAGGTGGCGCTGATGACCTCGAACGCGCTCGAGGACGCGCGGCTCCTCGGCGGGAAGTCGATCGCCATTCACGGGATTCGCTCGGCGATGTGCGTGCCGCTCTGGAACAAGCAGCACGTCATCGGGGCCATCCAGGTCGATTCGCCGATCCACATCGGCCGCTTCGTCGAGGAGGACCTCGACCTGATCACGGCGCTGGCGAACTTCGCGGCCGTGGCCATCGAGCGCGCCCAGCTGACGGAGCGCGTCGAGGAGGAGCGGAAGATCCGCTCGCGCATGGAGCGCTACCACTCGCCGGCGGTGGTGGACGAGATCGTCCGCGGCTCGATCGCCGCGGACGAGGAGCAGATCCGCACGGCGGAGGTGTCGATTCTGTTCGCCGACATCTCGGGGTTCACGACGGTGTCGGAGACGAAGCGGCCGGAGGAGGTGGCGGAGTTCCTCTCGCACTTCTTCTCCTGCGCGGTGGAGTCGATCTTCGCCTACGGCGGGACGCTCGACAAGTTCATCGGCGACGCGGTGATGGCCTTCTTCGGCGCGCCGATCCCGCAGGAGGACCACGCCGACCGCGCCATTCTGGCCGGGCTGATGATGCAGCGCCTCGTCGGGGAGTGGAACGCGGAGCGCGAGAAGGTCGGCCTGCCGCCGGTGCTGATCCGCGTCGGCATCAACAGCGGGCCGGCGGTGGTGGGCAACGTCGGGACGGAGAAGCGCGTCGACTACACGGTGCTCGGCAGCGCCGTGAACATCGCCTCGCGCCTGGAAAGCGGCGTGGCCAAGCCCGGCCAGACGGTGATCTCGCAGAACACGCTGGAACGGACGATCGGCAGCTTCCACACCGAGTCCCTCGGCGAGGTGTCGATGAAAGGGATGCAGCAGAAGCTGCCGGTGTTCGCCGTGTTGGGCGCGCAGCTGGGGGCGACGAAGCCGGGGCTGAGCTCGACACAGCACGCGGCGATTCGCTGAGTGCCCTTCGAAATACCCGCACCACTCGCCTCGGTTGCGACGACCGGTGTTCAAGACCATCTTCCGTCCGCTCGCCATCGCCATCGCGTGCGCCCTGGTCGTGCGCGGGGCGTTCTTCCGCGTTTACGCGATCCCCTCGGCGTCGATGGCGCCGACGCTGCAGCCGGGCGACCAGATCGTCGTCACGCCCTACCGCGCGCCGTTCGCGCGCGTGCCGCGCCGCGGCGACGTCGTCGTCTTCCGCTCGCCGCTCGGCCGCGACGAGCTGCTGATCAAGCGCATCATCGCCGCGCCGGGCGACCTCATCGCCTCGCAGGACGGCCGCGTGACGATCGGCGGGCACACACTCGCCGAGCCGTACGTGCAGCGCGACGGCGCCTCGGGCGTCATCGCCCCGCAGATCGTCCCGGCCGGCTGCTACTTCGTCGCCGGCGACAACCGCGAGGACTCGTGGGACAGCCGCTCCTGGGGCGTGCTGCCGCACGAGCTCGTCGCCGGCCGGGCCCGGCTCGTGCTGTGGTCGTGGAGCGGCTCGCCGGAGCCGCGCGCCAACGCCGCCGCCATGAACGCGCCGGGCGCGCACACCGTCCATCCCCGCCGCCTCTTCAAGCGCATCGAGTAGAATTGCGGCATGCGCAACCGCCGCTTCGAGCGCGGCGAGGGCAACATCGGCTGCCTCTTCGGCCTGATCATCCTCGCCATCGCCGTCTTCATCGCCTACAAGATGGTCCCGGTGAAAGTGAAGGCCGCCGACCTCAAACAGACGATCACCGACGAGGCCAAGATGGCCGGCCAGCACACCAACGACTTGATCATGAAGTCGATCCTGGCCAAGGCTCGCGAGAACAGACTCCCCGTGACCGAGGACAACGTGAAGATCACGCGCCAGTCGGGCGAGATCACCGTCGATGTCGAGTACGACGTGCCGATCGACTTCCCCGGCAAGACTTGGAACTGGCACCAGCACATCGTGGCCCAGAATCCGATTTTCTGATGAGTATCAACATCAAGATCCGCGACAACGGACCGTACGTGATCGAGGGCGACTTCACGCTCACGGACGCAGAGGGCAACCCCGTTCCGGTCGTGAAGCGCGCCCTCTGCCGCTGCGGCGGCTCGACGACGAAGCCGTTCTGCGACGGGACGCACTCGAAGATCGGCTTCCAGGGGGCGATCGCCGCCGTTCAGGAGTCGGAGCCGCATTAGTCGTCGTCCTCCAGCTCAAAGATCACTGTTTCCCATCCCGTCAAGTTGAAGCCGCTCTCCGGCGGCACATCCACGTCTTCGTCTTCGATGATGAATGGCTCATTCATGGACCGTGGGCCAGATCAAGGCCCACGCCGAAGTCGCGGTCATGTCGTTGCAGCAATTTACGCGCGGCGCGATGTCAAGGAGGCGGTGGCGGGGCAGAAGTTTTTGACGTGTCCGTCGTATCCGTCGTGTCGGTGGACTCGGTCGGTTCGGGCGTGGGCGGCGCGGGCGCGGGTGGCGTCGCCGGCGTCGCCGTATCCGTCGGCGGCGTCTGCTGCAGCGCGGTGTCGGTCTTCGCGGCAGGCTTCTTGTCCGACGTCAGCGTCTCCTCTTCCATCAGGTAGCCCCAGCGTCGCATGCGGGAGAGGATCATCCGCTGCCGCCAGCGCAGGCGCTTGTTCGGCGCGGCGGGGCTCATGACGCGCGGATTCGGCAGGCAGCCGGCCAGGAGCGCGGCCTGCTGCGGCGTCAGCGCCGCGGCCGATCGCTGGAAGTAGAGCCGCGAGGCCGCCTCGGCGCCGTAGACGCGCTCGCCGAGCTCCACCACGTTCAGGTAGAGCTCGAGAATGCGTTTCTTCGACAGGTGCCGCTCCAGCGAGCGCGCCAGGAAGTACTCCTTGATCTTGCGCAGCGGATTGCGCGACTGCGACAGATACAAATTCTTCGCGAGCTGCTGCGTGATCGTCGAGCCGCCGCGCGTGACCTTGCGTTTCTCCCAGTCGCGCTGGATGGCCTCCTTCATTGCCTTCACGTCGACGCCACCGTGCTGGTAGAAGTCGTTGTCCTCGGCCACGAGCACGCCGCGACGGAGGTACGGCGAGATCCGCTCGTAGCGCACGAACGTGTAGAGCAGCGCGTCCGGCTTTCCGGCTTCGCGCAGCTCCGCCTTGCGCTCCTCCATGAACGCCGTCGTCCGCGGGTTCTCCGTGGCCAGCGCCGCCGTGTCGGGAAACGTCGCCCACTCCCACAGCAGCACCGCGGCGAGCAGCAGCACGAGCACGAGGAAGAGGCGCTTCACCACGGCGGCGAGGATAAACTATCGCCTGCCATGAAACGCCTCGTCCTCGGCTTGCTCCTCCTCGCCGCGACGCCTCTCTTCGCCATCAACACCAACGTCCTGCGCAAAGGCGACCGCGTCGCCGTGCTGCGGATGTCGGAGGACTTCGAGCTGCGCTCGGAGCGCATCGTGGCCGGGGCGATCGAGAGCGGCCTTCCGCGCGAGCTGCGCAAGCGCGGCTTCGACGCCGTCGAGAGCCGGCTGACGTACGACG
>Ga0075436_100000472_pt1 | contig 26133 bp, 25 predicted proteins | sample RhiMethybrSRZTD5_FD_75303 | JGI IMG/M metagenome (GOLD analysis project Ga0075436, IMG submission 75303) | Populus rhizosphere microbial communities from Tennessee, USA - Rhizosphere MetaG P. TD hybrid SRZTD5 | ecosystem: Host-associated > Plants > Roots > Rhizosphere > Soil | place: USA...
TCAGCCAATTTTAGCAGGAATTGGCCTGCTGCAAGAGCCAATTTGTCTTCTGCCATTTTGGCCGCTATCCGTAGCTGACAGACGACCCTCTCGCCTCCGCCAACCGACGGCTTGCCCGTGCGCCTCAACCTCTTTATCCTCTGGGGCCTATGACCTTAGCGAAGCAATTGCTTTTTGTCTTTTCTGCCCTTCTCCTCACAGCGTTTCTACCGGTTCTTCCAGCCACGCACCCCGCTGGCCAGCAGCAACCCTCCCCCAAACCGGCGGCGGTACCGGCCGCGAACTCCGGCAACTTCCCTTCCCCGGTAAACTGGACCGCCGAAGAAGATCACCAGAACATGATGGATCAGCTTGGCATCAAGGTGCTTCGCCCCGGCCCAAGCGGAAACGAAAGCGCGCCCAACCACGCGAACTATGACGAGTCCAAAGCTAACCCCCTCCCCGATCTGCCCGATGCTCTCACGTTGAAGAACGGCAAGAAGGTCACCACCGCGCAAATGTGGTGGAAGCAGCGCCGCACCGAAATTGTCGAAGACTTCGAGCGCGAAGTCGTTGGCCGCGTCCCGCAAAACGTGCTGGCCGTCACTTGGACCGTTACGAATTCGGAAGCCGCGGTGGTCGCGTCTCATCCGGTCATCAAGCAACAGCTCGTCGGCCACGTCGACAATTCGTCTTTCCCACTTATCAACGTGGACATCCAGATGCTCTTAGTAAAACCCACGAATGCCGCCGCTCCCGTTCCCGTCATGATGATGTTCGGCCGCGGTGATTTTGCACGAGGTGGCCCCGCGCCGTTTCCCTTCGTCATCCCCGGCGCGCCCGGTTCTCCCGGCAGCGACCCTCCCGCCACAGATCAGCTCATCACCGATGGCTGGGGGTACGCGTACATCAATCCCGCCAGCATTCAAGCCGACAATGGCGCGGGCCTCTCCAAGGGCATCATCGGGCTGGTCAACAGAGGCCAGCCTCGCAAGCCGGACGATTGGGGCGCGCTGCGCGCGTGGGCCTGGGGCGCATCGCGCGGTCTGGATTATCTCGAAACTGACAAGACCGTTGAGGCGAAGCGCGTCGGCATCGAAGGCGTTTCTCGCTACGGCAAGGCCGCGCTGGTAACGATGGCCTTCGACTCGCGTTTTGCCCTTGTGCTCGTTGGCTCCTCCGGCGAAGGCGGCACCAAACTTCACCGACGCAATTTTGGCGAAGCCGTCGAGAATTTAACCGGCTCCGGCGAATACCACTGGATGGCAGGAAATTTCCTGAAGTACGGCGCTTCCGAAGCCACCTTTGGCAGCAAAAACCCCGGCAACTTGCCCGTTGACGCGCATGAACTCATCGCTTTATGCGCGCCGCGCCTCACCTTCATCAGCTACGGCGTCCCGGAGAAGGGCGATGCGAAGTGGCTCGACCAGCAAGGCAGCTACATGGCCACGGTGGCCGCTCAGTCCGTGTTCCGGCTACTCGGAGCGAAAGACTTAGGAGTTTCCGACGACTATCACACTGCGAAAATGCCGCCCGTGAATGTCGGCCTGCTCAATGGCGAACTTGCTTGGCGCCAGAATGATGGCGGACACACTGACGGCCCGAATTGGAAGTATTTCATTACGTGGGCGGACAAATTTCTCCACCACAAGGCTGCTTTCACACCTTCCGCCGCACCGGTAGCCGCGCCCCCTCCGGCCGATCAACCCGCACCTCGCACCGATCCCAATTCGCTCATCGCCCACGAGCAGTTGCTGGACAAAACAAAAAAAGGCCGCATTGACATTTATTTTGAAGGCGATTCCATCACACGCCGCTGGGGAGCGACTGATTATCCTGAGCTGCTCGCCAACTGGAAGCAAAATTTCTTTGGCTGGAACGCCGCCGATTTCGGCTGGGGCGCCGACAAAACCGAAAACATTCTTTGGCGCCTCAATAACGGCGAACTCGATGGAGTGAATCCCAAAGTGATCGTCCTGCTCGGCGGAACCAACAACGTTGGCCACTCCCTGCCTCCTGGAGGCGACGATGCAAAAGTCTCCGATATCACCAGCGGCATTCAGGCGATCCTAAAGGTTCTGCAAACCAAAGCCCCCGAAGCCACCATTATCCTGACCGCAATTTTCCCGCGGAACGACAACCCCGCGGTGATGCCCATCATTGAAAGAATCAACGAAAACCTGTCGAAGCTGGCTGATGGTAAGAAAATTCGCTTCCTGAATATCAACGACAAATTGGCCGATCGCGACGGCAAACTGTTCGACGGCATGATGAATCCCGACAAATTGCATCCCGCGCTCAAGGGCTACCAGGTTTGGGCCGACGCACTTAAGCCCATCTTCACCGAGTTACTCGGTCCACCAGCCAAGGAAGATCACGCGCCTCCTCCCACCGGCGACGCCAGCGCAGCCCACTAAGCTTCTTAGGCTGGCCACATTGCTTCATACCAGCGCGTTTCTCGGTACCTATGTGCCTAGAACGCCGGAACTGACTCATCCCGAAACATACGGGCATGGAGTATATTCCCCTATGCTATTCTCGATGTGTGCAATGCCGCTTGCGGACGACGCTTGCGCCACTCGGTTGCTTGCTCGTAGGCATGGGAGAGCTGCAAAACGACGGCATCGCCTCCCGGAGGGCCAATGATCTGGAGACCGATGGGAAGGCCCGTGCTCGTAAAACCACATGGCACGGAAATTGCCGGCAGACCATAGACGTCGAACGGCGACGTATTGCGCACGGCAGGCAAAATATCGTCCGCCTTCGGGTCCGAAATCGCCGGTGGCGGAATGGGAAGCGTGGGGGTGACCAGCGCGTCCACAGACTCAAACGATTTTCCAGCCGTTCGGCGGAGTTGAGCGAGGTCACGGCGCGCTTGGATGTAGGCAGGCGCAGTCACATCAGCTCCCGCTCGTATCCTCTTCAGCGTCACCGGCTGGTAGAGTTCCGGGGTTTTGGCAACGAATTCTCGGTGATACGTATATGCCTCGGCAGCCCTTACAACGTTTCTCAGCGACTCCATCGTGTTCGCCGATAGGATAATTTCCCGGATCGCAGCCGTAAGTCTCCCCAACATGGATAAAGCATCCTTCATTGCGGTTTCGATGTCCGGATCCAGGTCCGCGTAGAAGAACTCGCGGGGTACCCCAATTCGTATAGAGGATACATCCGTCCCAAGAGCCTGCCGATAATCGGGGACTTTGATCTCCTCGCTTGTGATGTCTTGTGGATCGTAGCCGGCGATTACCTGAAGCATCAAAGCCGTGTCGGCCACAGTGCGAGTCATCGGCCCAACGTGATCGAGCGACCAGGAAAGAGGGATGGCGCCGCGAGTGCTCACCAGCCCATACGTTGGTTTGAGCCCTACGATGCCGCAATGGGAAGCTGGAATCCGTATGGAGCCCGCAGTGTCTGATCCAAGTGCTCCGTAGCAGAGTTCGGCTGCCACCGCCGCAGCCGAACCCCCCGATGAACCACCGGCGATGTGGCTTAGCTCCCAGGGGCTGTGCACGGCCCCGAAGTAACTGACGATTGAGGTGCCACCAAATGCGAATTCTTGCATGTTGGTCTTGCCCAGCAACACCGCGCCGGCAGCCTTGAGCCTTCGCACAGCCTCGGCATCTTCGGCCGGAACGCGATCCTTAAACACACCGCTGGCGGCAGTCGTCCTGACGCCGGCCGTATCGAACAAGTCCTTCAGGGCAATCGGAACACCATGAAGCGGTCCGCGCCATTTTCCCCGCGTTATCTCGGCTTCGGCTTCACGAGCCTGTCTCAGAGCTGATTCCGCGGTGATTGTGATGAAGGCATTGAGTGCGGGGTTGAACCGGTCGATCCGAGCGAGGCACGCAGTCGTCAGTTCCACTGGCGATACTTTTTTCGCGCGAATAAGGTCAGCGGCTTCTCGGATGCTCATTCCTGTGAGCTCGTCACGTTGGCCGCCGCTCACTGGGCTTATCCCTTGAGGTCTCTGGTCTGTTTCCGCCATCTCGGGAACCTTCGTGAAGGAAACAGCAGCTCCAGCCAAAGCGGCCTTGAGAAACGACCTTCGTGATAAGTCATCGGAAGGGCTTGTCATTTGTGGGGGAGTGTATCACACAACATTTTTGCGAGTAGATTCCAGCTCCCATTGCGATTAGTAATGGGAAGTCGGCTTGTAGGAAGTCATCCCGGCGCTCGGCACCGATCCCAAACGGATTACGCGCAAGCCGAAATCATTCGTCAGCCTCCAACGGCTTGAGAAGTCTTCGTGATACGCAATGCCGTTGCGTATGTCGTACTTCCAACGACTTAAAGGACCGTCCATGCTCTCCTATGCTGTTGAAAGTACTCTTCACGATTCTACCGTCACAGCGGATGCCGCGGTCTGCCAGCCGGCAGCTTGCCTGCTTCCGCACGGCAGAGTTCCGCTTGTCCGCAATCGCGCGCTGCTCGCTCACCGATGCCCTGGCTTGCGCCCAATATCCACGTTCAAATCATCGCCGGCTTTCAAATCGCGGATGCACAACTTGGTCAAATCGCTCGCGTCACACTGATAAATCTGCTTCATTGGAAGATCCGTTTCATCCATATCGTATTCACCCGCAGCCATGTCTTCCGCCGTGTCCGTGGAAGAAGTAACCACGGGACTCCCTTCCCTCACGCGCACGCGAAACTCCATCGAAGAGGGCTCATAGTTCGCGTAGCTGAAGCAGTGCCCTATGCACGCGCGCTCCACCGCGTGATGAACGAACTGAATCCTCGATTCTTGCGGCGCATCGAGCGTGACAATCACTCGCGTTCCCGGACTCAGATTGCGAACTATTTTCTCGCCGTTCGCTTCCAGCCGGTTCAACCATCCCGTGTCCTGGTAAAGAAACGCAAAAAAAACAAGCGCGCACGCGGCAAAGCCAGCGAGATGCCATTTACGCGGCTTGAGGAATCCAAGAAAGCACAGCCCGAAAATCGCAGAGACCGTCGTCAGTCGCGAGCCGAGCAACCCTATCCACCCTGCATCGGGTGAAGGCCGCAAATTCTCCGGCAGCAGCGTCGTCGCGCAAAAAGCCACCGCATACCATTCGAACGGCAATGCGAACCGTTTCCACGAACCACGTTCTCCTTTCCCCGCAAACAAATCCGCACTCACGCAGACAACGCCAAAACAAAAGGCCACCACCGCCAGCACCACGTATCGCTTCCCGTACAGCGCCAGTTGATCGGCGCCGTTATAAAGATAAAAAGCGCCGCGGTCCCAGTCGGCCGAAAGCTCCGGCCGGTGCGACGCATACCAAAAGACCGCGTAGAATCCCGCCGCCGCGGCCAGCGGTAGCGTCACCTTCCACCAGCCCGGCAATTTCTTCCTGACTTTCACGTACGCAAGCATGCCGGCGAGCCACAAAAACCCAATCGGATGCGCCACGTATGCCAGCAAAGCAAAAATCGTCGCGCCAATCCAATCCACTCGTCGCGGCGTGCGCCATACGATCGCCAGCGCGAAGCAGGCCAGCCCCAGCGACCAGCAATAGTTCATGAAGCCCATGCTGAACGAATATCCGTAAGCCAGCATGGCGATGCAAGGCGAGAGCAGCCACGGGGGCCGCTCTGTCACCGCATTGACAAACGCGAAAACTCCCCAGAAAAACGTCAGCACGCAAACCGACACCGCGACCCTTTGCGCCGCCGCGAAACCCGCAATTTTCGCGAGCCACAGCAACGTCACGTCGAACAAAATATTATTCCACTGTCCGGAAAAGTAGAGCCCCGGCGCCTCGCCTTTTTGAATGAGCTGCGCCAACCACGCGTTGTAAGCGTGGCTCGCCAGGTCGCCTGCCTCAATCCACCGATGCCAAAAGCACGGAATCAGCACCGCGGCGCTCACCGCAAGAATCAGCCAACGCCGGCGCCGCAAAAACGCCAGCGTCGCGTTCTCTTCGTACAAAAACCGCGCCCACGTCTCGAAAATATCCTGCAGCGGCCCCATCGCACTCCTAGCGCTAGCGTTCCGCGCGCACCACAACCGCGCGCCATTCTATCCGAAGCGCAAATCCCTTCCGCTGAAATCTACAGGATGCGCGGCGTAACCCTCACGAGGAAACGAATGTTATTCGAACTGCTCCCTATCCGGCGGTCACGGTCCCGGCTGAATGATCCACTCCGAAATGTACTGTGCAATTTTGTCGCGATGCAAGTTGCGATAAGGCTCATAATCCTTCGTGATTCCCGGATCCGCCCGGCTGATGAGAATAAATGCCTCCAGCAACCCTTCGTCAGACAGCTTTACCAGGGATGCCAGCGCTGGGTCGAGCTGTTTGATTTCCTTTTTCTTCTGTTTTTCCTTCACCTGGGACACCACCATCTGGAACCCGTCTATCTCCTCCGCCAGGCTGTGGCGGTACTCTTTCTCATTCGGAAATTCCTTCTGAAACCTCTCCCCATGCCAGACCGCCTTGGATAGCGTGTAGATGAACCATGAATCTGTTCCGTCCTTCTTTGCTTTCGAATCGAGCATGGACATATCGATAGTGATATTCGTCTGGCTGTGGCCCTTTTCATCCTTGCCTTTGTCTTCCACTTTTCCCGGAGGATTGATCGCCGGGCTCCTCAACGTCATCTTTTGCTTTTGCGCCCACTGCGATAGCCCCATCCAAGCAATCCGCAAGTACGGTTGCGCGACCACTGCCTTTATGAACTGCTCTTTGGCCTCGTTCATCTTCCCTTGCGCGACAAGGTCGTCTCCCCAATAGCGATACGCCGTCTCGCGATTCGGATCAATCTGGATGGCTCTCAGAAACCACTCCCCGGCCTTTGGATGGTTGCCTTTTTTGTAGTACACGTCTCCAAGAAAGAGAGCCGCAGCGTATTGTTTTGGATCGAGCACCCATGCCCGGTTGTATGCCGCAATGGCGCTCTCATGATCTCCTTTGGCGAAGGCCGATTCCCCTTCCCTCATGGCGGCTTCCACCTCGGGACTATTCGAAAAAGAGGGCTCGCTGCCATCCTCTGGCAGTTCAAGCAGGGTCTTCAGCATATTGGAATCGTCACCCGCGTCCTTCGCTTCAAACGCAAATTTTCGCGCCTTGATGATCTCCTCTTTCCGGGCGGCGGGATCCGTAAGCGTCGCCGAATGAGCGAGCGTTGCAAAACTCAAACCCTCGAGAACTCCTGCATCGCTGGGCTTTTCTTCATGCAATTTTTCAAACAGTGGGAGTGCTTCCATGTACAGGCCCAGCTTGGAGAGTTCAACAGCTCGTTTCCTTCTGCTCTCGTAGCTATCGTCGGTTTGCGCTCGCATCGCGGGGGCCGCGGCAAACACAGCCATCAGCATGAGCGCGAGCAAACGCCACCCAGTCCGTCTCAGGATTCCGTAAGGCCAAGGCTTACCTGGCATAGACCACCGCCTCTGTTAACACTTGTCTATGGATTTGGACACCACTCGCGCCCCACAGGTTGCCGGAATGATACAGCAACGCCAGAAACGAATGCGGAATGAAGCCCGCCCGTTCGAGCTCGATGCACCGGAGGAATTTCAAAGGTGCGAGTCGGGCCGTACGGATTTATCTTACGGCTTGGTTTTCGCCCAGGCGCTTCAGGCGGTCACGCAAACGCCGCTGCAACGGCGGAGGAGTGTTGGGATTGAAGGCCACTAGGTACCACAGCGGCTGGCTGGGGTCGCGGCTCAGCCACGCCAGTGTGGGCGCGTCCGCGTTCGGATGCCGCGCGACATTTTCCCGAATCGCGCCATAAGGATGCTTCGCCAGCTTGCCGAGCGTTTTGGCGTTCGCGCGCGGATGCTCGCTGATCAGCCTTAACAAATAAAAATCTTCTGGCGGCGCCTGCTTGGCCAGTTTTTCCAGCATTTCCGGCTTGGCGTCCGCGCTCAGCACCAAACCAATTTTTTCATCCCACGCCACGTTAATCTGATTCAGCTCCCGCGTGCGCGCGTGAATCAACTCTTCCAAAATGCGCCGCTCCTGCTGCCGGCGCGCGATCGGCACATCGGTGCCTTCCAGCGAATCGAGCACCCGAAGAAGGTGCTGCCTCTCCCCGAAAACAATCTGAGAAGTCCGGGAGACCAGGCCTTTCTCTTTCTCCTTATGCTGCACCAAGTCGGACCGTCGCATCGCTAAGTCGCTCCACACCGATTCCCCAGCGCTACTTGAGGTGTCCAGCATCACTGTTTGCATTTGGATCTTGCTCCTTGCAATGCAAAATAGGGCTGGCTCTGGTGGCTCAGGAATTATGTTCTGCGGAGGCTAAAGGGTAAAGTTTGGTGGAAGCTCATGTGTCCGAAATGCAACTCCGCTTTTCGGACGTTTCCCAGGATGGGCGGCCGCGAATCGCGCGCCCGCGCAAAAACCAAAGGCCGGAAAAACAATCAGGGCTGGATTCCCGGCGGCTCTTTCGCCTTGCGCAACTCCTCCATCACGGACTGCACCAGTTCTTTCGCGTGGACCAATTCCTGATGAATCATGCGCAAATCCATTGCCGGCACGGCCGGGTTCCGCTGGCTCGTGCAGTACACGCCGTGCTGCCCTGCCAAAACCAGGGCGTTGGTGATGCGATCGAGCGACACCGCCAGCCGTCCGCGCTCGCGCCCGAACATCTGCTCGTAGTGTTCCAGCTCTTCTTTATGTTCCTGAAACGCTGTCATTTTCTTTTCCCGCGCGCACGCCTGGCTTTGCCGCGTGGACTCTTCCTTCACTCCGGCTGCAAGAACGGATTCACTTCGCGCTCCTGGCCGATCGTGGTCATCGGCCCATGCCCCGGATGCACGATCGTCGCGTCCGGCAACTGCATCAGTTTGCTGCGTAGCGAGTCCATGATTTCTTCCATCGAGCCGCCCCACAAATCCGTGCGGCCGATGCTGCCTTTGAAAAGGGTGTCCCCGGAAAGCAGTTGCGGCACGCGAATTTCAGTTTTCTCGGAACCAGCCTTTTTGGCTTCGCTCTTTTTAGCATCGCTTCCGTTTCCTGCCTGCTGAGCGCCGCCCTCAGCGCCAGCACCTGCTTCAACTCTTATACCCTTGTCCGTCAGAGAAATTCTTCCGGCGTCGTGCGGAAGATAGAGGGAAACGCTTCCCGGCGTGTGCCCCGGCGTGTGAATCACCTGCGCCTCGAGCGATCCCCAGCGCAAAACGTCGCCTTCTTTCAACAGTTGGTCAACTTCCGTCAAATCCGGCGGCAGCACGCCGAGAAACGAAGCTTGGATGTCCATCGCCTGATAAAGAGGCAAATCGTCGCGATGCATCAGCACCGGCGCGCCGGTGTATTGGTGGAGCTTGCTCAATCCGCCGACGTGATCAATGTGCGCGTGCGTGCTGACGATGGCCTTCACCGTGAGCCGCCGGCGCCCCAGCAAGTCCAGAATGCGCTCGACCTCGTCGCCGGGATCGACGACGAGCGCCTCGCGAGTGAGCGGGTCCCCGATGATGGAGCAATTGCATTGCAGCATGCCGACGGGAATGGTGATGTGAATCAAACTTTCTTGTGCGGCATTGAGGGCCGGCAAGCCTCGCAAGTCATCAGGCATGCAGCGATTATAGCATCGGATTCCGCAGCCTCTTTCTCGCGTTCGTGGGCAGAATCGCCCGCCAACCGAAAAGGCGATAGACTGAACTAGGACGAAGTGAGACTTGCATGGAAACTCCAGCAACAACGAAAACGATGGCTACGCCGCGAACGCACGACGCGGCCTTGGCGAAACTGCAGGCGGAGGCCGGCGCGAACATGGGCGTGTGGTTCGGTTGCGCTCTGCCGAACGATTTTGGAGATCCTGCTGCTGAATACCGCTTCGCAAATCAAAGCGTCGCGCTCGTCGACAAAAACTACCGCGCCTATCTTTCTTTCACCGGGCCGGACCGCGTGCGCTACCTCAACGCGATTCTGACGAATAACGTCAAGGACTTGGCCGCGGGGCAAGGCAGCATTTCCCTGCTGCTCAATCCGCAGGGCCACATCCTGGCCGAACTCGAAACGTACGCGCTGGCGGACCAGCTTCTTTGCGTCTCTTACGCCATGATTCGCGAGCAGCTGATTTCGTGGATGGACAAATACATCATCATGGACGACGTCACGCTGACCGATGAAACCGACCTTCACGGCACGTTGGCGCTGGAAGGGCCGAAGGCCGCGGCGGTGGTGAAGGAACTCACCGGGGTAGATTTGGGACAAATCAGCGAACTTGTCAGCGTGGACGGTGAGATCCTTCGCTTCGCTCCCCGCAAGGAGCGAGGCAGGCAGGATGACAAAGCGGCGAATACGGCGACGCACGGCCCGATTCCCTGCCGGGTTGTGAAGCGCTCGCCGGGAGGCGTGGCCGGGGCAGAATTCGTTGTCGCGCGGGATCAGCTTGCCCCGCTCTGGCAGATTCTGCTCGATGCGGTGCGCAAGCATGGCGGCGGCCCCGTAGGTTACACCGCGCTGAGCGGGCAACGATTGGCGCAGGGAGTGCCGTGGTTCGGGTACGACTTCGGGGAAAAACAAATTCCTCACGAAGCCGGATTGGAAAACAGCCACATCAGCTACACCAAAGGCTGCTACACCGGCCAAGAGATTGTGGAGCGCGTGCGATCGCGCGGACACGTCAACCGCCGCCGCGTCTCGCTCCAATTCTCCGGTGACGCTGTACTCGAAGCGGGCACGGTGCTGACCACAGTGGACGGCAAAGAAGCGGGCAACGTGACCCGATCCGCGCGGATTTGGGATCCTGCTCGCGTCATCGGCATGGGCTATGTCCGTAAAGAAGCGGAAGCGCCTGGCACCACTTTGCAATGGCACGGCGGCACCGCCACGGTCATTCATCTGCCGGAAGGGCGCGTGCCCGAAGGGCCGAAAGGCTAGCCCGCAATCGCCAACTGGGAAAGGCTTCAAGTGATTCCTGACGGGGCGTAGATTAGGGGTACCCCCCACCTTTTTTTCGGAACTGCGCATTCTAAAGGAGTTACAGGGTCGCGTTTTTGGATCTGCGCATTCTAAAGGACTTAGCACGCGAAATCGTGGAACTGCGCATTCTAAAGAACTTAGCGGCGCCAAAGAGGTATGGGGCAGAGAGGAGTACACCCACCCCCGGGCAATTCGCATGGTTATCAAAACAAGGGACTTCCTAAATTTGATTATTGGAAGTTGTTGAAAAGAATAGAGCCTGAAAGTGTTTGACGGGGAAAACCGAGGCGACTTGCAGCAAACACGGACAGCGGGAGCTTCTTGAAGGACGACCGGGCGAGGGGACATAAAGCGCTTGAGCCTGTAAACTAGAGACAAACATAGCATGGATTTATAGATTGGTAAAGTATTATGTGGGGAACGGTCGAAAATGAGGGTTGGACGGTTAGGATGACGGGTTGAATGGCAGAGGTTGGAGGTTAGAGAGCAGCAATCGCAAGGGGGCCTGGGTCGCCATTTTGCTCCTCCAGACAAAGCATAATTACTTCCCGGACGCGCTTCATCAGAGTGTCGAGATTCTTGGCCTGGGTGTGGCAACCGTGAAGAGCGGGAACGGTGGCGACGTAGTAGCCTTCCTCGTCCTGCTCAATGAGCACGGTGAATTTTCTCTTTTGCTTCAAGCGCGGCCCCGTGGCGAAAGTTTATCATGAAAGGCTACTCGACTGCGGGACCGAGCACTGCCGGAACGTTAGCGGGTCATCTACCCGCACCGGCTTGCTGGCGGATTTAGGGTATTCCACTCGCGAGAAGGCGTAGTTCGAAGAGAAAACTCTTTGCTTTTTCTTCGCTCATTGATATCCTGTGCGGCGGGAGCGACTTTTATGGTCGAAAGAGTTGAAGTTGGAACGATAGCGAGTGTGGGGCAAGACTACATCATCTGGCAGGGGGGCGCTAAAAAGCTGCGTGTAACGTTTGCAGACGATTGGATGTCCACGAAAGAAGAGCGCGCAGAATCATTCAGGGCATTTATTGGCAAGGACGCAGCGATCCCCGTCGACGGCCCGTTCTTTATTGGATTGGATTTCTTTCCGGGTTATTTTGACGGAACCGTGAGGGTAATAAAGCTGCGGCACAAAGTTGCGTCCGTTGTGGCTTGCTAATCCCAGGTAGCAGATAAGATGACTGAACTCGACGCGCTTCGCAGTGGCGAGGAAAACAACTATAAGGCGGCTTGTTCTCAAATAGGCGAATCCGTCTCGCTCATCGAAGACCTTGTCGGCCTCTATGAGTTGATGGCTTCGATGTTCGAGGCCTCAGGCGCGCCACCAAGAGACGAGATATTTGCACCCAGTCAGTTTCTTCTCATGAACCGTTACAATCTCACCCTCGCTGCTCTATCGGCCATGCGCGGTCACATTAGTGATTCTTTCTATTTCTCCCGAAAGGCTATAGAGGCGTGCGCCTTTGCCGCACGGATAAAGCGAGGCCCAAAACTCGCAACAGACTGGCTCCGGGCCGTTGAGGATGACTCTTCGTATGAGAAATTTCGAGAAAAGTTCAGCGCTGGGAAACTCTTTCCTCAAGGGGACTCGCTCCTAGCTATCCTCAAGGGTCGCTACAGTTTGTGCTGCAAAATGACTCACCCCTCCATCATCTCTTTCGGAGGACACCTCGGTGTCGAGGAAGGGCAGTCGCTATTCAGAGTAAAATTCGACTACTTCCAATTGAACGATAGTGACACTTCTGAGCCAATCCGCACTCTCCTGTTCATCGCCGATACCCACCTGGGGATACTTCGGATATTCGAGGAGGTTCTGGCACCTGTGGTGAAGCACGACCGGAAGAGATGGCAGGTCAACTTAAACGCCGTGGATGCAAAGATTGCTCTTCATAAAAACAAGTGGAGGCAAACGGTCGCACCTGTCCCTTAACTTGGCGGCTGGGCAGCGGAAATTACCGTGCTCCTGCATTACGCCACCCACTTCATGTTTAGTTTCTTGCGCTTCTTGGCGCAGTCGAGGAGATAAAGATCGATCAGCTTCTGGTAAGGAAGGCCCGTTTCCTCCGCCAGTTCTTTGAAGTAGTCCACAACCGCCGGACTCAAGTTGATTCCCACGGCCTTTTTCACCCCGCCAAAGACTATTTTGAAGGGGATGTGCTACTGGTCGGCGCCGAGGTTCCAGGTGTGGCTGGCTTCGCCGCTGAGAATATGTCAGTGAACCAACTTCTGAACCTCAGGGCGCCGTAACCAAAGCCACCGATCAAAGCCAGGGCAATGCAAAAAGCGGCGAGCGTTGATGCCCCTAACCCGACGCCAAAAGCGGAGTTTCCCCACGATACAAGCAGAAAGAGAGGCAGAAAAAGGGCGCAAGAGACGAGCCCAGAAAAGGCCCCGAAGTCTTTCCTGTTTGGCTTCGCCGTCTTCTCCAAGTTCCGCACCTGAGTGGAGAATTGATTGCAAAGCCTGACTAGCGGTGTGGCTTGAGGTCCGGCGCTGGAAGCTGCCTCAATGGCGGCGTCGACCTTCTTCTTGATAGTTCCCAGGGCCGGCAGGTCAGGCTTGAAGGTCGAAAGAAATACCTGCTTCATCAAGGGACCGAACTCGGCCAGCGCTCCCAGCAGATTGACTAGGGCTACCGACAATGAGCGCATGTCACGCAGAATCTCGTTTTTCATATCAGCTTTGCCCAGAAATAGCTGCGCCTGAACGGCGTCGGAGGTCAAGTCGGGGGCAAGCTCATCGTATTTGAATTGGTTAAAATCGTTGTAGGCCTTCACCCAGCGGTAGTACGCCTTGTAGAAGTGCCCCATGCCACGGTACTGGAACCAGAGAGGTGTTCCTGACTGAAACTTCTGCGCGAATCTTTCTGCAGCCTGCGCAGCTTTTTCGGTGAGCGGCCCCGCCTTGTCAAAGTCCAAATAAGCCATCGCATTCACCGCAGCCACATACAAGTTTTCTGGCTCCAAGGCGTCGATCATTGGCTGGTACTTGGCGCCCAGGTTTCCAGCCTTTTTCAGGTACGCCTTCGTCTGCTCCATCAGCTCGAGACCGTGGCCCAGATTCAGGTTCTTAAGCTCGACCACCGCGGCGCAATAGATGCCGAAGCCCACGGACAGGTCGCGGAGGTCCTGGTAACCCACTTGGTCAAACCCCTCCGCGGCCTGCTGCAGCAGGTCACGCGCCTCCCCGAAACTGCCTCCTGTGGTAATGGACGTCAACGCCTGAAAATAGGCGCCCATCGATTCCAAGAGAGTTCGCAATACGGGGTACGCGATACCAGCCTTCCCGGGATCCAAGTGATCCAGATAGTGCGCTACCATAGACAAAGCTTGGTCAGGGGGCAGGTCAGCGTCGAAGACCTTTTCCACCATCTGATCTGCGGACGATCTTACTTCCGACGGAAGCGAAGCAAGTTTGGGAACAACCGCTTGAGCTTGATTGCCACTCATCATCAACCCCGCTCTCTGCCTTCTCAGGGCTGCTAGCGTGTGCGCCTGGGACACGGGCACTGCCTTTGCGGATGGCCATACGTGCGGGAGGTAGCAAGCGCTGCGTCTCCTGTCATACACCTGACCGCTACGGAATGCAACTGTCAGTTGGGGTTTGCGGCTCTCGGTGCTTCGGCGGATCAGGCGCGGGTCGGCTCACTGCGTGAAGACAACGCAGACTATAGAAAGGATCGCTGATTGACTGATACGCGCGCCACTATCATCAGACTGTCTAACCCAAACCAGAGGTCACCAGAGAGTCTTCGGTCTACTGATGAGCCCTCTCCGTTCCGCGCTCACCAGAGGATGAAGGGTCCTGGTGGCGGCGAGGGGCTCACCGCCGTGCTTCGGAATGCGCGAAGGCGTAGACGTAGGCCCGGTGTCATGCGCGGGGGACGATGGCTTCGACGGCGGCGCAGAACTGATCGATTTCCTCGGGCGAGGTGTAGACGTTCGCGCTGACGCGAATGCCATCAAACCCGGGCCCTTTGATGGGCACGACGAAAATATTGTATTTGCTGAGCAGAGCGTCACTCAGCTTCGCGGGCTCGATGGTATCGAAGTGAATCGTGCCGAAAGCGCCAGAATGATCGGGACCCAGCTCGACCAGCACTTTGGCGCCGGGAACCTTGCTCAAGCGTTCCGCCCAGCGGTTTTTCAGATAGCGCAGGCGCGCGTATTTTCGGTCCGGGCCGATCTGTTCATGAAACTCGAGCGCTTGCAGAGTGGCATTGTGCATCGCCGCCGGATGCGTACCGATTTCCTCGAACTTGCGAATGTTTTTGTCCATCGAGGGCGGCGCGGCCATGAGCGCCCAGTGTCTTTCGATGCGGTCTTTGCGCACGTACAACATGCCGGTGCCGATAGGCGCCGAAAGCCACTTGTGCAGGCTGGCGCCGTAGAAATCGCAATCAAAGTCGGGAAACTGGAAGGGCACGTGGGCAAACGCATGCGCTCCATCCACGATGCTGGTGATGCCTCGCGCGCGGGCCAGCGCGCAAATCTCCTTGACGGGCATAATCTGCCCGGTCATGAACACCACTTGCGACACGTGAATCACGCGCGTGCGCGGCGTGATGCCTTGCCCGAACATGCGCACCAAATCCGCGGAGTTGTGCGCCGGCACGTCATAATTCAACTGCTTGAGCACGATTTTTTCGCGCCGCTCGCGCTGCTGCCAGGTGGTAATCATGCGGGGATAGTCCTGGCTGGTGGTCAGGACTTCGTCGCCGGGCTGCAAGTCCAGACCAAACTGCGCGATTTGCAGTGATTCGCTGGCGTTGCGCGTGATGGCGATGGACTCAGGATCGGCGTTCCACATCTGCGCGAGTTTCTTGCGTACACGTTCGATGCCGGGCTCCAGGTCATGCCACATGCGGTACGCGGGGAGCTGGTTGCTGTAGCGGATGGCCTCAATCTCCGCTTCCAGGACATTGTTGGGCGATGGGGCCACTCCGCCATTGTTCAGGTTGATGAACTGGGGATCGCGCGCGTACGCGGCGCGAATTTTTTCCCAGTACGCTTCGTCACCGGCCAAATCTTCAGCTGGGACACCGGCATACGCGCGATTCAGCATCGCGGCGAGTACGACAGCTTCCGCTCCATAAAGAAAACCACGACGAGTCACTTCAGCGCTCATATTCGTAACCCCCACCACGTAAACTCCGACCACGGGCAGTGCTGGCAAGCATACCGCAAGCGAGGCGCCTAGGGGTCCGAAAAGTCAGGGCGAGCTGGCGTTACGCGAAAAGACAGCGAGGTAGACCGAAAAAGCGTTACACCGCCGAGCAAAAAAATTAAGTTTTTTTCTGGCGGACCAGTTGCGAGGCGAAGTGAATCAGCATCTTGCGGTCGTTTTCGGTGATGCGGCGGAGAAGAAGGCTCAGGCGATGAACATAGCGAGCCGACTCACCGTCCAGGCCCCAGTGGTCGTGCCCGTTGGTGGCCTGCACCGCAGCGGGGAGAGAAGAAGCTTTGGGAGGCATTTCGCCGTCGTAGAAGAAGACATAGAGGGGAACGTCGAGGGCAAGGGCGAATTTTTCAAGCGTCGCCAGTGAAGGAATGGTGCGGCCGTGCTCGAGCCGCGAGACGTAAGAACGCTTGAGTCCAGTGCGCTCCTCGATGTCTCCCTGGGTCAGATGCTTCTGCTCACGGATGGACCGCAAACGCTCGGAAAGAATCATGTCGTGCCTCTTCCGAATACGAGATTTTGAGGGGCCCCTGCAATGGATGAACGCAATGCCCGGTCCTCGTCACAATTGACGATAGCCCGGCCCTGGGAACTTTGCGCCGTGGCCCGGATCTCTCCGACTTAAGACCGTCGCGTTGCCGGCGATAATAACATAAAGGATATTACAAGGCAGCAAAGAGAATTAGAGGGAGAACGGGGCGCGAAGGACGTCGAGCTCCAAGTTATCCGCGGGGCCCGCGAAGAGCGGGAAGAAGCGTTGGCCGCAATTACGCAGTGCATTAAGGATCGCGCAGTGAGGTTGTACCAACGCGCCCAGTCTGGCGCCATCACGACGCGGGCAAAGAAACGGCAGACTGGCTTGCGGTCATCCGGGCCAAACGCGGCCGGAAAAGCAAAACAGCGGTGACGCCGAGAGAGAAATTCTGCGTAAAGATCTCTACGGTGTGAATCAAACGCTGCGTGCCGCCCAATAGCTCATTTGGAACGACCAACAAAGCCAGCCCACCCAGAATCCAAATCAAGAGACCGACGACGATGGCCGCATGCCAGCGCTTCATACGCAGTGTGAAAATGACGGGCAGCACTGCCAAGGTCATCAGCAATCCGCGAGCGAGCTGGATTCCCCAGAACCACCACACACCGAGACGCGCCACGGTCTGCGGCGCATCCGGATAGTAGCCCTTGGTGAAGAATTGATAAGTGATGGCGCCGAAAACCAAGTAGTAGAGGACATACGCGAGCCCGGAAAGAATGACAGCACTGGTTGAGCCAGCAAACGAGCGATGCGTAACAGGCAGGTCGGTAGTTCTAGATAATTTCAGAAGCCGCCCCAGCACAGCCAAGACACCTCCAAGAATGAGGTACATGACGATGCTGCTAAACATACCGCGTGTTTCTTGCTCGCGGAATTTTGGGAAGAAAAGTACGGCTTCCGACCAGGTGCAAACCACGGTAACGATCATCAACGCCGGCGCCATCACCGCGAACTGGCCGACCGCGGTGCGGGGGCCGAAGAGCGCGATGGGAACAAACGACCCAGCCATTAGGATTCCTGAAAGCCACCACCAGGGAAAATGCCCCGCACCAAGAGCGGCGATCGTCAGGGGCAAACCTCCAAGCAAGCAATAAAGAATGACCCGCCATTTCATGTTCGTCGTCCTCCCCTTTTTCTACGTGCGTACTTTGTGAGACAACTTCTCGACCACCGAAGTAATTCTTCATAGCTGCGGACGCCGCTCTCGAGAGCTAACCTGCCCGAGAGCGGCATTTGGCCGGCGTTCGCTTTCAAGTATTTGCGGAGTGCGGGCGTGTAGCGGCGGAGTTCCCTCGTTAGGCTTTTCAGGAACCGGGTGGCCTGAGCAGAACCTGCCGTTTCGTCCATAAAACCGAACCGCAACATAAGTTCATCCAAGCGATGGATAACGTCGTCCGCTGAGATCGATTTTGTTTGCCAAACCTTGAAGATGCGTCTGCCGGAAGCCGTGGGTCGAAAAACGCGGCGCCGGCGGCGGCCGGAAGACGGTTGGAGTTGGCCGCGCACCAATCCTTGTTTTTCGAGGCGCTGCAGCGCGGGGTAAATGGCACCCGGACTGTCGCTGAACGTGCCCATGGGAGTATTCGCGAAGATTTTGCGCAGGTCGTAACCGGACCGAGATTTTTGGTGGAGCAGTCCGAGCAGCGCATAGCCAAGCAATGAAATCGATTTCATAGTACGTTGCGTACTATACGCTACGTATCATACGTTGTCAAGAAGATAGGCAAATGCAGCCGGTGAGAGTTTTCCTCGACCTTATGGCAGGAGGTGATGTTGTTGGGTCGGGGTCAACAAACCGTCGTAAGCAAGCGAGTTAATCGAATTCGCGGCGAGGGGCGGATTGTTCGGGGCCGACGCGGCCGGCAGCAATGTCCGCCTTGAAATAGTTTTCCCCCAGGATGGGAGAGCCCGCGAGGCGGCGGAGCATCGCGATCTGGCCGATGTGATTGAGCGCATCGGCGACCGGGCCTTGGAACAGGCCTTCGGCCGAACCGTGGAGCGGCTCGGAGGAAGCCAGGTAATCGTCGAACTTTTGGATGGCGGCGAAAAAGCGCTCGACTTCGGAGTTCCAGGGAAGCGGCGCTGAGTCTTTCCAGGCTTGCTTGCCTTGCGCGATGGAAAGAGCCCAATCAAAAAGATCGCCCATGTGCGCGAGGATTTGCGCGGGCGTGCGCGTCTTGTCGCCAATGTGAAAAGTGGCGAACCGATCCGGGGCGCCGCGCAAAGCCTTTCCGCCACGATACGCAACCGTGGCGAGCGTGTGGCGCAAAAGCTGGCGAGCAGGATCAGCCGATGCTGTAGCAGGCGCTGCGGTCATGGTATCGCTCCTCCTGAACGACAGGTTGCATTGTGTGGATACGCAAGGCGAATTATAAGGGTAAGGGCAAGGAATAAAAAGTTTGCTCGCGTGCGTTTCCAACGTGTTTTCAGCGGGTCATCTTAACTGTCGCAGCGATTGCAGCTTGGGCGTATAATATGGGCTTCAACTAGTTCGGTCCGAGTAGGTCAACATGCAGCGACGTATCTTTTCTCTCATCGCCCTGTTTGCACTCTTCCCGAGCCTTTCCAAAGCCCAAGACAATCGCCAATCGAAGAACCCTGGAAACGTCCCATCCGCGAGTTCCGACTCCACGGTGGTGAGCCTTCTCCAGCAGAGCCATGACTTGAACCCACAGTTTAACCTGGCGACGCGAGTCTATCTGCTGCAGCGTCAAGCGGAAGCAATGTCGCGCGTGGATGCAGAATTGGGCCAAGCCTGGGCTCAGGAATTGCTGGCCTTGGCGACACAAACAAAAGGAGACCTGCGCTCGATGGCAGAGAACTCTGCCATGACCATTCTCGTGCAACTGAATCCCGACCGTGCGCTGTTGTGGCTTCACAGTTTGAGCAAGGAAGAGCCGCAAGCCGATTTCACACCATCGCTGCCCAATAGGAAGCTCGTCCAAAGAGTGTTTCAGGTGTTAGTCGAGCGGGATGGAGAGGGTGCCATCCCCCTGATAGAGGCGGAAGCCGCAAGAATGGGCGCTGACGGACCCTACCCTTATGGCCCGCTGGGATATGCGGCCATGCAGTCTGTTCTTAAAGAATGGGCCACGAATCGCCAGCATGCAGTTGAAGTAGTGCAAAGGGTATTTGATCGAGCATTTGAGCGATACAGCCAAGGACCTCGCACGTACGCGGATGACTTCGAGTTTGCAAAAATGCTGCAGCCGATCGCGGGTGGACTACCAAACGAATCCGTGCAGCCCGCATTGCGTTTGCTGGTGAAAAACTTGCTCACAACGGATACCAGCAAATACGGGTTCGAAGCGGGCGTCTACACAGCCGACGGCAAGGCCGCAAAGGCAGACAATGCGATTGACGCTGCACTCTTGTATTTTGGCAGCTTGATTATTCGCATCGATCCTGAGCTCGCGAAACAACTCGAGTCCACGCGGCCAGAGCTACAAGCGGGCTTGCAATACGCCCAGGATGGCCGGGAGAGATCGAGTTTTTTCCGCACTTCAGGGCAACCGCTTAACGGGCGTCCGCTGGACCCGAACCCAGAGAATGGTGCGGATGCGCTGCGCCTGGCCACTGTCGACACTGACGCAGCGGTTGCGAAAGCCGAAGCGTTGCCAGCGAGCGACAGGCGAGCCGATACGATGCTGTCGATCGCGCGGGAGATCGCAGGCAAACAGCCAGAACGCGCGCAAGAATTGATTGCTCAAGTGGAAGGGGGCAACGAAGCCGGCATCCCGGAGTTGCAACTGGACGTGATCTCCGCCAAAGCGTCCATCGCCTCAGCAAAAGACAAAAAGGATGAAACACGAGAATTGCTGCAACAAGGATTTGGGTTGGCGACTCCGATCATTCTGGAGCTTCAAAAGAGGGGCAACGTTTCTTTCGTGGCGGGGCTCGGACAGTTGGTCCAGCTCGGCATGCAAAATGATCCAGACTCGACGATCGCTTTCGTGCAAAGCCTGCCGGCATCCTGGTTAAAGGCAAACTTGCTCCTGGGAGAAGCCGCGGCACTGACCATGCCAGCACGGCTGCCGTTGGGCACGCGGGAGCCGCAGAAACCCGACAAACCGATCCAATGAGCTCCCTAACCACGCCTAGAACCGACGACTTGGAGTTTCATCCTTTCTGATTGGAAAGGATACGCAAGCTATTGCTTGGTGTAGACGCGTACGTAATCGACCAGCATTTGTTGTGGGAATTGCGTGGTGTTATCGGGTGAGCCGGGCCAGGTGCCGCCCACGGCGACATTCAAAAGCAGGAAAAACGGATGATCGAAGACCCAGGTTCCGCCGGAGGGCCATTGGGATTGCGTAAACGTTGCGTAGAGATTCGTGTCCACGTAGAAGCGCACGACTCCGGGTTCCCACTCAACGGCGTAGAGGTGAAAATCATTCGCAAATGCCTGACCCACAGGAAGGGTGAAGGGTGCGGTGGCATCGCTGGTACGGCTCGTTGCGCTAGGACCGTGGAGCGAGCCATGCACAGTGCCAGGCTCTTTACCGATATTTTCCATGATGTCGATTTCGCCGCATGCGGGCCAATTGGCAGTGGTGATGTTGTTGCCAAGCATCCAGAACGCCGGCCACATTCCCTGCCCTGCGGGAATTTTGATGCGCGCTTCAAAGCGGCCATAGGACTGGGTGAAGAGACCTTGCGTTTTCAGGCGGGCGGAAGTGTAGTTGCTCGAAACACCGTCGGAGCAGGTGAAGTTTTCTTTTTGCGCGGTGATGACGAGATTGCCGCCCTTGATTTGAACGTTCTGCAGGCGATTGGTGTAGCACTCGAGTTCGCTGTTGCCCCAACCTTTGCCGCCGAGGTCGTAAGTCCACTTGGAAGAATCGGGAGAGGAGCCGTCCGGGCCATTGAATTCGTCGGACCAGACAAGAGTCCAGCCTTTTGTGGGAGGGGGCTGAAGGGGCGCGCCGCCTCCGCAACTGAGAGAAGAAAGGAGGAGTACAGCTACCAGGAAACCAGGGGCGCGTTGCCACAAAATTTGTCGCATGAAAGGCCAGAGCACAGACTAAAGTCTGTGCTACCAACTACGCGAGATTCAGGGCGCGCTTGAACGAGCCCTTTTCGTTCTCAATCTTTTTCTGAAGCTGGAGAATCGAGTAAAGCAGGGCTTCCGGGCGCGGCGGGCAGCCGGGGACGTAAACGTCCACGGGAATGACCTGATTGCAACCTTGCACGATGGCGTAGTTGTTGAAAACGCCGCCCGAAGTGGCGCAGGCGCCCATGGAGATCACCCACTTGGGCTCGGGCATTTGATCATAGAGCTGACGAATCACAGGGGCCATCTTCTGGGAAAGGCGGCCTGCAACGATCATCAAATCCGCCTGACGCGGTGATGGACGAAAAACTTCCGCACCGAAGCGCGCCACATCGAAGCGTGCCGCAGCCATGGACATCATTTCGATCGCGCAGCACGCAAGACCAAACCCGAGCGGCCAGATGGAGCTCTTGCGCGCCCAGTTCACGGCCTTGTCCAGTTGCGTGAAAATGATGCCTTCGTCCTGGAGCAGGCTGCCGAAATCGTCGGGCTTTGTCAGCGTGACGTGTTTGCCTAGCGAAGTACTCATTTCTTCCTCAACACTATTTTCGCATAGGCACTGCGCTGAAAACAAACGACAGTGTCCGCCACCCACCACTACTGCCTATCAAGCTGAGCGGAGGTACTCAGGCTGTATTCGGAGAGGGAGACGGAGCGCGTGGCGCGAAAGTATTGAATGACGGAACCGGGCCAGAGGGTAGTGTTCTCGCCTGTGCGCGTGTCTTGATACCAGCTGCGGCAGCCGCCGGATTGCCAAACTGTGCGAGCCATGTGCTCGCGCAGGTTCGTGGCGAAATGCTTTTGGGATTCGGCGCGCACTTCCATCGCGGAAATATTTCGCTTGCGCATCAGCTTCAGACAGTTGATGACGTATCGTACCTGGGCTTCGATCATCAACACGACGGAATTGTGGCCGAGGCCGGTGTTGGGCCCGAGGAGCATGAAGAAATTCGGAAAGCCGCTGACGGTGACGCCGAGATAGGCGCTCAAGCCGTTGCGCCAAGCGTCGTGAATCTCGAGGCCGTTTCTGCCGAAAAGCTTCATGCCGATAAATTGCTCCGTGACGTGGAAGCCCGTGCCGTAAATCAAAACGTCCACCGGGCGCTCCGTGTCATCCTGTGTGACGAGGCTGCGCTCCCGGACTTCGGCAATCTTTTCGGTGACGAGTTCGACATTGCTGCGCTTGAATATGGGATAAAAATCGTCAGAAAGCAGGATGCGTTTGCAGCCAATTTGATAGCGGGGCGTTAGCGCGGCCCGAAGCTTGGGGTCTCTTATGCTTCTTTCCAGGTGGCGTCGAGCGATTCTTTCCATGTGCTCGCGAACGACGCGATCGCCAAGAAAACTCAGCACGCGCCACTCGAGGGCGAAGAAAAGGAACTTGCGGAATGCCCATGTGAAGGCCGGTATGCGGCGAAATCGCTCGCGCGCTTTCTGGGAAAACCCAAAATCGAGGCGCGGCACAATCCACGGAGGGGTGCGCTGAAAAATGTAGAGCTTGCCGGCGCGCGGAGCGATGTGCGGAATGAATTGAATGGCGCTGGCGCCGGTTCCGACGACGGCGACGGTTTTGCCGGTCAAATCCACGTCAGAGCGCCACGTGGCAGAATGAAATGAAGCACCAGAGAAGCGCTCGATGCCGGGAATTTCCGGATAATGCGGCACGTGGAGCGCGCCCATTCCCGAGATCAGCACGCGCCCATGAATACGAAGGCGTTCACCGCGATTGCCATTGCCGATTGGGATGTTGCTCGCGGAGATGAGCCACTGCGCGGCACCTTCGTCCCAGGCGGCTTCCTGGAAGCTCGTGCGGAAGCGAATGTAAGGCGCAAGGCCGTAGCGCTGCACGCAGGATTTTAAGTATTGCCAGATTTCCTGCTGGCCCGCAAACATGCGGGTCCAATCGGGATTCCGTTCAAACGAAAAAGAATAGAGATGCGCAGGTACATCGCAGGCGCAGCCGGGATAACGGTTTTCGTACCAGGTACCTCCAAGGTCGTCGCTCTTTTCGATAATCAGAAAACTTTTCATTCCGGCTTCGAGCAGCTTGATGCCCATGCAAATGCCGGAGAATCCCGCGCCAACGATAAGCACGTCGACAGAAATGTCCGCAGAATTGAGATGATTGCCGGAAGGCTCAGGCATGTTGACTCAATCCTACATCAGCTGAACTCTGCGCGTGAGTGTGCCTGCGGAGGAATTCAGCGCTTTCGCGCAAGGATTGGCGGGCCTCGGGGAGTATCTGCAAGGCAAGCTGCCAGGCGTGGGGAACGACCGGCCAGATTTTCAACTCAATAGAAACACCCGCGGCTCGAGCCTTTTCGGCGAGGCGCGTGGAGTCGTCGCGCAGAGTTTCGTCTGCTCCAACATGAATGAGCATCGGCGGAAGGCAGGACAAATCAGCATAAAAAGGCGAGGCCAGCGGATTGCGGGGATCGGTGTCGCCAAGATAGTAGCGGGCGCTCGGACCAATGTCCTCGCCGTTGAACATAGCGCAGCGCGCGGCGTTCGTGCGGATGGATTCCCCAGTGGCAGCGAGGTCGGTCCAGGGAGAGAACAGTGCAGCTGCACCGGGAAGCGCATTTCCCGCGGCGCGAAGCGCGAGCATCAGCGAAAGCGCAAGCCCACCTCCCGCGGAGTCGCCAGCGACGACGAGTCGCTGCGCCGAATGGCCGTTCGCGAGAAGGCCGCGATAGGCGGAAACCGCGTCGTCGACGGCAGCCGGAAAAGGATTTTCTGGAGCGAGGCGATAGTTGGGGGCGAAAACGCGGAAACCGTGCAGTGCAAACCAGACCGTGATGGGACGGTGCGTTTCCGCAGAACAGCCGAAGTAGCCGCCGCCGTGTAAATAAAGCACGAGGGCGTCCGTGGAGTTTGGCGATTCAACCCATTCCCCTGGAATCCCGTTAACGGGCGACGAAGTGATGCGCACGGAGGCAGGGATTTTGTAAGGAAGCGGCCGAAGAATCGCGCGCGCGGCGCGATAGTCCCGGCAACCCTTGAGGCGGCGCTTGACGCGCCACTTGGTAAACCAAACCGCGAGATGGGCTTGAAGACTGGCCATGCCTGGTTGCGCCTGCGCCGGTACACGGGGCGCGACGAGAGGATAGCAGAAATTGCGATGAGGAGCAGGTTGGGGAAGAAAGCTCCGGCGAGGGACTGGGCGTCCCCGCCGGCATGGGGCTAAGACCTTTTGAAAGTGCGCAAGAAGCGCGTGGCTCCCTCGGCTGACACAGGTACAACGCTCTCCAGTCTATTGGCCAGATACACGGAGGGGCCCTTTTTGCGCGAACAAATTGCGATGCCCGCATTTTCAGAAAGGAACTTTCGCTGGGCATCGAGAGATGGCAGGGTGGGAAACTGTCACTTTCGAGGTGGATACTATGCTCAAGATATAAGATTGGAAAAGAACTGTCAATAGTACTGATAATGTTATTACACGCCAAAACAGGCCTAGACGCTGAGCACGACCTTGCCAAATTGTGAGCCGGATTCAAGATAGGCGTGAGCGGCGGCGGCTTCGGCGAGGGGGAAAACAAGGTCGACAACCGGTTTGAATTTTCCAGCAGCGACAAGTTTCATCACCGTGTGAAGCTCAGACTTGGTACCCATATAAGAGCCTAGGAGCGAAAGCTGGCGGCTGAAGAGGAAGCGCAAATCTACCTTAGCGTCGAAACCTGTGGTGGCGCCGCATGTGACCAGGCGGCCCGCGGGAGCAAGGCTGGAGAAACTGTCTTCCCAAGTGGCGGTGCCGACGTGTTCGAAGACGACGTTCACACCGTGTTTGTTGGTGATGCGGCGGACTTCGTCGCGAATTTTTTGGGATTTGTGATTGATGAGATGATCGGCGCCGAGTTCTTTGGCTTTGGATAGCTTTTCATCGGAACCAGCAGTGGCGATGACGCGCGCGCCAAAGAATTTGGCGATTTGAATGGCGGCGCTGCCGACACCGCTGCCGGCGCCAAGAATGAGGAGGTCTTCGCCGGGCTGCAATTGCGCGCGAGTGATTAGCATGTGCCAGGCGGTTTGAAAAACGAGCGGAATCGCGGCGGCTTCTTCCCATTTGAGATTCTCGGGATAAGGAAGGCAATTTACCTCGGGCGCGCGGACAAATTCGGCGCAGCCGCCGTCAATCATGTAGCCAAGATTCGTGGCTTGGCGGCAGTGGTTGTCGAGGCCAGCGAGGCAGGCGGGGCATTTGCCGCAGCTAACGAGCGGGGCAAGCACAACTTTCTGGCCGACGCGAATGTTGGTGACGTCGGCGCCAGTTTTCGTGATTTCGCCGGCAATGTCGCTCCCGGGAATGTGCGGAAGCGGGATCGGCACATTGGGCAAGCCGCGGCGCACCCAAAGGTCGAGATGATTCAGCGCACAGGCCTTTACACGGACGAGGACGTCGTTTGCACGGACTGCCGGCTCCGGCGCATCTTCGTACTTAAGCACGTCCGGACCGCCATGCTGATGGAAAACTATTGCCTTCATGAGACCTCCGCGTCAGCTACGAAATCCGAACGGTAACATTCAGGAC
>Ga0075436_100000473_pt1 | contig 26092 bp, 18 predicted proteins | sample RhiMethybrSRZTD5_FD_75303 | JGI IMG/M metagenome (GOLD analysis project Ga0075436, IMG submission 75303) | Populus rhizosphere microbial communities from Tennessee, USA - Rhizosphere MetaG P. TD hybrid SRZTD5 | ecosystem: Host-associated > Plants > Roots > Rhizosphere > Soil | place: USA...
GGCACAGCGGGCATAGAGGCCAGCATCGTCAACACGGCGGCGGGTTCGATCAAGGTCGATGTCGCGACGGTCAGTGGCGCGGTTACGATCGATACGGGCATTATTCAGAGCGCCAACGCAACTGCCGGTTCTGCTTCTGTCAATTTGGACAATAGCGGTCTGATCGAAATCAGCTCTATCGCGACCGGCGCACTGACACCGGTTGGCGTGGCGCAGGCGACTGCCAGGATCACCAGCGGCATTCACCAACGTGCTACGGGCGTAGGCTCGAGTTCGACAGCGGTTGATGCTTCTGTCGCACTCACGAACGAATCCACCGGCACCATCAATATCATCGCGGCCGCGAACGTCTTCGGCTCGACTTCGGCCCGCGCGTTCGCGTCGGTTGAAACCGGCATCTCGCAGTTTGCTTTCGTTACACAGGGTGGCGCGGTCAGTTCGCAAGAGGGCGACGCGACAGTTTCACTGACGAATGACGGCGTCATCACGATTGGTGCGCACGCCCACGCTACTGCTGGGCTTTTCGCCAGGGCCGATGCGAGCATTTCTGATTCGGGTATCTTCCAGGAGGCTGATAACGGTGACAATTCCACTGTCACGTTGACCAACTCGCTTGGTGCCACGCTGAATGTCGAAGCGACAGCCGTTGCCGCCGCGTCTTTTGAGGCCGAGGCTACTGCCGAAGTCATTCAGGGCGTTGGGCAGTTCGCCACCGCCGGCGGCGATCAGGATTCTGCCAGTGTAACTCTGAATAACGACGGCACTCTCAATATCCTCGCAAACGCTACGGCCCATGCGGGTACAGATGCATTCGCCTTCGCGTTCATCGACACGGCTATCAGCCAGGAAGCCGACGAGTCTTTCAGTTCGAATGTCACGCTGACCAACACCGGCACACTTAATATCGTTGCCAAGGCAAACGCCGCAGGATCGAGTTTCGCTGACGCGGAAGCGACCATCGATTTCGGCATCTTCCAGTTTGCCAGCGGTTCCGGGCTCGCTGCTTCGACTGCTACCGTCAATCTGACCAATTCGGGCACGATCAACATCCACGCACTCGCCACGGCTAACGGGGGCACCGATGCAACCGCATCCGCATCCGTCGATAACGCCGTCAGCCAGACCGCCGACAATGCCGTGAACACGAGCGTAACGCTGACCAACAGCGGCACGCTCGACATCGTTGCACAGGCCCACGCTGTCGCAGGCAGCGACGCCTTGGCCCATGCGACGATTGAAAGTGCGATCACCCAGTCGGCAGACGGCGATGGACTTCCGGCGTCCACCGCAAGTGTGACGATCGACAATTCGGGCACGCTTAACATTCACGCGCTCGCGACGGCCACCGGTGGAACAGATGCACGCGCTGAAGCCTTCGTCGAAACGGCCATCACCCAATCGGCGTTTGATGCTGTCACCACGAACGTAACTCTGACCAACAGCGGTACACTCGACATTTTGGGTCAAGCCATCGCTAACGCGGTCAGCTTTGCCGAAGCCACGGTGACGTTCGAAGAGCCGGTGATCCAGCAATCGGCCGATGGTGACGGTCTCGTCGGCGCGACAGCCAACGTCACGCTGACGAACTCGGGCACGATCAACGTTCATGCCATTGCGTCGGCTCATGGTGGCACTGACGCATCCGCCTTCGCGTCCCTCTCTTCAGCGGCGATCAGCCAGGGCGCGTTTGATGCCGTAAACACCAACGTGACGCTGAATAATAGTGGCACGATAGACATCCTTGCGTCCGCCATCGCAGGCAGCGCAACCGGCTTCGCGCAAGCGGATGCGACCGTCGATTCGGGTGTCTTCCAGGAAGCAACTGGCGCTGCCATCGCCGCTTCGGTAGCGACGGTCAACCTGACCAATTCCGGCACGATCAACGTACACGCTTTCGCATCGGCCAATGGTGGTACGGAAGCTCTGGCCTTCGCATCGGTTGACACGGGTATCAGCCAGGAGGCGTTCGACGCAGTTACCGAGCACGTATCTCTGACCAACAGCGGCACGATCGACATCGGCGCACACGCGGTCGCGAACGCGACTGGATTTGCGTCAGCCAGCGCCGACGCTGGCAGTGGCGTGTTCCAGCGCGCAGACGGTTCCGGCCTTGCTGCCTCGACTGCGTCAGTCGATTTCAACAACTCGGGCACATTCAATCTCCACGCCACCGCGACAGCGCATGGCGGCACGGATGCTTCGGCCTTTGCGTTCGCGAGTTCGGGCGTCTTCCAAACCGCGTTGGGCGCCACCGTCAACAGTGTCTCGTTCGAGAATTCCGGAACCTTCACTGTAAGCGCCAAGGCCATAGCGGTCGCCACGACAGACGCGTTCGCGTCAGCGTTTGCGTTGGGTGTCGACCAATTTGCGCTCGCCGGCGCCGTGGAATCGTTCACCAACTCCGGTACGTTCAAGGTCACGGCTTTCGCGTCGGCGTCGGCCACAGCGGCCGTACACACGGCAAGCGCCTTTGCGTTCGCGACGGGATTATTCGTCGATACGGATCCGGGCACGGTCAACATCCTCAACACCGGCACGTTCACCGTTTCAGCTCACGCCATAGGCACCACTGGATCGGCGAGCGCCAACGGGATCTTCGTGAAAAATCCGGTTGCAGGCGACACGCTGGGCGGAACAATTGAAAATGACGGCACGATGAACGTCACGGCGCAGGCACCTGGCTTTGCCGCTGCGCGGGGCATCAAGGTCGTTGCCGACGAGTTCGACGGCACGGTCACCAACAAGGGCAATCTCCATGTCGCAGCCATCGGGTCGACACCCGTGGCGGTGGGCATCCAGGTCACCGCGTTCAGCACCCTGACCGCGACCGGCCTCGGAACCGGCACCGTCGTCAACGACGGCGGCACGCTCTTTGCCGGCGTTTCGACGGATGGCGGCATCACGTTCACACGCGGCGTCGCGATCGACGTCACGGGCGCACCGAACACGACCAACATCGATCTGAAGGGCACGGCCAACGACGGCAATATCTACGGCGACATCAATGTCGTGGCTGGCGACACGGTCACGGTGTCCAGCGGCAGGACGATTTTCGACGGTGTCCTCAATGACAGCGGCGCGCTCGTCGGTACGCTGAACATCGCAGCCGACGGCATCCTGCGGTTCGCCAACGGCTCCAGCCTACACAACGCGTCGGAGTCGCCGGGACATGCCTTCGTCGACACGTTCACGCAGTCGGGAACGCTCGAACTCGAAGTCACGCCGACGCCGGTTCCAGTCCTGCCGACGGCAACGGTTGGTACGGCCGGCTTCATCTCTGCGACAAGCGCCACGCTCGGCGGAAATCTTGTCGTGGTCCTCGATCCGGGCCTGTACTCCAATGCGACGCTCTATCAGACGATCTTCAGCGTCAATCCGATCGCAGGCGATTGGGCGAGCCTGGGAACAGCTTCGAACAGCGTCTTGTTCACGGTTACGGAGAGCCGGCCGTCGGCGTTCGAGGCGGACATTGTTCTCACGCGCGTTCCGTTCAATGCGGTTGTTGGCCTAACTCCGAACGAGAAGGCCGTGGCAACAGGGCTGGAGAATGCGTACTCCACAACTCTGGTTGGTCCAAGCGCGCTATTGTTCGAGTCGCTGTTCTTCTTGAACGGGGCTCAGTATCCGGTCGCGCTCGACATGCTGTCGGACGAAGAGGCGGGCGAGGTTTCACAGCTCGACGTCGACTCTGCCGACATCCTGACCAAAGCAACCATGGAGCATCTGGACCTGGCGAACGCGGGCGGCCGCGAGATGACCGCTCTCAACGCCACGCCTCAGAAGGTCAACGTTGCGATGGATCATGCGCCGATCACCCTGTGGGGCGGTGGCTACGGCCAGTGGAGCAATACGGCGAACACGATTGCCGGTCCGGGTTATGTCGCTAGTAATGCAGGTGTCATCGCCGGTATCGACACGGGCTTCGGCGACGACCACGGAACGGTTGGTCTTGCGTTCAACTACACGATCAACGGCTCCGCGCGTTTCGAACCGTTCGGTAAGCCGGTTGGAAACCACGGCAGCTACAGCGGCTTCCAGATTGGTGGCTATGCTCGCTGGAATGCGGATGACAATATCTACCTCCAGGGCCTGATCTCGTACGGCAACTACGACAACAAGACGACCCGTTTCATCTTCCTGCCGGCTCCGTTCGGCAACGGGGTCGTCACAGGCAAGTTCAACAGCGACGTCTTTGCCGTGTATGGCGAGGCCGGCATGAATCTGACGCCGGGCCAAGACATAAACGTCATTCCGTTTGTCGCGATGAGCTACACGCACGCCTCGTCGGGTCAGTTCAAGGAGACTGGACTGCCAGGTGCCAACCTGGCCGTCAGCGATGCCACTGCGACTTCGACCTCGTCACTGCTCGGTGTGAAGTTCAATATGAGCAGCATGATGGGCGATGGCGCGTTGACACCGACCCTGAAGCTGGCATGGCGTCATAACTTCGACGACAACATCTGGACCGTGAACGCGGCGTTCGACGGTCTCGTCGGCAGCAACTTCAGCGTCACCGGTCGCGGCTTGTCGCAGGACAGTGGAGTTGTCGGTGCGGGTCTTGGTTATGCCATCAACGGCGACGTTACGGCGATGTTGGATTACGAAGGCGACTTCAACGCCGACCGCATAACGCAGTCGGTCATGGGCCGCATCAAGATCCGACTGGGTGAGGAAGCGCCGCCACCGCCTCCGCCACCGCCGCCGGCACCACCGCCGCCACCTCCGCCGCCTCCGGCCGTGAAGACGTTCATTGTCTTCTTCGACTTCGATAAGTCGAACCTGACGGACAAGGCGCAGGAAGTGGTCGAGGAAGCGGTCAGGACCGCGAAGTCGAACGGCTTCGTCAAGGTGCTCGTGACCGGCCATACCGACACCGTCGGCTCCGACAGCTACAACCAGGCGCTGTCGATCCGTCGTGCCCAGTCGGTCAAGGACGAGATGGTCCGCGAAGGTCTTGACGCGAACGGTATCGCGATCGAAGGCAAGAGCTTCCACGATCCGCTGGTTCCCACCGGGCCAGGCGTACGCGAACCGCAGAACCGCCGCGCCGTCATCGACCTCGGCGGCTGAACAGGAAGCTGTTTTCAAGAATGCAAAAGGGCGGGCCAAAAGCCCGCCCTTCTTCTTCATGGGGCGAACATTGACGTAAGTCCGGTGTTTCGCACAGATATGTGCAGCCCCGATTGTGCAAGGCTAAAGGAGCAGGAGCGAAAATGGCAAACGAGTCCGTCCGCAAGATCCCTCTGCCCGTCATACTTTTGGTGATCGCGGCGTTGGTGGTGAGTGCCGTCGTCAGCTTCTACCTGGGTCGCATGGACGGCGAGAGGCAATCTCAGGCTCCGGTGGTCGAGACGTCTGGCCCGAATGCCGTGCCACGCCAGAGAAATTTCGTGAAGCTCCCGCCACAGCGATTCGAGAATTGGACGCTGGCCTGCGTGCAGAATGTCGCCAAGGTGACGCGCTGCAGTCTGGTTTTGGAAGCCATCAGCAAAGCCAACAAAAAGCCTGTGCTGAGCCTCGCCATCACGCGCAATGCCAGAGGGCGCGCAGTGATGGTCGTCATCACGCCGCCAGGCGCGCTCCTTTCCGCCGGCGTGCACTTGACGCCGGGCACGGGCAAGGAAGTCGTCGCCCAATTCGTCAAGTGCGGCTCCGGTGCCTGCGAAGCGGTGGCCGCGTTCGATGACGCGGTCGCGGCCGAGTTCACAGCCGCTCCGACCACGGAAGTCAAATTCGTGGCCGGAAACGGGAAAACGGCATCGTTGAAGATTCCGAACGGCGGCTTCGGCGCGGCTTATCCGGCATGGCTTTCGGCAATGCCGGCGCCGGCGACGGCAGCCGCACCACCGCCAGTCAAGCCGACGCCTGCGCGAGGCACACCGAGCGCGGACACCAGAGGTTCGACGACCACGCCCGCACCCTGACATTTTCAGTATCAATAGATTCGGGCACTCATCGCAGTTCTGCGGCCTGGCCGGCACGAACGTGAGCATCGTGTGTTCCCCGCTTTGTCGCGGCCAATTGCATGATGTAAATGGCAACATAACGTGTGTCGCATGGCACCGGATGGCCGCCTAGAAGTGCGGAATTATTTTCGAATCGGAGTCTGAATTGGCCACCGCAATTCCGTTCATCGATCTGCAAGCGCAACGCCGTCGTCTCGGCGAACCACTCAATCGGGCGATCCAAGCAGCAGTCGAAGGTGGTCAGTGGATCATGGGGCCGCAAGTGGCGGAGTTGGAGGAAAGGCTCGCTGCGTTCGCGGGCGTCAAGCACTGCATCACCTGTGCCAACGGAACCGATGCGCTGATGATCGTCCTGCGTGCCTGGAACATAGGTCCGGGCGACGCCGTGTTTGTTCCGGCCTTCACGTTCGCGGCCTCGGCCGAGGTCGTGGCGCTTGTCGGCGCATCGCCAGTCTTCGTTGATGTTCTCGAAGACACATTCAATATGAATCCGGCAAGCCTGGAGGCCGCCATTGCGATGGTTAGGCGCAGCGCCAATCTTCGTCCCCGAGCCATCATGCCTGTCGACCTGTTCGGCCAACCGGCGGACTACCGTGCCATCCAGGCAATCGCACGTCGGGAACAACTGAAGCTATTGTGCGATACAGCACAGGGATTTGGCGGCGTTTTTGACGGTCGGCGCACAGGCGCGATTGGCGACGCGGCTTCCACGAGTTTTTTTCCAGCCAAGCCCTTGGGGTGCTACGGCGACGGGGGGGCGGCCTTCACCAATGACGACTCGCTTGCAGACCTGTTGCGTTCCATTCGCATTCACGGGCAGGGCAGCGACAAATACGAGAACGTAAGGATCGGTGTGAACTCGCGGCTGGACACGATTCAGGCGACCATCCTGCTCGAGAAGCTCAAGATATTTCCCGAAGAGATCGAAGCACGCGAAAGAATTGCCCAGCACTATAGTCGTCGATTGGGTCAATCCAACAAGATCCGAGTTCCGCGCGTGATCGACGGCGCGCAATCAACCTGGGCGCAATACACGATACAAGTATCCGATCGCGACAAGCTCCAGGCTTCACTCAAGGACAAGGGCATCCCAACTGCGGTCTATTATCCAATCCCGCTGCCACAGCAGACGGGTTATCGGCAATATCCCTCGATCCCAATCACCATCAGCGAGAGATTGAGCAAGACCGTCATTAGCCTTCCGATGCATCCTTATCTCGATGAAGGAACGCTGAACGCAATATCCGACGCCACCGTGAGTACTCTATAGAATACAGTTTACACCAATACTTCAAACGTTGTGAGTACTCGGATATCTTTACAATATACAATTCCACCTTTGCTGCGTAAATCAATCATTGGTCGTATGAATCCCAGCGTTATTCATCTACGGTCGGCCCGGACTCAACATTTCAATCCGATGACGGATTTCGACACGTGCCTTCTGGCCTCTGTCGATACGCGAGTTCGACCGGGGGGAACGCTTGAATTCAAGTCATGGTTTTTCGAACGGCGCCGTGCTGTTCGGTGCGCTCATCATGGAGTTGCTCATTCTTCTTCGTGCATCGGACATCGGAAACAAGCTCAGCGTCGTCGACTACCCTGATTCCGGCCGCAAGCGTCATCTGCGGGCAACGCCACTTGTGGGCGGCCTGGCAATCGTAGCCGCCGTTTTACTTTCAGCTGCAGCGTCCTTCGCGGGCGCCCGTTCCGCCAACACAACGTTGAACCTTGCGGTTCTGCTTTGCGGTGGCGGAGCCACGCTCGTCGGCTACGCAGACGATCAATCGTCGACGTCGCCGTCAAGCCGCATTCTGATTCTCTTTTTGTTGAGTGCGATTGCCTTGGTCATATGCCCACAATTGCTGCCGTCGGTCATTCATTGGGGGCACTTCCAACGCTGGGCGCTCGCACCGTGGCTGTCGTATGCGCTCATCGCGGTCGCAATGGCGGGCCTCGTCAACGCCGTCAACATGGCCGACGGCCAGAACGGCATTGTCATCGGCATGTTTGTTATCTGGTCCGTCTGCCTCATGGCGGCGACCAGCGGCCAGGAGCAGAGTCTCTCGCTTGTCCTGCTGCTGTCTTGCGCGATCGCGTTGATCTTCAACATGCTCGGTCGTGTGTTTCTCGGCGACGCGGGAACCTATGGCGTTACATTCATCTTCGGAATTCTGGCGATCATGGCGCACAACAGCGGCGCCATCACGGCGGAGACCCTAGCCGTCTGGTTCTTTATTCCGATTGTGGACTGTCTGCGCCTAATGATCAGCCGCATGCGGCGCGGCCAAGCGCCGTCAAATGGCGATCGAAATCACTTTCATCATAGATTGCAGGATATTTTCGGAACGACGTATTCCTGCATCATCTATCTTGGGGCTGTCGCCGGCTCGTCAATCGCGACGACGCTGATGCCAAAGCTCTCGGTCGTCTGTCTGATTCTTCTTGGGATGTTCTACGTGATCCTGATGGGGCCCGCTTTCGATGAGCGACGTCGCGTTGCTGGAGCGTCGGGGTCAATGCCAGCCGGGCCCCTGCATTCACACGCCAACAGCAACGTCCTTATGCTCGAAACGCACGAGGACTTCAAAACCGGTAGTCGGCGACTTCCGAAACCCAATTCCGGCTGAGACGTGCTGTGCGCATTTGACTTTGCGTATCGAGATGTGCTGTTGCGTTCAATGAGATTTCGTCAGTCTTGCTATGCGCGTCGACGCGTTCGATTTCACGCTGCCGGAAGACCGAATTGCGTTGCGTCCCGCCACGCCGCGCGACAGCGCACGTCTGCTGGTGGTGGCGCCAGATGGTTCTCGCTCCCATCGGCGTATCTATGATCTGCCTGAACTGCTGAACAGCGGCGATTGTCTGGTCTTGAACGATACCAAAGTCATTCAGGCTCGGCTGCGTGGACAACGCACAGGTCGTGGACCAACTGAGCCAAAGATTGAGGTCTTGTTGCACAAACGTTTGTCGGCCAACTCGTTTCTCGCCTTTGCCCGACCGGCGCGAAAGCTTGCCAAAGGCGACGTACTGCGTCTCGGTCACACTTTGACTGCGCACATCGCGCATCGCGGTGAGTTTGGCGAGGTCGAATTGAGCTTTGCCCTGGCGGGCACCGAGCTTGACGCACAAATAGCGCGCGCGGGTGAGGTACCGTTGCCCCCCTACATTGGCAGTCGGCGAGCGGCGGACGAGCAGGATCGATCCGACTATCAAACAATATTTGCGCACCGCGAAGGCTCCGTCGCGGCACCGACTGCGGGTCTTCACTTCACGGCAGAATTATTCGACCGCCTGAATGAGCGAGGAGTCGGACAGCAGAAACTGACGTTGCATGTCGGCGCCGGCACATTTCTTCCGGTCAGCGCGTCCGAAACCTCGGGACACAAGATGCATGCCGAATGGGCGGAAATCGACTCAAGGGCCGCAGACGAGCTCAACGCAGTGCGGAAGAGGGGCGGACGTATCATTGCTGTGGGTACGACTTCGCTACGCACATTGGAAACGGCGGCGCGTGATGATGGCAGGATTTTGCCGTACAGCGGCGAAACTGATATCTTTATCACGCCCGGCTACAAGTTCAGGGCGGTCGATGTCCTCTTGACCAACTTTCACTTGCCGCGCTCGACGCTCTTCATGCTCGTCAGCGCCTTCTGTGGGCTCGACGTGATGCAAGCTGCCTACGCTGATGCCGTCCGTGAACATTATCGCTTCTATTCCTACGGCGACGCGTGCCTTTTGTTTCGGCCCGCACCATGAGCGCGTTCTCTTTCGAAGTATCCGCGGTCAGCGGCGCTGCACGGACGGGAATTCTCGCGACGCCGCGCGGCGATGTCCGCACACCTGCTTTCATGCCGGTTGGAACCGCGGCCACAGTCAAGGCGATGCTGCCTACATCCGTGCTCGAAACGGGCGCCGATATCGTCCTCGGCAACACGTATCATCTGATGCTGCGGCCCGGTGCAGAATTGATCGGCCGCTTGGGCGGATTACACAAATTCATGTCCTGGGACCGGCCGATCCTGACCGACTCGGGCGGCTATCAGGTCATGTCTTTGTCCCAACTGCGCAAAATTACGGACGAGGGCGTTCAATTTCGCTCGCATATCGATGGCGCCGAAGGATTTCTCTCGCCTGAACGCGCAATGGAGATCCAGCGCCTGCTTGGCTCCGACATCCAGATGGTGCTCGATGAATGTCCCGCTTATCCCGCGACGGAAAGCGAAATCGAGAAATCAACCCAACTTTCTGCGCGGTGGGCCGCGCGCTCCAAAGCCGCATTTGGGACGCAACCCGGACGGGCTTGTTTCGGCATTGTGCAGGGAGGGGTCTATCCGGCACTTCGCCGCCGTTCCATCAGTGCACTCTGCGAGATCGGGTTCGACGGCTATGCTGTGGGTGGGCTGGCGGTCGGTGAAAGCCAATCGGCAATGTTCGATGTCCTCGATGCAACGGTCTCTCACCTTCCAGCCAACTGTCCTCGCTATTTGATGGGTGTCGGCAAACCTGACGACATCGCCGGTGCCGTGCTGCGAGGGATCGACATGTTCGACTGCGTTCTCCCGACCCGATCGGGACGAAACGGTCAGGCATTCACGCGTACCGGCGCGCTCAACCTGAGAAACGCGCGCCATGCCAAGGACGACGCCCCTCTGGATGGAAGCTGTCGCTGTCCAGCTTGCCGCCAATTCAGCCGTGCCTACCTCCATCATGTCGTGAAGAGCGGCGAGATCATCGCATCTATGTTGCTGACCTGGCATAATCTCACGTACTACCAAGACCTCATGACGCAATTGCGCGATGCGATTGCTTCCGGAACTGTTCAGGAAAGAGCGAGAGAAATCGCCACCGCTTACTCGCGCGAAGTCGAAAAAAGTACTTGAAAATGCTCAATTGACCCTGGCGGACCCGACACCTATGGTCCCGCGCGCATTTGGCCGAGCCCGTAGCTCAGCGGCAGAGCATCTGACTTTTAATCAGAGGGTCGATGGTTCGATCCCATCCGGGCTCACCAATTCAACCAAAAGTAGATCACGTGGATCGCGTTGTTGGCTCACAAATAATCAAAAATAATCAAAAAATCGATGGTTTTAATCAAAAAATCGATGGTTTTATGCCGTCCGGCAAATAAATTATGCTTGTTTTTCAATGAGTTTTTGATCTTTAATCAAGATTTATCGATTTTTGGCATACCACTGGTTGAGTTTCCATTGTGTCATCACTGTGTCATCAAACGGACAGGTTCCTATGCGCATCGAAGTAGGGTGATTGGGCTTCGCGGCCTAGGCTTCATGTTTGCCGTCCAACACAGCAAACTTGCCGCCCACGTCAGCAGCCGCCATCGCCTCGCCTGCAATTGCCACCGCCGCCCGCAGAGCTGCATCGTTGAGATGGCTGTATTTTGCTGTGGTATTTGGACTGCTATGCCCCAAAAGCCTGCCGATGGTCTGCAGGCTCTCGCCGCTGTTCGCGAGTAAGCTGGCGTGCGTGTGACGAAGATCGTGGATGCGAGTCCCCTTGAGACCGGCGCGAATGCTCACTGTCCGCCAGATTTTTTTGAGATCAGTCTGCGGGCCAACGGCGCGACCTGGAAATACATAGTCACTGTCGCCACGTTTCTCATGTAGTCTTTGAAGCAGTTCCTGTGCTTGCCGGTTCAGCGGGAGGCGGTGAACCCTTTTTTGTTTTGTGTGTGAAGACGGTTTGACCCATGTGCCCGTTTTGAAGTTAATCTGGCTCCATCTTGCAGACAAAACCTCGCCACGCCTTGCGCCGGTCAACAGCAATAATCGAACGACATCCGCGCTAGGTTGACGGGGGAACGCAGCCAGTGCTGCGTGCAGACGTTCAAGCGCTTCGGCGTCGAAATAAACCTCGCGACCCTCTTCGAAGTTTTTGCTGACACCTTTGGTGGGGTTATCCGTCCTCATCTCCCACCGAATAGCGAGCGAGAACATCTTACTAAGCAAAGACAAACACCTGTTGGCGGCGATCGGGGCCGTCTGTGTAATCTTACGGTGCAGTCGGTCGATGTCTGCATACCTGACGGCGTTGACGCGCAGCGAACCGATGACGGGGATGATGTGCCGGTTCAGCATAATTTCATCGTTCTTGACGCTGCATGGGCGCTTACGAGGTCGTGCCCACTCGTCAACGTAGCGTTTTGCTAGTTCGCGCATCGTCAGGGAGGCGCGCTCCTCGTGGCGGTTCTGCATGGGGTCACTGCCAAGGTCGGCCTTGGCCCTGAGCTTCTTGGCTTCTTCCCGTGCCACAGCCACCTTCATCTCGGGCAGACTACCGACAGTTAGGCGGGTTGCGTACCGTCCGCCGTACGATAGTTCAAGATGAATGAGCGTGCTCCCGCCTGCGTGATCCTTAGGCTGAAGCCCATCAACGTGCCATCCCAGTGAATAACGTATTTCTCTCCATTAGGCGGACCAGAGAGTGTCCTGGCGCTCTTGTCTGTGAGCTTGACTGGCTCGCGAGGCTTTTCTCTCTTCTTCTTGTCAGGTTTTGTTCCTTCGGCGTGTGTCATCGTTGCGACCCCCTGTACCGTCGTGTCAGCATAGTGTCATCAGCCTCGCTTGACTTTTTAGGCCCCGACACGCGAACGCCACGAGCGCTTGGTAGTTGTTTCCTGAGCCCGTCGCGCCTCCGCGCCGTGACATTTGTGAGGCACGACTTTGATTACCTCAAATCGTATCGCGGACAAGTCGGTCATAGCTGAGTGCGAAATCAGCGACTGGTCATGCAACCTTCTCCGATCGGCAACATTCTTGACAAGCTATGTCGGCGATATCAAAAGGGCGTGGAACTGGCGTTCCTGCGTTGACATCTTACGAACCACGACGAGCGTCGTTGGGGAGCTGCCGTGTTCCAGAATGCAAATACTGTCCAGTTCGCATTCGTGGTCGGCGCGGTCGTTTTGTCCTGGCTCATTCTCGCCAATGCCCGGTTCATCGGCGAAAAGCTCAACATCATTGACCACCCGGACGGATTGCGAAAAGTTCATGAAAAGGCAACTCCGCTCGTTGCGGGTTTCGGGATCCTGATTCCGTTCTTCGTCTGGATTGCAGCGACACTGGCGACAGAGTCGGCCTGGGCCTGGAACACGCGGACATTTATTGTCGTCCTGCTCTGTGGCCTGGGGGCAACTCTTATTGGGTATGCCGACGATCAAAGTTCCACGTCTCCTTCAAGCCGCCTCTTTGCCATCCTGCTTTTTTCGATCATTGCAATTGTTCTGGACCCCCACTTGGTCCCCATGTCGATCACTTTGGCAGGCTGGGGACCCTTGCCCGTGCCTTACTGGTTCGCGGTGCCCCTCGTGACTATCGCGCTGGTCGGTCTTGTAAATGCCGTTAACATGGTCGACGGGCAGAACGGCCTGGTTATAGGCATGCTAGTCATTTGGACTGCCTGCATCGTGGTCACGACGAACGGAGCCGTTTCGGCTATGGCTCAAACCTTGCTCGTTACTGCCTTGACCGCCTTCGTGTTCAACCTGGCCGGGCTGGCATTTCTTGGCGATAGCGGCACGTATGGGCTCGGATTCGTGGTCGGACTGCTCGCCGTCTGGGCTCACAATAGCTTCGGAGTACCGGCGCAGACAGTCTGCGTCTGGTTCTTTTTTCCGGTCCTAGACTGTCTCCGCCTCATCGTGAAACGGCTAAGCCACAGGCGCTACCCTTTTTGTGCAGACCGAGACCACTTCCACCACCACCTGCAGGATCGACTTGGCCAGACCCTATCGCTCGTTGTGTATCTGGGCGTGACGGCGGCGACGTCGATTGGTTCTGCTTTGGATGCCAAAATGGCGCCGTTCTGCCTAATAAGCCTCGTTGCTTTCTATTTCACCGTGATTTTGCCCACCCGGGAAGGCGATATCCGGAATTTGGATATGCTCGCAGATCAGCAAGCTGAGGGCCTGCACCTTGTTGAAGATAGCGCGGCTACGTTGGTTGAACACCGTAGAAGAGCCAACGAACAGCGTTGATCGGGTTAGCGGAATAATATGCTAAAACGTCGTCCGCGCCTCTGGGGGCGACTTGAGCCAGTGTAAACCTTTCACTCGCAACACCTGCTGATCTAGGCTGCGCGCCTGTGCCCAGATCGCGCATCGTGGGCGCACTGCTGTTGTGATTTTACAATTATCACGCAACGAACCGCGACGGGGAACTGTACTTGCTTAAGAAATTGGCCTCGAGACTTGGTCGGCCCGAACGCGCGAACTCCCTGCGCAAATGGGCCGCGCTGGTCTTAACGCTTGGGCTCGTGATTTTGGTGCCGTTCGCGCATGCGCAGACAACCTCTCCCGACCTCTTGCGCTCCCTTTCGCCAGAAATGCTGCGCGCATTGCAGCAAGGCCAGGGTGACACAGGCTCAACCAGCCCGTCTGTCGAGACTTACATACCTGCGCAGATTCCACGAGACCTGGAACCGCCATCAAAACTGGAGCAACTCTACCTGAGGCGATCGGGCGAAATTCTCAAACAGTTCGGCTATGACTCTCTTGGAGCGCCAAGCTCCATCACGATCAATCAATCGGGCGCCTTGTCCGATCAATATGTGTTGAGCACGAACGACGAACTGGTCGTTACCTTCCGAGGGCAGGAGAACTCGACGTACCGAGTCCGCATCGGTCGCGATGGTACGCTCACTCTACCGAAGCTCAGTCCCATTCTCGCCGCCGGGCGCAAATTCGCGGATTTTCGCGCCGACCTTGAGGCGCAGGTGGCACAAGCGTTCATTTCAACAAAAGTTTATGTCAGCGCAGGCAGTCTGCATCAACTCACTGTTCTGGTTTCCGGCGAAGTTCGTGCACCCGGCGCACGAATTGTCAGCGGTCTTGCAAGTCCTCTGGACGTCATTCTGTTGTCGGGCGGAATCAAAAAGACGGGAAGCCTGAGGAGTGTCAGGATTTCCGGACCCAGTGGCAGCCGTACCGTAGATTTGTATTCGGTCGTTGCTCAAGGTGCCTCCGCGCGTCTCGGTCCGTTGCGCGACGGCGATACGGTCTATGTTCCGCCCCTAAGCGCCACCGCCGCTGTCGCCGGCGCGGTGGCGCGTCCGGGAATCTTTGAATTGCCGCCGGGAGCCTCTGGCGCTCCCGCCGCCACTTTGCTTCGCCTCGCCGGAGGGGTGGAGATCGCCGGCTCCTATAATCTTGCCAAAATCAGTGTACTGAGCAACGGCAAACTCTCTTTGCTGCCGACGATTGCTGGTGCTCTGGTGCGCAGTGGCGAGGTCCTGGTCGTTCTCTCGAACCACGCCGCGACCGAAGGCAGGGTATCGGTTCGCGGCGCCGTATCGGCGCCGGGGATTTACCCGCTTTCGGCAAATGCGACGGCCGGAGATCTTTTTCACGCTGCCTCGGATCTCACCTACGACGGATATGAGCCGTTTGCGCTCATCTTGCGACGAGATCCGGTAACGAATGCGGTTACGATCCTCGCATTCTCGATTGCCGGTGCAATCCGCCATACCAACAGCGTTCCATTGCGGGGTGAAGACCTGGTCTACGTCCTTAAGCGTTCCGAGGTGGCATCGCTGGCCAGCCTGGTGACGAAGAACATCAATCAGGCCTACACCGCGTCGTCGAGCACCGGAAGCGATCAGCAGCGCTCCACGCCAGGCGCGACGCAACCAGCTGCCGGAACAAATCCGCCGCAATCGCCGGAAAATGTTCAAAGGCCATCGGTGCCAACGCAAGATTTGCCGCCGGGCGTCGAGCCGCCGCCCGATGCTGTCGCCACAGTTCCCTTCACCTCTGGCGCCGGCCCAAACCCATATCCCCCGGCTGGCAGCTCCGGCCAAGTCGATGGTGTCGGGGGAAGTGCTTACTCGCCGGGAACCTCGAATCCCATTCCGAACGGTACGGACTCGTTTGATCCACGCTATCGCGTTGGACTGCAGGGAGACAGCTCTGAAGCAGCAGCGTTGGCGCAGGCGCGCGCGCTCGCCAACCGAAGCGGCACGCGCGCGCCCAACGTACAACCTGCATCTTCCGATACGGAAGTGGTAGATCACCTCGCGCGATTGCTTCATGTCACCAACGACGCCTTGCTCAGAACCGCGTCCGACAATTTGACCTGGGTCCTCGATGAGGTTCGCGATCCAGGTGCATATCTCGGCGCGCCGGGTAGTTCCATTGCCGACATGATCGAGGCGGCGGGTGGCGTACAACAATCTGCAGATCTGTCCGCAATCGAGGTGACGTCGACGCTCGTCGATCAACGCAGCGGAATTACGCGCACGTCCCGAACGAACTATGCCGGTCGCGACAATCGGACTGCGCTGGTGCCGGTTCAACCGTTGGATGTCATCAGGCTAAGGCCGGTGTATTCCGAGCGCGAAGAAGGAACAGTCACGGTTGCCGGCCAGGTACGGTACCCCGGTGTCTTCGACATCACCCGCAGCGAACATCTATCCACTTTGCTCAAACGCGCCGGCGGCCTTTCGGAAGTCGCCTATCCCTATGGCGCGATCTTTACGCGTCGCGATGCCGCGGTTGCAGAGCGGCAGGGCAACGAGCGTTCAGCGCGCGAATTGGAAAATGAAATACCCACCTTGATCGCTACCCAGAGCGGCGGACAAAGCACTGAATACGCTTCCGTTGCGACCTATCTCGCGTCTCTGTCGCGCAGCTTGCGCGAGATGCCGGCACTCGGACGGATTGTAATCACTGCCGACCCCGCGGTTCTGGCGATTAAACCCCAACTTGACCTTTTACTGCAACCTGGTGACACGTTATTCGTCCCCAAACGGCCGTCGACTGTGACGGTCTCTGGCGAAGTCCTCAATCCGGGTGCGTTTCAGTATCGCCGCGGCTTGCCCTATTCGGACTATGTGAAGATGGCGGGCGGCGCAACGCAGTCCGCAGACGACGACAGGATCTTTATTGTTTTCCCCGACGGCAGTTCGGCGCCCGTCGACTCGGGTTGGTTTTCGTTTGATAGCCGCGGTGACATACCTCCCGGTTCCACGATCGTCGTGCCGCGAGATTTGCGTCCCTTCAACTGGACGCAGTTCCTGAAGGACGTGACACAGATCGCAAGCCAGCTTGCGCTGACAGCGGCGTCGCTGTCGGTGCTGAACAACAACTGACTGCGGTGGAATGTGAACTATCGGCGCTCACCGATGGGCCTTCCAGTGAGGCCAATCAGAGCGTACAGAAGGGCGATCCATTTGATAACGGGAAGGCGCGCCAGGCGAGACTAGTCAGCTAAAAAGGGCAGGGGAATTGAATTATTTCAGGCACGAGACATCGGTAATCGACGGCGATGTTTTAATCGGACAGGGCACCAAGATCTGGCACTGGGTCCACATCTCCGCCGGCGCCAGGATTGGGCGCAACTGCAATATTGGACAAAATGTATACATCGGCCGCGGTGTGAAGATTGGGGACGGAGTAAAAATTCAGAATAATGTGTCTGTTTATGAAAACGTCACGATCGAGGATGCAGTGTTTCTTGGTCCGTCATGTGTATTCACAAATGTGATCAATCCTCGTGCCCAGATCGAGCGCAAGTCAGAGTTTATGTCCACTCTGGTACGTCGAGGCGCGACCGTGGGCGCGAACGCAACGATTGTCTGTGGAAACCAGCTTGGCGAATTTTGCATGATTGGAGCGGGCGCTGTCGTGACGCGGCCGGTAGGTTCCTTCGCACTAGTGGTTGGCGTGCCAGCGCGGAAGGTAGGCTGGGTCAGTCACGATGGCGAGATTCTCGGCCCTGATCTCGTTTGTCCAAGGAGCGGTCGCAAATACCTCCTAAATAGTCTGAAAGAGCTTGTTTCTACCACGGACTAGAGGGTGTATCGCGAGACTCCATTTGGTCGTTGATGACAAATTGAGTGTCGGCAAAGACTTTAGTAAGTCGCAGTTTATTGGGATTTTTTGATATTTTGTCCCGGGCCGCTGACATCCGCAAGGCGCGTCTGCACTAATCTAAAGTGCCGGTCAGTTTGCGCTTTTGAGTAAGGTACAATGGATAAGTCGTCTCAGACGGGGATAACGGTTGGAGACATGTGGCAAGCGGTGCTGCGGGACCGCTGGATATTGTTCGCCATCGTCTCCGCCGTCATCGTGCTCGGACTTGTTTGGGGCGAGCTGCAGACCCCGGAATACATTTCAACCTCTACCCTCGCATCCTCCAGCAAGGATGAAACGGGTTCCACATTGGGTCCGGCAGAAGGCCTGCTCGGCGCGGCATCAAGTCTGGCCGGAATCAATATCACGACTGGAAATGAAACAGATCGCGGGATTGCAGTATTTACGTCGCGAACACTGGGCGGTGAGTTGATCGATCGCTATCGACTGGCACCTCTGTTGTTTCCGGACAAGTGGGACTGGGTCGCCAGGGCGTGGAAGCCGGCTTCGGCGACTAGTGTCTTTTTTGACCAAACGAGACACGCTCTGTTTGGCGGAGCGCCTCCCAAGTTAACGCAGGAGCCCTCCAAGCTTCAGGCAATCGAAAAGTTCCTATCGCGCGTGTCGATGGTGGAAAACAAAAGAACTGGGATTGTTACCCTCAGCGTGACTTGGGATGACCCTTACGAAGCGGCGGGGGTCGCCGAAGCGCTGTTGGAGGCCGGAAACGAGCATATGCGCCGTGCTCGACTTAACGATGCAACGCGGCGTATTGAGTATTTAAAAAAAGAGCTGTCGTCGACGTCTGTCGAAAGCGTATCCGCCGCAATCGGAAAGCTAATTGAAATCGAATTGGCGACGAGAATGAAGGCGAACACGAAACCCGACTTCATGTTTGAAGTCATCGACAAGCCATTTCCTCCCGAACATCCCTATTCGCCGCGAATTGGCTTAATTGCTCTCCTTTCATTGGCGTTTGGTATCGGTCTCGCACTACTAGTTGTCGTCATCCGATTGGCTTGGGATCCGCGATGAAAGTTGTGTCCGCGTCCTCACCACAAATATTGATGCACGCTGGTCCGGATGCGGCAGTACGTTTGTTTCTGTGGGCACCATTGCTTGCGCTTCTCGTTCCACAGTCAACTGTCGAACGGTCCTTGGTTGGCCCAGCGATATTTGGAATTATAATGTCTGTCGCGGCTGCGATGAGCCTTTTGTCCAGCAGGCGTTATTTAGACAGGTTTTCTGTTCGGGGCCTGCATATCATCCTTCTCGTGGCTCTTATATATTTTTTGCCGGTCTCAAGTACGTGGTCTCTCTTGAATGGTAGCGCTGTCAGCGATCTTTTGACTGTGTGCGTGCCCTTTTGTATGTGGTTTGCATATTATCTACTGTTAATCAAAGACGTTTCGTTTGATGATTTGTACGCTTCCGTTTCGTCGGTTATCGCTTCCGGTGTTGTTCTCGCCGCTCTCACCATCTTGGTGGATTTGACCGGCGACCTTTCGAGCTCAGAAGGCCGAGCTACCAGTTTGTTCGGATTCATGACTCTGATTGTACCGGCCTATGCAATGTCGGGGGTGCTGGCATTTGCTAGGCTGATCGTTTCAGAACGTGGCGCCAGATTGCTCCCCGGTTTGGCATTCGGGATTATCGTCTACGGCATGTTGCTGACAGTTACTCGCGGCCTATTTCTTGGGCTACTTATTGGTTGTCTCACTGTCTATGTTCTGGCGCTCATTGCGAACGGTCGCCTTCGATTTGGACGCGCGCTCTTTCTTCCGATTGTGGCCGCTCCACTTGCGGCTCTCCTCTTCGCCACAACCACTACGTCTAGTTGGACAGACCGTCTCGACCCAAGTAATGACACTGCAGTCCAGACAATCCTTGGTCGATTGGACGAAATCCAGGCATTTTCGCTTGCATTTGAAGACTCTCCAATCATTGGTCAGGGAATTGGAGCGCGTATTGTCTATCCGTCTGAATTTGACGACGAGTTGGCGTGGCCAGGATTGACGATACCTCACAACCATCTCGCGTTTTTCCTTGCGAAAACAGGAGTCGTGGGTGCGTTCCTATATTACGGATTATTTGCACGCGGCCTGAGCCGGTTAACGCGGGGGCTTCGGCAGACGAATATGACCCGAAAGAGGTTTGGAATTGCTGTTGGCTTTGTCGGCGCCATTATTGCGGGCCTCATTTTTACCTTCACATCGACTACCTACACAACGATCTCGTACAACGCTTTTGTTGCGATTTTCCTCTATGCCGGAACGCGAATGAAAATCGAAGCGGATGCTCGCGGAACTGCGGGACACTAGGATGTGTGGTATCGCTTGTGTTTACTTCGGATCGAAAGGACGAGCTGCGCCAATTGCAGCTGTAAGGTTGATGAATTTGGCGCAGGCGCATCGCGGGCCCGACGCTGACAATATCTGGTCGGGTCCCGGTTTGGCATTAGGCCATCGGCGCCTTAGCATAATTGATCTTGATCGAACCTCGGATCAGCCGTTAATCGACCGTCAAACCGGTTGCGTACTCACATACAATGGTGAGATTTATAACTATTTGGAGTTGCGCGCCGAACTTGAGGCGCTCGGTCACGACTTTAAAACGAAAGGTGACGCAGAAGTATTGCTCAGGGCCTATGTTGAATGGGGACCCGATTGTCTTCAACGGCTACTCGGAATGTGGGCATTTATTATTTATGATCCGCGCACCGACAAACTGTTTCTGTCGCGGGATCGATTTGGGGTTAAACCGCTCCACTATTCTTTCTCCAATGAGGGCATCTTCCTCGCTTCCGAGATAAGGGGCCTGTTTGCATCCGGGTACGTCAACAGCCAACCGAATTATGCGGTTGCCTTTCGCTATTTGGTAGATCGGTCAGTCGACGAAGGGAACAAGACGTTCTTTGAGTCCGTCTTACGCGTGCCGCCGGGGACTTACGCCTACATCGGGAGAGCAGAGATCGGCGCACCGAAGTTCGTTTCCTACTGGTCTCTTGAAGAATTGATCAGTAAAGACAATTCGCTCTTGAAGTTACCTTACTGTGACTTGGTCATGAGGTTTCGCGATCTTTTTTTTGACTCCATCGCGAAACATCTCCGAGCGGACGTCTCCGTAGGCAGTTGTCTATCTGGAGGTCTTGACTCCTCCTCGATCGTCTCTGTGGCAACATCATTGTTGCAAACGGCATGCCCTTCCTCGGTCAATGCATTTTCGGCCGTGTTTCCAAAGACTGATTTTGACGAAGTAGAATATGTCGATGCCGTCGTCGCGAAGGCTCAAGCGACAAGTGTCAAGATAACTCCGACTGACCTAGACTTCAAAAACGAGATCGACCAAATAATTTCGCTGCAGGAAGAGCCATTTGGTTCTACCGGGATATTCGTGCAGTGGAAGGTCTTTCAGGCGGCGCGTCTTGCAAATATCAAAGTCATGCTGGACGGCCAAGGTGCCGACGAAGCCTTGGCTGGCTATCTTACATTCTACATCCCATATGTGTGGGAGGAATTGCGCCGGGGAAATCTCTGGGGCGCATCAGCCGCAATATGGCGGTATCTTCGGTACAATCAAAACAGGCATTTTTTGTCGTCCAATTTGATACCACTTCTACGGCGATTGAGAGGATACCGTTCTCAGTCATCGATTCCCGACTGGATGGGGCCGTTGATGCGCACCGCGTCATCATGCGCCGACGGTCTACGAAAACAGAATGCGCCGAAAAGCAAGACGTTTGGGGTAAAGGACCTTCTTATACAGTATCTGGGCACAAATTCTCTGCCCACTTTGTTGCGGTATGAGGACAAGAATTCGATGCACTTTTCAATCGAGTCTCGGGTACCCTTCCTCGACCATCGCATAGTCGAGTTCGCGCTTTCGTGCCCTGCAAATGCACTGTTGAAGAACGGCGAAACAAAGCGACTACTTCGCGATGCCATGCGGGGCGTTGTTCCTGACGCGGTCATCGACAGGAAGGACAAACTTGGGTTCGCAAATCCAGAAATAGCATGGGTTCGCGAAATCATTGCTCCCCGCTTACGAAGAATGTTGGAGAGCGGCCAACATTCAAAGCTTATTCTTGCGAAGCCGTTTCGCCGGATCCTCGACGATAGACGCTTGCTCGAGAGTCGAACTAATCTGGTTTGGCGAGTGTACAATTTATTGGTCTGGCATGGGGGGCTTGACGCATCGGTCGGCGACAGCAGGGGATGAAGCGCTTCTTTTTGCAGGGCTATGCTGCCCAGGTGTTGTCAGTCTTGTTGCTTTTTCTTTCAGCAATTCTGCTTCCGAATTTTCTGGGACCCGGGCGATACGCGTTTCTTTCCGTGTGGATCGGGTTAGTCACTCTACCCGCAGGTTTCCTCAGCGAGGCGTTGTCATTTCGTGCTGCTGATATTCTGAAGTACGGCCGCAGTCACCAGACTACGCTTAAGCTCCTCGCGCTCACTGTTTCGGCGGTTATCATAGGACTGGTCTCATTCGCTGTGTTCATGACGACGCCGCTGGCACCGTTGTTGTCCGGACCTGAAGTCTTGATTGCCGTTGGAGCGATCGTTGCCATGTGCGTGTATGTCACGTCGGTCGCGTGGCTCCGCGGCGGCCTGCACGGGGCGCCGGTTTTGTGGCTCAGCGCATTGAATGGGGCATTGAACATCGCGGTGCCGATGCTCTTCGCTCGGCTCGGACTGGGTCTACAGTGGGTACCGTTGAGCATTTACGTAGTCAGCGTTGGTGTCGCCTTGGCATTGGTTGCAGAGACGCACGCCGAGCACTTTGCCCAGTCGTGGGCCACATCAGGAGCACGATGGGGAGGCTTCTTAGATCCAGGCGTGTTGCCTCGAATGCTTCCCGCGCTGCTACGCTACCTCCTGATTTGGCTGCCCATCTTCTGGCTAAACGGTCACAGCGGTGCTGCCGCTGTGTCCAGCTTCAGAATTGCGACGTCACTCATTTTCGCGGGTTTGGCGATAGTTCCATTTCCTCGCGAGACAGTGTTTGCGCTGTCTGTTCGATTCGACCAATCGGCCGATGTGGCATTGCTCATGCGGGAACTGCGGTGGACAGCGTTGATTGCCGCTGCATTCGGATCACTTTTGATATATGTGCTTGCAGACTTGCTTACGGAACTCGTCTTCCGTTCTGAATTCGTCGAACTCGCCCGCTATTTGCGAGCGCTGTGCTCATTGATGTGGCTTGCATGCGTTGCCGATACCGGACTCCAGGGACTATTCCTTCGAAAAGCCTTTGTGCCAGCGACCGTTGCCATAGCCGTTGGAGGTCTCGTGCTGGTCGGATCCCTCTTCCTGTATGGTGTCTGGGTGGCTCCGCTGGTGTCATTGGGTACAACTGCGACTCTGGTGACACTGTTCGGATTGCGACACGAACCTGTTTCTGCTTATGCCGTGCCGACCGCGGTGACGGGTTGTGCACTTTTCCTCAGTTTACTTACCGCCCGCGCACTCGCGACATCCGCACCACTTTTTTCGATTGGTATCTCCGTTGCGTTGATATCTCTCTCAATTTTTTCGTTTGGCGGAGCAAGGTCGGCAATAGCTGGCTTGGTTCGACGAACATTGGAGCGCGACATGACAGCAACTTTTAGTCTCGCATCTGAGCGTCTAAGAGAAATCGACAATCGCAAATAGATTGTACCGTGCAAGAGTTGGAGCGAATGACAGTCCCGGTCACAATCATAATCCATACAAAGAATGAGGAAACCAATTTACCGAAGGCGTTGGCCAATGTCGCTGGCTGGGCCGATCAGATTGTTGTTGTGGATTCTGAAAGCGTCGATCGAACTTCCAAAATTGCCGACGAGTTCGGCGTTGAGCTCATCTCTCGCCCTTGCACCCGCGCACAATTGGTTCAACAAAGAAATTGGGCGTTAGATACAATCTCATTTCGGAACGACTGGGCATTTGTATTGGATGCCGATGAGACCATTGACGCCGAGTTAAAAACAGAAATCGAGAATATTGTTCGAAGCAATGATCCCGGTAAAGACGGGTATTCCTGCCGGAGCAAACTTATCTTCTTAGGTAGGTGGATACGGCGGGCCACCATTTACGAGACTTGGACGCTTCGACTGCTCCGGCACTCGGTCGTCCGCTACGAGCGACGTGAGGTGAATGCTCGTCCCGTGGTCGCGCCGAAGCGCGAAGGACGGATGTTAGGGAACCTGCGGAACGAGGATCTGAAGGGACTCAAAGCTTATCTTGTTCGTATCGACGAATTTTCCAGACTGGAGGGAGTGGCGTACAGCCGCATTCGTGATGGAATAAAAACTGACGAAAAAGGACGACTCTTTGGGTCATGGGCACAAAGACGCCGATACTTCAAGAATGTCTTTATGAACTTTCCGATGCGACCTTTCGTACTATTCGTCTATCTCTACATAGTGCGAGGTGGGTTCCTCGACGGGAAGCCCGGCTTATATTTTGTTGTTCTGCGCGTGTATATGGAATTCCTGATTGATATGACTCGATACGAGGCCGAGGTTGTATCTTCAGGGCGCGAGCCCTGACATGGATGTGCTCCTGGACTGGCTCGAGCGCGAGCTGACAGATCCACTCTCTCGCTTGGACTGGAACCTCCTGTCGCGCCACAATCGGGCATATCTTCACTACCGTGACGCACCATTTGCCAGATTTGTCCGCAATGAGTGGCCCTACTATCGCCGCGTGCTTGGGTGGTATTCGAAAAATCTACCCGTAGGTTGTAAAGTCGTGGATCTTGGAATGTTCGTGCCGGTCATACCGCTGGCGCTGGCGCACATGGGCTACCGTGTCGAAACGGTTGAACGAATGAGTCTTTATGGCGGGGCGCTGGATCCAATTTGTCACCTAGCGCGAAGCCACGGAATTGTCGTGCATGATCGAGACATCGCGGAAGATCAGTCGGTTTGCTCGAACGCAGACGCCGTAAATTTTTTGGCCGTGGCTGAACACCTTCTTGGGAGTCCTAGATCGGTCCTCAACGGTCTTAGCAGGTGCATGCCGCCTTCCGCATATTTTCTTTTTGTTGTTCCAAACCAGGCCCGATTGTCGCGTCGCCTTTCACTTCTAATTGCCGGAAAATCGGTGCAGCCCGATTTTGAAGACTATTTTTACTCAGAATACCCGTTTGAGGGGCACCATCGCGAATACACGAGAGAAGAAGTACGTTTCGCGCTAACCAGGGGAGGGTTCAAAATTTCGTCATTGACGTCGATAAAGTATCCAGCAAGAGGCTCATTGCTTGAGAAGGCGGTCACACTACTTGGCAATCTCCTTCCACCAACCTTTCACCAAGTGCATTTTGCCGTCGCGACGCCGGCACCAAATTCGATTCAACAGATGGACCCGCGCGAGCAGAACGCCCTGATTCCATAGATAGAAGCGCAGAAAATCACAGTCTATCTATTAGCTAGCCGATGCATTAGCGCCCCAAGGCTTGACGGACCGCGATCGTAATGTCGTAGAGCAGCTACGACGTGAGTGTCGTCTGCGTCGACGACTTGACAATTTTTGCCTTTCACCTTGATAACAGCGCCGACAATTAAAGAGCCGTCGTCTCGTGATCGTTTTAACCAATCTGGCTCCTGCAAGGAGCATTGGAATCGCAACACGGGGAAAAAGACAGTAGGTGTGGTATGGAGCAGCGTCACGGCACTCCAAACTAATTCGCGTCTGAGGCCACGAGTCTGATTGGGCCGAGCGCTCACTCTGAGTAGGTCAGTTGTTTCACGGAAGGGAAGAGGAGCCTAACAACGAATGCTGAATTTCGCGCTCGTCGGTTGTGGCCGAATTGCAAAACGACACGCTGAGCTACTGGGGAATAGTCACATTGCGGGCGCACGCCTGGTTGCGGTTTGTGATTTGCGCGCCGAGCGTGCAGCTGAGATGGGGACGGCTTATGGGGTACCTTACTTCAACACAATTGATGAAATGATGCGGCGCATCAATATCGACGCTGTCTCCGTCCTCACTCCGAGTGGAACGCATGCAGAAAATGTCCTCGAGCTGGCGCAATTCGGCAAGCACATCGTGGTCGAGAAACCGATGGCTTTGACGCTTGAGAGCGCGGATGCAATGATTGAAGCGTGCGACCGACAGGGAATTCGACTGTTTGTTGTAAAGCAAAATCGATTCAATGTGCCCGTACTCAAGTTAAGAGAAGCGATCGAGCGTCGCCGCTTTGGCCGACTGGTTTTGGGTACAGTTCGCGTGCGTTGGATGCGCGATCAATCATATTATGACCAGGACAGCTGGCG
>Ga0075436_100000477_pt1 | contig 26044 bp, 24 predicted proteins | sample RhiMethybrSRZTD5_FD_75303 | JGI IMG/M metagenome (GOLD analysis project Ga0075436, IMG submission 75303) | Populus rhizosphere microbial communities from Tennessee, USA - Rhizosphere MetaG P. TD hybrid SRZTD5 | ecosystem: Host-associated > Plants > Roots > Rhizosphere > Soil | place: USA...
GGGGATGATGAGGCGTCGGGGGAGCGAAGCTGAACTTTGCGCGCGGCGCGCGCCGGCGCGGCCCATTCGCCTTTCGCTCGCGGCGCTCGCCTGTCTTTTCCTCGCCAATTGCGCTTCCTCCGACCAGTTCGCCCGCCAGGTCGATCCGCGTTACGGCGTCGCCTCGAGCCCGCGCGTGGTCGAGGAGGGCCAGCCGATCCCCAAGGGCGGCGGCACCTATCGCGTCGGCAAGCCCTATCAAGTCGCCGGCCGCATGTACGTGCCCGAGCACGATCCGGCCTATCGCGCCGAGGGCATGGCCTCCTGGTACGGCTCGGATTTCCACGGCCGGCTGACGGCGAACGGCGAGGTCTACGACAAGGACGGAATTTCCGCCGCGCATCCGACCCTGCCGATGCCGAGCTACGCGCGGGTGACCAATCTTTCCAACGGCCGCTCGATCGTCGTGCGCGTCAACGATCGCGGGCCCTACGCCAAGGACCGCGTCATTGATCTGTCGTCGAAGACGGCGGAGCTCCTCGGCTACAAGGGCCACGGCGTCGCCCGCGTGCGCGTCGAATATGTCGGGCCGGCGCCGCTCGAAGGCACCGACGACCGCAAGCTGATGGCGACGCTGCGCCATGACGGGCAGCCGGCGCCCGCGCCGTCCGCGGTTCTGTTGGCGTCGAATTCGCCCTACGTGCCGCTGCCGCAGAGCGCCCAGGCCGGCTACGCCCGGCGCGGTGCATTCGTGCCGGTCCCGCCCGAGCGACCGTTCGAGCTCGGCGATCCCGCGCCGCGTCCCGCCGTGAACGAGACGCCGCGGCAAACCGCCGCCCGCGGCTCGCCGTGGCAGGCGTCGGGCCTGGCGAGTGCGCCGCCGGTGAGCGCTTCGAGCTACGCCGCCGGCTTCGTTTCCGGCCGCGGGCTTTACTGAGAGCCTCGCCAATTTCCTGGGGTTGTCATGGCCGGGTTTATCCCGGCCATCCACGTCTTTGCCAAAAAAAGGAAGGCGTGGATGCCCGGCACAAGGCCGGGCATGACAATATTGAAAGTCGTTGATTGCAGGCCGGACCGCTTGGTAAGCAAGCGCGGGCGTGACACCACGGTTGCAAGACAGGAGTTTTCCTTGCGGATTTTTCCCCATGCGGAGCGCCCCATGCCGCTTCGGTGGCTAGTTGAACTATTCGCCATAACCGCATTGATTTTGCTGCCAAATTTCGCCAGCGCCCAGCATGGGCAAGCGTCCGCGCCGCCCAACATCAGCGCCTCCCACGCGATCTTGATCGATTACGAAAACGGCAGCTTCCTCTACGAGAAGGCGGCCGACACGCCCTATCCGCCGGCGAGCCTCACCAAGCTCATGACCATGGAGCTCGTCTTCCAGGCGCTCGATGAGCGCCGCCTCAGCCTCGACGAGCCGGTCCTGATCAGCCCCAATGCCTGGAAGCGCGGCGGCGCGCCCTCGCACGGCTCGACCATGTTCGCCTCGATCAACAGCCGCGTGAAGGTCGAGGACCTGATCCAGGGCGTCGTGGTCGTCTCCGGCAACGACGCCGCCATCGCCTTCGCGGAGGCGCTCGACGGCAACGAGATGGGCTTCGCCGAGCACATGAACCAGCGCGCGCAGGAGCTCGGCCTGAAGAGCGCCAACTTCAAGAACGCGACCGGCTATTACGATCCCGACCACAAGATTTCGGTGCGCGATCTCGCCCGCCTCGCGGCCCACATCATCCGCGAATATCCCGACTATTTTCCCTATTACAGCCAACGCGATTTCACCTGGAACAAGATCAAGCAGCAGAACCGCAACCCGCTTCTGGAGCTGAACATCGGCGCCGACGGCATGAAGACCGGCTACGTCAAGGAGTCGGGCTATGGCCTGGTCGGCACCGCCGTGCAGAACGAGATCCGGCTGATCGTGGTGGTGAACGGCTCGCCCAGCATCAAGGAGCGCGGCGAGGACGCGCGCAAGCTCCTGGAGTGGGGCTTCAAGAATTTCGACCCGCGCCCCTTGGTGAAGGAGGGGGCGGTGGTGGCCGAGGCCTCGGTGTTCGGCGGCGATCGCACCCGCGTTCCGCTCGTCACCAAGCAGGCGCTGCGCGTGTTCCTGCCGAAGGGCGGCAGCGACCGCATGCTGGTGCGCGCGGTCTATACCGGCCCGTTGCGCGCGCCGATCTCCAAGGGCAGCGAGATCGCGCGGCTGAAAGCCTGGCGCGGCGACCGCCTGGTGCTCGATTCACCGCTCTATGCCGGCGAGGAGGTGGGCCGAGGCGGCCTCTTTCGCCGGGCGATGGATGGGGTCTATGAACTGACCGTCGACCTTGTCCGATCGGCCTTTTCCAAGCTCAAGCGGACCTGACATGCGATCCATGACCACGACCGGGCGGTTCATCACGTTCGAAGGCGGCGAGGGCGCCGGCAAGACGACGCAGGCGCGCCGGCTCGCCGAGCGGCTGCGCATGCTCGGCCGCGACGTGGTCGAAACGCGCGAGCCGGGCGGCTCGCCGGGCGCCGAGGCCATGCGCGTGATCTTGTTGAAGGGCATCGCCAAGCCGCTCGGCACCGAGGCCGAGGCGATGCTGTTCGCCGCCGCGCGCGACGATCACATGGTGACGACGATCCGGCCGGCGCTCGCGCGCGGGGCGTGGGTGCTGTGCGACCGTTTCATCGACTCGACGCGAGTCTATCAGGGCGCGCTCGGCAACGTCGACCCTAGGCTGATCCGCGAGCTCGAGCGCGTCGTCGTCGGCGCCGACATGCCGGACCTCACTTTCGTGCTCGACGTGCCGCCGGAAACGGGCCTCGCGCGCGTGCAGGCGCGAGGCGAGGAGACGAACCGCTTCGAGGAGGAGAACCTTCAGTTCCATCGCGAGCTGCGCGCGGCCTATCGCGAGATCGCCGAGGGCGAGCCCGATCGCTGCGTGCTGATCGAGGCGAGCCAAAGCCCGGACGTGGTCGCGGTCCACATCTGGATGGCGGTGCAGGAGCGCCTGTTGCGCCCGCTGCGCGCGGGACAAGCGCCGCGAGCGGCCGGGTGAGCGAGCGCGAAGAGGGCGACCGGCTCGCCGGCAGCCCGCATCCCCGCGCGCAGACGAAATTCTTCGGCCACGCCGCCGCCGAGGCCGAGGTGCTCTCGGCGTGGAATCGCGGCCGCCTGCCGCACGCGCTTCTGCTCGGCGGCCCGGAGGGCATCGGCAAGGCGACGCTCGCCTATCGCATCGCGCGCTTTTTGCTCTCCGCGCCGAAACAAGGCGCCAAAAGCCTGGAAATTCCCGCCGATCATCGCGCGAGCCGCCAGGTCGCGGCCCTGTCGCACCCCGATCTCGTGGTGCTGAGAAGGATCGCGAGCGAGGAGGGCAAGAAGCCGCCGAGCGAAATTCCGGTCGACGAGGTGCGCCGGGCGATCGCCTTCTTCGGCTCGACCGCCGCGATGGGCGGCTGGCGCGTCGCCATCGTCGATTCCGTCGACGAATTGAACGCCAACGGCACCAACGCACTCTTGAAGGTGCTGGAGGAGCCGCCGCCGCGCTCGCTGTTTTTGCTGATCTCGCACACCCCCGGGCGATTGATCGCCACGATCCGCTCGCGCTGCCAGAAGCTTTCGCTGCGCCCGCTCGCCGAGGCCGACATCGTCCAGGCGGTCGAATCGATCGCCGACGAAATTCCCGATCTCCCGCGCGGACAAATCAAGCAAGCGGCCGCCGCCGCCGGCGGCAGCGTGCGCCGCGCGCTTGCGCTCCTGCTCGGCGAGGGGCTCGAGGTGCGCGGCCTCACCGAGGACATGCTGGCGAAGCTGCCCGCGGTCGACGGCGAGGCGCTGCACAAGCTCGGCGACAAGCTCTATGGCGGCGATTCACTCTACGTCTTTGCCGAAACCGTCGAGGATTGGCTCGCACGGGCGGCGACGAACGAGGGCGCGGCGCCTGCGCGCCTTGCGCGCTTTGCCAAGACATGGGAAAACGTGCGCCGCGCCGCGGTCGAGACGGATGTTTACAACCTCGATCGCAAGCCGCTGGTATTTCAGGTCTTTTCCATGTTGGCCGAGGCAACGCGCTAATCAGACGCGCGACGCGCTCCGGAGGTTTCGACCATGGCGGCCAAGAAGAAAAAAAAGAAACCGCGCGCCGCGCGGCCGGCCGCCAAAAAGCGTAGCGCCGGAAAGCCGCGCACGAAAAAACCCTCCGCGAAGAAGGCGGCGGCAAAGCCGCCCGCAAAAAAATCACCGGCCGAGAAGCCGGCCGTCGGCGGCCGCTATTATCTGACCACCGCGATTTCCTATCCCAACGGCGCGCCGCATATCGGCCACGCCTATGAGGCGATCGCCACCGACGCGATCGCGCGTTTTGCGCGGCTCGACGGAAACGACGTCTTCTTCCTCACCGGCGTCGACGAGCACGGGCTGAAGATGACGCAGACCGCCGCCAAGGAGGGAATTTCGCCGCGCGCGCTCGCCGACAAGAACGCCCCGCAATTCCGCGCCATGTGCGACCGGCTGAACGTCTCCTACGACCGCTTCATCCGCACCACCGAATCCGCGCATTACAAATCCTCGCAGGCGATCTGGCGCAAGATGGCGGCGGCCGGCGACATCTATCTCGGCAATTATGAGGGCTGGTACTCGGTGCGCGACGAGGCGTTTTACGCCGAATCCGAAACGCGGGTGGAAGAGGGCGTGCGCCTCGGCCCGCAGGGCACGCCGGTGGAGTGGACGAAGGAAAAGACGTTTTTCTTCAAGCTTTCCGCCTATCAGCAGAAGCTGCTCGCGCATTACGACGCGCATCCCGATTTCATTTTGCCGGAGACGCGCCGGAACGAGGTGGTGAGCTTCGTCAAGGCGGGGCTGCAGGATCTGTCGGTCTCGCGCACCTCGCTCAGCTGGGGCGTGCCGGTGCCCGACGCGCCGGGCCACGTGATGTATGTCTGGGTCGACGCGCTCACCAACTACATCACCGGCGTCGGCTATCCCGACGAGAAATCGGCGGCCTTTCGCCGCTACTGGCCCGCCGATCTGCACGTCATCGGCAAGGACATCGTGCGCTTCCACGCCGTCTACTGGCCGGCATTTCTCATGTCGGCGGGGATCGCGCTGCCCAAGCGCGTCCACGGCCACGGATTTTTATTCAATCGCGGCGAGAAGATGTCGAAGTCGGTCGGCAACGTGGTCGATCCGTTCGCGCTCGCCGACGCCTACGGCGTGGATGCGCTGCGCTATTTTTTCCTGCGCGAGGTGCCGTTCGGCCAGGACGGCCATTACAGCCACGAGGCGATCGTCGCCCGCACCAACGCGGATCTGGCCAACGACCTCGGCAATCTTGCGCAGCGCTCGCTCACGATGATCGCGAAGAACTGCGCGGGCAGGGTGCCGGCGCCGGGCAAATTATCGCCCGCCGACGAGGCGATCCTCGCCGCCGCCGACGGCATCGTCGGCAAGGCGCGCGCGGCGATGAAGACGCAGCAATTGCACCTCGTGCTCGCCGCCGTGTGGGCGGTGGTGGCGGACGCCAACCGCTATTTCGCAGGCCAAGCGCCGTGGGATTTGCGCAAGCACGACCCCGCGCGCATGGCGACGGTGCTGTGGACGACCGCCGAAGTGACGCGGCAAGTCGCGATCATCTCCCAGCCCTTCGTGCCGGCGGGCGCGGCGAAGCTGCTCGATCTCCTCGCCGCGCCGAAAGCGGCGCGCGACTTCGCCCATCTCGGCAAGCAAGGGCGGCTGCAGGCGGGAGCGGCGCTGCCGGCACCACACCCGGTGTTTCCGCGCTATGTCGAGGCGGAAGAGAGTTGATGCTCGTCGACAGCCACTGCCATCTCGATTTTCCGGATTTTTCCGCCGAGCTCGACGCCGTGGTGGCGCGCGCGCGGGCCGCTGGCATCGGACGCCTGGTGACGATCTCGACGCTGGTGGGAAAATTCCCCCTGCTGCGCGCCATCGCCGAGCGCTTCGACGAGGTCTATTGCTCGGTCGGCACCCATCCGCATCACGCCGCCAAGGAGCCGAACGTGACGGCGGAGGACCTCATCGCCGCGGCCGAGCATGCCAAGGTCGTGGCGATCGGCGAGGCCGGGCTCGACTATCATTACGACAACAGCCCGCGCGACGCGCAGGAGAAGGGCTTCCGCACCCACATTCAGGCGGCGCGCGAGACCAAGCTGCCGCTGGTGATCCACGCCCGCGAAGCCGACGACGACATCGCCCGCATTCTGGAAGAAGAAAGCAAACGCGGCGGCTTTTCCTTCGTGCTGCATTGCTTCACCGGCGGCGAGGAGCTTGCGCGCCGCGGCGTCGCGCTCGGCGGCTACGTGTCGTTCTCGGGCATTCTCACCTTCAAGAATAGCGAGAGCCTGCGCAAAATCGCCGCCGGCTTGCCGGAGGACCGTATCCTGGTCGAAACCGACGCGCCGTATCTGGCGCCCAATCCCTATCGCGGCAAGCGCAACGAGCCCGCCTATGTCGCCGAGACCGCGCGCGTGCTGGCCGAGACGCGCGGCGTCTCCGCCGACGCCATCGCCAAGACCACCAGCGCGAATTTCTTCCGCCTCTTCGCCAAGGTTCCGGTTTAATGGCGCTCGCCATCACCGTCCTCGGCTGCGGCTCCTCGGGCGGCGTTCCGCGCGTAGGGCAGGGCTGGGGCGCGTGCGATCCGAAAAATCCGAAAAATCACCGCCGCCGCTGCTCGCTCCTGATCGAGAGAATCGAGGGCGCGCGCCGCACCACGGTGCTCGTCGATACTTCGCCGGATCTGCGCGAGCAGTTGCTCGACGCCGGGGTGAACCGGCTCGACGGCGTGATCTTCACCCACGAGCACGCCGACCACACCCACGGCATCGACGATCTGCGGCCGCTCGCGATCGTGCAGCGCCAGCGCATCGACACCTATCTCGACGCGCGCACATCCGAGTTTCTGCACCGCCGTTTCGGCTATTGCTTCAAGACGCCGCCCGGCAGCGAATATCCGCCGATCCTGCAGGAGCATCGCATCGAAGCGGGAAAGCCGGTGCAAATCGAAGGCGAGGGCGGCGCGATCGAGGCGCTGCCGTTCGAGTTGCGCCACGCCAACGCGCCGGCGCTGGGGCTCCGCTTCGGCGGCCTGGCCTATTCGCCCGACGTGATCGGCGTTCCCGACGAAAGTCTGTTCGCGTTGCAAAATCTCGATGTGTGGATCATCGACGCCTTGCGCGAGCGCCCGCATCCCAGCCACTTCACCGTCGAGGAGGCGCTTCAATGGGTCGCGCGCATGCGCCCGCGGCGGGCGATCCTGACCAACATGCACACCGATCTCGATTACGAAACGCTGCGCCGCGCGCTGCCGCCGGGGGTCGAGCCCGCCTATGACGGAATGCGGATCGAGGTGAGCGAATAGGCCGCGGGCGGGCGAACGGCGGCGGCTTATTTTCGGGAATGTGGCGATTATTATTGGTCGAACGCTGCTTTCAATTTGCCGTGGATCTCCTCGGTGTTTTTCGACGCGGGCCCGGCCACGACGAAAAAGGCGATTGTTTTGGTGCTATCGCAGCGAATGGCGCCGGTGTAGTTGCCGGTCTCGCCATAGACCGTTCGCCCGACGACTTCGAAGTTTTTCGTCAAGCCGGCGCCTTTCATCACGCGCGTTCCCTTGGCGAGGCAATCTTCCTGCGACAGCTTCATCTCGAGCGAGCCGATGGTCATGGCGGGCGCGTCGGCGAGGGCGGCGGTCGAAACCACAACTGCCGCCGCGGCAACGGACAATGATTTCATGATTGGTCTTCCCCATTCCGAACGAACGATCGGTTATTATAGCGCCCGCTTCGTGCTTACAAGCGGAGCCGTCAAAAGCGTGAAATGGCTTAGGCCGGAAATGGGCGACGCGTAAAATATTCCTAATCGGAGTATAATCCTAATCAGGCACCGGCAGAAACAACGGCCGCCAGGCGAGGGCTTAAAAGATCAACATCGATTTCTTCTTCGACTCGCCGTCCTTGCGATCCTTCTTCTGCTTTTTCTTCGGCTCGTCGGCTTTGTACCAAGCACATGCTTCCATGCAATTTCCGGCTTGCGCCTGGCAAGCGAGCAGATTTTCCGCACAGAAAGGCTTTCCCGTATAATTTCTGCACATACAGCCGGCCGATGCCGGGCTTGAATATGCCGACAGCGCCAAGCTTAGCAACGCGAGCGCCAAGGCCGCCGCCCCTGTATGCAATCCGCCTTCAGGACCTTCGCGCATCGGGGAATCGTCTTCCTTTTGTCGAGCGCTGAATATATTCTGTTAGGCGGACGAATGGGAGACGGGGAGTCCAATGATGAAAAAGCGGTTCGCTCGAACATTCGTCGGTATTGTTGGATTAGCCCTCATCGTGAGCGTCCTCGGCGCGAGCCCCGCGCTCGCGCAATCGACCCCGTCGAGCCCCGCCGCCGCGCCGAAGGCGATGAATGAATCTGCGCGCGAGCGGCGAAAGGCGTTGGAAGAGGAGGCCGCGCAAAGACAACGTCGCCGCGAAGCGGCGGACCAGCGGATCCTCGAAGCGGTCCAGGCGCGCGATCGCCTGCGGGCCGATTGTCGCGGGCAGGCAAAAGAGCAGGATTTGCACTTGCTGAAGCGCTTCCGCTTCATCAGACAGTGCATGGCAAGCGGGTCGCCGCGCTAAAATCTCCGCTTCTCGCCGCCGGAAGACAATGATGTTCGCGAAACTCAGCCGCCTGCTTGTCCTGGTTTTGTTGATGGGCGCCTCGCCCGCCGGCGCGCAAGTTCAAGCGCCCGAACCGAAGGCGGCGGAGCATACCGTCGCCCAAGTCGTCGAATGGGTGCGGCGCGAAGGGACGGAAGCCATCATGTCCCACGACGTGGCGCGCGTCTTCGGCTGGGGCGAGGACAATGTGTTGGTGACGCGCATGGCCTTCACCCATCCCGACAGCCACGTCAGCTATGCCTTCGATGTCGTGCGCGACCGGCCGAATATCGTCATGCTGTGGAGAAATCCGAGCGAGATGATCGTGTGGCAAATGTCGGATTCGGGCGAACTGCTGCAAACGCTGCACGCCACCAGAGCCGGCGTCGCGCCCGTCGACAACGCGCTCTACCAGCCGAAATGGCGCGAGGCGCTCAGCATCTATTTCGAGCTCGTTCCGCCGCCGCCGGCCGGCACCGGCCAATGATTGAAGCGCCAATTCATCGCGCAAGATAGGTTGCCGATTGGGGAAGGGTTCCGGTATTTCGCGTGCCAATCGAAAAAATGGATATGTCATCGCTCCCGATGACAAGAAGAAAGCGCATCCGATTGCCGATGCGCCAAGGCCCGTGAACGACGCTCATTTGGATTTATTTTCTAATTGGGCGTTATGCGATTTGCGCCGCCCTTCACGTAAACTTGCCGGATTTATTTTTTATCGTCTTCGGTGTGATGACCGCTGGTGTGCATCGAGCTGCCGGGATTCTTTGCGCACTTCGACACACAGCGCGAAGCAGCCCGGATCCCGTCGTCGTGCCAAACCCAGGCAACCGGCACATACCGATCGGGATTATCAACCTCCGCGTCGGCGTGGAAGCTGACTTGCAGTCCGGATTCGACCTGGACTCGATCGGCGGGAAGAACCTGGAAACCGCCCGTCTTCTCATCGTGCATGTGGGGCATGCAGATGCCGAGATTGTAGGCGGATAACTTTCGCAACATGTCCTGAACCTCGGGAAACTGCAGAGCGTCCTGCGCCCTGCGAAGTTCCGGCGGCAGTTCATCAGCACCTGATCGGGTGAGAGCTTCGACTGTCATGAGTGTCTCCTCCGTTTGGAACACCACCGATTTAAACCTAGGGTTGCGGCGAAGTCCATATCCAAAACGGCACGAGCATTGCGGCTAAATGCATCATCCGGGGAATGCGGGCCAGGCCGATTGCGGTCTCGACGATCCTCAAACCGGATCGCTGAACTCGAGCGAGGTCCAGTGCGGCTGCTTCTTGCCGGGCTCCGGCAGGCCTTCGGCGAGCGGCGGCGCGTTGTCGATCACGCGGTTGCGCCCCGCGCGCTTGGCCTCGTATAGGGCGCCGTCGGCCACCACCAGCGCGCCGGCGAGGCTGGTGGCGTCGTCCGGCACCACCGCGATGCCGATGCTGCAGCCCATGGCGAACGTCACGTGATCGACTTCGAAGGAAATCTCCATCGCCGCGCGGATTTGCTCGCCGAGCGAGCGCGCGACTTCGCGGCATTCGCCGCCGGGCAGGGGCAGGACCGCGACGAATTCGTCGCCGCCCACGCGCGCGAGCAACCCGCGCTCGGCGATGACGCCCGCGATCCGGCGCGCGACGGCGGCCAGCACCCGGTCGCCGACCGCGTGGCCATGGGTGTCGTTGACCGGCTTGAAGCCGTCGAGATCGATCGCCAGCACCGCCTGGCGGGAATGCTTGTCGTTGTCGTTGCGGCCGGCGAGGTGGCGTTCGAGATAGCGCCGGTTGGGCAGGCCGGTGAGCCGATCGAGATAGGCGAGGCGCTCGAACTCGGCGGTCATCGCGTTGTAGGTCCTGGAAAGATCGTGCAGCTCGGCGGCGACGAATAGCGGCAGCTTCACGCGCAGCCCCATCTTGCCGGCCTTGAGGCGAAGCGCCGCCGCCTTCAACAGGCGCACGCCGCGCAGCACGCCGAATTCGGCGACCAGCAACGCCGCCATGACCGAGGCCGCGGCCACCAGCAACAGGAACAAGAGATCGACGCGGAAGGCGCGCTCGACCGGCGCCAGCACCGCCTCGCGAGCGAGCCCGACCGCGACGATCTGACCGTTCGGAAGTTGCTTGACGCCGAAGACGCGCCGAACGCCGCTGCGGTCGGACGTCCTGACGATGGAGGCGTTGGTGCGCAGCAGTTTCTCGACGATCGCCGGCTCGTCGAAATCGCGCGAAATTTCGCCGTTGGCGAGCTTCGGCAGGTTGGCGATGACGCGGCCATTGCTGTCCAAAACGAGAAGCAGGCCATTGTACTGGGCGCGCGCGGCGTCGGCGATTTCGTTCAAGCTGCCGAGATCGGCGCCGAGGCCGACGATGAATTCGATCTGGCCCTTGGCATTCATGACCGGAAGCGTGGCGGCGATGACCGGGCGCTTGCTCAGCCTGCCGACGATGATCTCGCTGGTGGCGAAGTTCTTCGTCTTGATCGTCTGCCGGTAGTAGTCACGGTCGCTGGCGTCGAACGACTTGGTGTTGGAGGAAGTTCCGCAAATGCCCTTGCCGGCGGGATCGATGACGAACAGGCTCGTCATCCAAGATTTGTCGTTCTGGCCGAGCGTGAGATACTGCACCCAGTTGAGGAAGCCCTCGCATTCCTCGATCGAGCCGCGCAGGGCAGGCGACTCCGCGATCAACTCCAGGATATGCCGCGCCTTCATCGCAATGCCGGCCTGGACGGAAGCGGCGTCGGCGGCGAGGTCGGCGGCGTGCGCGCGCGCTTCCGCCAGCGCCTGCGCGCGGTTTGCCTGCAAGCGGCTGAAATAGAGCGCGAACATCGGCATCACCGCGATCAACACGATGAGCACGAAGAGCCAGTGCAATCGCACCCGGCCGACACGCAAATTGTTGCTCGACATACCCGTTAGCCACCCCGAACGTCCGAGACCCCGCAATGCGGGCAAACATGCCATCGTGCCTCTTTAAGAAGCGCGTCGGGAATGCTTCAAATTTGAATCGACCGGCTCATCCGCGCTTTAACCTATGTCGAGGGCCAGGATAAATGTTCCATAATATGTCTTCTGCGAATCGATCCTATGGCGTTCCGGACCGGGCCGTTTTTGCCCGGCCACGCCCCTTCGTCCCCGCGCGGGCCGGCCAGCCATGAAGGCCTCGCGCGACATCGATCGATTGATCGCCTTGATGGCGGCGCTGCGCACGCCGGCCTCCGGCTGCCCGTGGGATCTCGAGCAGACATTCGAGACCATCGCCCCCTATACAATCGAGGAAGCCTACGAGGTGGCCGACGCGATCGCGCGCGGCGACCTCGCCGGCCTCAAGGACGAACTCGGCGATCTGCTGTTGCAGGTCGTCTTTCACGCCCGCATGGCCGAGGAGCGCCAAGCCTTCGATTTCGGTGACGTGGTTTATGCGATCACCGACAAGCTCGTCCGGCGCCATCCGCACGTCTTCGGCGGCGCGCGCGACATTTCGCCCGACGAGGTCAAGTCGCTTTGGCAGAAGATCAAGGACGAGGAGCGGGCGGAGGCCGGGAAGGCGGGCGATAGCGTTCTCGGCGGCGTTCCCCTCGCCCTGCCCGCGCTCTCGCGTGCCGAAAAGCTGCAGCAAAAAGCCGCCGCCGTCGGTTTCGACTGGCCCAGCGCTTACGAGGTCAAGGCGAAGATCGAGGAGGAAATCGACGAGCTGTTCGAGGCGATGGACGATCGCGAGAAATTCGCCGAGGAATTCGGCGATCTAATGTTTGCGCTCGTTAACCTCGCCCGTCACGCCAAGGTCGATGCGGAAACGGCGCTGCGCGCCGCCAATCGCAAATTCGAGCGCCGCTTTCAGGGTATCGAGCGCGCGCTCGCATTGCGGGGCAAGACGCCGGCGCAGTCGGATCTGGCCGAAATGGACGCGCTGTGGGACGCGGCGAAAGAGGCCGAAGCGAGCGGCGAAGGCGGGCTCAAGCGGAAGTGAGGATCGCTTGCGGAAACCGCCGGCGGATCATGTCGAGCTTGGCGGAATCCACCCGCACGGTGACCATCAGCCGCCCGTCTTCGCCCATGTCGCGGCCCAGCACCTCGGCCTGGCGATGCAGCCAGCCGAGCCCGGCGCCGTCGGCCGGATCGAGCGCGAGCGACAACAGCGTTCGACTGGCCGCGAGCCGCGTCTTGATCGCTTCCAACAACGCCGCCATCCCCTCGCCGGTCAGCGCCGACGTGAGCGCCGGCCGCGCATCGAGCGCCTGCCGCGCGGCGATATTTTGCAGCCGCGCGCGCGCGTCGGCGTCGAGCAAATCGATCTTGTTCCACACCTCGATGACGCGGCGGTGATCGTCGGGATCGATGCCGAGATCGCGCAGGATGCCGGCGACGTCGCCGGCCTGCGCCATGCTGTCCTCGTGCGCGCAGTCGCGCACGTGAACGACGATATCGGCCTCGGTCACCTCCTCGAGCGTGGCGCGAAACGCCGCGATCAGCATGGTCGGAAGTTCTGAAATGAAACCGACGGTGTCCGACAAGATGGCACGCGTACCGCCGGGGAGATCGACGGCGCGAAGCGTCGGGTCGAGGGTGGCGAACAACAGATCCTCGGCGCGCACCGAAGCCTTGGTCAGCGTGTTGAACAGCGTCGACTTGCCGGCGTTGGTGTAGCCGACGAGCGCGACGATCGGATACGGCACGCGCTTGCGGTTCTCGCGATGCAGCCCGCGCGTGCGCTTCACCCGCTCAAGCTCGCGCTCGATCCTGCTGATCCGCTCGCCGATCTGGCGGCGGTCGGCCTCGATCTGCGTCTCGCCCGGGCCGCCGAGAAAGCCGAAGCCGCCGCGCTGCCGCTCGAGATGCGTCCACGAGCGCACCAGCCGGCTTTTTTGATAGTTGAGGTGCGCGAGCTCGACTTGCAGCGTGCCTTCCTTGGTGTGCGCGCGCTCGCCGAAAATCTCCAGGATCAGGCCGGTGCGGTCGACGACCTTGGCGCCCCAGGCTTTTTCCAAATTGCGCTGCTGCACCGGCGACAGCGCGCCGTCGACGAAGACGAGGCCCGCCTCCTCCGCCCGCACGATGCCGGCGATCTCCTCGACCTTGCCCTTGCCGAGAAACGTCGCCGGCTTGATTTGCGCGAGCGGCACGATGCCCGCGCTCGCCACGTCAAGGTCGATCGCGCGCGCGAGCCCGATCGCCTCCTCCAGCCGCGCATCGATTCCGCGCGCCGCTCTGCGCTCACCGGCCTTCGGCGCCCGCCGCGCCAGGTGCGGAACGATGACGATGACCCGCGCGCTCGATCCGGCCGGTGCGAAGCGCCCGCCTTCTCGCTTTCCCCTCCGCCCGCGATGCGGCTCCAATCAGGCCTTGTCCATGGCGGGCACGCCGTCGTCCGTCGGCTCGAACAGCTGGATCGGATGACCCGGCATCACCGTGGAAATCGCGTGCTTGTACACGAGTTGAGAGTGTCCATCCCGGCGCAACAATACGCAGAAATTGTCGAACCACGTCACCACGCCCTGCAATTTCACGCCGTTCACCAGGAAGATCGTGAGCGGGATTTTGTTTTTGCGAACGTAGTTGAGAAAGGTGTCTTGAAGATTTTGAGCGCGTTCCGCCGCCATTGCTGTTGTCCTTTTTTGGTGGAGGGCGAGCGATTGTCTCGGCGATCCTTCGGCTCGCCGGGCTTCCCGTCCGCGGCAATCCGCGCGAAAGCACGTCCATTAGAAGGCGGAACCCGTGGGCGCGCAAGACGGAATTCCGCCGCACCCGCCCATTGATTGCGCGGCCATGCCATAGCTTTGGCGCTCATTCCCCGATCTCGGCGGCCTCGTGAAAACGGGCGCGCAGCATGCGCGCGAGCGGACCCGGCTTGCCGTCGGCGATCGGCGTCCCGTCGATTTTGATCACCGGCATCACGATCTGGGTGGCGGCGGTGACGAAGGCTTCCCGGGCTTGCAAGGCCTCGTCGACGCGAAAGGCCCGCTCCTCGATCGTGAGCCCGGAGGCCGTCGCCATCTCGAATACGACGGTGCGCGTAATGCCGCGCAGAATGCCGTGCTCGGCCGGCCGCGTCACCAGCGCCCCCGCGCCGGTCACGATCCAGGCGTTGGACGCCGCGCCCTCGGTGACGAAGCCCTCTTCGTCGACGAACCAGGCTTCGGCCGCGCCCGCCTCCCGCGCCGTCTGGCGCGCGAGCACGTTGGGCACGAGCGCAATCGTCTTGATGTCGACCCGCTGCCAGCGGTTGTCATCGAGCGTGATGACGGAGATCCCCGTTTCGGCGACGCGCTCCGCTTTGGCGCGGTCGCGCGCGCGCGCGGTGACGACGAGGCTCGGGCGCGTGCCGGCGGATGGAAAGGCGTGTTCGCGCCGCGCCACGCCGCGCGTCACCTGCAGGTAGAGCAGGCCGTCGCGCACGCGGTTGAGACGGACGGTCTCGCGCAGCACGAAACCGAGCGCGCGCGGCGCCATCGGCGGCGGGATGCGCAGCTCCCCGAGCGAGCGCGACAGCCGCTGCAGATGGCGCCGCTCGTCGACGATCCGCCCCTCCCGCACCTCGCAAACCTCATAGACGCCGTCGGCGAATTGATAGCCGCGGTCCTCGATATGAACCGCGGCGTGCCGGTACGGAAGGTAGCGTCCGTTGACGAAAGCGAAACGGGACAACGGGCGCCCGCCCGCTCAGTCGACGCCGAGCGCCTTGAGCTTGCGGTGAAGCGCCGAGCGCTCCATGCCCACGAACTCGGCGGTGCGCGAGATGTTGCCGCCGAAGCGGCTGATCTGGGCGATGAGATATTCGCGCTCGAACGCTTCGCGCGCCTCGCGCAGCGGCAGGCTCATCAAATGCTCGCCGCCGCCCAGGCCGTTCGGCATGTTGGGAACGAGCGCGACCACGTCCTGCGGCAACATGCTGGCGGTCACGGTGGCGTCGGCGGCGCCGCCGGCGAGGATCAGGAGCCGCTCGACATTGTTGCGCAACTGCCGGACGTTGCCTGGCCAATCGTGCGACTCCAGCACCGCCAGCGCGTCCGGCCCGACCTGGCGCCGCGGCAGCCCGGTGGCGTTCGAAATCTGATCGAGGAAGTAATCGACGAGCTCGGCGATGTCCTCGCGACGCTCCGACAGCGGCGGTACGCGGATCGGCACCACGCTCAAGCGATGGTAGAGGTCTTCGCGGAAATTGCCTTCGGCGACTTCCGCCTCGAGATTGCGGCTGGTGCAGGAAATGATGCGCACGTCGACGTTGATGCGCGCGCTGCCGTTGACGCGCTGGAAATTCTGCTCGACCAAGACGCGCAGGATGCGGTTTTGCGTCTCCTTCGGCATGTCGGCGATTTCGTCGATGAACAGCGTGCCGCCGTCCGCCTCCTCGAGCGCGCCGACCTTGCGCGCGGTGCCGTCGCCGTTCGCCTCGACGCCGAAGAGCTCCATCTCCATGCGCTCGGGCGTGATCGCCGCCGCGTTGATGACGACGAACGGTCCCTGCGTGCGCGCGGAGCTGGCGTGAATCATGCGCGCCGTGATTTCCTTGCCGGAACCCGACGTTCCGACGATCAGGATCCGGCTGTTGGTGGGCGCCACCCGCTCGATCGTCTGGCGCAGCTGATGCATGGCGGGCGAGGAGCCGACGAGCCGGTCGGCGTGCGGCGCCAGATGCTTCAGCGAGCGCACTTCGCGCCGGAGCCTGAGCGTCTCCAACGCGCGGCTCGCGACCACCACCAGGCGGTCGGCATTGAACGGCTTTTCGATGAAGTCGTAGGCGCCGCGCTTGATCGCCGCCACCGCGGTTTCGATGGTGCCGTGGCCGGAGATCATCACCACCGGCATGTCGGGATATTCGGTCTTGATCACGTCGAGAAGCGCCAATCCGTCGAGGCGGCTGCCTTCGAGCCAGATGTCGAGGAGCACGAGATGGGGACGGCGCGCCTGGATCGCCGTGATCGCGTCGTCGGCGTTCTTCGCGGTGCGAACGGCATAGCCTTCGTCCTCGAGGATGCCCGCCACGAGCTCTCGAATGTCGGCTTCGTCGTCGACGATGAGGATATCCGTCGCCATGTTTTATGCCGTTGACACTTTCTGCCCGTCTTGCGTTTCCGTTTTGCCCGGCTCCGCCGGTGTTTCCGCCGCGCCTTCGACGGCGAATGAGAGCCGAACCCAGGCGCCGCGGCCGCCTTCGTGCACGGCGGGCGCGTCGCGCAATTCGATTCTGCCGCCGTGCTCCTCGAGAATCTTGCCGACGATGGCAAGCCCGAGGCCCGTTCCCCTCTCGCGCGTCGTGACGTAGGGCTCCAGCAACCGCTCCCGGTTCTCGCGCGGCAAGCCCACGCCGTTGTCGATGACGTCGACGATCGCCGTCGCGCCTTCTCGCGCGGCATGCACGATGATGCGGCCCTTTCCGCGCTCCGCCGGCGGCACCGTTTCGATGGCCTCCACCGCGTTCTTGATGATGTTGGTGAGCGCCTGCGATATCAGCCGGCGATCGAAGCGCGCCGGGAGCTTCGAGGACGGAAGCTCGACCTCGAAATTGATCTCCGGATGCCCCACCCGCATCAGGAACACCACCTGCCGGACGGTTTCGGCAAGATCCTGGCTCTCCACCACCGGCTTCGGGGTGCGGGCGAACGTGGAAAACTCGTCGACCATTCTGCCGATGTCGCCGACCTGGCGGATGATGGTCTGCGTGCACTGCTCGAAGATCTCGTGGTCGTTGGCGAGCAACTTTCCGTACTTGCGCCGCAGGCGCTCCGCCGACAGTTGAATGGGGGTCAGCGGGTTCTTGATCTCGTGGGCGATGCGCCGCGCAACGTCGGCCCAGGCCGAGGTTCGCTGGGCGGAGACGAGTTCCGTGATGTCGTCGAGCGTAACCACATAGCCGTGTTCCGACTCCGACGACGCTTCCGTCGTCACCCGCACGTTGATCGTGCGTTCGCGCCCGCCGCGCATCAGCTTGATCGTGCCGTGCACGCGCTCCTCGCCGGCGAGCGCCTTGGCGACCAGCGGTGCGATTTCCGGAATCTGCTCGCCCACCGCGACCCCGATGAGATCCGCCTCGGAATGATTGAGCAGCCGTTCGGCGGAACGGTTGATGATCGTGACGCGGCCCTTGGTATCGAGCCCGACCACCCCCGCGCCGACGCCGGAGAGCACCGCCTCGGTAAAGCGGCGGCGCTGGTCGATCTGGTCGCGCGCGCCGACGATGTCGTCGTGCTGGGAGCGAAGCTCGTCCGTCATCTTGTTGAAGCTTTCGCTGAGGTTCGCGAGATCCCCTTCGCTCCGCCGCAGCGGAACCTTGACGTTGAGATTTCCGGAAGCGATGAGATCGGCGGCGCTGATCAGGCGGCGGATCGGGGCCGCGAGCCAATTCGCAAAGTTCAGCCCGAGCCACACCGAGGACAACAACAGAATCAGCGCGATGACCGCGTACATCAGCGCGAAGGCGACCTGCACGCCGAAGCGCCGCTCCTCCATGCTCGAATATTCGGCAAGCCCCGCCTCGGTCGATCGAAGATACTGCAGCACCTTGGGATCGATGGGGCGCGCGACGTAAAGATAGGTGTCGTCGAAGGAGGGAAGCGGCATGACGGCGGCGACAAAATCGGCATCGTCAGAGAAATAGACGATCGGCCGCTGCACCGTCGCCTGTCTGACCGAAAGATTGAGCGGAACCTTTGCCTCGCGGCCGAGATCGACGTCGGCGCGCTCGACGATCGTCGAATCGCCGTGAATCATCATGGTGGCCGGAAGGCCGCGGATCGATGCCTGGGCGGTGAGAATTTCGCGAAACCGCGGACGGTTTTCGTCATACATGCCGCGCAGCCGCGACAGATCGTCCGCCATGGCGGCGAGATCGGCGCGAATTCCGAAGGCATGCTCGCGCACATAGGTTTGCGCGACGCTTACGGCGCTGCCGACAATGGCGCGCGTGCGCGTGGAGAACCAGTAATCGAGACCGCGCTCGAGCGTAATCGAGGCGATGACCGCGACCAGAACCGCGGGAACCGCCGCGACGATGCCGAACATCAACGCGATGCGCACATGCAGCCGTGCGCCCGCGCGCCCCTTCCGACGCGCGCGGATCAGGTCGAAAAAGCCCCAGGTGACGATGCCGATGAGCACTGCCACCATGGTCGCATTGGCAAGCAGCACCGAAACCACGATCTCGTGGGTCGGGACGATCGGCGTGAGACCGGTGAGGACCAGGAAGGTGAGCAGCGCCGATAACAGCGCCAGCACCACCGCCGCCGGCGCGAGCAAGCCGCGCAGCGTCCGCGGCGGCCGCGGGAATGGCGGCGAAACGGTCACGGGCGGCGATTTTGCGATGAATTCGGACATGCGCAGCCATCAAGACCGGCCGGAATGGACGGCGACTGATGCCTTCCTACAACACTGGTGCAAAAATGTGACAGATTCAGCCCGGCGCCGCCATAGGGCCGGAATTTCTCAACGGCCGCTTCGAATGACCTGAACGTCGAGATCGCGGATTTTCTTACGCAAGGTATTGCGGTTAACCCCTAGAAGCTCCGCAGCTTTAATCTGATTGCCGCGGGTGGCGGCAAGCGCCGCCGTCACCAGCGGGCCCTCCACTTCCTTCAGGATCCGGTGGTAAAGGCCGGGCGGCGGCAGCGCCTCGGCGCTGAAGCCGGCGAAATAGCGCGCCAGATGCCGCTCGACCGAGGCGGACAGCGTCTCCTCGGTGCGCTCGGCGTCCAGGCTCGTCGCCGCGGGCTGCACGAGCTCGGCCTCCAAAATACTCGCCCCGATGATTTCCTGCGGATAAAGCGCGGCGAGCCGCCGCACCAGGTTTTCCAATTCGCGCACATTGCCCGGCCAGCGATAGCGCTTCAGCCGTTCGAGCGCGGCCGGCTCGATCTGCTTTCGCGGCAGGCCCTCGCGTTCGGCGAGCGCGAAGAAATGCCGCACCAGATCGACGATGTCCTCGCTCCGCTCGCGCAACGGCGGCAGCCGCAGCGGCACCACGTTGAGGCGGAAGAACAGGTCCTCGCGGAACAGCCCCTGCTGAATCAGGATGCGCAGGTCCTTGTTGGAGGCCGCGATGATACGCACGTCGGTCTTGATCGGCGTGCGGCCGCCGACCGTGGTGTACTCGCCCTGTTGCAAGACGCGCAGCAGCCGCGTCTGCGCTTCCATCGGCATGTCGCCGATCTCGTCGAGGAACAGCGTGCCGCTCTCGGCCTGTTCGAAGCGCCCGGAGCTGCGCGCCTGGGCGCCGGTGAACGCCCCCTTCTCGTGGCCGAACAGCTCCGATTCGATCAGGTCGCGCGGGATCGCCGCCATGTTGATCGCCACGAACGGGCCGTCGCGCCGCTTGCCGTAATCGTGCAGCGCGCGCGCCACCAGTTCCTTGCCGGTGCCGGACTCGCCCGAAATCATCACCGTGAGATCGGTCTGCATCAGGCGCGCCAGCAGCCGGTAAATCTCCTGCATCGCCGGCGAGCGGCCGACGAGCGGAATGCCTTCCACTTCCTCGAGCTTGGGTGGAACCGCGTCGCCGCGTTTGGGCTCCGACAGCGCCCGGCCGACGATCGCGATCAACTCCTTCAGGTCGAAGGGCTTCGGCAGATATTCGTAGGCGCCGCGCTCGGAAGCGCGGATCGCGGTCATGAAATTGTTCTGCGCGCTCATGATGATGATCGGGAGATTCGGGCGCGCCTTCTTGATGCGCGGCAGCAGATCAAAGGCGTTCTCGTCGGGCATCACCACGTCGGTGATGACGAGATCGCCGTCGCCTTGCGAGACCCAGCGCCACAGCGTCGCGGCGTTGCTGCACGAGCGCACTTCGTAGCCGGCCCGCGAAAGCGCCTGGTTCAGCACCGTGCGGATGGCGGCGTCGTCGTCGGCGACTAGGATGCTTCCTGCCGGCATGGTCCGTTCCTCAGGCCTCCGCCGCGCGCTGGCTCGTATCCTCGCCGCTGTACATCGGCATCAACACGCGAAAGGTGGTGCGATTGGGCTGGCTGTCGCACTCGATGATGCCGCCATGATCGCCGACGATCTTGGCGACGAGCGCGAGCCCCAGCCCGCTTCCCGTCGGCTTGGTGGTGACGAACGGATCGAACAAATGCGGCACGAGGTCCTCGGGCACGCCGGGCCCGTTGTCGATCACGCAAAATTCGAGCGGCAGCCCCACGCGCATGGAGGAGCCCGGCACGGTGAGCCGAACGCCCGGCCGGAACGCGGTGGTGAGACGAATCTCGCCGTCGTTCGCCTCGCCGATCGACTCGGCGGCGTTCTTCACCAGGTTGAGAAAAACCTGCACCAGCTGATCGCGGCTCGCCAGCACCGGCGGCAGCGAAGGATCGTACTCTTCGACGATCCGCATCCCGCGGGCGAAGCCCGTCTGGCCGAGACGTTTGACGTGCTCGAGCACCGCATGGATGTTGACCGCCTCGCGCTCGACCGGCCGCTCGTCGGAGAACACTTCCATGCGATCGACGAGCTTCACGATGCGGTCGGCTTCGTCGCAGATCAGCCGGGTGAGCACCCGGTCCTGGTCGCCCGCCGACTGCTCCAACAGCTGTGCGGCGCCGCGAATGCCGGAGAGCGGATTCTTGATTTCGTGCGCAAGCATGGCGGCAAGCGCGATGACCGAGCGGGCGGCGCCGCGGTGGGTCAGCTGGCGGTCGATCTTGTCGGCGATCGAGCGCTCCTGCAGCATCACCACGACGTAGCCGGGCTGCTCCGGCATCGGCGTGACTTGCAAATCGACGATGCGCTCGCCGCCGTTGCGCGGAGTGCCGAGGTCGACGCGATATTCGTTGACCGGTGCGCCGCGCCCCCGCACCTGCTCGATCAGCGCGAGCAAGGGGCTGCCGAACGGCACGAAGTCGTGGATCGGGTGGCGGCGCAAGACCGGCAGGCTGGATTCGAAGAACGCTTCCGCCGCCACATTGGCCTCGACGATATGGCCGTTGGGCGCGATGGTGACGACCGGATGCGGCAGTGCGTTCAGCACGGCGTCGGCCGAATGAACGCCCGTCGCCGCCGGCCGCTCGGCGTGCAGCTTGCTCATGCCGCGACCTTCCAACCCAAGACCTTCTGAGCCATGTCGTCGAAGGCGTCTTCAATGCCGCGCGCGACGCGGGCGGGCTCCATCTCCGCGAGCAGGCGCGCACGCCATTCCTTGACCCAGCCGCGAGCGGTTTCGACGCAACGCGCGGCGGCCGCTTCCAATGCCCAGCCGATATGCTTGCGCGCTTCGCGCGCGCCGCGCACGCGCCCGTAATGCGAGAGCCACGCTTGGTGGAGCTCGATCAGCACGTCGCGCTGCAGCGCGAGCGGCGGCTCGGCCGGGCGCTCGCCGGTCGACAAGAAATGCCCGATCTGGCCGACGAACCATGGCCGTCCGCGCGCCGCGCGGCCGATCATCACGGCGTCGGCGTCCGAGGCCTTCCGCATCGCGCTCGCGTCCTCGTAACCGGCGAGATCGCCGTTGGCGGCGAGCGGAATGTTCGTTGCCGCCTTGACGGCCGCGATCGCGTTCCAATCCGCGCGCCCCTCGTAGAACTGCGCGCGCGTACGGCCGTGAACGCTGATGAAGGCAATGCCGGCCGCTTGCGCGCGGCGCGCGAGCTCGGGGGCCACGATCGAATGCGCGTCCCAGCCAAGCCGCATCTTGAGTGTGACCGGCACGCTCACCGCGCCGACCACCGCTTCGATCAAGCGCAGCGCCTGATCGGGATTGCGCAACAGCGCCGCGCCCGCCTCGCCCGCGGTCACGCGCTTGGCCGGACAACCCATGTTGATGTCGATGATCTGCGCGCCGGCGCGCTCGGCGATGCGCGCCCCTTCCGCGAGCCAGCGCGCCTCGCAGCCGGCCAATTGCACCACATGCAAGCCGACGCCCTCGCCTTCGACGCGCAGCCGCGCCGCCGGATCGCCGTCGGCGAGCCATTCGCTGGCAATCATTTCCGAAACGACGAGACCGGCGCCGAAACGCGCGGCCATGCGCCGGAACGGCAAATCGGTAATGCCGGCCATCGGGGCGAGAAACGCGCGGTTCGCCAAGCGGTACGGGCCGATCGCGGTGAACTCATTGCCGGACATTGAGAATCTGGTCCCCTGAGCGCTTGCCCACAAAATAGGCGGCGCGGCCAATGCTTATATCTTAGTCAATTGTACCGGAGGCGCAAGGTTTTTGTTGCGATGCAGCGGGCACAACTCACAGCTTGGTTTACCTTGGGCACTAGGGCATTCACTCGCATCGTCTCGAGGAGATTTCGTCATGCGCACGGCGGCCATCGTCGTCGCCGCCGGCCGCAGCGAGCGGGCCGGCGGGACGCGGCCCAAGCAGTATCGAAATCTCCTCGGCGAGCCGGTACTGCGGCGCGCCCTGCGCACCTTTGCTTTTCATCCCGGCATCGACGCGGTGCAGCCGGTGATCGATCCCGCCGAGAGCGAGTCTTATCGATCAGCCGCGGACGATCTTCCCAAATGCCTGCCGCCGGCTACGGGCGGCGCGACACGCCAGCAGTCGGTGCGCGCCGGCCTCGAAGCGCTGGTCGCGCAGAATCCCGCGATCGTTCTCGTCCATGACGCCGCACGCCCCCTCGCCTCGGCGGCGTTGATTGATCGCGCGCTTGCCGCGGTCGAGGAAACCGGCGCCGCCGTGCCAGTCGTCGCCGTCGCCGATACCGTGAAGCAGGTCGACGATTCCGGGCGAGTGGTTTCGACGCTCGACCGGCGCCCGCTCCGCGCCATCCAGACGCCGCAGGTATTTTTCTTCGATCCGATTCTGGCCGCGCATCGCCGAGCCGCCGATGAAGGTCTCGACAATTTCACCGATGATGCGGCGATTGCCGAATGGGCCGGCATTCCGGTCGCGACCTTTCCCGGCGAGAGAACCAACCTCAAACTCACCACCGCCGATGACTTCGCCCGCGCCGAGGCGCTGGGCGGCGGTTTGCTCGACGTGCGCATCGGCACCGGCTTTGACGTCCACGCCTTCGGCCCGGGCGACCATGTAATGCTCGGCGGCGTCGCCATCGCGCACGAGAAAGGCCTGATCGGCCATTCCGACGCCGACGTGCTCTTGCACGCGCTGACCGACGCGGTACTGGGCGCGCTCGGCGAGGCCGATATCGGCCATCACTTCCCGCCGGCGCAGGAACAATGGCGCGGTGCCGCCTCCGATCAGTTTCTCGCCTTCGCCGCTTCAAAGGTGAGGGCGCGCGGCGGCCGCATCGCGCATCTCGACGCGACGGTGCTTTGTGAGACGCCCAAGCTCGCGCCGCATCGCGACGCCGTTCGCGCCCGTATCGCCGCCATCGCCGGCATCGAGCTTTCCCGCGTGAGCGTGAAGGCGACGACCACCGAGGGGCTCGGCTTCATCGGGCGCAAGGAAGGCATCGCCGCGATGGCCACCGCCACCATCCGCCTGCCGGCCGGCGCGCCGTGATCAGCAACGAATTGTTCGAGGCCGCCTCCGAAGTGCTCGGCCTTTGCGGCGGGCGCGGCTTGACGCTCGCGACCGCTGAATCCTGCACCGGCGGCCTGATCGCGGCGGCGCTGACCGCGACGCCGGGTTCCTCGCGCGTGCTCGATCGCGGCTACGTCACCTACTCCGACGCGTCCAAGGCAGCCGAGCTCGGCGTGCCCTCCGACCTCATCAAAAAACAGGGCGCGGTGAGCGAGGAAGTGGCGCGCGCCATGGCCGTGGGCGCGATCGAGGCGGCCGGCGTCGATCTGGCGCTCTCGGTCACCGGCATTGCGGGACCGGACGGCGGCACGCCGCAGAAGCCGGTCGGGCTCGTGCACATCGCCGTGGCGCATCGCGGCGGAAAAATCCTTCACCGCGAGTGCCGCTACGGCAATATCGGCCGCGGTGAAGTGCGCCGCTTGTCGGCGCTGGCGGCGCTCGCGTTGATGAAGGAGTTGATCGGCCAAGTTTGAATGTTGATTCCGAAATGCCCCCGGACAATGAAAAATGCCCCGGCGCACGGCCTGGGGCATTTTTACTCATCGATCCGCGGAACAATTTCTATAAACCGGCGCCGCCGGAGGCCGCCCGCTGAGCGCGAGCCGGCCGTTTCGTCGGAGATGCGCGGTTTACCGCGTGCCGTACTTCCAGTTCATGCCCGCCTTGATGACGTTGAATCTCACATGCACCTGCTCAGGATCGTCCAGCACGAAAGTCTTGGTGCCGAGATCGAGGTGTTTAAATTCGACAAACGCACTCGTGGTAGGCGTTAACGTCCATGCAAAACCGAGACCCGCGGTCCAGCCGCCCATCGTGCGCGCGTCCTGGAAGGTCTCAATGTCGGCGAGCTTCGCCTTGACATGCCCCCAGGCGAAACCGCCGGTCGCGTAGAGCAAGCCTGTCGGAGTAAGGAGGACACCCCCCTGCACTTCGGCGGTCCCGAACGAATTGATGGTCCCCGAATAGATGGCGCCGCCCCAATCAACGCTGCCTCTGATATGAGAAAGATTGACATCGGCTTTGACGCCGGTGACCCAGTTTCCGTTTTGCCAATTGTTGCCGATCTGCACCCCGCCCAGCGCGCCGCTCAAATCGGCGTCGTTGGCGATCCCGCGAACGCCCGCCATGCCCCAGCCGCCGCCAGCTTCGGCGCCGATGTAAAAACCACTCCAGTCGAAAACAGGAGAGGCCGCGTAAGCCGGCATGCAAAAAAACGCGCCGGCGGCAATGCCGGCAACAATCAGTTTTTTCATGGTGACGCCCCCAAGCGTGCAAGACTTAAGTTTTGCCCGCTCAAGGATACAATGGCTCCGCCGAGTTTCAACGCCCGGCCAAGCGTTTTGCAGCGAGCGTGGCCAATAGGCCACAGAAAAATTATCGCACCGAAGCAATGGCTTATGCGCTACGCGAGGCCGATGATACGGGCGGCGAAAGTTTACAGGAAAACCCGCGTCAATTCGCGCGGAGCAAATCGATGCGGGCATTGGCGCGGCTAAGCCGTCGCGCCAACAGACCGGCGAGATGGCGCATGAAGTAAATGGCCGCGCTTCACGCCGGCTTCACGCCGTAGATCTTGTCGGCGCGTCGCTCGAAGGCTTCGGCGAAGTGGCGAAAGGCCCTGTCGAACGCCGCCCCCATCAAGAAAGCGAGCGTTCTCGAGCGAAATTCGTAGCTGATGAAAAAATCGACATCGCAGCTTTTCTCGCCCGCTGGCCGGAAGCGCCAGCGGTTCTCCAGCTGGCGAAACGGCCCGTCGAGATATTCGACCAGGATCGCGAGCCGCGCGCGATCGAGCGTCACTTGGCTCGTGAAGCTCTGGCGCACCGGCCCGTAGGCCACCGTCATGTCGGCGACGAGGATTTGCGTTCCCTCTCCGCCCTCCGCGCGCCGCTTGACGTGGAGCCGCTCGCACAGCGGCACGAATTCGGAATAGCGCTCGACGTCGGCGACGAGGTCGAACATCTCGCCGGCCGCGTGTCGCACCCGCCGCGTCGTGCGGAATGTGGGCATCAGAGC
>Ga0075436_100000484_pt1 | contig 25728 bp, 15 predicted proteins | sample RhiMethybrSRZTD5_FD_75303 | JGI IMG/M metagenome (GOLD analysis project Ga0075436, IMG submission 75303) | Populus rhizosphere microbial communities from Tennessee, USA - Rhizosphere MetaG P. TD hybrid SRZTD5 | ecosystem: Host-associated > Plants > Roots > Rhizosphere > Soil | place: USA...
CGTGCGGTTGGCCACCGCCGAGCCCAGCAGCAGATCGTCCTGGCCCGTGATGCGCAGCAAGAGCGCCTCGAAGCCGGCGAGGAGGGCCATGAAGAGCGAGGCTCCGCGTTCCCGGGCCAACGCCCGCAGCCCGCTCGCCAGCTCCGCCGGCAGCGGCGCGTGGACGACCGCGCCGCGCTCCGTCCGCACCGCCGGCCGCGGCCGGTCCGCCGGCAGCTCCAGCGTGGTGGGAGCGCCGGCCAGCCGCTCCTTCCACCAGGCGAGCTGCGCCGCGAGAGCACCATCGGCCGACTGCTCCCGCTGCCAGACCGCGAAGTCGGCGACTTGCACCGGCAGCGCGGCAAGCTCGCCGCCGCCGTACAGCGCGGCGAGCTCCGCCACCAGCACGCGCAGAGACCAGCCGTCCGCGACGATGTGGTGCAGGACCGCCAGCTCCAGGTGGCGCTCCGGGGCCAGGCGCAGCAGGCGGACGCGCAGCAGACCGCCTTGGGCGAGGTCGAACGGCCGCGCCGCCTCTGCCGCCGCCAGGGCCGCGCCCGTCGCCTCGCGAAGGGCTTCCGGCAGGGCGGAAAGATCGATCACCGGCAGATGGGCCGGCGCGGGCGGATCGACGAGCTGGACGGGCCTCCCGCCCTGGCTTCCGAAGCGCGTCCGCAGGCTCTCATGGCGCCGCGTCACTCCTCCCAGAGCCGCCGCCAGCGCGGCGACGTCGAGCGGTCCGGCGAGATCGACCGCGCCCGGCATGTTGTAGGCCGCGCCGCCCGGCTGGAGCTGGTCGAGGAACCACAAGCGCTGCTGCGCGTAGGAGAGCGGGAAGCCCTCCTCCCACGCCTCGTGCGGATGGTGGACCGGGCGCACCGGAGGCGCCGCGGCCGCACCGCCTGCCGCAGCCGCGATCCGCGCCGCCAGGGCCGCGGGCGTGGGCGCCTGGAACAGCGCGCTCACCGGCAGGTCCACCGCGAAGAGGCGCGCCACCCGCGCCAGCACCCGGGTGGCCAGCAGGGAGTGCCCGCCCAGGGAGAAGAAGTCGTCCCGCGGGCCGGCCGCCTCCACGCCGAGCGCCTCCGCGAACAGGCGGGCCACCGCCTCCTCGATCGGCGTGCCGGGCGCGGCGTCACTAGGCATCCCGGCATCCGGCGTCCGCGGCGCCATGCCCGCCAGCGCCTTGCGGTCCACCTTGCCGTTGGGCGACAGCGGCAGGGCCGGCAGCATCACCCAGGCCGTGGGGATGAAGGCGTCCGGCAGGCGCGTCTTGAGATTGGAGATCAGAGATTGGAGATCGGAGACGGGCACCACGTACGCCACCAGCCGCCGCCCGTCGCCTCCCGGCTCCGGCAACGCCAACACCGCCGCTTCCCGCACCTCGGGAAGGGCCGTCAGCGCCGCCTCGATCTCTCCCAGCTCGATCCGGAAGCCGCGGATCTTCACCTGGTGATCGATCCGTCCCAGGAAGTCGAGACTGCCGCCGGCGCGGCGCCGCACCAGGTCTCCGGTGCGGTAGATGCGCGCTCCGGGCTCGCCCGCCACCGCGAACGGGTCGGGCACGAAGCGTTCGGCGGTCAGCTCGGGGCGGCCGAGATACCCCCGGACGAGACCGGCGCCGCCCAGCCAGAGCTCGCCGGGCACGCCCACGGGCACCAGCTCCCCGTGGGCGTCCACCACGCAGGCGACGGTGTCGTCGATCGGCCGGCCGATGGACACCGCCTCCCCCGCGGCGAGGCGCGTGAACGTCGAATAGGTGGTGTCCTCGGAGGGGCCGTAGAGGTTGTAGAGGCGCTCGACGCCGGGCAGCGCGGTGACCGCCGCGACCAGCGACGGCGGCACCGGCTCTCCCGCCAGGTTGACCGTCCGGACCGAGGCCGGCAGACCGCCCGCGCGCACCAGCTCCGCCAGCGCCGACGGCACGGTGTTGACCAGCGTCACCTCGCCCGCCGCCGCCAGCCGCGGCAGCTCCAGGGCGTTCTCGGCCAGGATCACCCGGCCGCCCCAGGAGAGGGGGACGAACAGCTCGAAGACCGAGAGGTCGAAGGCGACCGACGTCGCGGCGAGCACGCCCGCCAGCTCGTCCGGAGCGAACACCCGGCCGGCCCACTGGACCAGCGCCGCCGCGCTGCGGTGCTCGACCGCCACCGCCTTCGGCCGCCCCGTCGAGCCCGACGTGTAGATGAGATAGGCGAGATTCCCCGGCAGGCCGGCGGAAGGCGGATCGGAGCCGTCGTACGCCGCGAGCTCCCCCCACTCGTCCGGGAGGTGAACCCGCGCCGGCGGACGGCCGCGCGCGGAGAGGGCGTCGCCGCCGCCGTCCGCGATCATGACCCGCGCGCCGGAATCGGCCAGCATCAGCTCCAGGCGTTCCCGCGGGTAGTGCGGATCGAGCGGCACGTACGCCCCGCCGGCCTTCAGCACGGCCAGAAGGGAGACGATCAGGTCCGGAGACCGTGCCAGGTGGACGCCCACCCGCACCTCCGGCCCCACGCCGAGCGTCCGAAGATGACGGGCGAGCTGATTCGCCCGCCGCGCGAGCTCGCGATAGGTCAGGCGTTCGCCGTCCGGCGCGGCCGGTCCCGGCGGCGCCACCAGCGCCTCGGCGTCCGGCGTGCGCGCCGCCTGCGCTGCGAAGAGCTGGTGCAGGAGGAGATCCTGACGATGGCCCGCCGCCGTGGCGTTCCAATCCCGCAGGACCTCCTCGCGCTCGGCCGGGGAGAGGAGCGGCAGGCGGGAGACCGGCAGCGAGGGATCGGCCACCGCTCCCGCCAGCAGCGTGCGGAAATGTCCCAGCATCCGCTCGGCCGTCGCGCCGTCGAAGAGATCGGCGTTGTGCTCCAGCGCGGCCCGCAGCCGCACCGCGCCGTCCTCCCCGGTCTCTTCGGCCACGCGCAGAGTCAGATCGAGCTGCGCCCGGCGCTCCTCCAGCCGCAGCGATTCCAGCTCGACGCCGCCTCCCAGAGCAAGGCGCCCGCCGGCTTCGCCCAGCGCGAACGTGGCGAGGCCCGGCGGCTCCCCGGGGCGGCTGCGCTGCAACAGGAACATCACCTGGAAGACCGGCGGCCGCGCGGGATCTCGTGACGGACGCAGCCGCTCGGCGAGCAGCGCGAAGGGGAAGTCGCCGTGCTCCAGGCCGGCGACGACCGCCGCGCGAGTCCGCGCGAGCAGCGCCGCGAACGCCGGATCGCCCGCCAGGTCCGCGCGCAGCGCCACCGGATTGACCAGGTAGCCGACGACGCCGGCAAGCTCCGGCGCGGCGCGCAAGGCGTTCGGCGAGCCCACCGCAAAGTCCTCCTGGCCGGAGGCGCGCCCGAGCTGCGCCTGGAAAGCGGCGAGCAGGGTCATGAACAGCGTCGCGCCGTGCTCCGCCGCCAGACCGCGCAGCCGCGCCGCGAGATCGGCGGGGATCTCCAGGGTCCGCGCGCCGCCGTTCCAGGTCTGCAGGGGAGGGCGCACCCGGTCGGTCGGCAGATCCAGGTCGGGAACCGGACCGCGCTCACCCGCCAGCACCCCTTCCCAGTGCCGCCAGAGCAGCTCCCCCCGCGGCCCGGCCAGCATCTCCCGCTCACCGCGCACGTACGCGGAGTAGGGCACCGGCTCCGGCAGCACAGCCGCCGGCCCGCCCGTCTCCTGGCGATAGAGAGCGCCCAGCTCGCGGGCGATCACCGCCAGCGACGCAAAGTCGGCCGCGATGTGGTGCACGGCGAGGAGCAGGATCGGAGCGCCGTCCGCACGGTCGAGGACGAGGGCGCGCAGAAGCGGGCCGCGCTCGAGGGCGAACGGCCGGTAGGCCTCGGCGGTCAGGCGGGCCGAGATCTGCTCGTCGCTCCAGCCGGTGGCGTCCTCGTGGAGGAAGTCCACGCCGGAGCCATCCACCGCCCGCCGCTGCGGCTCCTCGCCCTCCGCCGGCACCACGAAGACCGAGCGCAGGGCGCCGTGGCGCGCCACGAGCAGCTCCAGAGCGCGACGGAAGGCAGAGATGTCCAGACCGCCATGAGCGCGCGCCGCCACCGCGATGTTGTAGGCGCCGCCCTCCGGGGCGAGGCGGTGCAGGAACCAGAGGGCGCGCTGCCCCCAGGAGAGCACCTCACCCCCGGCCCCTCTCCCATCTCCCACCCACCCTATCCCCGGGAGAGGGGAGAACTCTGGCAAGGAGGCTTGCCTTTCAGCGTTTTCTGTCGAATCTCTCCCCTCTCCCGGCGGGGGGTGGAAGGGAGATGGGAGAGGGGCCGGGGGTGAGGTGCCCTCCAGCGCCGGCAGCAGCAGCTCCGCCAACTCCGCTGTCCCGACCCCCTCCAGCAGCGCCGCGAGCGGCACCGCCACGCCAAGGCTGGCCTCCACGCCTGCCTTGAGCTCCATGGCGCCCAGCGAATCGAGACCCAGGCTGGTGAGCGGCTGCGCCGGATCGATGGCCGCCGCGGCCACCCTGACCGCCGCCGCCGCGCGCGCCCGCAGCTCGTGCTCCAGGGCCGCCCGCCGCGCCGGCGGCTCCATGGCGAGGAGAGCTTCGCGGCTCAGCGGTCCGCTCGCCTCGGCAAGCACGGCATCGGAGTCGTCGCCGAGCGCGCTGCGCCCCACCATTTCCAGAGCACCGGCCAGGTAGGAGGCGCGGCAGGCGCGGCGTTGGATCTTGCCGCTGGAGGTCTTGGGCACCGTGCCGGCGCGCACGAGCACCACGTCCTGCACCTGCACCTCGTGCTCCTCGGCGACGGCGCGGCGGATCGCCGCGGCCACCGCGATGAAGCCGGAGCGCAGGCGGCGCTCCACCTCCTGCACCACCACCAGGCGCTCCTCGCCCCCGGCGTCGACCGAGAAGGCGGCGCCGCACCCCGGCCGGAGGTCGGCATGGCTGCGCTCGGCGGTGCGCTCGACGTCCTGCGGGTAGTGGTTGCGCCCGCGGATGATGATCAGGTCCTTGAGCCGGCCGGTGACGTACAGCTCGCCGTCGCGCAGGAATCCCAGATCGCCCGTGCGCAGGAACGGACCCTCGCCGGTGCCGCCCAGGCGCGCCCGGAAATCGTGCTCCGTCGCCTCCGGGTTGCGCCAGTAGCCGCCGGCGACGCTGGGTCCGGCGATCCAGATCTCCCCGACCCTGCCAGCGGGCAGCTCGACCGCGGTTTCGGCGTCCACCACCGCCACCCGCTGGCCGCCCCAGGAGTGGCCGCAGCTCACCAGCAGGCGCGCGTCGCCGGCCCCGCCGGCCTCCACGCATTCCGACGCCCGCAGCGCCTCATGGCGCTCCAGGGCGGCGGCGTCCACGGCGGCGATCCGCGGCGAGCGGCCGGCCGCGCCGCCCGAGACGAACAGCGTCGCCTCGGCCAGGCCGTAGCAGGGGTAGAACGCGGAACGATCGAAGCCGCACGGCGCGAACGCCGCGGCGAAGCGCTCCAGGGTTTCGGCTCGCACCGGCTCGGCGCCGTTGAACGCCAGGCGCCAGCTCGACAGGTCGAGGTCCGCGCGCTGCTCCGGCCCGATACGGCGGACGCACAGGTCGTAAGCGAAGTTGGGGCCACCGCTGGTGGTGCCGCGGAAGCGGCTGATCGCCTGCAGCCACCGCAACGGCTTTTGCAGGAAAGCCACCGGCGCCATCAGAACGGCGCGCGCGCCGGCGTGCAGCGGCTGCAGCACGTTCCCGATCAGGCCCATGTCGTGGTACAGGGGGAGCCAGCCCACCACCACCGTATCGGCGTCCTGGTCGAACGCGTCGCCGATCATCCGCTCGTTGTGCAGGAGGTTGGCGTGGGTGACCATGACGCCCTTCGGCGTCGCCGTCGAGCCCGAGGTGTACTGCAGGAACGCCACCGCGGACGGGTCCGGCTCCGGCAGCTCGTCTCGCTCTTCCCGGAGGCCGGAGCCCAAGGCATCGGTCGCGATCCAGCGCACCGCCGCGAGCTCCGGCACGCGATCGGCGAGTCCTTCGCCCTCGCGCCTGGATGCCACGGCGGCGAGAATCGCCGCCGTGGTCAACGCGGCCAGCGGCTCGGCGTCCTGGGCGATCGCGCGCAGCCGCGTCTGCGCATGGGGAGAACGGTCGTTCAGCCGCGGCGGATAGGCGGGCACCGCCGTCACGCCGGCGTAGAGGCAGCCGAAGAAAGCGGCGATCAGCTCCAGGCCCGGTGGATAGAGCAGCAGCGCCCGGTCCCCCGGGGCCAGCGAGTCGCGCAATGCCGCCGCGATCCGCCGCGCGCGGCGGTCGAGCTCGCCGTAGGTCAGCCGTTCGCCCGGCTCTTCCGGCTGTTCCTCGCCATGGGCGAGGAAGACGAACGCCTCGCGCTCCGGATGCTCGGCGGCGCGGGCCGCCAGCACACCCGCGAGTGTGGCCGGTCGGACGTCAGACGGGAGTGTAGTGGGAAACGTCATGCGGACCTGCGGAAATCCCGAAGCCTGCGAGGATACCACACCCAGAAGCTCCTGCAGAACATCGACCCATGGCTCTATTACTAGTGTTTCAGCGCCAGGAACCCGAGACAGAACGACCCGAGACAGGACCGCCGGGGCTGGCGGCTCAAGCGGTGCGCCGCAAGACCCGCTCGTCCAGCCAGCGGAGGATCACCCGCAGAGCATCCTGGCGGATCTCGTGCCCCATCTCGAATTCGCGATAGGTGAGGGAGACCCCGAACGGGCGGAGCGCCTCCCGCGACTCGCGAGCCCTTTCGACGGGCAGCATCGAATCGGCGGTGCCGTGGATGATGAGCACCGGGAAGCCTTCGTGCTCCGGCTTCTTGGGCGCCGCCGCGGCCAGCTCGGCCGGAAGCCAGCTCGACAGCGCGGCGAGGCCCGCGTACCGCTGTGGATCGCGCAGCCCGAGCGCATAGGCCATCGCGCCGCCCTGGCTGAATCCGAGGAGCACGACGCGCCGCGGATCGACGGAGTAGCGCGGCAGCACCTCGTCCAGAAAGGTGCCCAGCGTGTCGACCGCGGCGGTGAACGCCAGCGGATCGGGCGGCGTGCCCGGCACCAGCGGGAACCATCCATACCCCTTCATCCCGCCGCCGACGGACATCTCCACCGGCCCCTGGGGACAGAGCACGAGGGCCCTGCCTTCGAACAGCATCGGAGCGAGCCCCAAGAGGTCGTGTGCGCTGGCCCCCCAGCCGTGCAGCGCGATCACCGCCGGCAGGGTCTCGCCGGCGGGCACGTGCGCGGCATAGAGGAGGCTCGCCATGGCGGGGGAAGGATAGACGAAAATGGCGGGGGGCCAAAGGACCGGCGCAGGGAGCCGCCCAAGCCGCCCCCTCCCCTACCCTCCCCCGCGCGTGCCCCCTCCCTCCCGCCCCGAGCGGGAGAGGGCGCCACCGCCCAACATCCCATGCTTCTTCTTTCTCTTGGGAGGGAGGCGGCGCCCCTCTCCCGTTCGGGGCGGGGGACCGGGGGACGCACGGGGGAGGGGACGGGGGAGGGGGCGGACGGGGGGACGGCGCCGCTACGGCAGCCGCAGCGCGAGCAGCGTCTGATCGTCCTCGCGCGGCTGGTTCCCGGTGAAGCGGTTGAGGTCGGCGAGAACGCCGTCGCGCAGCGCCTCGACGCCGCGGTCGGCGTAGCGGGAGAGGCTCTCCTCCAGACGCTCGAAGCCGTAGAGATCCCCGTTGCGGCTCGACATCGCCTCCACCAGGCCGTCGCTGAACAGGAACAGCGTGTCCCCCGGATCGAGGCTCGCCGTCTTCGGCTCCACCGTCAGATAGTTGCGCACGCCCAGCGGGTAGGCGATCGACTCCAGCGCCTCCACCTTGCCGCCCGGCGTCACGCGGTACGGGAAGAGGTGGCCGGCGCTCGCGTACACCAGCTCGCGCCGCCGCGGATCGAGGAGCAAATAGCAGAGCGTGGCGAGGAGCCGTTTCCTCGCGGTCTGGTGGACCATCCGGTTGAGCGTGGTGAACACCGCCTGAACGTCGGGATTGAACGTCACCTGCACGGCGAGCGCCGACTTGGCCATCGCCATCACCAGGCCGCTCGACACGCCGTGCCCCGCCACGTCGCCGACCGCCACCGCCAGGCGGCCGTCCTCCAGCGCCAGGACGTCGTAGAAGTCGCCGCCCACTTCCGAGGCCGGGAGATACGCGTGGGCGATGTCCACCCCCTGGAGCCGCGGCGGCAGGTCGGGCAGGATCGAGCTCTGGATGCGCCGCGCCGTCTCCAGCTCCACCCGCTGCCGCTCCCGGTCCGCGATCCGCCGCACGTGCTCCGGGATGTCCTCGTAGCGGTAGACGAACTCGCGGCGGCTCCCCAGAGCGGTGATGCTCGCCAGGAGAGGGGCCGCCACCAGCGCCAGCGCCAGCCAGCCGTTGACGTTGATCGTCGAGTCGGCGGCGAGCAGCAGCGGCCAGGCGAAGATGAGGACCTGCGCCACCGCGCCTGCCATCAGCACCGTCAACAGGTCCCAGCGCAGAAAGAGGAGCACCGGCGGCACTCCGAAAATGAGCGTGGCCAGGAGCCCCCAGCCGAGCGGCGCCGCGAGCACCGCCGGAAAGAGCACCACGCCGCCGAGCAGCACCGCGGCCATCGCCCCCGCCACCGTGCCCAGCCGCCGCGACGCCAGGGGGACCAGGCAGAGCATCACCGTGAGAAAACCCGGCAGACTGAAGGCCAGCCAGCGCGCCACCAGCTCCAGGCCCGGCCACGCGCTGACTCCGGCGCCGGTCATGCCCAGGACCGTCGTGATGAGCGGCGAGGCCCCCATCTGCCGCAGTGCCGCCAGCAGACCGACAAAGGCGCCCGCGAGAGCACAGCCCGCCGCCGCGCCGCGCAACGCCGACCGCGCCACCGTGGCGTTCGACCACTCGCCATGGAAGAGGGAATCGAAAGCCGCCAGCTTCGGACCCCAGCGCTCGCGGCAGACTGACTCCCCCACCGACCACGCAAGGAAGGCGAGCAGGCAGGTGGGGAGGATCTGGAAGACGACGGCCGCGACGACGTAGATCCACGTCGTCTGCTCGCGGGTGGCGACGCCGAACCCGATGCCCTGGGAGGCGGAGCGCGCCATCAGCAAGACCAGCAGCACCGCCGCACCGGCGACCACAAAGAAGATCTGGACGCCGCGGCGCACCCCGATCTCCCCCGCGTGATAGCGCTTGAGAAAAGGCGGCGCCAGAAGGAGCATCAGGAAGTAGATGAGGACCAGGCGCCCGAAGCCGACGAGCTGCAGGCTTTGCAACGACCGCTGCAGCTCACGCTCCCCCGGGTCCTCCTTCCACGGCTGGAAGCCAGCCAGCCGGTCGCCGGCGAAGACGACCTCCACCCCGTGGATGATCCCGCTCCGATTGCCGTCCGACACCGCGCCACGGTCGCGATAGCGCACCGTGAGGTCCGTGCGCTCGGCGAGCAGTTGGCTGCGCAGCAACGGCTCGCCGTAGCGCGCGAGATCGATCCCTTGTGCGAGGAGAAACGCGTCCGCGCGGTCGCGCGCCGCCTGCGGCGTGATCGATCCCGCCTTCTCCTGGTCGCCCAGGCGCAGGCGCAGCGCCAGGAGATCGCCGTTCAGCGAGATGCTGGCCATGTAGGACCAATCTTCCTTGAGCGCGCCCCGCTTGTAGACCAGCACCGCCCAGCTCAGGACGCGTTTCCGCAGCTCCGGGCTCACCGTCTCGGGCCCCCCGGGAACCGTCTGCAGCCGGCGCTCCAGAAACGGGTCCGTGTCGAGCACCGCGACCACATACGGATCGCGCACCGGCTCGCCCAGGTCGCGCAGCCGCTCGAGCCCGATCGCCACCGCCTCGTCGTGGGAGATCGACCAGTGCCGAGGAAGGAAAGGAAACGCCCGCGGATAGAGAGCACCGAGCAGCGCCACCCCGATCGCGCCCGCCGCCACCCACAGGATGAGATAGCGCCCCTTGTTCATCAGCCGCTGATTCTATCCCGGCCGGACCCTTGTCTGCCGGTCAAGACCGCCTACCGGACGAAAGGGAATCCGTGCGGTCGGCTGTCATCCTGAGGGCGAGCCAAGTTCCTCCCGCTGGGCGTCATCCTGAGTGCGAGTCTTGCGAGCGGGAAGGATCTGCGCGGGCGGAGCTTTCCTGCCCCAGATCCTTTGGGTCGCCGAGGCTCCCCGCAGGGATGACATCTGCTTACAGCTACGGGCTGCTCGCCTTCTCGAGAGCCGAGTTGTAGGGCAGGTCGCCGAGAAAGCGCCGCGTCGCCGAGGCGCCCGGCGTCACCTGGACAGCGCCGGTGACATTGCCGGTGAAGTCGGCTCCTTGTACCAGGAAGTTGTCGGAGCCGGCGGCAATGGAGAGCCCGTATCGCTGGGTGATGCCACCGATCCCGCCGGACCCAGCCGTGGTGCCGATGATCTGGAACCCGCCAGCGCTCGAGTTGACGTTGATGGCGTCGAAGGTGCCATGACTCTGTTGGCTGTTAGAGGAAATCACGCCTCCGATGATCTTGACGCTGGTGCCGCCCGCGATCTCTATGCCATGACCGCCGTTGTTGATCACCCGCGGAGATTCGATCAGAATGCCGCTACCGGCGTTGATGTAGAAGCCGCGGCCATTCGCTGAGCTGAAGCCGTTCGAGCTCGCCCAGGGCGCAGTGAACGTCATCCCCCAAACGTAGCCGCCCGAGCTCGTGATCCGGTATCCCTGCGCGGTGTTCGAGTCGGTGAGGACGTTGACCATGTGACCCCACGTTACTCCCTGACCGGTTCCGGGATTGATCAGGACGCCGTACTCAAACCCGACACTTTCGATGTCTGTATACCAGTCGCCGCCGCTGAACTGGATGTTGATCCCCCGGGAGCCGGAGCTCATATTGCCGGTGATCCACGCACTACGGAAGTACCGGTCGTTGCCGCCCTGCACGAGAATGCCGTTGAAAGCCCCGGTGACGATGATGTGGAGGTCACTGAAATGCAAGATCGCGCAGAGATGGCCGGTCGGAGACAGGTGGATGCCATCGCCGCCGGTGGTGGCCAGCTCGAGGTGCTGGAACTCTCCCTGCTGGCACCCGTCTATGGTCAAGGCAGCGCCCGAGGTGCGGGTCACGGAAGACTTGATAGACAGACCACGCATGCCACCGCAGGGTGAGAAGGCGGCCGAGGTGTTGCCAAAGGCCACGACATCGCCGGTTGCCGCCGAGCTGATGATCACGCTGGCACCGGGCCCTTCGCCGACCAGTGTAATGGCGGGGGTCGTGATGTGCAGCGATGCCGAGAGGCCGTACCTGCCTGCCGGCACCATGATCTCGCCTCCGCCACCGGCAGAAGCAGCGGTGATCGCGGCCTGAAAGGCCGCGGTGGCGTCAGAGCCGTCTCCGACAGCCCCATAGTTCTTGACGTTGTAAGTTGGCTGCGCGCTAAGGACGCTGGCGGTGGCGACCAGCGCTATGAAGATTGCCACGATGCGAACAGACCTCATGGGTCCCCCTTTCTTGGGCGCTCCCGTCCAGCTTAGCAGCGATTGCCAATGAACCAGTTCTCCAACACTGGACTGGGGAGCCAGGCCAAAGCCTTCGAGGCTCTCCCAGAGCCCTCGCCCACCAGTCCAGGCCGATCTACTTCCTAAGAAACACCAGGCATGTTTTCCTGGCCGATTCGCTCCGGCGCCGGGTCAAACGGCTACTCGCACGTGGTCACGAAGAAATTCAGGAGCGAGATCGGCACCGTTCGCCCACGCCAGAGTGTGACAGGTAATCGTGAAACGCTTGAACTGCTCCACGTCCCGGAGCAGGCCAAAGACTGGCCCATTCAGCTCTTCACTCAGATCAACCTCGCCAGAGGTACCATCGTTGAAGCGCAACCAGACTGTATAGTCACGCATGTACCGGGCCTCTAAGACATGTAGGAACATATTCTACTCCAGTGGGTTAATCGGCTTTAGCGGAAGCTTCTGCTGCGCGAGTCGCCAGTCTTCCACAAGCTCGTCCTTGTGCAAAGTATACCACTCCAGGACCAGATTGAGGGCCCGCCGAGGGAACTTGCCAGTGACTACGCCTGACTCGATCTCAACGGTAACCTCGAACTCCCCGTATTCCGCGTGGAAGTGAGCCGGGTGATGGTCACGATGGTACATATAGATCACAATTCCGAGAAAGCGAGTCAGTTCAGGCATCGCTGTGCGAGTCTCCTCTCAGTCATATCTGCGCAATAACCCCGCAATAACCCCCTGGCATCTTAGCAGGGCCGGTTGCCACACCGCGCCCGGTTAGCCCGGTCGACCAGGAAGAGCACCCGCTTGGCGCCGCCGTGCTTGATCAGCCGATAGGCGGACGTGATGGCGGTGAACGTCTTGCCGCTCCCGGTCGCCATCTGGATGAGCGCCCGCGGGCGGTTCTCCCGGAGAGACCGCTCGAGGTTCTCGACTGCCTGATGCTGGACGGTCCACAGGCCTTCCGCCGGCAGCTCCGGCAGATGGTGGAGCCGAGCCCGGAGGGTGGCGGGCCGGCCGTGGAGAGGATGCCCGGCCGCGATCTCGGGAGAGGGCGTCAGCCAACCCGCGAGCGTCGCCGGCTGGTGGAAGTGAAAGACCTGCCGGCTCCGGGGCTCGGGATCGAGCCGGTTGGTGAAACGGGTCTCGACGCCCGTGCTCTGGTAGAGGAAAGGCAGCGGATCCCAGGCCCGAGGCAGGTGGTCCGGCATGCCCTCCGAGTACTTCCTGGTCTGCACCTCCACTCCCGTCAGCGTGGTTCCTGCCTTCTTGGCTTCGACGACTCCGGCCGCTCTGCCATCGAGGTAGAGGAGGTAGTCGGCAAAGCCGTGGCCCGACTTCAGCGGGAATTCGCGGATCGCCACGCCGCGCCGGGCATGGACGTTGGCTCTGGCGGCGTCCTGGATCTCCCAGCCCGCCGCGCTGAGCGCGGCATCGATGGTCTCGCGAGCTTCTCCTTCGGGCTTCTTCATTACAGGCAGAGCCCCCGGCGACAACTCTTCAGCAAGTCGGGAGAATAGGATACCACTACGGAAACTCCCGCTTGTCGGCGCGGAGCCTGGCAGATGCCAGAGGGCTTGACACCGTGAAACAGCACTTGGGCTCCGCACGAGCCGTGCCGCGTCCGCACGGGCCGGACCGCGCCCGCAAGCCGTGCCGCGTCCGCATGGATCGTGCGGCAGAGCGAGGGCGCCAGGCGTCGTTCGCGGACTTGTGCGGCCCCTCATGTGCCCCGTGGGGTCGCGAGACGCGCTATCCTCTCTGGAACAAGCCGAGCGACCTCTGAGCCATGGGCCTTTTCGACACCATCCATTGCGAGTATCCGCTGCCGGACACGCGGCACCAAGACCTGGACTTCCAGACGAAGGACCTGGATTGTTTCCTCGCACACTACACGATCACCCCCGACGGCCGCTTGATCCGTCGTGCGCGGCGCGGCGGGATCTGGGGCGATCGCCAGGACCGCGATGTCGAGTGTCCGATGCACGGCGACATCCAGATGTACACCTCGGCGGCGGACAAGACCTGGATTGAGTACGTCGTGCGCTTCACGCATGGCCGCGTCGAATGGATCCGGCCTTTCGAGGAGGAGCGCGAAGCTCCCGAGGCCGTTCCGCCTGCGAGCGACTTGCCGCCACCCCACGAGCCGCCCGCGAGCTTCGAGCCCGCCCCCGAGGTGTCCAAGGCCAGCGCCGAAGCGCAAACCGCGGCCGGCGCCGAAGAGGCCTTGCTCCACAACCTGCGCCGCGACAAGGCCGCGCTCGAAAAGCTGCTCCAGGAGAACAGCGATCACTGGGGCTATGAGGACTCCATCTACCGCTTCTACCACCAGAGCTTCAAGGTGTACGGCCTGCAGCATCAGACTCAATCGATCGTCGACAGGCTGCAGGCGCTCGCCCCCGACCGTCCGCTCAATCGCTGGTTCCTCGAGATCGTCCGGGCGGGCACCGGCAAGGCCTTCAAGATTGAGGACAATGCACGCTGGACGGAGGTGACGCGGCCGATCCTGGAGGCCTTCTTCCACGCCCGGTTCTTCCTCGAAATGGCCGCCCGCTACGCCGGCCTCGACGCACCGCCACAAGCCCTGCCCAGCGGGTATGCGGCGCTCCTCTACCTGTTCGGGTTGCGCTAGAGCGCCCGGATCAGGATGTACGCTCCCCACGCGAGCAATCCCCACAGAGGCCAATAGGCTGGATCCCGCAATCGCCCTCGCCAGGCGAGAAGCCTGTAGCACCGGTCACACCACGCGCCGGTGTAGGGAACCGGCCCAGGGTAGTGACTGAGGTGGCCCGGTCTGCCGCACCACTCGCACAGTCCGCAAAAGCCTTCCGGAACGCCCTGCTGACGCAGGACGTCTGGTTTGGTCTGCCACAGGCCGCAGTAGCAAGACCGTTTCATAAGGATGGAGAGGGCCGGAGCCACCGCCGGAACCATTCGAGGTTGCGGCGCATGATCTCCTGCTCGAGCTGGGGCTCGTAGATGACGTGTCCGCCGCGGGGATAGATCTCCATCTCCACGACCTTTCCCTGGTCCTTGAGCGCCTTGTAGAACTTGGTCGCCTCGGCGATCGGCGTGCGGCGATCGTTTTCGCCGTGCTGGATGAGAAGCGGCGTCGTGACCCGGGAGACGTAGGTGATGGCCGAATGGCGCGCGTAGGCCTCCGGCGCCTCCCACGGCAGGCCGAAATAGTCCTGGGTGAAGTCCCCGGCGTCGGACAGATAGTAGAGGTCGGCGATGTCGCTCACGCTGCACAACACGGAAGCCGCTTTGAAGCGCCCGGTCTGGGTGACGATCCAATCGGTCATGTAGCCGCCGTAGGAGGCGCCCATCACGCCCAGGCGGTCGGGATCGGCCACGCCCTCCTTCACCAGGTGGTCCACTCCGGCCATGATGTCCTGGTAGTCGCCTTCTCCCCAGCCGTTCTTGATCATGCGAAAACCGGCCTCGCCGTACCCCGCGCCGCCGCGCGGCATGGGCAGCAGGACCGCCATCCCGGCGCTGGCCATCGCCTGGATCGGATAGGGCTCCACCTGGCCCACCGAGTGCATGAACTGCGGGAAGATTCCGTAGGTGAAGCCGCCGATCGGTCCGCCGTGCACGTAGACCACCAGCGGCAGGCGGCGCCGGCCCTGGAGCTCGCCGTCACCGGGCGGCGTGAGCAAGAGGCCCCAGATCTCCATGCCGTCGAAGGAGGTCCAGTGGACGGGCTCGAGCTTCCCCAATGCCAGCTCCCGGAGCTCCGGATTCACCTCGGTCAGGCGCCGCGGCGGGCCTCCCTGATGATGGAGATCGCTGACGTAGACGTCGCCCATGGTCAGCGCCGCGACCGAGCGGAAGGCAAGCCACCGCCCGTCGCGGCTCAGTGAAGGCGAGTAGTGGACGAAGGGACCCGCATCCAGCTCCTCGCCATGGCCCTCCAGGCCGATGCGGAGCAACGGCTGCTCGAACATGCGCGCGCCGCGCTGCGCAGGGCTCATGTTGGGCACGGCGAGAAGCGAGCGGCTGTCCGGCGCCCAGGTGAATTCGGCCACCCAGGCGTCGGGTGTGAGGCTCCGGATGCGCCCCGCGTCGCCGCCCTCGGCCGGCGCCAGGTGGAGCCCCCAGCTCGCGATCATCTCCGGTCGGCCGCCGGTCGAGAGGAAGGCGATCCAGCGGCCGTCCGGCGAGTACTGAGGCGACGTGTTCATGCCGTCGCGGTCCACGATCACGCGCGGCTCGCCTCCGGAGGCGGGAATGCTGAAAATGCGCGTGTGGAACTGGCCCACGTAGCCGGGCCGCAGCGCGGCGGCGTAGGCGATGGTGGAGCCGTCGGGCGACCAGTCGAGGGCGGCCACGAAGTGATGCGGCGGGCTCAAGGCTCGGGACGTTCGGTCCGCGCCGCCGGCGAGGGCCTGCACCCACACCCGCGGCGGCCGGTCCTGGCGGTCCACCTCGATCACGAACGATTTTTCCTTGCGCCGCCGCTCTTCCTCCGCCGCGGGCGCGTCGGCGGCCAGATAGGCGAGCCGGGCGCCGTCCGGGGACCAGGCGTAGTCGGAGACGCCCTGCGGGCTGGAAGTGAGGGCCCGCGCCTCGCCGCCCCGCACGTCGAGGGCAAAGACCTGGGGCACGTCGCCGGCGAAAGCGAGGAAGGCGAGCCGCGTGCCGTCGGGCGACCAGCGCAGATGCGGGGCCGGCCGCGGCTTGTTGAAGATGCGCGTGCCCCAGGTGAGGCGCGCCGGCGTGCCGCCGGAGGCGGGCACCAAATAGAGCACGGCCTCGTGCTCGTCCTTCTCGAACGACGGCTGCGAGACCACGTAGGCCACCTGGCGGCCGTCGGGCGAGATTCGCACGTCCGCAATGGAGCGCAGGGCCATCAAGTCGCCCACGGTGACCGGGCGCGCCGCGGCGCTCGGCGGAGCCGCGAGGAGGGCAAGACTGACAGCGAAAGACGCGCGGTTCGGCATGGCCGGAGTCTTGCCGAGGACGCTACTCCGCCGCAAGCCTCCGGAACGGCCCCCATCGAGGTGCCGGGCTGATGTGGTCCTTCAGAATAGACGTTCGCGCGGCGGTCAGCTCACCTTGAACGTCTTCGTGCTGACCGGAGCGGCTGCATCGCCCAGGAAGATCTCGACCTTGTAGTCGCCCTTCGGCCAGCCGCTCGGCTTGGCGACATGGAACTCGTTGACGGCCGGTGCCGTCGACTCGAATTCGAGCACGGTCTCGTCCACCTTGGACGTCTTGTCGCCACGCACAAAGGTCCACAGCGCCCGTAGCTTCGCGTGACCCTCGCCCGCCGTTTCGACCGCGGCGTAGATGGTGTCCTTGGGGCTGAAGACCTCCAAGGGCGCAGTGACCTTCTTGTCAGGGCCGATCGCGTTGCCGAGAGTGACAACAGTGACGGTGACGGGCGCCGGCAGGCTCGGCGTGGTCGCCGCGGCGGCCGGAGTCTCAGGCGGCGGCGGGGGTGGGGGCGGCTCTTTCTTGCAGGCGAAGCTGATGACGCACAGCAACGGCAGGATGCTCGCGACGATTCTCTTCATGGACCGTCCTCCTCGTCCTCGCGGACTAGCTCTGCGGGGGGATCTTCAGCTTCTGGCCGGGAAAGATCTTGTCGGGATCGTCGAGGGTGTCGGAGTTCGCCTCGAAGATCCGTCTCCATGCGTTGGCATCGCCGTAGACATGCTTGGCGATCTTGGACAGGCTGTCACCGGGAACCACCACGTAGGTCTGGTAGACCTCCGCATCCGGTGCGGTCGAGGATGCCCCACTCTGGACGTCGGAAAAGTCGGGCATGTCGTCGGACTTGTTGTCTTCAGAAGCCACGGGAGATCCTCCTCAGACTTGGACCGATCGCGGGAATACGAGTCGGCCCGATCGATGCACCGTATCACAACGCAAGCTAAAGCGCGCCGGCGCGAGGATCTCAGAAGCTCGGCAGCGCGCCGACCAGCTCGTGCACGGCGTCGGCCGACTTCTGGAGCGCCGCTTTTTCCTCGGCGGAGAGGTCGAGCTCGACGACTCTCTCCATGCCCTTGCGGCCGAGGACGGCGGGGACGCCCACGAAGAGATCGTGCAGGCCGTACTCGCCCTGGAGATAGACCGCGCAGGGAAGGATCTTTTTCTTGTCGTGGAGGATCGCCGCCACCATGTCGAAGACCGCCGCGGAGGGGGCGTAGTAGGCGGAGCCCTGCTTGTAGTAGTTGACGATCTCGATGCCGCCGTTGCGGGTGCGGGTGTTGATCGCTTCGATGGTGTCGGCGGCGAGGAGCTGCGGCAGCGGGATGCCGTTGACGGTGGCGTAGCGCGGCAACGGCACCATGGTGTCGCCGTGGCCGCCGAGGACGAAGGCGTCGACGTCCTCGACCGAGACTTTGAGCGCGTCGGCGATGAACCAGCGCATGCGAGCGGCGTCGAGGACTCCCGCCATGCCGAAGATCCGTTCGCGCGGGAAGCCGGAGACCCGGCGCGCCACCTCGCACATGGCGTCCAGCGGATTGGTCACCATGATGATGATCGTGTCGGGCGAGTATTTGACGAGCTGCGAGGTCACCTCGCGGATGATCTCGGTGTTCTTGGCGAGGAGATCGTCGCGGCTCATGCCCGGCTTCCGGGCCAGGCCGGAGGTCACCACGCAGACGTCCGAGCCGGCGGTGGGGGCGTAGTCGCCGCCGCCTGAAATCCGGGCGTTGAAACCGAGCACCGGCGCGGCTTCCATCATGTCCAGTGCCTTGCCGGTCGCGAGATCGGCCAGCACGTCCACCATCACCACGTCGGCCAGCTCGGCCTCGGCGATCCGCTGCGCAGTCGTGGCGCCGACGTTGCCGGCTCCCACCACGGTCACTTTGTAGTCCATCGGAAGCGCTCCGTCTCCAGTTTAAAGGTTTTCTACGATGGCTTCGGCAAATTGCGAGGTCTTGAGCTGCGTGGCTCCGCTCATCATGCGCGCCAGGTCGTACGTCACGCGCTTCTGCTCGATGGTGCGGCCGAGGGCGGACTCGATCGCGTCCGCCGCCTCGGACCAGCCGAGCCAGCGCAGCATCATGCAGCCGGAGAGGATGAGCGAGCCGGGGTTCACCATGTCCTTGTCCGCGTACTTGGGCGCCGTGCCGTGCGTGGCCTCGAACACCGCGTAGCCATCCCCCTCGTTGCTCCCCGGCGCCATGCCGAGGCCCCCCACCTGCGCGGCCAGCGCGTCGGACAGGTAGTCGCCGTTCAGGTTCGTGGTGGCGATGACGCTGTAATCCTCCGGCCGCAGGAGCACCTGCTGGAACATCGAGTCGGCGATGCGGTCCTTGACCACGATCTTGCCGTCCGGCGCCTTGCCGTCGTGCTTGTCGTACAGCTCCTGCTCGGTGATCGTGAGGTCCGCGAAGCTCTCCCGCGCCATCTCGTATCCCCAATCCTTGAAGGCTCCTTCGGTGAACTTCATGATGTTGCCCTTGTGGACCAAGGTGACGCTCTTGCGGCCGCTGTCCGCGGCGTAGCGCAGCGCTTTCCTGACCAGCCGCTTGCTGCCGAAGGAGGAGATCGGCTTGATCCCGATGCCGCTATCGGGGCGGATCACCTTGCCGAGGCCGGCGATGAATTCGATGACCTTTTTCGCGGCCTCCGAGCCGGCCGGCCATTCGATGCCGGCGTAGACGTCCTCGGTGTTCTCGCGGTAGATCACCATGTCCACCTTCTCCGGCTCCTTGACCGGCGAGGGGACGCCCTTGAAGTAGCGCACCGGGCGCACGCAGGCGTAGAGGTCGAGCACCTGGCGGAGAGTGACGTTCAGGCTGCGGATGCCGCCTCCGACCGGCGTGGTCAGCGGCCCTTTGATGGCCACCCGGTACTGGCGGATGGCGTCGAGCGTGTCCTCGGGGAGCCACTCCCCCTTCTTGGTGTAGGCCTTCTCACCGGCGAGCACCTCGTGCCAGGCGATCGACCGCGAGCCGCCATAGACCTTCCCGACCGCGCCGTCGAGCACCCTGCGGGTGGCCCGCCAGATGTCGGGTCCCGTCCCGTCCCCCTCAATGAAGGGGATGATGGGCCGGTCCGGCACCTCCAGGCGCTCCTCTTCCGCGTGCCAGGCGATCGCCCGGCCGTCGGCGGGAGGCGTCGAGTCGTTGAATGTCGTGGCCACGCCCGTGCTCCTCCTGGAGGGTGCTGCGAATGGGATTTGCACGCCCGGCGGACCCGCCGGACGCGAGGGGAAGGTATCACAGAGGCTCGCTCCACCTTCGAGGTGGCATACGGCTTGCTCCCTTTCCAAGGTGCGCAGGAGCGCTGGCGCTCAAGCGTTTTTCACCTGAAGAGAGCTGCTATGACCAAGCGAACCATCACCATCCCCGAGATCGGGCTGATCGCCGCAACCCGCGCGGCCCTGGGCGCAGGAATCGCCCTTCTGCTGGGCGAACGGCTCGACCGCAAACCGCGGCGCACGGTCGGCTGGACCCTTTTGGCCGTGGGCGCCCTGAGCACCGCGCCACTTATCGCGCGAGTGCTCCATCGCGAGCCGAGCCCCGCGCCGGCATCGTGATCGGGAGCTGAAGCCCTGCCGAGCCCCCGTGCTAGATTCCCGGCATGGACTGGGAGCCGTTGGTCGCCGCCGCGAGCGCCGCTCGCGCCAACTCGTACTCGCCCTACAGCCGGTTTCCGGTGGGGGCCGCGATCCTCATGGAGGACGGCTCCATCTGGGCGGCGGCCAACGTCGAGAGCTGCATTCCGGCGCTCTCCATCTGTGCCGAGCGCAACGCCATCTCCGCAGCCGTCTCGTCGGGCCTGCGCCGCCCCCAGGCCATGGCCGTCATCACCTCGACCGATCCCCCCTCGGCGCCCTGCGGCCTCTGCCGCCAGACCCTCGCCGAGTTCGCCGAGGACCTCCCCATCCTCCTCGTCAACCCTGCCGGAGCCCGGGAGGAGCACCGGCTCGCGGAGCTGTTACCGCTGCGCTTCCGGCTGCCTGTGATGGGAGTCTGAGGAGATTTCAGGCCGCCGCGCGCAGGTCCACTGCCGGCGCGGACAATGGGGCGAGACGCGGCATGGGGCGAGACGAGTAATTCTATCCCGAAGACCATCCTCTTTACGTTGCGTTGCAGCGTTGTGATGTAATCTTGCATCGCAACGCAGGAACCATGACCCGACGATTACGACGGGAAAAGGTGCCTGGCCAAGAGCTCCAGACGCACCTCGCCCGCCTCCGAGGGCCAAGGTCACCCGCTTTCGACGAAGGGCCGCCTCTCGGTAGGCGGTAACGAAGGCGTGGCACCTGAACGGAGCTCGAACCTCGATTTGGGTGGCTCGAACCTCGAATTGAGACGCTGCTCCATGTCCTGCGCCGCCACCTGGCTGCGCGGCGGTAGAGGCTCCGGACGGACGGGCCTCTCGTTCCGCGGTTCGAGCCACCTGATCCGTGGCTCGAGACACTCAAACCGAAGTTTGAGCCACTCCAACCGAGTTTAGAGCCACTCCAACCGAGTTTAGAGACACTCCATTCGAGATTAGAGACACTCCATTCGAGGTTTGAGCCGCTCAATTCGCGGTTCGAGTCACTCAATTCGAGGTTAGAGACACTCCATTCGAGGTTAGAGACACTCCAACCGAGGTTGGAGACACTCCATTCGAGGTTTGAGCCGCTCAATTCGCGGTTGGAGTGTCTCAATTCGCGGTTGGAGTGTCTCTATCCGAGATTCGAGTGCCTCTATTCGCGGTTGGAGCGTCTCAATTCGCGGTTGGAGTCACTCAAATCTTGGTTCGAGCTCCCGAGCGATCTGGAGGGATGTGAGCGAGCGGAGCTGGCCATTGAGGCCAAGCTTCGAAGCTTTCGCCGGCGCCGGGACGGGGCCTCAGAGCGAGCCACGCACCTCTTCCACGACCTGATCGACCTTCCCCTGAAGCTCCTCCACCGCCACATTCCACTCCGCGAGTGTCCTCTGGAGCGGCTCGAATTCGGGGCGCGCCAGCAGCTCGGCGAGGCGGGGCAGCTCGTAGCGGCCGCCCGAGGCCGCAGCGCGGCGCATGAAGATCGCGAGGTTGCGGAGGTGACCCGCCAGGAGCTGTCGATGGGCCGTGACGAGGTCGTAAACGATCGCGGCGAGCTGATGCCGGGCCGCTTCCTCCGCCGCTCCAAGTCGGTCGAGACCGTTGGCCAGGTTGTTGTGCGACCTGGACCGATCGGCAAGATCGGAGAGGCGGTTGAAGACCGCCAGCCCACGTCGTGCCAGGCCAGCGGCTTGCTGGTCATCCCCCCGCTCGTCCCAGAGGCCAGCCAGCGCCGATAGAGTCGAAGCCTCCATCGTAAGATCGCCAGATCCACGGAAGAATTCCAGGCAGTCTTCCAGCACCCGCTGGGCCTCGTCCAGTCGGCCAAGCCGCAACAGCGGCCAGTATCGATAGAAACGCGTCCTGGCCAGCTCGTGCTCGCTCTCGCCCAAGGCCCGTTCCGCCTCTTCGAGCTCGGCGACGATCGCGAGGCAGGTTTCCCATTGCATCAGCGCAAGGTTGGCCGTGCGAGCGATGTCCAGGCCGCTGATCAGGGCTCGCGCTAGCGCCACAGCTTCAGGGGCTTCCGGCACCGGCTCGCCCGCGCGATGTCGCCACCACCACGACCGGACCTCCTGGAGACGGCTCTCGATCTCAGGCAGGGCTTCTTCCGCCCCGCCCTGCATCACGTCTACGCGGAGCGCTTCGAGTTCGCTCCTGAGGACGGACAACCGTGCGCTGCCGGCTCGTCTCTTCGCTTCGGCGCTGCGCAGAGAGGTGTCCTTTGCATTGTCCAATCGGCCGACATCCCGCAGCGCATTCGCCCAGTTCTGGCAGATCGCCCCCACGGCGTCCCAACGCCCCGCATCCTCGGCCTCCGCCGCGGCCTGCTCGTAGAAGGGGAGCGCCGCCTCCGGGCGCCCAGCCCGCCCTAGAGCATCTGCCAGGTAGGTCCTCAGACGCCAACGAGGCTCGCCCACCGGAATCTGCTCGACGACTCCTTCCAACTCGGCGATCACCCCGCGCAGCAACCGCGGGTCCCTTGTCGAGGTCACGACCTCGCTGGCAAAGGAGTCCAGGCGATCGAAGGCCCGGGCGCGGATCAGAAAGAAAATCCCGCGCCGGCCCGCCTCCACCGCCCGCTCCATAGTGCCCTCGCCGCCCGCATCCCGGATGGCCTTGAACATCGCGCCATAGCGCTCGCCATAGGCCTCCCAGATCTGCTCTTCCGTCCGCCCGCTTTTCTCCTCGGGGTGATCTGCCATCCAGGCGGTGGTTCGCTCGCGGACCAACTCGTGGAGCCCGTAGGTGCCCTCCTCTTTGACCAACAGGAGCCCCACTCCCTGCAGCTCCGCGAGGAGCGGACCCACTGGAAGAGTTGTGACAACCACGTCCTGCTGTTCGAGCGCTGCTCGCATCTCGGGCAGGACCTTTGCGAGAAGCTTCCGCAGTTCCTCCGGGAGCTGATCCTCTTTGTCGAGCAGCTCGCGAAGCTGATCGGCTCGTTCCTCTTCCAAGCTCCTCCCCGACCAGACTCCCGTGATGATCTCTCCCAGCACCGGCTCCCCAGCCAGCGCTACCAGCCAGAGGAGCCGGCGCGCGGCCAGTTTGGCAAGCCGGATCAGCAGATCCACCGAGCCAATGGCCACGTCCTCCAGGTAATCCCGACCTTCCTTACTGTTGGCCTCCACAAGTCGAGCCTTGGTCGCCAGAGCGAGAGCCTTCTCCAAAGCCTGTTGATCGCCGGCCAGTTCGCTAACGAGGGGGAAGAGGATCAGCGGGAGGGCCAGCCGCCGCAGGACTTCGGTTCCCTGGAGGAACAGCCCCGGCTCTGCGATCGGCAGAGGACCCAGAGGCAGCCACGCCGCCCTGGCAGGCGAGGCCAGCGCCGAAAGCCGGTGCCGGGAGGTCACGAGAAGGCGCGATCCTGTCCCCGATAGGTTGTCGGCAAGATGGACGAGGAGCCGGTCCCACTCCGGGTCAGCGCAGGCATTGCCATCCTCGCCCGTCACCTGCTCCAGATTCGTCTCGAAGTTGTCGAGCACGAGGACCAGATTCTCGTTGCGTAGCGCCTCAAGCAAGTTGCCGCGCATCTGCCGCCAGCGCTCGTCGCCGCTCAGCGGCTTCCCTGCGGGAAGGTAGACCCGCGCATTGGGGTTCGCATCACATATCTCGCGGTACGCCTGGCTGTGCAGCGCCAGCCGCTCGTCCAGCCGGCGGTAAAACTCGTCGAGCGGGAGCTTGAGCGGCTTCGATTGGAAGGCGAAGACGCCGACGAAGCGGCGGTGCCAGAGGTGGACGGCCTCGGCGACCAGCGTCGTCTTGCCCATCCCGGCGAGGCCCTGAACCAGCGCCACGGCTGGCTTCCCCTCCTCCAGGCACCCGCGCAGCCGGGAGAGCGGTTCGCTTCGGCCGGCCAGCTCGGGTGGGCGATCGAGCTCGTGGCTGTCGGTTAGGAGCGGCTGCGGCTGCGGGCGGCGGTAGCGAAGACCAGAGCTCCTACCACGCGGCACGGCGAGCGGCCCGAGCTCAGCCCCGAAGAGGAGAGGCGTCGCGTGATCGACAGCCGCGTGCTCGGCCGCACACCGGTCCAGCAGCTCGCGCCGGGCAACGGCGAGAGCCACGGCGGGCGTCTTGGGGTTGGAATCGGCGAGGAGCCCGCGGTAGAAGAGACCGGCGAGATCCCGCGCGTAGGCGTCGCCCACCTCGTAGCGCATGGCCACCACCTGCGGCACACCGGCGCCGAGCAGCGCGAGCGCCGTTCCCGTGTAGCCCGGCGGCTCCTCCGCCAGCGGATCGGCCGCCTCCGGCGCGGACTCGCGGGTGCCGGTCTCGCACTGGCGCGGCGCAGCCCGCAGCGCCGCCCAGTCGCGCACCTCGACCAGGGCGCCCGAGAGGCAGGCACTCAGGAAGACGAGCTGCGGGATGAAGCCGCCCGCCTGGTCGAACAGCTTGACGAGATCAGCGCCGCTCAGCCGGTCCGGCTTTCCATCCTCACCAAGTAGCTCCAGGAGGTTTTGGTGTCCATGTCCGCTCCAATGAACCACGTGATACCCAGAGGCGTCGCGGACCCTCTCCTTCAAAGCCTTGCGCGTCACCCCATGGCAAAGGACATCCGCCGTCACCTTTCGTTGCGGCATCACGTCGTCGTAGAACAACGCGAGGAGCTGCTCGCGCTCGAGGCGCATAGCGAGCGGGCGCGACCCGGGGGCTTCGGCGAAGACGAGAAGAACTCTCAGCTCCTCGTTCTCTCCGAGCGGCGATGCAGAGACCGTGATGGGCTGCGGCGCCTCCAACCGCACCACCAGGTTCCGCTCGAGGAGCGACTCTTCTCCAGCCGCGGAACGCGCGATCTCCCACGGCACGCGCGCGAACGCCGCCGCAAGGCGATCCTTGGCCGCCTCCGGGACCCGCACCAGGAGCGTCCGGCTCTGGAAACCGTCCGCCAGGGCGTTCAGGATCTCCGTGCCGAGCACCTTCTCCCCCAGGAACGCCCCGAGCTGCGCGAGAAGATCCGCCTCTTTTCCCTTCTCGGCGTAGCGATGTATGTACGCTCTCGTGTCGAACAGCCCGTGCCATAGCGACGGGCTATGGTCCGCGACCTTGACCTGGTTCGCGCCCACTTGGCGGCCCGCCTCATCGGTCAGATGGAGGCGAACCACACCGGCGGCCGGATCGGTGTCGACCTCAAGCGTGAAGGCAGGGCCGGTGGGCATGGGATAGCGGGCTCCGGGATCTCGCAAGCGTTTGTGTAGAGTTTATCGTAGAAGCCTTCTCGACCTCGTGTTAGCATCCAAGCACTCAAGCGCGAGAGTGGGCGCTGTCGATCGAGGGAGGGCGGAGTCTCAGTTGCCCCTGGTCGCGACACTCTTCTCTTAGAGACTGCGGCGTTTGCCTTGCCCATGGGAGCTGGATTCCTCTAGGATGAGTCGACCCTGTCAGCCATGACCAAGTCTCTCCCCGAAGCGGCGAACGCGCTGCGACAGGCCCTTGCGGAATCGGTCCGCGGCTTGGTGGAGCGCGAAGCTCTCGCCCAGATGGTGGCTCTCGCCGGCGTGGCCGAGGAGCACGTGCTGGTGATCGGGCCGCCCGGCACCGCCAAGAGCGAGGCGGTGCGGCGCATCGCCGGCGCGGTGCAGGGACGCTACTTCGAGTATCTGCTGGGGCGCTTCACCGAGCCGAGCGAAATCTTCGGGCCGATCGACCTCCGCCGCCTCAAGGAGGGGGTCGTGGAGACGGAGACGGCGGGGATGCTTCCCGAGGCGCAATTCGCGTTCCTCGACGAGGTGTTCAGGGCCTCGACGGCGATCCTCAACACTCTCCTCGGCATCCTCAACGAGCGGGTCTTCCGCCGCGGCCACAGCGTCGTCCAGTGCCCGCTGCGGGTGTGCGTGGGGGCCTCGAACGTCTTGCCGGAGGACGACTCGCTGGCCGCCTTCGC
>Ga0075436_100000485_pt1 | contig 25715 bp, 25 predicted proteins | sample RhiMethybrSRZTD5_FD_75303 | JGI IMG/M metagenome (GOLD analysis project Ga0075436, IMG submission 75303) | Populus rhizosphere microbial communities from Tennessee, USA - Rhizosphere MetaG P. TD hybrid SRZTD5 | ecosystem: Host-associated > Plants > Roots > Rhizosphere > Soil | place: USA...
TCGCGCCGCCACATCGACGAGCCCGCCGATGACGCTCCCGCTGCCGATCTCCCGCTCCCCCTGGACGATCGTGACCCCGTCGGACGCCGCGATCAGTCGGGCCTCGCCCCCGGCGCCGGTTATTGTCGACCAGAACCCGCACCCGACGCCGAACCCGCGGTCCGCCGGGGACTCCGCCCGCCACCGGTCGCGGAGCGCTCGGGCTCGCGTGAGCGCCTCGACGAGCCCGAACGGGCCGACCTTCTGTCCCAGCGACGTCCGGTCCCCCTCCCGCCACGCGTGACGGAGACGGAAGTCGACGGGATCGACACCGAGCCGGCGCGCGAGCGAGTCCATGTGCGAGTCGGCGACGAACGCGCACTGCGGGGCCAACGGGGCGCGGTGGGGTCCGAACGGCGGCTTGTTCGTGCGGACCGCGTATCCTTCCATCTCGAACGCGCCGACCCGGTACGGTCCGAGGAGGAAACCGATCGCGTAGCCGGTGGCGAAGTCGCGGCCCGGCAGCGACGCGCCGGAGTCGAGCAGGAGCCGGACGCGACGCCCGGTGATCGTCCCGCCCTTGACGGCCGTCTCGATCCGCACCGTCGAGGGGAGGGTCGATCGACCGAGGAGGAACTCCTCGCGGTACGAGAGCGAGAGCTTGACCGGTCGACCGGCCGCGGCCGCGAGGACCAGGGCGTACGGTTCGAGGAACGACGCGGCCTTGCCCCCGAACCCCCCTCCGACCCACGTCCCCTCGACGACCACGCGGGACGGAGGGACGCCGAGGAGGTCGGCGGTGTCCTCGCGCGTTCCGAACGGCGACTGGGTGGACGTCCGGACGTGCCACAGCCCGTTCTCGACCCGCGCGAGGCACGCGTGCGGCTCGATCGCGACCTGGCTCACGCCGTTCGTCCGATACGTCTCGGCGTGGACGAGGTCGGCGTCGGCGATCGCGCCGGCGAGGTCGCCGCCGCGGGCGTGCACGTGGGCGACGACGTGGGGCGAGCTCTTCGCTCGGGACCCGGGCCATTCGGGGAAGATCTCGTCGATCTCCCCGACCGCGGGCTCGGCCTTCACCCGGACGACGACCGAACGGGCGGCCGCTCGGGCCTGGGCGAGCGTCTCGGCCGCGATGGCCGCGAGCGGCTGGTGACGGTAGGAGATCCGCGACGCCGGGAACACGGGCCGCTCCGCGTCGCCGCCCCCCTTGGGCAGCAGGTGGGCGAGCTCGTTCGGCCCGACGGCCACGACGACGCCGGGCATCCGACGCGCCGTCTCGAGACCGATCTCAAGGATACGCCCTCTCGGCACCGGTGCCGGCACGAGCGCTCCGAAGAGGGCGCTCTCCTCGTAGAGGTCCGTTCCGTAGACCGCCTCGCCGGTCAGCTTCGTCCGAGCGTCGGACCGGATCACGGTCGTCCCTCCCGGGCCGTGGCGACCGCCCGGCGGATCGAAGCGTACCCGGTGCAACGGCACAGGTTCCCGGCGAGGCCGTCGAGCAGCGTCTGGTCGTCATCGGTCGTCGAGGGTTCCTTGAGGAGGCCGGTGAGCGCGACGACGAACCCCGGCGTGCAGTAGCCGCACTGGAGCGCCCCCTCCCGTTCGAACGCCGCCTGGACGGACCGACCGACGCGGTCGGCCGCGACGCCCTCGATGGTGAGCACCGTCGACCCTTCGATCTCCCGGGTCAGGGTGAGGCAGCTGAGCGTCGTCCGGCCGTCCACGAGGACCGTGCACGCGCCGCAGTCCCCGGTACGACACCCCTCCTTCGTCCCCGTGAGGCCGAACCGCTGTCGAACGGTGTCGAGGAGGCGCTCCTCGTCGGGGACCGCGTCGAGGCCGCGGCGACGGCCGTTGACGGTGAGGCCCGGCGCCCGGTCGCTCACGTCGTCGACCCCGAGCGGCTCTGCCGGTCCGTCGCTTCGACCGCGCGTCGCACGAGGACCCGGACGAGACGGCGACGGTACGACTCCGTCGCGCGCTTGTCCGTGACGAACGGGGCGCGGCGAGCGGCCTCGACGGCGGCCCGATCGACGTCCGCCTCGGAGGGACGGGGCGCGTCGAGGATCGTCTCGACGGTCGGCAGGCGGGTGACGTTCGGCTGGACGCCCCCGAGCGCGACCCGCCAGTACGGCCGCTTCGGTGCGCGGACGACGGCGACGCCGACCTGCGAGATGTCGTTCGCTGGCCGGACCCGCTGCCAGACGTACTCGGACGGCGCATGGAACGGGATCGTCGCCGACGCGATCAACTCGCCCCGCGCGAGGGCGGTCTGGCGCGGCCCGACCAGGAACGCTCCGAGCGGCACGCTCCGTCGGCCGCTCGGGCCGACGAGGTCGACGACGGTGTCGTACGCCAGGAGGATCGGAAGCAGGTCGGAGGCGGGCGAGGCGCGCGCCAGGTTTCCGCCGATCGTCGCCCGGTTCCGTAGGGCCACGCCGCCGACCGCTCGCACGGCCTGCCAGAGGCCCGGGAGGCGTTCGCGGACTCGTGCATCGCCCTCGAGGGCGCGCAGCGGCAGCGTGCTCCCGATCCGGAGCGATGGACCCGACCATTCCATCGATCGCCACGGCAACTTCCGGAGCGAGACGACCCGATCGGGTGCGACACGTCCGTCGTCGATGTCGAGGAGCAGGTCGGTCCCGCCGGCCAAGACCGCGGTCGTCTCGGCCGAGCCCTCGGTAAGCGTCCGGACCGCCGCCTCGACGCTCGCCGGGGCGACGAGCTCGAAGCCCATCCGCGCTCGGAGCGGCCGGCGGGACAAAGCGTTATCCGAGACGGAGGGTCGCCGCGACCGTTGGCTCTTTTATCCACCGGGGAACTGGGCATCGGCCGGCGTCATGCCTTTTGAACTCACGCTCCGTTATACGACCCCGCTCACCCCGCTCTCGGACCTCGACGAGGTCCTGCAGGAGTTCCTCCGGATGGTGGGCTACCTCCCCGAGGGCGAGGACCGACGCGCCGGCGACTGCCCGGTCGCCGACTCGCTCGGCTACCGCCTGGTCCGCGAGTGCCTCCTTCGGGACCCCGCGCGGCCGTGGTACGCGGAGGAGCTCGTCGCGGTGCTGAAGACCTCGAAACCGACGGTCTACCGCCACATCAACAAGCTCAAGTCGCTCGACCTCCTCGAAGAGGTCGGCGGCGCTACCGACGGCAAGGGACGCAAGGGGTACCGGCTGCGGTACGGCAACGTCGCGCGCGCGTGGGATTTCACCGAGGCGAACGCCCAGAACGCGCTGCGGCGGTACCGTACGACCGTCGACCACCTCCAGTCGCTCCTGGAGCACGCCCCCCCGACGATCACGCCCAAGGTCGCGCCGGTGAAGGTCGCCGCGGCCGAGAAACGAGGAAGTCGATGAAATCAGAATCAGGGAACCCTAGCGCGAAGAAGTCGGCGATCGTGCTCACGGCCGGCTCGAAGGTCCGGGTGCGCTCCGCCGGCACGCGCGACGAGGCGCTCGTCTCGTCGGGGGTCTACCGCGGGCTCGTTTCGGTCGGCGGGGACAACTCGCTCGCGATCGAGCTCGACGAGTCCGTGAAGGAGGAGAAGGGGCGGATCCGCCTGATCCCCCTCAACGCGCTCCTCGCCCTCGACGTCCTCGAGGCCGTGAAGCCGGAAGAGGAGAAGCGCGCCGAGTCGCAGGCGACGCCGGGGTACTTCCGGTAGCGGGCGGCGAGCGGGCTTGCTGGGAGTCTCGCCGCGGGAGCGCGGTCCCGCGGATTCGAACCCAGGTCTTTGGCTTCGAAGGCCAAAAGGATAGTCCAGACTACCCTACAAGCCCGCGACCCTTCGACCCTCGCCCGCGTATTTGGCCGTTTGGACGCGTCGAGCCCGCCGGGCGCACCGCTCCCGTGCCACCGCCGGGCCACGGTCAGACGGCGTCGCCGGCGGGGGTCGGCGGTTCGATCGGATACCCCTCCAACGTCGTCTGGGAGGCCCCGCTCGGAAACATCGTCTCGAGCGCGGTCTCGAGCAACCGCAGACGCTGGCGGAGGTACGGCGTGACGCCCGCGGTCTCGGCGAGCCGCTGGGAGAGCCCGAGGTACTTGCGGACCGCCCCTTCGTAGACGGTCGGCACGAGCTCGCCGTTGCACGGCCGACCCGCGCTCGTACGGGCGGAACATCCTCCGACCAGGGGAGGGCGACGGTACGACGCGTTGCAGACCTTGCACCGGAACTTCTGGGTCGCGTAGCTCTTCAGGTTCCCCATGAGGTCCGGCAGGAAGTGGCTGTTGAGGACGAGCGCGACGGCGTCGGAGACGTCGACCGCGCGGATCTGGGCCGTGAGGAGGAGCGAGAGCTCGACCCCGCGGGCCATCGACCCGGCCTCGCGGTACGTCGATCGAACCGGGCCCCCCGCGATGTCCGTCGTGTCGTGGGTGAACCCGAGCCCGCGGAGCGACCCCAACGCTACGAGGCGTCGGCCGAGCGTCGCGACGATCGGCTCGGCCTCCTTCGCGGGCCGGCCCGCTTGGGCCATTTCGTAGAACTCGAGCGGGTAATGATCGGCGACGTCGAGGTTGTACGCCTCTTTGTCGACCTCCGTCGGGTCGAGGCGCGTTGTCAGCACGAGCGGCTTGTCCATGAGGGCGCCGCGGCTCTCGGGGAGGTACGAGCGCGAGAAATTGAGCAGCGTGTCCATCAGGAGCGCGACCGAGTCCTCGTCGCCGTCGCAGTTGCGGCGCTTCGCCGCGTGGAACACCGGGTGAGCGAAACACGCCTCGGCGTCGGTGAACCCGATGATCCGGCCCGCGACGCCGCCCGAGGTGTGCGGGGCCAGCGCGACGACGAGGGCCCCGATCAGGTCCTCGGGCCGGCTCGCCCGATAGAACGGGTCGAGCCCGTAGAACTTCACGAGCTCGTCGTCGATGAACTGCGCGAGCTGGAGGAGGTACGTTCCGCACGATCGCGCGACGATCAGGTCCTGCGGGTACAGCTCGAGGAGCTGGTCGGGGGAGGTGAGCGGCGCGCCGGTCCAATCGGTCGCGTAGCCGAGGGCGAGGACCTGCTCGACGGTCACGCCGACCTCGCGCGGTCGGAAGTGCGTCAGCGGTAGGTCCGTGAGGTCGAACCGCGCCGTCCCGTCCTGGTAGACCGAGACGCCGTGGGCCGCGCGGAGGATCCCCTTCTCGAGCGCCTCCGGCACCTTGCCGGGGGAGGTGAGGCCCTTGACGCCCTTCACCTCGAACGACTTCCCGAGGCGGAGGCGATTCACCGCGTCGCCCCAGAGGCGCGCGACCGGGAACGGTTCCGTGCGGATGCGCCCGGTCGGTTCGGTGTGGGTCCCGCACGTGCACTTCAGCCAGACCGTCACGCGCTGGCACGACGGGCACGCCCGGACTCCGAGCGGCACGACGACCCCGTCGCGCATCGTCCGCCGGGCCGCCTCCGGTATCGAACGGTGCTGCCCCCCGGCCTCGCCGACCGGGAACAGCGCGTGGACGTTCGGGCTCATCTTGCGTAGTCGGGCCTTCTCCGGTCGACCAACGCGACCGCCGATGCGCGACGGCGCGCGCGCCCGAATGGTCACGCCGGCGAGGCGGCTCACGTACCGTACCGGGTCCGGATCGATGGGCTCGAGCTCGCCCCGCCGAACGAGCGTGCTCCCGTCGGGGGCGAGGCCGAGTCCGCCGAGCAGCGCCGGCGTCTGCTCGACCGTACCCGCCAAACCTCCGTCGTGGACCGGTGCGTGCAGGAATCCCAAGCGGACCAAGAGTTCCCGCGGTCCGTCCGTCCACGGGACGACCAGCGCTCCACGGTCCAACGACCCGACCGACTCGACGAAGCGGGACAGCTCCCCGATCTCGGTCGTCGTGAGGTCGTGCCAGAACAGGAGGTGCCGGGGATGGAGCGGCACGCCGTGGCGGTGCGCCACGGCGACGGCGTCGTCGTAGCTCGGCGCGATCGCGTACGTCGCCTCGGGCGCGTCCACGGCGCGCAGCTCCTGGAAGTGCCAATCGAGCGAGTACGCCCCGGGGACGAGAGCCCGGTTGTTCTCAAGGAACTCTCCGAACGGCACGAGGAGCTCTCCGAGGTCGACGATCCGTCGGACCCGCGGCAGCACCGCGCGCGCCCGCTCGGCGTCGTGCACGGCGACCAGGCTCCCGTCGTCGAGCTCGACGATCGGTCCTTCGACGGCGTCGCAGACCGCCATCGCGGTCGCCTTGCCCGGGTACTCGAGCTTCACCTGGGTGCCGACGGCGACGAAATTGCGGAGGACGACCATCGTGGCCGGGTTCATCGCGACCGAGGCGAGCCCGCCGGTGCGAGAGCGTCCGTAGACGAGCCGAAACCCGCCGGGCCGGTTCGGGTACGCTAGGATCGGTCGCCCCCCGACGGCTTCGGTCAGGTACTTGGGGGCGCGGCCGACCTCCGACTCGGCGCTGGCGTGGTGGCCGAGCTGTCCGAGGAACTCCCAGCCGGGGATGCCGAGCTTCTCGACGACCTTGCGGAGCTTGGCCGCCTTCTGGCAGAGGCCCTCGGCGATGACGAGGCACGCACCACCGCGCACCCCGTTCGTCGAGACCCGGGGGAGGTTGCGGAACGCGCTCACCTCGGCGTCGCCCTCCGTCGACTCGCCCGAGATGCAGACCGGGACGTTCCGTACGACGAGCTCGACCTCTTCGGCGCTCGGGACGTACTGCAGGTGCTGCAGGTGCTTGTACAGCGGTATCTCCTCCCGGTAGCGGCCGACCTCGGACTCGTCCGGACGGTAGGCGGGGAGGCCCAGGTCCCGTCGGACAACGTCGGCCAGGAGGACCGACAGCGCCTGGGCGGTGCCGCCCGCCGCACGGATCGGACCGGCGTAGTACAGTTCGACGTAGCCGGCGCCCGACCGGCCGTCCCTTAGGTGCACCTCCGCGAGACCCTCCAGCGGAGCGACGAGGATCCCTTCGGTGAGGATCGCGAGACCGACGCGCAGTCCGGCGTCGACGCGAGCTTCGACGGAGGCGCCGCGCATCGGATCGGAGGCGATCCGTCGCGCCATCGTGAGGGCGACCTCCTCACGCGGCATCGTCGCGCAGAGCGTTCGGATCTCCTCCGAGATCCCCTCCAACGGCAGGTGGGCGAGGAGCTTCTCCACGCGCGTCGCCATGTCGTGGGCGCGGGGGACCTCGGGGGTCAGGGAAGGATCGAGACCGACCTCGCGGGCGCGCGACGCGGCCTCATAGGCCCGGTCCGCGGCGGATTCGATCGCCGCGTAGTACGAATCCACGGCGACCGAGGGGGTCGATGGCCGATAAACCCTCGCAGGTCCGGCACTCGGAATGCCCCGCGACGGACGGTCACACTGGTGCGACCAGTTCCCCCGCGACCGCTCGACAGCCGGATCGGCCGATGGACGAGGGTAGGATCGGGGGCCGAGCTACAGGCCGCGACACTCGAAGTGGGACGCCAAGCGACGGAGGATCCGGGGCGACTCGTAGTCGGGCCCAAAGTCCTCGAGACGGTGCTTATCGGAGCGGGTGGACCAGTAGAGCGAATCCTGGCAGTGCACCCCGATGGCGATCGCGGAGACCGGCTCGTGCTGGGCAAGGCCCCGCCGCGTCACCTCGTCGGCCGCCCGCTCCATGAGCTGGATCAGACCGTCGCGGGCTCTGCGCTCGTGGGTCGGGGCGAGCTCCTCGTACAACCTGTGGATGCACCAGGGCCGGTACGGCTGTTCATTGAGCGCCGTCTCGATCTGGCCCATCAGCTCGTCGAGGGGAACGTCGACCCGGGCCGACACGACGGAAACTTGGAACGATTCGTCCATAATACCATCGTTCGAGGCTCGAGGTGCCGCTCGCGCTTCGAGCGGGCCGTGCCCGGTTCGGAACCCCACGCCAGGATGCCCCCCCGCACCAAGCGCCGGCCTCCCCGGTCGGCCGAGGACGGTCGGAGCCGACCGGTAGGGAAGCGAGGATTTTCGTAGCACGAAGCGATTCCCCGTGCATGGCGGGACCGGGCTCGGTGACCCCGCCATGGATCTCGGAGGGGATGCTCCGCGAACCCCGGAGCATCGAGTTCTGGGGCAACTCGCGCGTCGCCCTCAACCGCGCGGCCTACGAGGTGGCCCACCGGATCAACCCGCGGTACGTCTGGCTCGAGATCGGTTCGCCGGAGGACGAGGTCGACCCCGACGACCCCGCCCACACCGGAGTCATCCCGGACGACATGCTCTACCGAACCGTCCGGCCCGCGGAATTCAAGCCGGACAACGCCACCGCCAACCTGGCGATGTGGTCCGTCGTGCGCCAGGACGAGCCGGACGAGGTGCTCCATCCCCTGATGGACTTCCTCCGACTCCCCGAACGGGTCCAAGAGGTGATCGGGAACGCACCGCGCGAGGACCGCCCGGCGGTCTACGTGGCCGCGAACGCGGACCGGGTCCTCCAGTTCTACCCGGACGACCCGTCGAGCACGGCCCCGATCCTCGCGGTGTTTGTTCGCGAGCGGATGTCGCTTATCGTCACGATCCTCAACCGGACCCGGAGCGACCGGTTCCTTCACGACTATGTGTTCGAGATCCGTTCCGCCGCCGGGGCGAAGTGGCAGGACGCGCTGCTCGTCTGTGAACGAGCACCACCAGGCCAGGGGTACGAGATCGGCGCGGCCGTACGGGCGTTTCCCGGGGCGTAGATCGAGGGCTGGACCGCTCGCCGGCCAGCGACACAGCTCAGCGCGGGCCGATGCCTTTCCGGCCAGCGGAACCGACTCGAACCCGCCCCGGCGCTGCCGAATCGTACCTCTGAAGGCGGTTCTGTCCCTTTCCGCGGGATGAACGAGGGTAGCTGCTGGGTGTCCCAAAACGCGGGATAGCCCGGGTCTGGTTCGAGCCGGGGGCTAATCGGGCGGTGGTCCTCGGCAGTCACACACACTGGCTGGGGCCGGCCGAGGGCACCGTGCGACCCATTCCCGTAATGCCAGTTTAGGGATGCTACAAACCGGGTCTTACCTGAGGTGAACAGAGGACCCGACGGCCAGGGGTTTCGCGCCAGTTCTGAGCCGCTGATGGTTAGAAATGTGCAAGCTCAACCGATCGGTGCCGAACCTTAATCGCGAGGGTACGGAACTCGAAGGGTCGATAGAGGACACTATATCGGCCCCAAGCAATTCGGGAGATAATGCCGGTGGAGAAGGACGAGTTCACGGTTCCATTATCGGCGGGCCTAGCTCGTAAGGCCGCCGTTGAGGGGCTCAAGCAGAGTGGCTTGGGCCTTCGATTCGTGGAGGATCAGGGCCAGGCAGTCGTAGCCACGACGACCGCCTCGATTCGGTCCTTTGGAGAGACAATCACCGTCAAGGTCGATCCGCTGGACGCTGGCCATTCGAAGATTCAAGTTCGGTCCGCCAGTGCCGCCGCCTTGATAGACTGGGGGAAGAATGCGGACAACGTGAGACGCGTCAAGATAGCGATCCGCGCTCTCACGAACGCGGACTGATGCAGCTCTTTGTCAACTGTCACACCAACAATCATCGGTTCGTAATCGCGTTCCCTGCCGACGTCCGAGCCGACCTGCCTAACCCCCTTCATCTTACCTGTCCGTTTGACCAAATCGACGACTGGTACGACCCGCAGGAGGTCCATGCCGCCGCTGGGAACGCGGCCATCCCCGGGGCCGTTATCGGCGGCTTGATTGGGATTATCGGCGGGCCGCTCGGGATGATTATTGGCGGCACAATCGGCGCGGGGCTTGGTAACAGAGCCCAGCAGGAGGACCAGGCTCGTGCCCACGCCTTCAACACCTCATAGCACTGGGCCTCCGCCGCAACTGTTCGACCCAGGCACGCCCTGGATTCGTATCCTGTCCCTAGTTACTGTCGGACTCGGAGTTCTGGTTACATGGGCAGGCTCCTCGCCACCGATGCTTTGGCCATGGGATCCAGCGCAGATTGGGCGGTGGATTGGCAATCCTACCCGGATAACGGAGTCCTACGCCGTCCTGATCGCAGGGTTACTCTGGCCGTACTGGCTACGCAGGTACTGGGGAACACCTAGAGCTTGGGACCAATGGGGGAAGGATGTGGTCGGGCGGTTCGGCGTAGGAATCGCCCTAGTTTTCGCAACCGCCCAGGTCGCAGCCTTCCTCATTACTGGCCAATGGCACGCCGCTGGGTTCGGAGACGACACTGCCCTCTCCCTCCTCCTCGCGGTGCTCGTGATGTTCTACCAACTCTTGGATCAGTCCGTTGAGCTCGCGAAGGAGGCTTTTGCTGTCGCACCAACCGGTACGGTTGACCAAGTCGGATCCGGGCCCCCTCCGATTTCCGTGCCGGCCGGAGCCGCCGCGATTTCACCGTCCCCCCCTGCAACTGTTGTGCCACCGGCCCCGGTCGGCCCAACTGTCCAGTGCAGCATCTGCGGCTCCATCGGACCCCGATCGAACGTCTTCTGCGGCCGATGTGGCACCCACACGTCTCCCGATCCAATTGGCTTCGCTTGAGGACCGTCGCGTGCTTACTCCGTGGGCCCTCCGCCGAGAGCTTTGATAGGGTGAACGGCCTAGTCGTCTGACATGCCGATAGACACGGTAGCTCCCCCGCGAGGCGAAGGCCGAACGCTGAAGGTCGTCATCCGGTTCTCGACAAATTCAATCGCAGAGCAGCCGGACCACATAAGGAAAGGTTGGTGTAGAGATGCGGGGTTCGTCAACATCCACGTCCAGCCTCAGCACGGGATCACAAAGCGGTCGACCACTCCGTTCAACAACCTCGCAGAGCTTGACGCGACGATTCTGGACGCGCTTCACAAAGCCGGGGTACGGATGATATACGACCCTCGCGCACGCCGGTAGATGGCACAATTAGCGCGCAGAATCCGATTGGGTCTTAGGGACCGGACCACCTCTCCAGGTAGGTAGCGGCCGACCGAAGCCATTCGGGATTATCAGCGTACAATCCCAGTCCGAGGTTGCACGAGCTACACAAGGTTGCCCGGGATTTCTTGGTACGGTGATTGTGGTCCCCAACCGGCTTCTCACTCCGCCGCGTACTGTGACAGATGGGGCAGACCCACCCATATGCCTGCATCGTGCGGCCCTTGACGGCCTGGGGCGCCAGAAACATCGATCCGCAACGAAGGCACACGCCGTGCGAATCGAGCTCTGAATACCCACACAAGCCGCACTCGCCGGTAGTGGGCGGGTCCGTTGTGTCTACCCACTTGCGGGGCGTTAGATTTCGCGGCATCCCGTGTCTAAGGCGGATCGAGCTTGGTCGCCAGGTCATCCCAGGAGGCGGTGAAGTACGGGCCGCCCTTCTTCTTGGGGGACCACGCGATCCCCGACTTTCGAATTCGCAACTCCCCGACCTTGTGCTTGTCGTCCCACAGATCGAGGAGGACTCCCTTCTTGCCCAGTTCGATGTAGTCGTTGTCGGTTTCGATGCGAAGCCACTTTTCGGCCATGCTGACTGAACGGGCTCCTAGCCAAAGCTCTTCCTGAGGTGACGGGGCACTGAGCTGCAGGGGTCGAACGGCCCTAGATGCGCGAGATAGGAACCGCGGAAGCCTGCCAAGCAGTACGGGAAACGGAGAACTGTCGGACAAGGGAGGGATTCGCGGTCAGCGTTGCCGCTGGGTTGGGAATCCAGAAGATGCCGTTCGTCCCACTCGGATTGTAGTTCTCGACCACCGCGAGGACGTAGTCTTGCCCGTGGTGGGCGGCCATCTGCCACTCGCGCTCAGTAAATCGAGGCGTGCAGTAGCCGAGCGAACTCTTGACCTCCACGTAGACGGTTCGGCGGCCCTTCTGGGCGAGCAGGTCGTACCCAACCTGTTGTCGGGAAACGTTGTACACCGTCCAGTGAGCCGTGACCAGCGCCTCTCTCGCGTACTCTTCCGCGGGCCACCCGCTCAAGACGGCCGGCGGCGGGACAGGCGTGGAGGACAGAATGGGAACCATCAGACGCGTGGGAGGGATCGGTGCGCCGGTAGTCGGCGTTGGGAACGGGGGTGTTGGAGTTGTAGGAAGGATGGGTGGTGGTGGGGACGCAGAGCCAATCGCAGCGAGTACGGTGCGATTGTTAGGATTACTAGGAGCGTCATCGAAGTACGCGCTGAACTCCTGAGCCGACAAGGAGAAATCGGTCATGAAGTCAGGAATGTCAACGCCGGTGGGCCGCACCGCCAGCGTACTCGGTAGGGCGTCGTGATACAGTGCGATTATCAGTGGCATGACCGGGATGCGATTTCCGCCCGGCGCAATAAGACCAGTGAAGTTCGTCACGTTCATCATGTCCGCAACCGCGTATCCTCCGCCGCCTGGATCGATTCTCAACCACTTCGGGTGGTCTTCTCTGCGGTATGTGGCCCCAGTCGGGCATAATGCACAACGGCCGTGACTTAGGCCTCCGCCAGTGCCGGAGACCAGGTGAGGGCAGAGGGCCCGCGATTGTGCGAGAAAGGTCGGGCTAGACAACTCGGTCGGAGAGGCGTAGCACCCGATTCCCTTCTGCAGGTTGAAATTGTTTCGCCAAGTGTTCTGCGGGCTGGAGTTCCCTGGCCCGACCAGGCCTGTCCGCGCCAGGTACGAATCTTCGAAGAGCATGAGGACACACTCGGTCGCCGGGAGGGATTGCCGTGCGTACAGGTTGTCCAGAATGGTTTGGAGCACCTCGGTGGAAACGAAATTCCCAGAGAACATGCTAGGGATTGTGTTTTGGTAGAACTTCAGGCCCAGGAACAACTGGACGAACCGGCCGGACTGGGCCCGACCCACCCCGGTCTTGTAGTCAATGAGCTGGGCGAGGGACAGCCGAAAGAGGCCGGGATCGTGAGTCGGTAGAAGAGGCATGTGTCCGCTCGGCGAGGCTCGCTATCGCCACCGGCGACATCACCCCGCGCATAAGGCTCTGATACTCACCGGCAGGCGGGTGCAGGTAGTCGAGGTCGCTTCCATCCTGTCCCGCCCTAAGAGGGGGAAGGTCGTCGAGGGCCTCTCTCACCGAGATCGACCGTGCAACGTCGTCCACGGTGGTTTTGCCCGGAAGGCCGGGAGTCAAGGGGACGGGGGCGGGCAATCTCCCGTGAATCGTGTTGCTCCCGACAAGAAACACTCGTTGCCGTCGTTGTGGGACTCCGAACTCGGCTGCATTCAGGACCCAGCGGTCCACTCGACGCGCGTGTTGGGACAGCTCCTTCACGACCTCGTCGATGAAGCGCCCGTGGTCCATCGTGAGTATCCCGGGAACATTCTCGAATACGAAACCGTCGGGTCGCACCGACCGGAGGAACTCGCTGTACCTCAGGAAAAGTGAGTTACGCGGGTCGAGCAGGGATCGGCGATTGCCTGCAGTAGACAGCCCCTGGCATGGTGGCCCTCCGATTACGTAGAGCGGCTTGCCGCGGGCACGGCTCCTAGTCGTCATCTCTACGGCTCGCTGAAACACCTCACCATCATCGAGGGAGCCCACAATCGTCTCGGGGTGGATGTTCGCATCATACGTCTTGATGGCGGAGGACTCAAGGTCTACGGCCACAAGCGGGGTCCATCCAGCGGTCTTGAATCCGAGAGAGAGTCCCCCGGCTCCGGAGAACAAGTCCACGAACTGTCCTCGGTGGGGCAAGGCTCGCGCGACATGGTACGCGAGCAGCGGGGGAACCGCGTTCCCGATCTGTTTGTTGACCGAACTCCGGTTCCCGTGGAAGACGAACCAGTCTGGGAAACTCTGGAGCCGGGCGGCCTCCCTCTGTGAGATCAACCGATCCTGACTCGCATCGAAGTGAATGTAGCAGCCGTTGCCCGGTCGGTTGATGCAGGTGCTGATGGTGAATGAGGGCATATCCGGCCTGAGACGACCGTAGTAGGTAGATCGGCTCCCGTTACCGGCCGCAAAGGTTGCTCGGATCTGGGCAAGCCGTGCTGATGGAATGTCAGAGGGAATCGACTTCCAGTTGCCGCCAGGGGGGATGGCACGGACCATTCGCAGGTCCAGCTCACTCAGAGCCGGGCTATAGTGGTTAGGAATCCTCGGCTGCTCCGACCGAACTCCGTTCGGCTGAACGACAGCGATCCCCGCGGTCACATTCCAATCCACCCGGGGGTGTCGTCCCAGCACTTAGACGATAGCAGCTCTCCTTTCGTCGCGGCGGGTAGACGACCGAACTCCCCGAGAATCACTCCGACCTGCTCCCGAGAGATGCCGAACGCCTGTGCGGACCTGACTTCTGTCTCTGCTTGAGCCGCGGGGTCCCCGCTGACGCAGAGATTGCAGAGGCGGGCCATATTCTTCACGAAATCTTCGCTTTCGAGTGAGGGAATTCGACCCTTTCTCACAGACGCGAGCGAAATGTGCGAAGTCGCAAGGTACGTTCGGACTTGGAATTCGAACACGACCGAACTCATGATCGCCAAGAGAGCCTTGAGGCGGACTGGGTCGTCGTCCCTAAAGTATGCGACGGAGAGGGAGTTTCCTGTCACGACATCCGGCGGCAAGAGGCAGGCTTGAATTCGGCGTGCCTGACTCATTCGGGAGACATCCCTCCATGCGATTCGAGCGTGTGCGGTTGATTCGGGGAGCTCCACTCCAGGCTTGAGGAATCGTGCTTCCCTCATATCGACGCCAAACCTATGGACCATCCGACCCTTCACGAAGGGAATGCTACCTGCGGAGGACAATCGTTCTCCAATTCGAGTTTCGTCCAGCTCCCTTCCTGCAAGGAGAGCGGCGGGCCCCTTTCCTTCCAGCTCGCTGAACTCGTCAAACTGGCGGATCTTTCTCAGGACGGAGTAGGCCTCTGGAGAGAACTGGCCGGGGATTACGTAGCCGGTCCGCCTCAGCTCCTCCATGGAGATACGAAGCCGACCGCTTGCTCTTGCCTGAAGCGAGGGGGAAAAAACGGTGAGATTCGTCGACACCCCGTGTCTCGCCTCCCGTCCGATCAACAGGGAAACCGCTGGATGGTCGGTGCCTGGGAACAGTCGCGTCTCGGAGGGAAAGTAATCCAGCGCAAGGAGGTTGAATTGCTTGACCATGAGTTCGCGCAGCCGGCCGCTAGAGTTGTCAGCGAGAACGGAAGCGGGCATGATCAGCCCAAGTGCCCCCCGTTCATCGAGCAAACCGAGTGCCAGTTCCATTCCCGCCCGGGATAGGTTGAATCCCCACCCTGCATATCGAACACTCGGGCGTGCCGCCGGGTATAGCTCGCTAAGCCGAGCGTCCTCTATCCTGAGGCTCTGAGAATATGCCAGGGCCTCCGGGTCACTAAGCCCGCGAAGTTGGCGGGGATCGGGCTTGAGAAGTTCCCAAGGGGGGTTAGTGAGAACGACATCGTACTGGCCGTATTGCTCCCGAGCCCACTCGAAGGTGTCCCAGTGGTGGGTTGTCACTTCGAGCGATTCCATCGCACCGCCTAGTCCACGGACTTTCCTTGCGGCGCGCCGGACCGCGGACAGATCGCAGTCCCAAAGCTCTACGCTGAGATCGAGAGTCCTCGCGGATTCATCGCGTGCCAGCTCTTCGAGAAACCATGCAACCAGTCTCCCGTCGCCGCAGAAGGGATCGATGACCCTTAGGCGCCCGTCTCCTCTTCTTACGGCGATCCGTGAGGCCTGCCGAGAAATCCTTCGGCCAATGAATTCATGGGTGTAGAACCGCCCAGTTGTGAGCGTAAGCAACCGGGAATCCGGCTTGACCCAAGAGTCACCGTCCAGCAAACCACGGACTATCCGGAGTGACGTTTCCGCAGCACTTTCGCCCCCTAGGAGCGGGACCGCCACATGGCGGACCCCCACCCCATCGCTTCCAGTCGAGCCGGAACTTTCCCCCGGGCGGGGCATTAGGACGGAACCATAGTTTCGCCGCGTCCGGTTCCGCTCTCTCGGAGCTTTCGGATCGCGTCGTCAACGGCGTGAGACTCGTTTCGATAGCCAAGTCGCGCCCAGTTGTCCCGTAGCCACAATCGGTTTGCCGGCTCGATGGTGGCGTTGAGTCTCTGTTTGTGTTCCTCAGCCGGCTTCTTAGGGGGCATTTCGGAATCTTGGCGACCGTGGCCGTTACTGGGGGTCCCTCTCATTGTATGCCCCTTCGTCCTCTTAAGGAGGTCGAACGAATACTTAAGGATACTCAAAAGTATAGCGTGATACGAACTATCCGCAGACGATGCGGGGCCCGACGAGGGGTCAGGCACGCCTGGACGACTTCTTGGGCTTGGCGCGGGCTGGTCCCGTCTGCGGCGGAATGGACCTGTCAACCGAGACTGTGACGGAGGTCGCGCCTGGCTCCACGGACCAAACCAGCGTTCCGCCGGGAGCCGCCCCGATGATCGCGGCCACCGCCTCGGGAATGGTCGAGCGAACGGATCCTGACCCCTCCAGGTTCTTGATGACCTTGGACCGGAACTCAGTGGGCATGGGGGACTCTCCAATGACCCTACTCTCGGGGAAGGTAAATAATTTTGGCCTAAACGTTGGCATTCCATTTGTCCATAGCCTTAAATATCTCCGCGCCCATGTGTATAGACAACGGGATAGACAATCTCGATGGAAAAAGAGGCAGATGGAGGCCATCGAAAAGCAGAGCGCAATCGAACGCTGGAAGTCCCTCGCGTGGACGGACCAGCGGACTCCGGCTCTCGCGATCGTGGCCCGAGGGGATCAGGTTAGGGAGCTCGGCCCGGGTAGCTATTCGGTCCGTTCCCAGAGCCGGCCCGAGGCGGCGTACACGGTGACAGAGAAGGCGGGACGATGGCGGTGCGAATGCCCATTCAACCGCGCCACATCGATGGCCTGCATCCACATTCTCTCGATCCGGTTTAAGCGGGGCCTGGAGGACTCTGCTCCGCTCAAAGTTGCAGAAGCTCTCGTCTGCGAGGAGTGCCAGTCCTCAAAGGTGGTCGGAGACGGCGTCCGACACAACAAGAGCGGAGACGTACCTACCTACCTCTGCAAGTCCTGTGGGCATCGGTTCGTGGACCGCCGCGGGTTCAAGCGCCGCCGCTCAGACCCTGAGACAATCGCACTTGCGCTGGACCTCTATTACCGGGGTCTCTCGATTCGGAAGATCGTGGAGCACTTCGACCAAACACGCAGACTGCTGGTCGGCCGGATGACCGTCTACCGCTGGGTCACTCACTTCGCTAGGCTGGCGGCCGAGTGGATGGACGCCCAGGGGGCACGGACCTCGGACCGGTGGCACATTGACGAGACCGTTGTCAATGTCGATGGGGAGCAGCGATACCTGTGGAATGTCCTCGATCACGAGACACGATTCCTCCTCGCCACGCACGTTTCCAAGAACCGGAGCTTGGCGAACACACGGGCACCAATCCACAAGGCGAAGAAGGCGACCCCGGACCGACCTGCCGACGTCCTGACGGACGGCATGAACGCGTACCCCGTCGCGGTGGGGAAGGAGCTGGGCCGGAAGGCGACGGCCCTCGACGATCCGAGGTTCGTACGCGGAGGTCGGTTCAACCCCCACAAGCGCGTCCCTTCGATCCGTGCGCCCGAGTCGAACAACCGCATCGAGCGGTTCCACGGAACCGAGAAGGAGCGGTTCAAAGTCATGCGGGCGTTCGATAACGACCGAGGAACCTCAGCGTTAGCCGAAGGCGTCCGAGTCCACTACAATCTGGTGCGCACCCATCAGGCCCTGAAAATGACCCCGGGAGAGGCGGCGGGCATCCCGATGGGGGAAGGGTTCCGATGGCGCAAGGTGATCGACCTCGCCACTCAGGCCGCTAGCGAGAGTGCAGCGGGCAACGACGAACGGAAAGGGTAAGGAAAGGGTTCGCCCCCGGCCGCAGCCGGGGGCGTAGGGCGAGAACGCCCTAGGTTGTCGATTGGGTCGTTTCGGTGGGCGGTGCCTTCGACTTCTGAGTAGCTGGTGCGGGAGCCCCAGTGCTTGTGTTAAGTTGAACCGAGCGATTGTCCATTGCCATCTGCCCGACTGCGTCTTGCCTGTTCATCGCCCGAGATCTGTTGTCATTCGGTGTCGGTGCGCGTCCACCTTTCTTCGCCATCTTCCACCTCCCGCGGTCTGGCCGCAAGGCAGGGATTGCAAAACTCCAGAAAAACATTGTTCGCCTCCGTCGGAGGAGTTGGACACGGCCGGCGTACTCAGCGTGCCCACGACGAAGTACATTAGGCGCCGGCGCTTCGGGTTGTCGTGGCCGACCGAACCGTGCCTCGGATCGCAGTGGGCCTTTGGTTCGTGCTTAAGGCGCCAAATCAGGCTCGCGACCTCAAGCGCCGGGCATCGCGCAAAGCCCCAGGACCTGAGAGGGACGCCCTACTCGCATCTGCAAAGTACTTCTCTTGGGCTTCAGAACATCCTGTCGAGGCGACCCAGCAGGTCGAGAACCTGTGGGATCGGCTGAGGCACCCGGAGGGACACACCGATCCATTCTCAGAGTGGATCGTGAACCCAACCCCGCCGACTTGGTCGTAACCGGCGGGCTCTATCCCGTCGGCTGCCATGTCGCCTTGAGCCTGAACTTGGATTTGGCACCGCAGCTCGGGCATTTCATTCGCACGGTCTGACGTTGCTCTATCGGGGCGCCGGGCGTCAGGGGTCCCCTCCCTTCGAGCACCGGCTTCGCCACAGGCACCCGCGCTCCGAACTGAGCCCCGCACTTGGGGCAGGTCCAGTTCCCGACAACGAACGGCCTGGGCTGAGGAGGAATTGGCAGTCCAGATTTCCCCATCCGCACTCGGACCGGGATTCATCCATATCTGCCTACGCACGCTATTCCGAGCGGGTCATCTGATGATCGCGAGGCCCATCCCGCGAAATGGGACAGCCGGTCGGAGCGAATTTTCATCCCGCGCTAACGGGACACTACCTCTGAAGGCGAATGTTTAAGTACAAATCTCCGAGATGGTCTCCCAGAGCGTATGACGCTCGTCTGACAAACGGGACGGAGAACTACCGATGAAATCCATCATCCAGGAAGCGATCGCCAAGCACCAGGAGAACCAATCCTTGGTGGAAGAGAAGAACGTCCCGCCCCAGTTCGTCAACGCCGACGACGCCGAGCTGGCGAAGCTGGCGGAGACCCTCAAGGTCAACATCCGCATCGTCGGATGCGGCGGTGGCGGGTCCAACACGATCAACCGGTGCGTCGAGGAGGGGATCCAGGGCGCCGAGATGTGCGCCATCAACACCGACGCGAAACACCTGCTCGCGATCCACGCCCCGCGGAAGATCCTCATCGGCCGCCGGGCCACGAAGGGTCTCGGCGCCGGCGCTCGCCCCGAGATCGGGGAAGAGGCCGCCCGCGAGAACGAGGAGGAGCTGCGCGCGTTCCTGAACGGCGCTCACATCGTCTTCATCACCGCAGGTATGGGCGGCGGGACCGGCACCGGTTCCGCGCACCTCGTCGCGCGGCTCGCGAAGGAAGCCGGCGCCCTCACGATGGGCGTCGTGACCCTCCCGTTCTCGGGCGAGGGCGCGGCCCGCATGGAGCAGGCCCGCGACGGCTTGGAGCGCCTGCGCCGCGCGTGCGACACGACGATCGTCATCCAGAACGACAAGCTCCTCGAGCTCGTTCCGCGGATGCCCTTGGACTCCGCGTTCAAGCTCGCCGACGCGGTCCTGATGACCGCGATCAAGGGGATCACCGAGATCGTCACGAAGCCCGGCCTCGTCAACCTCGACTATGCCGACATCCTGACCGTCATGAAGGACGGCGGGGTCGCGCTGATCGGTCTCGGCGAGAGCGAGAGCGCGACGGACCGGGTCACCGAGGCCGTCACGGAGGCCCTCACCTCGCCCCTCCTGGGCTCCGTCGAGCTCAAGGACGCCACCGGCGCGCTCATCCGCGTGATCGGCGGTGCCACGATGACGGTCTCCGAGGCCGAGAAGGCCGCGGCGCTCGTCGGCGGCAAGATCTCGAAGCGGGCCCGGATCATCTGGGGCTGCTCGGTGGAGAACTCCCGGGAGATGGACAACACCATCAAGGTGCTGCTCATCATCACCGGCGTGCGGGCGCAGAGCCTGCTCGGCCAGAAGGGAGGCTACGCCGCCGGTGAGTCCGAGGAAGTCATCGACCTCGTCCGCTGAACCGACGCGACGCCCCCGCTACCTCGGCCTCGAGGTCGTGGGGGCGCAACCGATTCCGCCCCGCCACCTCGAGCGCGAGCTCCTCCGTCGCCTCGCCGTGGCCGGCGCTCGGACGCCCGACCTGCGTCTGATCCGCTTCGAGGGCCAACGGGCCCTCGTCCGCATCGACCACCTCGAGGTCGCGCGGGCCCGGTCCGCGTGGAACGGACCGGCTTCCCCGACCGACGGCACGGGCCCGATCGGCGTGCGGACGCTGCGCACCTACGGGACCCTTCGCAAAGGGAAAGCCTGGCTTCGGTCGCGGAGCTCCTGACCGAACGCGTCTCCGCCGTGCGGATTGGTGCGCCGCGGGCCCGGGTGTATAAATACGTGGCCGCCGCGTACTTCCGGTCCCGGAGCGTTTTTCCTTGGTTCGCCTCCGCACCATCCGACAGCGTCGGCACCGCGCGCGCAAGGGCCAGGTCGCCGCCGTCGGTACCGTTCTCGGGCTCCTGCTGATCGTCACGTTCCTCGCCAACTACCTCGTCGAGCAGCTGCCTCTACAGCTCACGACGGCCGAGTTCGACCACAACCTGCAGGTCGGCAACCAGGTCTCCCGGCTCCAGGCGACGATCCTCGCCCAGGCGACCCATCCTGGGACCGGGTTATCCCTGTCGGCGCCGGTGACCCTCGGCTCGCACGCGGTGCCCCCCTTCGGCCCTCCCTCGGGGGGTTCGATCTCGAACGACCTCGGTTCCGTCCGCAGTGGCGCGAGCTACTCCGTCGGCGAGGTCGTCAAGGCGGAACCGAACTGGGGGACCGGCTCCCCCTGCCTCACGGGGGGCAACGGCTCCTGCGCGGCCAACACGAACGTCTACACGTGGAACATCACGAACGTCAACGCCTCGACGTTCTCGATCAAGATCACCGGGAACCACAACAGCGTCGTCTACAACATCACCGGCAACAACGACACGATCAACATCGACTGGAACGGGGGCGACACGGGCTTCGTCCAGTTCATCATCAACGGCTCGGATAACGTCGTGAACTACAACAAAGGCGGCTCCGACACGACGAGCCCGGTCGCCCAGTTCCTCTTCTACGGCCAGAACGACGTCTTCAACTTCAACCCGGCCGGTTCGAACTCGAACGGGGGCGGCATGAAGCTCTACGTCCAGTTCGTCGGGTCCCGCACCCCGGTCTGCCCCTACGGCAACCTCTCGAACACCGATAAGGTCGGGACGCTGACCTCGGGCGGGTCGAACCTCAACTTCACCGTCACCTGGTTCAACGCCGTCGGCTACCAGTCGAAGATGCACTCCCAGACGTACCCGGGGGGCGGCGCGAAGAACGAGACGATCCACTGGTCCAACCAGACGGGCCTCTTCGGATGCGCCTTCACGAAGACCTACGCCTCGAACTACCAGGTCTCGTACGGGTCGGGGATCCTCGTGCGCCTCTTCAACCGGTACCTGCCGCAGACGGACTTCGCCTACGACCAGGGCGCGGTGATCGAGCGCCAGCTGGGCGGATTGCCCGTGATGCTGAGCCCGCCGGACTTCGTGATCTCGAAGGTCCCCGCCGGGTTCGCCGCGTCCCTGACGCTCGTGAACCTGCTCGGCTCACTCCCAACGGAGACCGGCCTCACGACGGCCGGCGTCTCGACGACCGTGCTCGGGGCCACGACGTTCACGATCGTGAACGGGCTGACCAGCACCTTCCTGACGTCCTCGTACTACCTCAACATCACGACGGCGTACCCGAACGCTTGGATGAACTACCTCAACGGGTTCACCGGGCTCGTGCCCGGCGGCGCCACGTGCACCTCGAAGCTGACGTTCATCCCGCCGTTCAGCTGCGTCAACCCGCCGTCGGGTTCGGTCGTCACGGTAGTCGCGCCGCTCACCGTCCAACAGCTTTCCGTGACGACCGTCGTGGTCGCCGTGTCGCTCGATTAGGGCGCCGCTCGACACACTTATCTTTCGGCCTTCCTCCCTATCGAGGGTAAGGATAGTGCCGCCGGAGTCCGACGGGCTCGTCGCGGTCCGGCGCGCGCTCCTCTCGGTCTCGGACCCGGCCGGCCTCGCCGAACTCGGTCGCGTGCTCGCCCGACACTCCGTCGACCTCGTCGCGACCTCGGGCACGCGGGTCCGGCTCAAGGACGCGGGCGTCGACGCGCGGGCCGCCGAGGACCTGACCGGTATCGGGGCGTGGTTCGGCGGGCGGATCAAGACCCTCCACCCCGGCGTGCTCGGCGGGATCCTCGCCCCCCGGACCGAGGCGGGTCTCGCGGAGCTCCGCGAGCACCATCTCGAGCCGATCGACCTCGTCGCGGTCAACTTCTACCCGTTCCTTCGCCATCGGTTCGAGCGGCCCGAATCGACGGACCTCGAGGAGTTCATCGACATCGGGGGCGTCACGCTCGCCCGCGCCGCGGCGAAGAACCACGCCTTCCTAGCGATCCTCACCGACCCCGGGCAGTACCCGGCGGTGGCCCGCGAGCTCGACGAGCACCAGGGGCGCCTCTCCGGGGCCACGCGCCGTCGTCTCGCCGTCGAGGCGTTCGAGCGCACGGCGGAGTACGACCGGGCGATCGCCACGGGGGTCGGCGGCGCGACCCTCCCGGGCGAGTTTCCCGATCGCGTTGAATTCCTGCGCGAGCCGATCGAGTTGCGCTACGGGGAGAACCCGCACCAGCGCGCCGCGGCGTACCGGCTCAGCGAGCCGTCCCACGCCCCGATGCTCGGCACGCCGTTCGAGTCCCTCAAGGGGGCGGCCCTGTCGTTCACGAACCTCCTGGACCTCGACACCGCCCTCTCCGTCGTGAGCGAGTTCGCCGAGCCCACGGCCGCGGTCGTGAAGCACGCCACGCCGTGCGGGGCGGCGTGCGGGACCACGGCCGCGGACGCGCTCAAGGCCGCGATCGCCACGGACCCGGTCGCGCGCTACGGCTGCGTCGTCGCGGTGAACCGACCGATCGAGGTCGACGCGGTCCCGGCGCTCCACGGGATCTTCGTCGACCTGCTCGCGGCCCCGGAGTTCGCGCCCGACGCGCTGGTCGCGCTCGAGCGACGTCCCAAGTTGAAGCTCGTCCGCGTCGCCCCGCCCCCGGTGGACCGACCGCGCTGGGAGGCCCGCGGCGCGTTGGGCCGGCTCCTCCTCCAGGAGACCGACCGGCGCCCGCTGCTGCCGACCGACCTTCGCCTGGTCACGAAGAACGCGGCCCCGCCGCCGGAGCTCCGCTCTCTCGAGTTCGCCTGGAAGGTCGTGCGCCACGCGAAATCCAACGCCGTGGTCCTGGCGAAGGGCGAGGAGTCCGTCGGGCTCGGAGCCGGTCAGCCGACGCGCGTCAAGGCCGTCCAGCTCGCGGTCGAGGTCGCGGGCGGTAGGGCGCGCGGGTCGGTGCTCGCGTCCGACGCGTTCTTCCCGTTCGCCGACGGCGTCGAGGTCGCGGGCGCGGCGGGGGTTCGAGCGATCCTGCAACCGGGCGGGAGCGTCCGGGACGCGGAGGTGATCGCGGCCGCCGACAAGTGGGGGATCGCGATGTACTTCACGGGTTGGCGGGTGTTCCGGCACTAGCCGCGGGATCGGCGCGCGACGAGGCGCTACGCGAAGGCGAAGTACCGCTTGAGGACCGAGCGGAACTCCGCCGGGCCGGCCACCGAGCCGATCTCGCGCCCCTTCTCGCGGCCCCGCTCGACGAACAGGTACGTCGGGATTGAGTGGATGCCGAACGACCGCGTCACCCCGTCGGACTCGTCGACGTTGACCTTCGCGAACTTGACGCGGCCGGCGAGCGTCGACGAGAGCTGCTCGAGCACCGGTTCGGCGGAGCGGCACGGGGCGCACCAGTCGGCGTAGAAGTCGACGACGACGGGGAGCGGGGACCGAATGACCTCCGCCTCGAAGGTCTCGTCCGTCACGAGGATGAAGGTCGAAAGTTCCGGCATCGGCGTTGGTTCCTGAGGTTTCACCTCGATGTCCCTTTTAAGGGTATAGTCGGTCAAGCAACGAGTGAGCTCGACGGAACGCTCCGACGGCGCGTCGAAGGGGTCGGGGGACCCGCCGTCGACCCGCGCCCTCCTCCGGTGGTTCGACGAGCACCGTCGACCACTTCCCTGGCGTCGCGACCGGGACCCGTACCGGATCTGGGTCGCTGAGGTGCTCCTCCAGCAGACCCGGGTCGCGCAGGCGCTACCGTACTACGAGCGGTTCCTCACCCGATTCCCGACCGTCCAAGCGCTCGCGCGAGCCCCGCTCCCCCACGTCCTCAAGGTCTGGGAGGGGGCGGGGTACTACGGACGGGCCCGTCGCCTCCACCAGGCCGCGCGGGAGGTCGTCGCGGAGCACGCCGGCCGGCTGCCCCGCTCCTCCGCCGAGCTCCAGCGACTACCCGGCGTCGGGCCGTACATCGCGCGGGCGATCGCGAGCCTCGCGTTCGATGAGGACGTCATCGCCGTCGAAGCGAACGGCCTGCGCGTCGCCGCCCGATGGAGCCTCGAGCGGGGCGACCCGAGGGGAACCCCGGTACGACGCCGACTCGAGGGGGTCCTCACGCGGCGACGGTCGCGGGCGAGGCCGGGGGCGTACAACGAGGCAGTGATGGAGCTCGGAGAGACCGTCTGCCGACCCGTCCGACCCCGCTGCGGGTCGTGCCCCGTCGCGCGAAGCTGCCGGGCCTACCGTGAGCTCGACGACCCGGGTACGATCCCTCGCCGACGCCCCCGCGGGGCCCGACCCCATGTCGTCGCGGCCGTGGCGATCGTCGAGCGCGATGGCCGGTGGCTCGTCCAGCGCCGGGCGCCCGGCGGGCTGTTGGGCGGTCTCTGGGAGTTCCCTGGGGGCAAGGTCGAGGCGGGGGAAACGGCGGAAGTCGCGTGTCGACGCGAGGTGCTCGAGGAGACCGGCGTGCGGATCGGCGCTCTCGAGCCGCTCGGCGTCGTCCACCACGCGTACAGCCACTTCTCCGTCGAGCTGCACCTGTTCCGGGGCCGCCTCCGTGGACGGGGGGTGCGCGGGAAGCGTTCGGACCTGCGCTGGCTCACGCCGACGGAGTTCGCGCGGCTTCCGCGACCGGTGGCGACCGCCAAGGCGGTCGCGACGCTCGCCCGCCACGATGCTACGACGGCAGCGTCGCGCCCGGGTTGAGGATCCCGTCGGGGTCACACGCGTTCTTGATCCGGCCGAGCAGAGCGACGCCCGCCGGGCCGACCTGGTCGACGAGGAACCCCGCCTTGACCCGCCCGACCCCGTGCTCGCCGCTGATGGTGCCGCCGAGGTGCAGGCTCTCCCGCAGCAGGCGGGCGCGGACCTTCTCTCCGTCGACCGTGCCGGGTTCGAGGCCGAAGTTCGGGTGGAGATCGCCTTCCCCCAGATGGCCGAACACGGCGACCGGGGCCCCGGCAGCCGCCGCGATCGCGGCGATCGACGCGAGGAGGTCGTCGATCCGTCCGAGGGGCACGCTGACGTCCTCCCGAACGCGGGCGCCGAGGGTGCGATCGAGGGCGACCCCGCTCGCACCCCGCAGGTCCCATAGCTCGTCGGCAGAGGGGTAGACGGTCGCGTCGTCCGGAACCCCGGCCCGGGCGAGCCGGTCGACGATCGCCTCGAGCCGCCTCGTCTCCTCCGCCGCATCGGCGCTCTCGACCTCGAGCAAGAGGAGCGCTGAAGCGTCGGGGATCCGGGCCCCCGGGACCTGGGCGAGCGCCGAAGCGCAGGTTCGGTCGAGGTACTCGACCGCCACGAGCCCATTGGACCGCTCCAG
>Ga0075436_100000486_pt1 | contig 25638 bp, 22 predicted proteins | sample RhiMethybrSRZTD5_FD_75303 | JGI IMG/M metagenome (GOLD analysis project Ga0075436, IMG submission 75303) | Populus rhizosphere microbial communities from Tennessee, USA - Rhizosphere MetaG P. TD hybrid SRZTD5 | ecosystem: Host-associated > Plants > Roots > Rhizosphere > Soil | place: USA...
TCCGCGGCGATGCGGCTCGCGGCCTTGCTCGCCTTGGCGCCGCTCTTGATGCGCAGCAGCTCTTCTGCTTTCTCCAAGTCCCCATCTGTTTCAGTGAGGGCCTTCTTGCACTCCATGAATCCCAGGCCGGTGCGCTCGCGGAGCTCTTTCACCAGTCCTGCGCTGATTTCGGTCATCCTTGCAGACTCCTTACTTCGGTTGAAAAAAAGGGGCGCTAGGCCCCTTTTTCGAGATTCGGGTCGGTGGCCGCACCCTACTTCTCGGCGTCTTCCTCTTCCACCTCGACGAATTCGTCGCGCGAGGCGGCGACCACTTCCTCGAGAGACTGGGTGCGTCCCTCGAGAACGGCGTCGGCCATGCCGCGCGCGTAGAGGCGGATGGCGCGGCTCGAGTCGTCGTTGCCCGGGATCACGTAGTCGATCCCGGCCGGGTTGTGGTTGGTGTCGACCACCCCGATCACCGGCACGCCGAGCTTGTTCGCCTCGGCGACGGCGCCCTTCTGGTAGCCCACGTCGATGATGAACAGCGCATCCGGAAGGCTCGCGAGCTCCTTGATGCCGCCCAGCGAGCGGTTCAGCTTGTCCATCTCGCGCTGGATTCCCAGGGCTTCCTTCTTGGCCAGGCGCTCGAGCGTGCCGTCCTGCCCCATCGTCTCCATCTCCTTCAGGCGCTTGATCGATTGCTTGACCGTCTTGAAGTTCGTGAGCATGCCGCCGAGCCAGCGGTAGTCGACGTAGGGCATCTGGCAGCGTTGCGCCTCTTCGCGCACGATGTCGCGCGCCTGACGCTTGGTCCCGACGAAGAGCAGGTTGCCCCGGCTCGACGCGAGCTTGCGGGCGAACTTGAGCGCCTCCTGGTACATCTCCAGGGTCTTCTCCAGGTTGATGATGTGGATCTTGTTGCGGTGGCCGAAGATGTACGGCGCCATCTTCGGGTTCCAGTAGCGGGTCTGGTGGCCGAAATGGACCCCGGCCTCCAGCATCTGGCGCATCGTGACCGACACTAAACACTCTCCTTTAGGGTTGAGGCCTTTAGCTTGCGGCGATCACCCCGATATTTCCGGTATTGCAATCGGGGCACCCTGTTTTTGCCGCTAGCAGGCGAATTTAAGTCCGAAATTCTAGCATAATCAGGCATCAATGGCCGTTGTACTGAAGACTCCGGAAGAGCTGGAGCGCATGCGCGTCGCCGGGCGGCTGGCCGGCGAGGTGCTCGACTTCGTCTCCCTTCACGTGAAGCCGGGCGTCACCACCGGCAAGCTGAACGACCTGTGCCACGACTACATGGTCCGGGTCCAGCACACCATTCCGGCGCCCCTCAACTACGCCCCGCCGGGCTACAAGCCGTTCCCGAAGTCGATCTGCACCTCCGTGAACCACCAGGTCTGCCACGGCATCCCGGGCGAGCGGGTGCTCAAGCCGGGCGATATCCTCAACGTCGACATCACGGTGATCAAGGACGGGTTCCACGGCGACTCGAGCCGCATGTTCTACATCGGCGAGCCGAGCATCCAGGCGCGCCGCCTGGTCGACGTCACGCACGAATGCATGTGGCTCGGCATCCGGCAGGTGCGGCCGGGCGCGCGCCTGGGCGACGTCGGCTCGGCGATCCAGGCCCACGCCGAGAAGCACGGCTTTTCGGTGGTGCGCGAGTTCTGCGGGCACGGCATCGGCCGCAAGTTCCACGAGGAGCCGCAGGTGCTGCACTACGGCCGGGCCGGGACCGGGCTGGTGCTCGAGCCCGGCATGACCTTCACGGTCGAGCCGATGATCAACGCCGGCAAGGCCGGCATCCGCGAGCTCGCCGACGGCTGGACCATCGTCACCAAGGACCACAGCCTGTCGGCGCAGTGGGAGCACACCGTGGCGGTGACCGAAAGCGGCTTCGAGGTGCTGACCCAGTCCGCCGGGTCGATGGCGGAGCCCGCGCTTCTTGGTTGATTTAAGGAACAGCCTAGCCGAGGAGCGCCAGGCGCTGCGCCTTGCGTACCTCCACCAGCCTGATCCGCAGTCGCTCCTGCGCAAGCACTGCGCGCTCGTCGACCGCACGATCCGGGAGGTGTGGCGCGACGCCGCGCTCGCGGGCGCCGCGCTCGTCGCCACCGGCGGCTACGGCCGCGGCGAGCTCTTTCCCGGCTCCGACGTGGACCTCCTGGTCCTGCTTCCCGGTGCAGGGATCGCCGACGCCGACAAGGAGAAGATCGAGAAGCTGATCGGCGTGCTGTGGGACATCGGCCTCGAGATCGGCCACAGCGTGCGCACCGTGCAAGGTTGCGTCGAAAGCGGCGCCGAGGACATCACCATCGGCACCACGCTCATGGAAGCGCGCTACCTCGCCGGCAGCCGGCGCCTTTTCTCGGAGCTGGTCAAGGCCCTGGACGAGACGAGAGACCCGCTCTCCTTCTTCAAGGCGAAGAGGCTCGAGCAGGAGCAGCGCCACGCCAAGCACCAGGACACGCCCTATTCCCTCGAGCCCAACCTGAAGGAGGCGCCGGGCGGGCTGCGCGACCTGCACACCATCCTGTGGATCGCGCGCGCGAGCGGCATCGGCCGCAAGTGGACCGACCTCGTTTCCGCGGGCCTGCTCGAGCGCCACGAGGCGCGCCAGCTCACGCGCCACGAGGCCGCGTTCCAGGACCTGCGCATCCGCCTCCACTACCTCGCCGGGCGGCGCGAGGACCGCATCGTGTTCGATTTCCAGAACGCGCTCGCGGCCCAGTACGGCGACGTCGACACGCCCGAGCGGCGCGCGAGCGAAGCGATGATGCAGCGCTACTACCGCGCGGCGAAGACGGTCACGCAGCTCAACACCATCGTGCTGCAGAACATCGGCGCGCGGCTCTTCCCGCAGTCCGAGGAGATCCCCCGCGCGCTGAACGAGCGCTTCTGGGTTCGAAACGAATTGCTTCACATCGAGGATGAATCGCTCTTCGAGCGCGCGCCGAGCGCCATCCTCGAGAGCTTCCTTTTGATGATGCAGCACCACGAGCTGCGGGGCATGACCGCGCCGACGCTGCGGGCGCTGTGGCGGGCGCGGCGGCGCATCGATGCGAAGTTCAGGCGCGACCCGCTCGCGCAGCTTCTCTTCCTGCAGATCCTGCAGCAGCCGCGCGGCATCGTGCACGAGTTCCGTCGCATGAACCAGTACGGCATCCTCGGGCGCTACCTGCCCGAGTTCGGCCGCATCGTGGGGCAGATGCAGCACGACTTGTTTCACGTCTACACCGTCGACCAGCACATCCTCATGGTGCTGAGGAACGTGCGCCGCTTCACGATGCCGGAATTCGCGCACGAGTTTCCCCTGTGCAGCGAGCTCATCAACGGCTTCGAGCGGCACTGGCTGATCTACATCGCCGCGCTCTATCACGACATCGCCAAGGGGCGCGGCGGCGACCACTCCGAGCTCGGGGCGGCCGATGCGAGGGCCTTTTCGAAGCAACACGGCTTGTCGGACGAAGACGCCGACCTCGTCGCCTTCCTGGTCGAGAGGCACCTGGCGATGTCGCACGTCGCGCAGAAGCAGGACGTCTACGACCCCGAGGTGATCCGCGCCTTCGCCGAGCGGGTCGGCAGCGAGCGGCGCCTGGTCGCGCTCTACCTTCTCACCGTGGCGGACGTCCGCGGGACCAGCCCCAAGGTCTGGAACGCGTGGAAGGCGAAGCTGCTCGAGGATCTCTTCCGCGCCGCGCGCCGGGTGCTCACCGGCGCGCCGCTCGAGCGTGACGCGGCGCTCGCCGAGAAGCAGGCCGAGGCGACGCGGCTGCTGCGCCTCTACGCGCTTTCGGACGGCGTCAAGGAGCGCTTCTGGAAACAGCTCGACACCGCCTATTTCCTGCGCCACGAGCCGCAGGAGATCGCCTGGCACACCCGCAGCCTCCACTATCGCGTCGGCGCGGCGCAGCCCGTGGTCAAGGCGCGGCTCGCGCCTTTCGGCGAGGGTCTCCAGGTGATGATCTACATGCCGGACCGCGAGGCGCTCTTCGCCCGCATCTGCGGCTACTTCGAGCGCGCCGGCTTCGACATCGCGGAGGCGAAGATCCACACCACGCGCGACGGCTACGCGCTCGATACCTTCGTGGTGATGGGCCAGGGCAGCGGCGCGCACTACCGCGACATGATCAGCCTGATCGAATCCGAGCTCGCCGCCGAGCTCCAGTCGCAGGCGCCGCTCGCGCCGCCACGGGGCGGGCGGCTCTCCCGGCGCGTGCGCCATTTTCCGATCTCGCCCTCGGTCGACATCCGCCCGGACGAGCGCGGCTCGCTCTATGCGCTGAACATCGTCGCCGCCGACCGGCCGGGCCTGCTGTACGGCGTAGCGCGCACGCTGGCGCGCTACCGCGTCAATCTTCAGACCGCGCGCATCAACACCCTGGGCGACCGCGCCGAGGACGTGTTCCTCGTCTCCGGCGAGGCGCTATCCAATTCGAAGACCGTGCTCCAGCTCGAGCAGGACCTCCTGAAGGAGCTCTCCCTCAGCCCGCAGCCGGCCGCGGTGCTCGCCGCGGTCGCCTCGTGAGCGCTTCGTCGCCGCCGATGGATACGTTCATCCGCGAATACATGCTGTCGGATCCCTCGATCTGCGATGCGCTGGTCGAGCTGTTCAAGAAGGCCGTGGCGGCGAACCTGGTGCTGCCGGGCGTGGTCGGCCCCAACGTGGTGGACCCGAAATGGAAGCGCAGCACCGACCTCGGCATCGGCGTCGCGGAGAAGCACTGGGACCTGCGCGAATTCAGGTTCGACGCCTACATGCAGGAAGTGTCGGGATTCATCAACCGCTACATCGAAGAGCTCGTCAGCCACGGCGGCAGCTTCAACCTGAAGTATCCGCCGCAGATCCAGTGGTACAAGCCCGGCGAAGGCTTCTACGCCTGGCACGTCGACGGCGCGCACGGGCACAGCGACCGCGCGCTCGTCTTCACGACCTACCTGAACGATGTCACCGACGGCGGCGGCACCGAGTTCCACCACCAGCGCATGGTGACTTCGCCGGTCAAGGGCAAGACCGTCATCTTTCCCGCGGCGCTGACGCACGTGCATCGCGGCGTGGTGTCTCCCACGCAGCACAAGTACCTGCTGACCGGTTGGCTTTCCTGGGCGTGAGGTTCATTGCGCTGCAATAGGGAACAGCGCTTGCTCGATGGGTAGACGCCTAACCTTTCGAGAGGATCCGGTCATGAAAGCGCTGTACTCGTTACTCGCTGCGGCTATCGCGGCCGCTGGAATGGCGTCGGCGAGCGCCGCCGACCAAGTGTTCGTGAACTCGCAGACCGTGCGCCAGGCGCAGAAGGTGCTGAATGATCGCGGCTTCCGCACCGGCGGCGTCGACGGGCACATGGGCCCGCAAACCGAGGCGGCGCTGGTCAATTTTCAGCGCGCGGAGAAGCTGCAGCCGACCGGCAAGCTAGACCGCGCCACGTTGAAGGCGCTCGACCTGAAGAAAGCCGAAGGGTCTGCATCGGCGAACGCCGCCGGCCGCTATCCGCCGTCCACCATCCGCAAGGCCCAGGAAACGCTGAACGCGCGCGGCTACAAGGCGGGACCGGCAAACGGAATTCTCGGGGACGCGACCCGTGCGGCGCTGCGGCAGTTCCAGAAATCCGAGAACATCGCCGTGACCGGACGACTAAATCCGCGCACCCTCTCCCATCTGGGCATCGAAGAAACGGCCTCGGCGGGAAGCAGCGCGAAGCGCTAGGCGGCCATCTCCGCGGCGTCGCGCATCGTATTCGCGAGCACGCTGTAAGCGGCGACCCACGCCTCGCGCACCGCGGGCGTGAACGCCGCTCCCAGGCCCTGTTCCAGGGTCCAGAGGAACGCCGCGCCCACGGTGTAGTAATGCTCCGGGCGCACGCCGTAGGCGGCGTGCCTGCGGCCGAGCGCCTTCACGGTCGGAAGAAGCTCTTCCAGGCGGTTGAGCGCGCTTACCGTGAACGAGACCATCGCCATCACCTTGCGCCCCTGCTCGCGCATGTCGCCGACGAACAGCGGCCGCAGCGACGGGTCGAGGAAGAAGAGCCGGCCGTAGAACATCTGCGCGGCGGTTTCGGCCACCGGCAGCACCTGCTTCCAGCTCGCTTGCACCAGGTCGATCTGTTGGGGTGTCACGCACCCTCCTTTCGACCGTGCACGATAGGCGCAGGCGGTATCGGCCCTGCGTTGCTATGGAAACCTACTGTTGCCGCTTTGTACGCGCGGGGCGCACGAGTCCGGTGCATTCCCCGAACCCGATGCTCGTGGCGTGCGCCGCCTCGCACCGCCCCCGCAGGACGACCTCGTCGCCATCGTGGAGAAAGGCCCGCGTCTCGCCGCTCGGAAGGCTCAGCGCCGCGTTGCCGGCCCGGGTGAGCTCCATGAGCGACCCGGCGCTCTCGGGCGCCGCGCCGGATAAGGTTCCCGAGCCGAAGAGATCCCCGGATTGGAGGTTGCAGCCGTTCGAGCTGTGATGCGCCACCATCTGCGCCGCGGTCCAGTACGCGTCGCGCGCGTTTCCGCGCGAGAGCCGCACGGGCGCTGCCTTCGCTTTTCTCATCCCCTCGCTGCTCAGGTGCATTTCCAGGCCGATGTCGAGACCGCCGCCTCGCTGATCTGCCTCATCCCACAAATAACCCAGAGGTTGGGGATCGGCGACGTCGCGCGCGAACGCCGCACAGCGAAAAGGCGCGAGCGCCTCGAAGGTCACGATCCACGGCGAGATCGTGGTAGCGAAGCTCTTCGCGAGGAACGGCCCCAGCGGCTGGTACTCCCAGGCCTGGAGGTCGCGCGCCGACCAGTCGTTCAGCAGCACCACGCCGAACAGATGGTCTTCCGCTTCGTCAATGGCAACGGGTGCGCCAAGGCGGTTCCCCGGTCCAACGACGAAGCCGAGCTCCACCTCGTAATCCAGCCGCGCGCTCGGAGCGAACACGGGAGAATCGCTTCCGGCCGCTTTCACCTGCCCCATCGGCCTCGTCACCGGCGTTCCCGACACCACCACGGACGACGCTCGCCCGTGGTAGGCGATCGGGATCCACTTGTAATTCGGCAGCAGCGGATTGTCCGGACGCAGCAGCTTCCCGATCGACGTGGCGTGATGGATGCCGGCGTAGAAGTCGCTGTAGTCGCCGATCGCCACCGGCACGAAGAGCTCGGCTCGGTTCATCGGCAGCAAATACTTCGCGTATCGCTTCTGATAACCCCTTAGGGAAAGGGCTCGGGAGATCTGTTTGCGCAGTCGGCGCCATGTCGAAGCGCCCGCCGCCGCAATTCCGTTCAGCGTCGGGCCAGTCTCGATCCCGAGCGCCGCGAGATCGAAGACTTGGTCGCCGATCGCCACCCCGCCGCGCGGCTTCTCCTTCGTGCCCTTTCGCCGAAAAATACCGAACGGCAGATTCTGGATCGGAAAGTCCGTCGCCGAATCGTTCGCCGACTCGACCCAGCTCCTCAGTCCGGGATCATGCGTTGCGTCCATGCGACTACGATATTAATGATGAAACGCAATTAATTGCGGGCCGGTTCGGGCGCACACTCATCGCAACTTGCTTGGAGGGGAAATGATCGGCAAACAGCGTTTGATCCGCGGATTCGCAGTTTCGACTGTCTCCGTGCTGGGCCTTTTGCTCAGCTGCTCGATCTTCTCGGCCGGCCAGGGTAACGACGAGGGTAGACGGGCCAATGAGGTCGGATCGATGGGGCCGGTACCCAAGGCCGCATGCGGCCGTTCGGATCATACGGAAAGCGGATTGCAGGGCCAGACCACGTCGGCGGAGCGCGCCGTCGTGAACGGCCATACCGACTCCGAGCGCGGCTACAACTGCAATCTCGAGCTGGTTGGAAAGTTCCAGGGTGAAGGGGCCTTTTCGCAGGATGGGCCATCGTATTTCGGTCACTGCGCCTACATGGCGACGGAAAATAACTCACAGCAGGCGCATCCCGGCATCGTCGTGATCGATGTTTCGGATGCGAGAAATCCCCGGCCGACGGCATACCTCGCCGAAACCAAGGCGGGGCTCAATCCGCACGAGAACAACAAGGTCAACCACGCGCGCGGGCTCCTCGGGCTCGCCCAGAGCAACGGGCCTAATTTTGCGGTTTACGACCTGAACGAGGACTGCGCCCATCCGAAACTGGCGTCGCACTTCGATGTGCTCAACAGCTCGGGCCACATGGGTGGCTGGGCCGAGGACGGCAAGACATACTACATCGGCCAGAGCTTCCGGGGCGTCGGCGGCATCCTGCCGATCATCGACGTGACCGACCCGTACAACGCCAAGCCGCTCCTCACCTGGACATTCAACGGCGATGGCCGGCCCCACGACCTTTCCACCAACAAGGACGGCACACGGTTGTATGCGGGGCAACCGGGCACCTTCAACGCTCCGCCGAACAATTCTTCGTTCGGGCCCGACGGGCTGGTGATCCTCGACGTGAGCGACATCCAGTTCCGCCGCCCCAATCCGCAGATCCGGATCGTCAGCAAGCTCTTCTGGAACGACCAGGGGCAGGTGGAACAGATGCTGCCGTTCTTCTCCCATGGACGCTCGTACATCATCAGCACGGACGAGTCCGGCGGTCAGGCCGGCGTCGGGGGTCTCAAGGCGGCCTGTGATCGGGGAGCGTCGCCCTACGGCTATTCGAACGTGATCGACATCACCGACGAGACGAACCCGAGAATCGTGTCGAAGATCATGCTCGAGGTGCACGATCCCGCCAACTGCACGAAATTCCTGGCCGAGCCGCGGGAAGCCGACGGCGGACTGCTCGACTATTCCACGGAGAGATGCGCCGTGGATCGTACGAACAATCCGACGCTGGCCGCCTGCGGCTCGAGGGGCACCGGCACCCGGGTCTACGACATAAGCGATCCGCTCCACCCCGCGGAGATCGCCTACTGGAAGGGACCGGCGCCGCGAACCGCGTTCCTTCCCGGATCGGGGAGCTGGTCGAAGGACGCCGATGTCACCGTCGAAAAGCAAGCCGGCTTGCCGCGCTTCGTCAAAGCGCGTGCCGCCGACGGCAAAGGGCATGAGTTGAATCTTTGGCTAGTCGGCGACGGCAACGGTTTTCAGGTTCTGCGCTTTACCGACGATTTCCTGAGGACGCAGCGCGGCAAGGCGATCCACGCCGAGGCCGTGAAGGACGACTGACCGGCCAGATTAGTCGCCCGGCCGGCCTCCGGCGATCACTCTTCCGAGGGGAGGTCCTGTCCGGGGAAGAGCGCGTCGTTGAAGCCGAACTTGGTGAAGTCGCGGATCCGCATCGGGTAGAGCACGCCGTCGAGGTGGTCGCACTCGTGCTGGACGACGCGCGCGTGGAAGCCGGAGACTTCCCGTACGAAGCGCTTGCCCTGCTCGTCGTAGCCCGAGTACTTGAGCTTGGTGTAACGAGGCACCGAACCGCGCATGCCGGGGACCGAGAGGCAGCCCTCCCAGCCCTCCTCCAGGTCGTTCGAAAGCGGCGTGATGACCGGGTTGATGAGGACGGTGTCGGGGACTTCCTCGACGTCGGGATAGCGCGGGTTGGCGTGCACGCCGAAGATCACGACGCGCAGGAGCACGCCGATCTGCGGCGCGGCGAGGCCGGCGCCGTTCAGGTGCGCCATGGTGTCGCGCATATCCCGGAGCAATTCGGCCAGTTCGGAAGTTCCAAAGTCTTTTACGGGTTGGGAAACCTGCCAGAGACGAGGGTCGCCCATGCGCAGAACGTCGCGGATCATTTCTGCTCGCAGAATTTCTCGAGGATGCGGCGCACGCGGCCCATCGCCACGTCGAGCACTTCGCCGATCTTGTCGAGCGGCACCGCGCGCGCGCTGTCGCCGCGGCCCGCGGCGTAGTTGGCGACGACCGCGATCGTGGCGTAGTCGAGGCTGACCTCGCGCGCGAGCGCGGCCTCGGGCATGCCGGTCATGCCGACGATGTGCGCGCCGTCGCGCTCGAGGCGCGTGATCTCGGCGGCGCTCTCCAGGCGCGGCCCCTGCGTGGCGGCATAGACGCCGCCGTCGGCGATCTCCTCCTTGCATGCCGCCGCGGCCTGCAGGATGCGCCTGCGCAGCTGGACGGAATACGGCACGGTGAAGTCGATGTGGTTCACCGGCACGCCCGCGCCTTCGAAGTAGGTGGACGAGCGCCCCCAGGTGTAGTCGATGATCTGGTCCGGAAGCACCAGCATCCCGGGCGCGATGTCGGAGCGGATGCCGCCTACGGAGGCCACCGACACCACGCAGTCGGCGCCGACGTCCTTCAGCGCCCAGATGTTGGCCCGGTAGTTCACCTCGTGCGGCGCGATGGTGTGCCCGTAGCCGTGCCGCGCGAGGAACACCACGTCGCGTCCCTTGATGCGGCCGAACGTCAGCGCGCCTGAGGGCTCGCCAAAGGGCGTGCGCGCGACGCGCCGCTGGGTCGCCTCCATGTTCCCGAGCTGCGACAGGCCGCTGCCGCCGATGATCGCGACCAGCGCCACCTTCATTCCCTCATCGCCCGGATCTCGGGGAGGTTGCGCCAGTAGCCCTTCGCGTCCATGCCGCAGCCGAAAACGAAGCGGTCGGGAATCGCGAGGCCGACGAAATCGGCCGTGATCGGTTTCTTCATTCCGAGAGTCTTCTCCACCAGCACCGCGCAGTAGAACCCGCTTGCGCCGAGCTCGAGCAGGCGGTTGCGGATCGCGTTCATCGTCTCGCCGTGGTCGAGGATGTCGTCCAGCACGAGCACCGTGCGCCCGCTCACCAGCCCGGGGGGCGACACTTTCCAGTCGACGCCGGCGCCGCGCGTGGCCGCGCCATAGCGGGAGGCGTGGATGTAGTCGAAGTCGAGCGGGAAGCGAAGCAGCGGCAGGAGCTGCCCGGCGAACACTACGGCGCCGCCCATGACCGCGAGCACCATGGGATAGGTGCCCGCCAGGCGCTGTTCGATTTCGGTAGCGACACGGCGGATGGCGGCCTGGACCTCCCCTGCGCTGGCAACGCCGTCCGAGTTCTCGAGGAAGGCCCAGGCCTGCTTCAGGTCGGGCATCCCGCGAGTTTATCGGTTATTCAGATATTTCGTGAATTCAGAACCGATTTCGGCGTGGCGCACGCCGAACTCCACCGTGGCCTGCAGATAGCCGAGCTTCGAGCCGCAGTCGAAGCGCCGCCCAGGGAGGCGCACCGCCAGCGCGCGCTCCTGCGCGAGCAGCGCCGAGATGCCGTCGGTGAGCTGGATCTCGCCCCCGGCGCCCGGGGTGACTTGTCCAAGCATTTCGAAAATGCGGTTGGTGAGGACGTAGCGGCCGATCACCGCCAGGTTGGAGGGCGCGTCCTTGGGCTTGGGCTTCTCGACGATGCTGTGGATGCGCGCGACGTCGCCCTGCATCTGGTCGATGGTGACGATGCCGTAGCTCGCGGTCTGGTCGCGCGGCACCTCCTCCACGCCGAGGAGCGAGCACTGCTCGCGGTCGAAGATCTCGGCCATGCGCGCGATCGCCGGCGGCTGCGAGTCCATGAGGTCGTCGGCGAGGATCACGGCGAACGGGTCGTCACCGACCACGGGCTGCGCGACGAGCACCGCGTGGCCCAGGCCGAGCGGCTCGGCCTGGCGGATGTAGATGCAGCGCACGCCCTCGGGCAGCACCGAGCGCACCATGTTGAGCAGCCCGTCCTTGTTCTTCTTCTCGAGCTCGGTCTCGATCTCGTAGGCCTTGTCGAAATGGTCCTCGATCGCGCGCTTGTTGCGCCCGGTGACGAAGATCATGTCGGTGATGCCCGCGGCCGCGGCCTCCTCGACCGCGTACTGGATGAGCGGCTTGTCGACCACCGGCAGCATCTCCTTCGGGCTCGCCTTGGTCACCGGGAGGAAGCGGCTGCCGAGTCCGGCCACCGGGAACACCGCCTTTTTCAGCCTTTTCCGCATCAGCCCTTCCGCAGGAATTCCAGGAACTGCGCCTCGCCGAGGACTTCGACGCCCAGGTCCTTCGCTTTGTCGAGCTTCGAGCCGGCGTCGGCGCCGGCCACGACGTAATCGGTCTTCTTCGACACCGAAGCGGCGACCTTGTGCCCGAGCGCCTCGAGCCGGCCCTGCGCCTCGTCGCGCGTCATCGCCCCCAGCGTGCCGGTGAGGACGAACGTCTTGCCTTCGGCGGCCCGGCCGGTCCGCGCCGAGCGCTGAACGTCGACCAGGCGGGTCAGGCGGCCGATCACCGCCTCGTTGTGGGGCTCGCGCAGGAACTTCTGGATGCTGTCCATGAGCTCGGGGCCGATGCCTTCGAGCGGCACTTCGAGCGCCCGCTCGCCGCGCTTTTTCCGCTGCACATTGTCCTTGCGCGTCGCTTCCTTGTCTTCCGCGAGTTTAGGCCAATCGGCCGCCGCCAGCGCCTCCACCGAGCCGAAGTGGCGCGCCAGGATCTTCGCCACCTCTTCGCCGACGCCCGGAATGCCGAGCGCGTAGACGAAGCGGTGGAGCTCGGTCCGGCGCGATTTTTCGATCTCGGCGACGAGGTTCTGCGCCGACTTCTCGCCCATGCGCTCCAGCGCTTCGAGCGCCGCTACGTCCAGCTTGTACAGATCGGCCGGGTTCGCGACGAGCTCCCGCTCCACCAGCTGATCGACCAGCTTCTCGCCCAACCCCTCGATGTCCATCGCGCGGCGGCCGGCGAAATGGAGCAGCGTCTGCTTGCGCTGCGCCTTGCAGAAAAGCCCGCCGGTGCAGCGTGTCGCCGCCTCGCCCGGCACGCGCACGACCGGGGAGCCGCACACCGGGCAGGCCTTCGGCATCTCGAAGCGGTCCGACGGGTTGCGCGGGCCCTTTTCGCGAACGCCCACGACCTCCGGGATCACGTCGCCAGCGCGGCGCACGACGACCGTGTCGCCGACCCAGACGTCCTTGCGGCGCAGCTCGTCCTCGTTGTGGAGCGTCGCATTGGTGACCGTGACGCCGCCGACGAACACGGGCTTCAGCTTCGCCACAGGGGTCAGTGTCCCTGTCCGCCCAACCTGGACGGCGATCGCTTCTACCAACGTGGTTTGCTCCTGGGCGGGATACTTGTGCGCCACCGCCCAGCGCGGCTCGCGCGCGACATAGCCGAGCTTACGCTGGAGCTCGAGGTGGTTCACCTTGTAGACCACGCCGTCGATGTCGAAGGGGAGGCCCTCGCGCCGCCGACTGACGTCGCGGTGGTATTCGATCAGCTCGCCTGCGCCGCGCGCCACCCTGCGATCGGCTTTCTTCGGATACACGGGAAGGCCGAGGGCCTCGATGCGGTCCAGGAACTGGGTCTGGCTCTGGAACGAGATCCCTTCGAGCTCGCCGAAGCCGTGGGCGGAAAAGCGGAGCGGCCGGCGCGCCGTAACCTTGGGATCGAGCTGGCGCACCGCTCCGGCTGCGGCGTTGCGCGGGTTCACGTATGGGCGCTCGCCCGCGGCGCGCTGCCTCTCGTTCAGCCGCTCGAAATCGACCCGGTGCATGAAAATCTCGCCTCGTACTTCCAGCAAGCCGATTTTCTTTGCTAATCGAAGGGGGATGCTGCGGATGGTCCGCACATTCGCGGTCACGTCTTCGCCGGTCTCGCCGTCGCCGCGCGTGGCGGCCTGGACGAGCTCGCCGTCCTCGTAGCGCAGGCTGATCGCCACGCCGTCGAACTTGAGCTCCACCGCGTATTCGACCGCCGGATCCTCGGCCTTGAGCCCGAGCTCGCGCCGGATGCGCGCGTCGAACTTCTCCGCGCCGGTATCCTCGGTATCGGTCTCGGTGCGGATCGAAAGCATCGGCACCGCATGGCGCACCGGGGCGAGCTCCTCGCGCGGCGCGCCCCCCACGCGCTGGGTCGGCGAATCCGGCGTGCGAAGCTCATGAAACTTCTCTTCAAGCTCCCTTAACTCATTGAAGAGACGGTCATATTCTGCGTCCGTAATCTCCGGCTGGTCCTCGACATAGTAGAGGCGGTTATGGCGGTCCAGCTCGGCCCGCAGGGTCTCGGCCCTGGACCGTGCTTCGCGCGGGACGGTCATGAGAACAGGCGCAGCGCGAGCGGGCTTCCCGGCTCGATTCCCACCTCGACAAGGCGGTTGCGTATCGACTCGACCTCGACGCCGATGGCTGCGAGCGCGCGCTCGTCGAGGCTGTTGCCGTTATCGTCGACCAGCCGCCCACCCAGGCGGCGGGCGGCCTCGACCATCGCGGCGTAGCTGCGGGAGAGGTCGGGAGTGCGCGGCACGTCGAGCATCAGCGTAACGCCGTCGGCCCGCTGTCCCACGGAAAAGCCCTCGTGCCGGATGCTGGTTTCCGCGGGCTCCAGGACATGCAGGGCGATCTGCACGTCGACATCGGCGCAGACCCGGTCCAGCGCCTGCGCCGCGGCGAGCGCCTCGCGCATCGGCGGGGCCGAGACCTTCCCGCCGTGTGCGGCGACGAGCGTCTCGAGCTGCGTCCGGAATTCGACCAGGTCGCCTTCGCTCACCACTCCGTTGCGGCTCACCATCTGGAGCGCGGCGTGCGCCGACTTGCCCCCGCCCTCCGTGAGGGTCGCCCGGCGGGAAAAGCGGCGCTGCAGCGCCGGCCAATCGGGGCGAATGGCGCCGGCGGAGGTGCCCTGCACCTCCACCACATAGTCGATTCGGGGATCGGAGGCAGGCTTCGCCACCGGAGGGGAAGCTTCGCGTACCGGCATGGCGGACAGATCGAGGGTCGGTTCGCGTCGCTCCGGCGGCGCGTCGAGAAGCACGTCGGCGTGCTGCGAGCCGAAGGCCCGCTCGGCCTGGCGCCGCGTAGCGCGCTCCTGCAGGCGGTTGTAAACGAGGACGCCGGCCACCGCGGCGGCGCCGATCACCAGCAATCCGATCTGGAGATCGGTCATCGGGCCCTAGGCCGCGAGCTCCTCCCGCATGCGCAGCGCCTGGTCGATGTCGACGGCCACCACGCGCGACACGCCCGACTCGGGCATGGTCACGCCGACGAGCTGCTCGGCCATCTCCATCGAGATCTTGTTGTGGCTGATGAATAGGAACTGCGTCTGCGCGGACATGCGCTTCACCAGGTCGCAGAAGCGGCCGGTGTTGGTGTCGTCGAGCGGCGCGTCGACCTCGTCGAGCAGGCAGAACGGCGCCGGGTTGAGCTGGAACAGCGCGAACACGAGCGAGATGGCGGTGAGCGCCTTCTCGCCGCCGGAGAGGAGGTGGATGCTGGCGTTTCTCTTGCCCGGCGGGTGCGCCATCACCTGGACCCCGGCGTCGAGGATTTCCTCGCCGGTCATGAGGAGCTTCGCCTCGCCGCCGCCGAAGAGCACCGGGAAGAGCGAGCCGAAGTGGCGGTTCACGCTGTCGAAGGTTTCGCGCAGGAGCTCGCGGGTCTCGCGGTCGATGCGCCGGATCGCGTCCTCGAGGGTTTTCACCGCCTCCTCGAGGTCGGCGGCCTGCGAGTCGAGGAACCCCTTGCGCTCGCGGCTCGTGTTGAGCTCCTCCAGCGCGGCCAGGTTGACCGCGCCGAGCTCCGCGATCGCGGTGTTGATGCGCGTGATCTCGCCCTGCAGGCTCGACGGGCGCGGTGCGTCCTCCGCCGCTGCCGCGAGCACCGCCTCGTCGGCGTTCGCCTCGCGCAGCTGGGTGTCGAACTGCTCGAAGCTGAGCTGCGCCGCCTGCTGCTTGAGCCGCAGCTCGCCCACGCGCTCGCGCAGGGGGGCGACGCGCGCTTCCACCTGCAGGCGACCCTCCTCGAGCTCGCGCAGGGCGCCCGCCGCGGCTTCGACGGCGTTGCGCGCCTCGCCCAGCGTCTTCTCGCACGAGATGCGCGACTCGACCGCGCCGTCGAGCTCCTGCCGCAACGCCGGGATGGGATCCTCGGCGAGCTCTTCGTTCAGCCGGGCGACTTCGGCTTCGCCACGCTCGATCTCGCGGTCGATGAGGGTGACCGAGCGGTCGATCTCGGCGATCTTCGCGGTGCATTCGCGCTCGCCGAATATCGCGTCCTGGGCTTCGCGCTCGGCCTGCTGCACTGCGCGGCGCTGTGCGGCGAGCGCCGTCTCGCTCTCCACGTGCGAGGCCTGCGCCGCCTCGCGGCGCGCCCTCGCCTCCGCGATCTCCGCGGCGATGCGTTCCTGGCTCGCCCTGCAGTCGGCTAGCGCGGCGTCGCCGGCCTGCGTCTCCGCCGCGATCTGGTCGAGCTCGGCGCACACCTGGGCGCTGCGCTCGGCATAGCGCTCCAGCGCCTGCAGCGCCTTCAGATGCTCGATCTGGGCGTCGTGGTGCGCTTTCTGGCGCGTGACGATCTCCGCGCGCGCTTCCTCCAGCGCAGCGGCGCGCCCGGCGAGCTCGGCATCGAGGTTTTCAAGATTTTCTTGGGAAGATCTTAGTTTCGCGGCAAGGCCTTCGAGGCGCGCTGCCAGCGTCTCGATCTCGGCCTGCCGGGCGAGGATGCCCGTGTCCGCCGCGTCCGGGGCGTGCAGGCTGACGGTGAAGTGGGTGAACTGGTGCCCCTGGCGATTCACGAACACCGCGCCGACCGGCAGCGCCGAGGCATCGGGCACGCCCTCGACCACGAACACGCCGCCGAGCCAGTCGCGCAGCGCGCCGGAGACCGCGGCATCGGCGTCCAGGATCTTCGAGAAGAGCGAGTCGAACCCGTGCAGCTCCTCGGGCGCCACGTTGCCCGGGAGGAAGAGGCTCGCTTTCGACGGCGGCTGGTCGGTTGCCACGGCTTCGAGCTGGTCGATTCCGGAGAGCTCGAGCGCGTGCAGGCGCTCGCGCAGCACCGCCTCTACCGCAGTTTCCCAGCCGGCCTCGATGCGCAACTTCTGCCAGAGCGGCGCGACTCCGCCGAGGCCATGGCGCTCGAACCAGTCGCGCAGCGGTGCGTTGTCCTCGGTGGCGGCCTGGATCTGGCGCAGCGTCGCTATCTGTGCCTCGGCCGCGGCGTGGTCGCGCTGGGCGGCCGTCAGGGCCTCGGTCGCCGCGGCCTTCCGCTCTTCGATGCCCGCGACCTCGTTCTGCAGCGCCTGCGACGCAGCCTCCGTCGCGCGGACCGCTTCGTCGAGCTCGGCGAGGCGGGCCTCCAGGCCCGACAGCACGCCCGACTCCGGCTCGGCCAGCGTCGCAAGCTCGTTGTCCAGGCGCTCGCGGCGCTGCTCGAGCGCCTGGCGCCCGCGCTCGAGGTGCGCGAGGTTCGCCTGCTCGAGCTGCAGCCGGCTCTCGGCCTGCATGAGCAGGCTGCGCGCCTCGTTCAGGTGCTCCTGCCCGGCGCGGAAGGCCTGCTCGGCTACCGGAAGGCAGGCATTTTCGTTTTCAAGACGGGATTGGGCCTCGGCGGTTCGTGTTTTTGCGCCGCCCGCGCGCGCGGCCCACATGTGCAGCGCCTGCGTAAGCTGCGAGCGCTGCTCGCGCCACTGTCCGAGCTGGGCTTGCCGCTCGGTGTGCTGGCTTTCGAGCCGCTGGCGCGTCTCCTCGAGGTGGCGCAGCTCCGACTCGTGCCTGGCGACGAGCGCGTTCGCCGAGTACAGGGCGGCCTGCGCGAGGTTGAGCGCGTCGCCGGCGGTGTAGTGAGCGCTTCGGGCCGTCTCCGCGCGCGACTCGATGCTGCGCAGCTCGGCGTTCTCGGCCTCGAGCGCGTTGGTCGCGCGCTCGATGTCCTGGCCCTGGCGCTCGCGCTCGGCGGCGGCGTCGCGCCGGCGCAGGTACCACAGCAGTTGCTGCTTGAGCTGCAAGTCGGAATGCAGCTCGTTATAGCGCGTGGCGACCTTGGCCTGCGCTTCGAGCTTCTCGAGCTGGCCGGCGAGCTCGACCCGGATGTCGGTGATGCGCGCCAGGTTCTCGCGGGTGTCGGCGAGCCGGTTCTCGGTCTCGCGGCGGCGCTCCTTGTACTTGGAGATGCCCGCCGCCTCCTCGAGGAACACGCGCAGCTCGTCGGGCTTCGCCTCGATGACGCGCGAGATCATCCCCTGCTCGATGATCGCGTAGGCGCGCGGCCCGAGCCCGGTGCCAAGGAACATGTCGGTGATGTCGCGCCGGCGCACGTGGGTGCCGTTGATGTAGTAGCTCGACTCGCCGTCGCGCTGGAGCACGCGGCGCACCGAGATCTCGGCGTACTGCGACCACTGCCCGGCGGCGCGGCCCTGCGAGTTGTCGAAGATGAGCTCCACGGCGGCGCGGGCGAGCGGCTTCCTGTTGGCCGAGCCGTTGAAGATCACGTCCTGCATCGAGTCCCCGCGCAGCGCCGCCGCCCGGCTCTCGCCGAGCACCCAGCGCACCGCGTCGATGACGTTCGACTTGCCGCAGCCGTTGGGGCCGACCACGCCTACCAGCTGGCCGGGGAGGTGAATCGAGGTGGGATCTACGAAGGACTTAAAACCAGACAGCTTTATTTGAGTTAGTCGCATCAGCTAAAAATGATACCATCGTTGTGAAATTTTTCCGGGCCCGGATTCTTCGTTTTTTTCCCTAAATCCCGGACCCGGTTTCTTCGGATCCTTCGGTCGATTCGATGCCGTCGCGTCCCAGCAAGACGCTGGAAACGTTTCCCAATCCTGCGCCCGAGCGCGACTACCGGATCCGCATGGAGATCCCGGAGTTCACCTGCCTCTGCCCGATGACGGGCCAGCCCGACTTCGCCACGCTCACGCTCGACTACGTCGCCGACGAGCTGTGCGTGGAGCTGAAATCGCTCAAGCTCTACATCTGGTCCTACCGCGACGAAGGCGCGTTCCACGAGGCGGTCACGAACAAGATCCTCGACGACCTGGTGCGCGCCACCCGGCCGCGCTACATGCGGCTCGAAGCGAACTTCAACGTCCGCGGCGGCATCCACACCACCGTGGTGGCGGAGCATCGCAAAGAGGGTTGGCAGGACGCCCAGCCGAGCCGGGCGTGAACCCCCTGCTCGAAAAGCTGCAGCCCTACCCGTTCGAGAAGTTGCGCCGCCTTCTGGGTGGAGTTTCGGGTAATGAAAAGCTCAAGCCCATAAACCTCCAGATCGGCGAGCCCAAGCACCCGACGCCCGAGCTGGTGAAAAAGGCGCTGGTGCAGGCGCTCGACGGCCTCTCGGTCTATCCGCTGACCGCCGGCTTGCCCGAGCTTCGGGAAGCCATCGCCGGCTGGCTGGAGCGGCGCTACTCGATCCCAAAGCCCGATCCGGCGACCCAAGTGCTGCCGGTCAACGGCACGCGCGAGGCGCTCTTCGCCTTCGCGCAGACCGTCTTGAGCCCGGGCGGAAAGGTCGTCTGCCCGAACCCGTTCTACCAGATCTACGAGGGCGCGGCGATTCTCGCCGGAGCGACGCCGGTCTACGGCGAGCCAAGGTCCTGGGAAGGCGTGCAGCTCCTCTACGCCTGCTCGCCGGCAAACCCGAGCGGCGCGGTGATGGGACTCGAAGCCTGGAAGCGCCTGTTCGAGCTCTCGGACCGGCACGGCTTCGTAATCGCCTCGGACGAGTGCTACTCGGAAATCTATTTCGATCGCGCGCCGCTAGGCGCTTTGGAAGCTTCTGTAAAGCTCAACCGGCGCGATTTTTCGCGCTTGGTGGTTTTTTCCAGCCTCTCGAAAAGATCCAACTGCCCGGGCATGCGCTCGGGGTTCGCGGCCGGCGAGGCGGCGCTGATCAAGAAATTCCTCCTCTACCGCACCTACCACGGCTCGGCCATGAGCCTCAGCGTGCAGCACGCCTCCATCGCCGCCTGGAACGACGAGGCACACGTGGAGCAGAACCGGCAGCTTTACGCCGAGAAGTTCCGCGCCGCCCTCCCCCTGATCAGGAGTCCATTGCAGGCGGAAATGCCCGACGGCGGCTTCTACATCTGGCTGCGCACTCCGATCGACGACGCCGAGTTCGTGCGCCGCCTGTACGCGGACTACAACGTGCTCGGGCTCCCGGGAAGCTACCTGGCCAGATCGGTGGAGGGCGAAAATCCCGGCAAGAACCGGGTGCGGCTCGCGCTGGTCGCACCCACGGACGAATGTGTCGAGGCGGTCAGCCGGATCAACCGATTCGCGAGGCAGCTATGAAGGACATCATCGAGAAGGCCTGGGAGGAACGAGCCTCCCTCAACCCCGGAAACGCGCCGCGCGCGTTGCGCGAGGCGGTCGAGGAGGTGATCGCCGGGCTCGACGCCGGGCGGCTGCGCGTGGCCGAGAAGTCGGGCGGCGAATGGATCACGCACCAGTGGATCAAGAAGGCCGTGCTGCTTTCGTTTCGGCTCGAGGACAACCGCGTGATGCAGGGAGGCGCGACCCGGTATTTCGACAAGGTGCCGTCCAAGTTTGAGAACTTCGACTTCGCGGCGGGCGGCGTCCGCGTGGTGCCCCCTGCGATGGCACGGCGCGGCGCCTACGTGGCGCGCAACGTCGTGCTGATGCCCTCCTACGTGAACATCGGCGCCTACGTCGACGAGGGCACCATGGTCGACACCTGGGCCACGGTCGGCTCGTGCGCCCAGATCGGCAAGAACGTGCACCTTTCGGGCGGGGTGGGCATCGGGGGCGTGCTCGAGCCGATCCAGGCGAACCCGGTGATCATCGAGGACAATTGCTTCATCGGGGCACGCTCTGAGGTGGTGGAGGGCGTGGTCGTCGAGGAAAACAGCGTCATTTCCATGGGCGTATTCCTCGGCCAGAGCACCCGCATTTTCGACCGCGCCACGGGCGAAATCCTCTACGGCCGCGTCCCCGCGGGCTCGGTGGTGGTTTCCGGCAATTTGCCCTCCCCCGACAAGAGCTGTGGCCTGTACTGTGCCGTCATCGTCAAGAAGGTCGACGCGAAGACCCGGGCCAAAACCAGCCTGAACGAGCTGCTGCGCGGCGACTGAGGCAAGCACAAGAACAAGGGGGACAAGATGTCAGCGATGAAGCGGCTGTTCCAGGTGATGGCCGACAAGAAGGCTTCCGACATCTTCATGTCGGTCGGAGCGCCGATCAACATCAAGATCAACGGCGTGGCGGTGCCGGTGAACCAGGCCATCATGACGGCCGACACGGTGCGCCAGCTTCTCTACGAGGTCCTGAACGAGCGCCAGATCAAGGAGTTCGAGGACGAGATGGAGCTGAACACCGCCATCTCGGTCGAGGGCCTGGGCAGCTTCCGGGTGAGCGCGTTCCGCCAGAAGGGCGCCCCCGCCGTGGTGGTGCGCTACATCCCGAACCTCATTCCGGCCCTCGACACGCTGGGTCTGCCCGAGGTGGTGAAGGACGTGATCATGCAGAAGCGCGGGCTGATCCTCATGGTCGGCGCCACCGGCTCGGGCAAGTCGACCTCGCTCGCCGCGATGATCGACTACCGCAACGAGAGGAAGTCCGGGCACATCCTCACGCTCGAGGACCCGGTCGAGTTCATCTTCCAGAACAAGAAGTCGATCGTGAACCAGCGCGAGGTCGGCACCGACACCCAGACGCTCGAGATCGCACTCAAGAACGCGCTGCGCCAGGCGCCGGACTGCATCCTGATCGGCGAGATCCGCGACAAGCCGACGATGTCGATGGCCCTCGCCTACGCCCAGACCGGCCACCTGTGCCTCGCGACCCTGCACGCGAACAACAGCTACCACGCGATGAACCGGATCATCAACTTCTACCCGCTCGAGACGCGCGCCAGCCTGCTCCTCGACCTCGCCGCGTCGCTGCAGGCGGTGATCTCGCTGCGCCTGGTCCGCATCAAGACCGGCGCGCGCGTGCCCGCGGTCGAGATCCTGCTGAACACGCGCAACATTTCGGAGCTGATCGAAAAGGGCGAGATCGGCGAGATGAAGGAGGCGCTGGAGAAGAGCCTGGCGCCCGGCTCGCAGACTTTCGAGCAGGCGCTGTTCAAGCTTTTCATGGAAGGCAAGATCACCCAGGACGAGGCGCTCGCCAACGCCGACTCGGCGAGCAACATGCTGTGGCTCATCAACCAGGCGACCGCGGGCGAGCTCTCCCTCAACGGCGCGCCGACTCCGCCGGCCAAGCCCGCCGAGGACAAAAAGGAAGGCCTCTCGGGCTTCAACGACTTTAAAATCAACGTGAATGCCTGAAGACAGCGGTGTCCTGGCGCTCTCCAGGGCACTGATCGGCCGCAGGTCGGTGACGCCGGAAGACGGCGCCTGCCAGGCGCTCCTTGCCGAGCGCCTCGGCCGCGCGGGCTTCCAGTGCGAATCGCTCGTGTTCGGCGAGGTCACCAACCTCTGGGCGCGGCGCGGCGCCGGCCGTCCGCTGGTCTGCCTCGCCGGCCACACCGACGTGGTGCCGACGGGTCCGCTCTCGGAATGGCACTCCGACCCCTTCGTGCCCACGCTGCGCGACGGGCGCCTCTACGGCCGCGGCGCCGCCGACATGAAGTCCTCCCTCGCCGCCTTCGTGGTGGCCGCGGAAATGTTTCTCGAGGAAAGGCCGCGGCATTCCGGCTCGATCGCGTTCCTCGTCACTTCCGACGAGGAAGGCCCGTCGGTGGACGGGACCGCGCGCGTCGTCGAGCGGATGAAGAGCCGCGGCGAGACCATCGACTACTGCGTCGTCGGCGAGCCGACCTCGGTGAGCGAGCTCGGCGACATGATCAAGAACGGCCGCCGCGGCTCGCTTTCGGGCCGCCTCACGGCGCGCGGCGTGCAGGCGCACATCGCCTATCCGCAGCTCGGCAGGAATCCGATCCACCTCCTCGCGCCCGCGCTCGCGGAGCTCACCGCGATGCAATGGGACCGCGGCAACGCGCACTTCCAGCCGACGAGCTGGCAGTGCTCCAACATCCACGCCGGCACCGGCGCCGGCAACGTCATCCCCGGCTCGCTCACGCTGGACTTCAACTTCCGCTACTCCACGGAAAGCACCGAGGCCTCGCTCAAGCAGCGCCTCGAAGGCGTGCTGCGGAAGCACGGCGTGGACTATTCGCTCGACTGGCTCCCCGGCGGCGGCAAGCCCTTCGTCACGCAGCGCGGCCGCCTCGTCGACGTGGTGTCGCACGCGATCCGCAGCCAGACCGGCCGCACGCCGGAGCTCTCCACCACCGGCGGCACTTCGGATGCGCGCTTCATCGCCGAGATCTGCCCCGAGGTGGTGGAGTTCGGCCCGGTCAACGCCAGCATCCACAAGCTGAACGAGCACATCGAGCTCGCCGCGCTGGAGAAGCTGCCGCGGATCTACTTGGACGTCCTGCGCGCCCTTCTTCCTTGAAGTTGGGAGAATTGATTCTTCAGACGGAGAAGCGCTTTCGGGCGGCGCGGTTGCATTACGGGCACGGCACCGACAACCCGCACGACGAAGCCGCGTTCCTGGTCCTTCGAGGGTTGGGATTGCCCTTCGACACCGATCTCGGGCAAGCCGCGGACCCTTCCCGAGTCGAAGGATTGATAAGAAGGCGAATCCGCGAGCGAACTCCGGTCGCCTATCTCCTCAGCGAAGCCTGGCTTTCCGGCGTGCCGTTCTATGTCGACCGGCGCGTCATCATCCCGCGCTCGCACATAGCCGAGCTGCTGCCGTCCGGAGTCGAGCCCTGGCTCGCGCGGCCGCCCGCGCGGATCCTCGATCTCTGTACCGGCTCCGGGTGCCTTGCCGTCCTTGCCGCGCGTGCCTTTCCGCTGGCGCTGGTCGATGCAAGCGATCTCTCGACGGCCGCGCTCGCGGTCGCGCGACGCAATGTTTCGCGGCACGGGCTGGAGAAAAGGATTTCCACCGCGCGGTCGGATCTCTTCTCGAGCCTCGGGAAAAAGCGCTACGACCTGATCGTCACGAATCCGCCCTACGTCACCTCGGCGGCGATGCGGCGCCTCCCGGCGGAGTACCGGCACGAGCCCGGCCTCGCACTCGCCGCGGGCAGGAAAGGGCTAGACGTGGTGGACCGCATCCTGGCGGCCGCGCCGACGCATCTGAGCTCGCGCGGAGTCCTGGTGTGCGAGGTCGGCGACGGCAGAGTCGCGGTCGAAAAGGCCTGGCCGCGCGCCGAGCTCTACTGGCCCAGGGACGAGGTGTTCATCGCCGGCCGCGACGCCCTTGCTTCGGCTGCCAGAACGGCCGCTTCGCCGCGAACGCGCTCCAGGCGGGCTCGAGCGAGCCGATGAGCTCGCGCTCGCGCGCGGCGAGCCAGCGGCGCACGGCGCTGCCCTCGCCGGCGAGCGCGATCTGCGCGAGCAGCCGCTTGCCGACGGCGACGTCGTTCAGCTCGCCCAGCGTGTCCTGGAGCGAGGCGAGGCGCGCGATGAAGGGCAGCACCGCCTGATGCGGGAAGCAGCCGGAGAAGAAATCGCAGGCGTATCGCAGCCGCTTCACGCGAATCCGAACCTGGTGGCGCCGGCGCTCGTCGCGCCACGCGACCTTGCGCCCGTCCTTGAGGAGGCGCGCATGCAGCCGGACGAGCGCCTCGCGCGCGAAGCGTGCGAGGCGCTCCGCGCGGGCGGCGTCGGACTTCCACGGGTCGCGATGCAGCCAGCGCAACACGCGCAGCTGCGCCTGGTGGAAAGCGGCCGAGCCGGCGGCGGCCGCCGCGGACCTGCGCGCATAGGAGCGCTTCTGCCGCGCACGCGCGAGCAGCGCGGCATCGGCGGCGGCATCCGCCAGCGTCTCGCAGAACACGTCCCAGTCGCGCGCGGCGCCCCAGATCTGCATCATGCCCTTGAGCGGCCGCTCGGCCGCCTTGGCTTGCGAGCCGCGCAGCAGCCTGCGGAAAGCGTGCAGCGCGGAGCGCAGCCGGCGCACGCCGACGCGGATCTGGTGGAGGTACTCCGGATCGCGCCCCTCGACTACGCCCGGGGCGTTGGCCCCGACCTGCGCGAGCGCGGCGCTGCAGAGGGCGCCGAACGCGTCGCTCGCCGTCGCATTCTCGGCGATCGGCGGCTGCGACCACTTGGTCGGCGGCGGCAGGCCCGCGGATTCGCTCAGCCGGTAGCCGCGCTCGGCCTTGCTCGCGGTCTCGATGCGCAGGCCGAGCGGCTGCACCAGGCCTTCGGCAAGCCCGACCAGGGGGCCGATCTCGCCTTCCTTCAGCTCCAGCTCGAGCTCGAGAATGTCCTCGCGCTTCGCTCCCGCTTCGATCACGCCGCGGTCGATGCACGCTTCGGCGCGAACTCCATGGCCGAGCGCAAGCGGGCCCGAGCGGCGCTCGAAGCGCGTGGCGAACACCGGCCGCAGGCGGCGCGCAAGGCGCACGATGTCGAGCCCGGAGGCGGCGCGCACTGCCTCGCGCGGAAACAGCTTGCAGTCGAGACGCCCCTTCGGCGCCGCCATCTCCCATTCGGCGCGCGATGCGAGCGCGCCCTGCGGGCCCTGCGGCAGTTTCAGCGTCTGCAGCCACTTGTGGCCCGCCCGGCGCAGGCGCAGGGCGGCTCCGGCGCGCTGCAGGCGAAGGTCGGGCGTGTCGTAGTAGATGGTGTCGAGGCGGCTCTTCCTGAGCGGGGCGGCGAAGGGCAGCAGGCGCGGCACGCGCACCGCGGCCTCGGCATCGAGGCGAAACTTCAGCTCGCGTTCAAGCTGCACGGGAGGAGCTGGGGTGACCGATGGGACTCGAACCCACAACAACCGGAATCACAATCCGGGACTCTACCTTTGAGCTACGGTCACCGTAGTCGGTACTGCGCTTACCTACAACCGCGTGGTCTGGCCTGCCCGGCGCGACTCGAACGCGCAACCTACGGCTTAGAAGGCCGTTGCTCTATCCGGTTGAGCTACGGGCAGCTTCCGGGGGCAAACCACCTCAAACCTGGTCGGGGTGGGGAGATTTGAACTCCCGACATCTTGCTCCCAAAGCAAGCGCGCTACCAGGCT
>Ga0075436_100000487_pt1 | contig 25638 bp, 17 predicted proteins | sample RhiMethybrSRZTD5_FD_75303 | JGI IMG/M metagenome (GOLD analysis project Ga0075436, IMG submission 75303) | Populus rhizosphere microbial communities from Tennessee, USA - Rhizosphere MetaG P. TD hybrid SRZTD5 | ecosystem: Host-associated > Plants > Roots > Rhizosphere > Soil | place: USA...
CGGAAGAAGCAGGCTGACTAAATGGAACGACTGGAGATGCTGGAGCTTGCGAAGGCGAAACCGCGGGTGGCTCCGCCACCGCGCCTTGTTGCTTGGACCACATTATAAGGACCTCCCTTTATCAGAATCCTGAAAATAAAATTTGCTCCGGGTGGGAGGGAGCAGTGTGGAGTCCATGTTGTTCCCCGTTGCGCGACGGGGCAACAGAGAAACGGAGCGGATTTGCGCAGTTGGGAACTGACCGAAGGGACAGGTGGGAGGAAACAGCAGAGTGAGAGCAAGGGAATATGAGTCGGCGGCCGATGGATTGAGGGATTTCTTGTCACTTATGAAAGATGAATCGGCAGGTGTATGATATCGCCACTCTGGAGTCCCCTTCCGGTGTGTGGAGCATGGCCATGCTATGTCGCGTCGCGAAGTGTTTTCTTGTCCTAGCGCCCTTCTGCTGCACTGCGTTTCATTCCGATGCCGCGTTCGCGCAGCGGCCGACGCCGGGCACCGGGCCGACGAACCGAACCAGCAGTAACTCGTCCCCGCTCGAGGGCGGGGATCCCAGGATTGACATCGATGTTTATGTACGGGGCGCGGATGGGGCGCCGATTGACGTGACGGCTGTGGTTAGCTTAATTGCGCCAATGGGCCAAGTCCTCAGTCAGGGAACAACGCTGGGCGGAAACATAAGATTCAGCGGGGTTGCCGCGAGCGAATACAAGATTGAGGTGGTCGCGGCCGGTTATGAAAAGATGGTTAAGGAATTTGACGGGTACAATGCGGGCGTGTCGCGAGTGGACATTGAAATGCGGCCGTCGTCAGACGGCAACGCAGGGGCGGGCTCTCCACAAATTTTGCTTGCCCCAAAGGCGCAGAAAGAGCTGGCGAAGGCCCTGGAGGCGTTGCGAGCGAACAAGCCAGGGGATGCGCGGAGCCATCTGGAGGCGGCCTATCGCATGGCGCCGAATCATCCGGCGGTGAATTATCTGTATGGCGTTTATTTTTTGCAGATTAAGGACCAGGAGAAAGCGAAGTCTTACTGGACTAAGACACTGGAATTCAACCCCAAGCACGTTTCCGCCCTGCTCTCGATGAGCGAGGCGCTGCTCCGGGAGCAGAAAATCCCCGATGCGGAATCGTACATAAAGAAAGCAGTGGAAGCCGACCCCAATTCGTGGCGCGCCCATGCTGTCTTCGCGGATATCCTGTTGAAGGAAAGCCAGCCCGGGGAGGCTGTGAAGGAGGCTGATCGGGCCGTGGAGGTAGGCAAAGCGCAAGCGGCGATGGTGCAGCCTCTTCTGGCGCGGGCGTTGATGGAAAGCGGGAACAAGGAACGCGCCGAAAAAGTTTTGCGAGAGTACGTTCAGGTTCACCCTGACGACGCCTCGGCTCACAAACTGCTCGAAAGATGGAAGTCTGCGGAGGCGCAGGTTTCCGGTGGGAAGGAAGAGTCCGGGGCCGGGATCAAGGCGACGGCGGAGTCGGGATCGGCAACGGCGCTGCCGCTTTCGCCAAATCTGTCGCGGGCGGGGATCGAGGGAAGGAATTCGAACATGGAGGAGGGCCCCTCTCCGTTTGACCCAAAGGCGCAAGAGGCTCTGGATAAAGCGCTCAAGCTGCTGGGTCCTACGATGACGACGCAACAAGCGGATGCGGCGAAGAAACATCTGGAGACGGCTTACAAGATTGCCCCGACGAGCGCGGACGTGAACTACCTTTTTGGCGCTTATACGTGGCAGACGAATGATCGCGAGCAGGCCATCGCCTATTGGAGAAAAGCCATTGAGTTTTATCCGAAACATTATCGGGCACTGCTTTCTCTAGGCCAGGCGCTGGTAGACGAGAACAAACCCGATGAAGCCTTGGCTTTTCTCGAACGCAGTCTTCAAATCGAACCGTTTTCGTGGCGGGCGTATGCGCTTTCCGCGCACGTGTTGTTGCGCCGGGGATCTGCAGACGAGGCAGCCAAGCAAGCCGAACGAGCGATGGAACTGGGCCACGAAGAGGCGGCAATCGCGCAAAGGTACCTGGCTGCGGCTTTGGCAAAAAGCGGTGAAAAGGAAAAAGCGGCCAGCCTTCTACAAAGCTACCTGAAAAAACACCGTGACGACAGGGAGGCGAAGGAGCAACTCAAGAAACTCCTGGCGCATGACGCGCACCATACGCAGAACGCGGCGGAAGAATCGAGCCAAGTGTTGTTGCAATCGGCCGCCATTGCGGAGGTCACGCCGCTTCCTCTTCCGATGGATTGGCTGCCGCCGGATGTGGACGAAAATATCCCCCCCGTGGAGTCCGGGGCCGCATGCGGGCTTGACACGGTAGTTCAAAAAGCGGGGAAGCGCGTCGAGGAGTTTGTGAAGAATGTGGACCGTTTCACGGCCACGGAGTTCCTGGATCACGAGTCCATCAATAAATGGGGATTTGCGGACTCCGAAGAAACGGTCAAGTTTAATTATGTGGTCAGCATCGAACAATACAGGCCGGGGTATTTCAGCGTGACGGAATACCGGGGCACCCGGTTCACTCCAGCGCAATTCCCAGGCGGCGTAGAGACGCACGGGCTGCCGACGCTATCGCTGATTTTTCATCCAGCGAACGCGGGGAACTTTGCAATGAGCTGCGAGGGGCTGGCTCAGTGGAATGGAAAGCCGGCGTGGCAAATCCATTTCCGACAGAGACCAGACAAGCCGAACACTATCCGCGCGTACAAGTTCGGAGAGAATGGCCCGTCTTACCCGGTTGCGCTGCGCGGCCGCGCGTGGATCGCGGCGGATAGTTATCAAATTGTGCGGATGGAAACCGACCTGGTGGCCAAGCTGCCGGAAATCAAGCTTATGGCCGACCACACGCTGGTGGAGTACGGGCCGGTGCGTTTCAAAAACCGCAACGTGGAAATGTGGCTGCCGCAAAGCGCGGAAGTGTATTTTGATTGGCGAGGACAGCGGGTACACCGGCGGCATAGCTTCGACAATTACATGCTTTTTTCGGTGGATGAAAAGCAGAAAATCGCCGAACCAAAGGAGGAAACACAAAGCCAGCCGGACAATTGAGTCCGCGCGATCCGGATAAAGAAGCGAAAGCCGAGCCTGGCAGACGCTCTTCAAGCAAGGTCGAGAACGCGGTTAAGGAAACCCACCAGATATTTCCAGGCGAAATAATAAACGATCAGCACGAGCGGAGCGACAAACGGGAAAACGTGCGCGGCGAAGCCCGGGATTGAAAACTTCAAAAGAGCGGAGGCGATCAGACCCAGCGGCCCGAGCAGAATCGGCAGGAGCGCGCCGTGCAGGCCGAGAGACAGCGGGACGCGGCGGCGCCACGCGACAAAAAGAATGTTCCACAGACCCCAGAGATTAGGCACCACAGCCATGGGGAAAACGATGAAGCGCTCCACGGGAACGGGATAATTGTAAACGTAGCGAAACACAGCGTAGGCGGTCATGACGACAAGGAGAACAGCCGTGGGTACCGCAATGCCCGCCATGTAGGCCCGAAGATAAGGGTGCTTGTTCATAAAAGCCTCCCACTCACAGTTGATACAGCAAAGCCGGAATCGCGTTGGGGAAAAGCAAGAGAGCAGCGGCAACGGCCGCGGCAAGAAGCCAGTCGAACCAGGGAACGCGAAGCGGCTGGGCGTCGAGGCGGCGGAGCATCTGCGGCCAGAGATCGCGCTGCGGCTCGGCGTTTTGCAGCGGAGGGAACTCGCGCTTGAGAAGCGCTTGGAGTTCCTTTTCGTTTTCCTCGTTTGTCATTTTACGGTGGCCTCCACTCCCAGATAATTAAGCTTTTTGCGCAGCATGCGAACGGCTCGAAAAACGCGCACCTTGACGAGTGCGACAGAAATGCCGGCGGCTTCGGCGATTTGGTCGTAGGGTTCGTCTTCGATGAGCGCCAGAGTAGCCACCAGGCGGTATTTCGCGGAAAGCTCGAGGAACGCCCGCCTGAGGTGGCCGCGCAACTCGCTGCGAACCGCGGGATCGCCCCGGGTTGCGGCGGGGTAGTCTTCGGAAAGCTCTGTTTCCTTGCGCGCGTGCCGGAGATAGTCCAAGGCGGCGTTGGTAGCGATACGGCGGGCCCACGCACGGAAATTTCCAGCGGCAGGGTCGAACCGCTCGCGAGCCCGGTAAATGCGCCAAAACGTCTCCACGGTCAAATCCTCGGCGGCGCCGGTGTCGCGAACGATGCGAACCGTCCAGCGGTAGACATCCTTCTGGTGCTGGCGAAAGAGAGCCTCGAAGGCTTCCGGGTCGCCCGCCGCGAATCGTTCGAGCAGCTCCATGCACCACTCTCTATATCTACTTACTGGTTTTTGACAGCGGTGGTTACACTCGCGAGGGATGCGGATTGCCAGGAGTAGACATTTTCGGTAAGATTGTCTTACCATGCAAACCAAAGTTTCCACTAAAGGGCAAGTGGTTTTGCCCAGCCAGCTTCGGAAAAGGCTGGGTTTGCGGCCTGGCGACGCGTTGGATGTGAGGCTGGAGGGTGATGCCATCGTTTTGCGCCCGCGACGAGCAAGGCGGCGAAAACCAAAGATTATCATCGACCATCGCACTGGGCTTGCGGTCTTAACGGCAGGACCAGGAGCTCCTATCCTGACCAACGAACAGGTCAAGGAAATCTTGTCTGACTTTCCATGACACGACATTTACTGGACGTAAGCGCTCTGGTTGCGCTGGGATTCAAAGAGCATGAATTCTTTGAACGGGTCGTGAGCTGGGTTCAGACCTTGCGTCCCGGAGAGGATGAATTCGCGACGTGCGCTATAACGGAGCTAGGATTTGTGCGAGTGCTGGCGCTTCCTCGATACGGGCTTTCGGTGGATGAGTCGAAAGCCTCCTTGCTTCGGTTAAAATCCAGTGGCCGTATTGGATTTGTCTCTGTTGCCGATGGTCTCGACGCATCGCGGCTGCCGGGGTGGGTGAGGGCAGCCAAGCAGGTTACGGATGGGCATCTCCTGCAGCTGGCGAAAGCGAATGGGGCGATCCTAGCGACGCTGGATCGAAACATCCCTGGGGCGTTTTTGATTCCCGAGTCGCTGTGAGAACGGCGCGGAGCTCTGCTTTAGAAACACGCTAGGAAAAGCGCAGAAAGAACTAGGTAAAGAGCTGTAAGCCAAAATCCCAAAGGGATAACGGTTCGAGATTACCACGCAAGGAGGGGCGTGAATGCCAAGCATTTCACGCCCAGCACAGCGCGATTCTGAAATTCTCCCCACAGCTTCTCGGTTAGATCATTTGACGGGCGGTAGACACCGTCGTCAATAGATGTCGTATTGCTCCCAGTGGAGGGTGGCGTCGGACTGGATGATGACGTGTTTGTGCGAGTTTTGCTCGAGTTCGTCAATGAGCATGGACTCGCGGGTCTTGAGCGCCTTGGCGATTTCCGGATGCACGCGCAGCGTGAGGCTGGGGCTTTCGGGATCGGCGGCGGCCATCTTGCGAGCTTCCGCCTGGATTTCGTAGCAGAGCGTGGGCGTGGATTTCACCATGCCGGAACCGGTGCAATACGGGCATGGCTGACAGAGGACGCGCTCGAGCGCCTGCTTGGTGCGCTTGCGGGTGATGCAGACCAGGCCAAATTCGTTGAAGGAGAGCGCCTTTGACGGAGCTTTGTCCTGCTCCAGCGCCTGCTGCAACGCGGACAAAACTCTTTCGCGGTTGCGACGCTCTTCCATGTCAATGAAGTCGACTACGATGATGCCGCCGAGGTCACGCAGGCGAATCTGGCGGACGATTTCCTTCACCGCTTCGAGGTTGGTCTTGACGATAGTGTCCTCAAGCCGCGTGGAGCCCTTGCCGACGAATTTGCCGGTGTTGACGTCAATCGCGACAAGCGCTTCGGTGTGGTTGATGACGATGTAGCCGCCGGACTTGAGCCACACTTTGGCGCGGAGAGCCTTGTCGAGCTCGTGCTGGATGCCGAACTCCTCGAAGATGGGCGTTTCCTTGGTGTAAAGCTTGACCTTACTGACGAGCTTGGGTTGGAAGCGGCTGACAAAATCAACAACCTTGCCGTATTCCTCTTCGCTGTCAATCCAAATGGCGGTGAAATCGTCGCTGACATAATCGCGAAGCATGCGCTCGACGAGATCGAGATCGCGATGAAGCAGAGACGGGGCCTTGCGTTCTTCGCTGCGCTGCTTGATTTCGAGCCAGGTCTTGCCGAGGAAGTCGATGTCCGTGCGAATTTCGTCGTCCGTGGCGCCACCAGCTGCGGTTCGAACGATGAAGCCGCCGGGATAACTGGCGCTGGCCTCGCTGACCAGGCGGCGCAGGCGCGAGCGATTCTCCGCGGAGATGATTTTGCGCGAGACGCCGGTGTGGTGAACCGTGGGCATGTAAACCAGGAAACGTCCCGGCAGAGCGACGTGACTGGTAATGCGCGCGCCCTTCTTGCCGAGAGGCTCCTTGGCAATCTGGATGACGATTTCCTCGCCGGGCTTCAGCATTTCGGAGATGAGCTGCGGGCGACGCGGCGCGGAATGTCCGCGGTCGTGATGGCGTCCGCCAGGTCCGCGGCGTTCGAATCGCTGACGGCCACGGTCACGGTCACCACCGCGACGATCTGGGCGCCCGCCACGATCGCGTCCGCGGAAAGGCCGCTGGAAGCGTGAGCGCGGGTTGCCGCCAATGCGCGCGGAATCGCGCGGATAATCTTCGCGAGGACCCGAAGGGCCCCGGCCCGAGCGGGGAGCGCGAGTTTCGCCAGGGAGCAGAGTTTCGGAGTCTTCCGAAACGGCAGCTTCGGCGACGCCTTCGCCAGAAGATGCGGCGATCACTTCGGCTGTGGAATGAGCCTGCTCGGCTTCAAAATGTTCTTCAGAAGATTGCGTTTCAGGCGCGTCCTCTTCCTCTTCTCGTTCTGATTCTGATTCGGCGTGATCGAGTTCGGCTTCGTGTCTTTCTTCCGGCAGCTCTTGCAGTTCGTGATGCTCGCCAAGGGCAGCAATATGCTCGGCGCTCTCCTGCGCGACGTCCGCAGCAAATTCCGCGCGATCGGCAGCGCGGTGTGCCTCGACCTCAGCGACATCTTCGGGGCTGAGACCTGAACCGGCTTCCGCGTGAGCTTCTTCCGCAGATTCGGTTTCTTCTTCTGCTTCGTCTTCTTCCTCGAAAACTGCACCACCGACGACAGCGTCAGCTTCGGCTTCCGCAGTGGCTTCTTCGTGCTTAGCTTCCGCGAGGTCGGAGGCCAATGCGGCGACCTGGTCGTCGTTTAGCTCGGCACCATTGCTCACTGGCTCGGATTCCTGTGCGGCGGGAGCAGGCGAGGACTCGGTTTCCGCAGGAGATGCTTCCGAAGCGGGTTCCGTGCCACCTTCGGCCGTACCTTCAGCGAGAAGCCAGCTCGGGAGGCCGCCGGAGAAACGGCGAGGTACCCCGGCAGATCCAGAAGTAGCGACGGGAAGCGTGTTCGCAGCCCTGGGCCCACCTTCTTCCTTCGCAGGAGAGTCGCTGCGGAGCTCCTTCTCGACCACGGGAGCGGGCGCCGGAGAGGCTACGGCTTTTTCGCGGTACTTTGCGAGCGATTCGCCGGGGAGAAGTATCGTTTCCTCAGAGACATTGGCAGGTGACGGGCCCGAACCGCGCGGACCTTCCTGGCGACGGTTGTCGTGACCGCGCTGCTGGCCGCGATCGCGATTGTCGTAGCCGCGAAATTCGCCGCCCTGCGGCGAGGCATACTTGGACGGCGGGAGATTTCGCCCGCCGGGAGCGCCCTGTTGACGGCCACCGTGATGACGTCCGCCACGACGGCCCCAACGTCCGCCGCGGCCGCGATCACCTCCGCGTCCGTAATGCTGCTGGCCCTGGCGGTCATTGCCACGGTCATTCCCGCGATCATTCCCGGAACGGCGGGAATAATTCTGAGTCGGGTTGAAATGTGGCGAGAAGTTCTGCGGCGCCGAAGCGTTGGATTCCGGCTGGCGCTCTTCTCCTGAATCTGCATGCGTGCTTCCCGCGGCAGCGAGATGTTCGCTGGCGGGTTGTTCTTCGGCCTGGGAAACTTCCTGGCTCGCGAGAGCAGAAGATTCTTCGGAAGATGCAGCTTCCGGTTCCGCCGAAGGCTGAGGATGAAACTCCTCGGAGCGCGGCTCCTCGCGCCGTTCGTAGGTGCGGGCGAGAGATTCCCCCGGAAGCACCTCGACGGTTGAACCGGTGCCCGCCGGAATGGCGGGCGGGGGAGCATGCGGCGCGTGATGTTCGTGGGGCTCGTAGTCCTCGAGGTTTTCAAAAACGTCACTGACGTAGAGAAATGCGTCGCCATCCAGCCCAATGTCCACGAAAGCAGACTGCATGCCGGGGAGGACGCGTGTAACTTTTCCTTTGTAGATGCTGCCGACGAGAGCGAATTCTTTTTCCCGCTCGATGTAAATTTCGACTAGCTGACCTTCTTCCAAGATCGCGACCCGCCGTTCGTGGGAGGACGCGGAGATAACCAATTCTTTTGACATGAAAACTCCTTGTAGCGGACGCCGGCATGGCCGGAGGCCGCTGTAGGACGCATCGCCGCAAGCTGCTGCCCGTCGCGGGCCCAGAAAAGCGGAACCGTTCCCGGCACGGCCGGGAAGGGCGCTGGACACACATATAGGGAGATGGCTAGGCGTTCGAAGCCAGAGGGAAAAGATGTCCTCAGTCTGTCGAGGTTAATCCGTTGCCGAAAACTGGCTGGGCGAACGGCGGACGATGCTGTCCTCACTCTAAAAATCCTTTTATGCGTGGCTCCGGCCTGACCGGGGCCAACAAATCCTTTACTTCCTAACTTCAAATGACCTGCTTACTTCGAGTTACTTCCTCCGGTGCATTCCGACGAAGTGGGAATGCTACGCGGGACTGGCAGCGGGTTCAGTTGACGAAGCGGCGTAGCCGAACGTTCATGACCAGACCAATCGCCAGAAAAACAAACAGCGTGGCGGAGCCTCCGTAGCTCATCAACGGCAACGGAATGCCGGTGACGGGCATCGCGCCTATCACCATCGCCACGTTCACCAACACATGGAAACCAAGCGCCGCTGCAACGCCCATTACGAGAAACATTCCCGCGCGATCTTTCGCGCGTTGAGCATTCTGCACTAAACGAAGCAGAAGCGCCATATACAACCCGAGAGCCAGCAGCACGCCTTTGAATCCCTGCTCTTCCGCCCAGGCCGACATGATGAAATCCGAATAGCGGACTGGGATGTAGCCCAGTTGATTCTGCGTGCCATTGCCGAATCCCTTGCCCCAGAAACCGCCGGAGCCCACGGCAATCTTGGACTGCAAAAGCTGATAGCCGGAACCTTTGGCGTCATCTTCCGGGTGCAGGAAAGAGGTGATTCTCTCCCGCTGGTACGGCTTGAGGATGCGCCTGCTGACGGGCGGATAAAAAACCGCCCCCACCAGGAGAATCCCCGCCAAGGAAAAAACCGCTGCGTGTTGCCACTTCAAACCCGCCAAAAATGCGCCTATTGCCACCATGGGCATCAGCACCAAGGCTGTGCCCAGATCGGGCTGCTTGAGAATCAAGACCAGCGGAACCCCCACCAACAGTCCTGCCTTGATGAGGTCCCGAAGATCAAGCTCATCCGAGCGCACTTCCGCAAAGAAGCGTGCTAATACAATGATTATAACCAATTTGACTAATTCTGACACCTGAATCAGTTCCCCCACGGCGGGGATCTGGATCCAGCGCTTGGCGCCAAAATGGGTGTGCCCCACAAGTAGCACGGCCACTAGGGCGGCCAGGCTCAACAGGTAAAGGATGTGGGCTTGGTCCAGAATCAAGTGATAGTCGAGGCGTGACAATGCAAACATCAAGACGACGCCAATGGCGATCCAACGCACTTGCTTCCAGTGCATGCCCGCGAGCGAGCTGCCGTGGGTGGCAGAATAAATTTCAATCACGCCGAGTGCGCAGATAGTGGCGAGGATGGCGAGCAGCCACCAGTCGTAATCGCGTGTTCCGGGTGCGTCTTTCATTGGAGAAGTCCACAGCCGACAGCCGACGGTCGACGGCTAAGAAAAAAGATGGATAAGAGAAGGGCCCGTTGCCAACTAGCTTTGCGGATTGTCAAGTGGCGCGACATGGATTTCAGTTAACGCTCCCGTTCTGCCAGGGGTCGAGTGGTTGCAGCTGAGTCCGGGTCCTCCGGTTTGAGGGCTGCGCGGGGCACGGTCACCTTCGCAGAAATGGGTTTGGCTTGAGAGCCGGTGGGCTTGGTTTCCGCCGTATACTGACCCTGCGTCTTCTTGTTCTTCTTGTCGTAGTACGCCTTGATGACATCGCGCACCACGGGGCCGGCCGCCTCGCCTCCGTGCTTTCCGCTTTCCTGCACCAGCACGGAGACCACGATCTCCGGGTTGCGGCGCGGGGCGTAGCCCACGAACCACGCGTTGTCTTCGAACTTTTTCTGCTTGCCTACGCGCGCGCGGGTGTCGTAGCCAATCACCTGCGCTGTGCCTGATTTCCCGCTGAATTCGATGCCCGTGAGCCTGAGGCTGTCGCCCGTGCCGTGGGGTTCGTTGATGACACCATACATGGCGTCGGTGACCTCTTCGATGGTGTGCTCGGAGATGGGGAAGCGTTCTTCCTTCACATTGGGGGCATCCTTCAGCATGTGCGGCTGCATGAATACGCCGCCAGAGGCGATACCTCCGATCATGCGCGCCAGTTGCAGGGGAGTCGTGGTGACGGCGCCTTGGCCCGTGGCTACGGAGATCACCTCTCCTTGATACCACTTGCGGTGCAGCACGCGCTCGACCCATTGAGGAGAAGGCATCAGGCCCGTTTCTTCGGAAGGGAGATCAATCCCGGTTTTGTGCCCGATGCCGAAGTGGCTGCCGTAATAAGCAAGGCGGTCGATTCCGATGCGCAAGCCCACGTTGTAGAAGAACACGTCGCAGGATTGCAGAATGGCTTCATGAAGGTTCGTGACGCCGTGGGAATTTGGGCCTTTCTTGGCGTAGTAGACCCAGCAGTGATACTGCCGGCCAAAGAAGCTGGCGTAACCAGGACAAAACGTCGTAAAGCTTTGTGGAGGAACATGATCTTCCAGCATCGCCGTGGCGGTCACAATCTTAAAAACAGAGCCCGGCGCGAGTTGCGCTTGAATGGCGCGATTGAGCAAGGGCTTGTGAGGATCTTCGTTCAGTTTTCTCCAGTTTTCCGAGGAGACGCGAATAGCAAAGTCGTTGGGGTCCAAAGTAGGATGGCTGGCCATGGCCAGGACTTCGCCGTTGCGCGGATCGAGCGCGACAACCGCGCCGGGGCGATCGCCGAGAGATTGCTCGGCGACCTGTTGCAAGTCGTAGTCAATGCTGAGCTGAATCTGTTTGCCGGGAATGGCTTCCTGAAGGGGAAGTTGTCCGACCTCCTTACCGATGCTATTTACGATGACGCGGCGCTTGCCGTCGGTGCCTTGCAGCAAATCGTTGTACTGTTGCTCGAGACCGAATTTGCCGGCAAAGTCGCCTGGCCGAAGCCTACCGTTGCTCGAATCGATTTGCTGTTCGCTGACCTCACCCACATAGCCCACGGCGTGCGACAGGAAACCTCCGGGGAGGTAGCGCCGCCGTTGAACGGGGATCATTTCGAGGACGGGAATGTCGGTTTTGTGCGATTCGATAAACGCAACATCCGCGGGCGAGGCATCAGACTTGATGATGATGGGCTGGAATTTGGCGAGGGTTTTCGTGCTGGTGAGCTGGTCTTTCAAATCAGCCAGCGGAATGCCCAGACCATCGGAGATGGCGCCGAGATGTTTCTCCACCTGGGCCATGTCGTCGCGCAACAGCAACACGCTGAACGAGGGGCGGTTGTCCACGAGAACGCGGCCATCGCGGTCGAGCATGCGGCCACGCGGCGCGATGACCGGAATTTCACGGACGCGGTTGCGTTCGGCGAGGGTGGCGTACTTATCGGAGTCAATGACCTGCAGTTTCCAGAAGCCCAGCAACAACACGCCGACCATGCCCACGATGACATAAGAGGCCATCGCGAGCCGCGCCTGCGGCAAACGATTGTCGTTCCGAAACCAGTAAGACACGAAAACCCCGCGCGCGAGGAGTCCTCTCAGGACTGCATATTTCGTCCAAATACACCGGACGCGACTCGCGTCACGAAAAATCTACAGCGTGGGTCTCGAGTCGGCCCCATTTCATCAGGGTCAGGCTCAAAATAGTTCCGTCGAAAATTTCCTCGGATCTGGGCAACGAAAAAATCTTCGGGAGCTCCCGAAAAACCGCCGGACTGAAGCTGCATAAAGCAGCAGAGTCAAATCCAACGTACCACCTTGCGTAGAGGGGCCGCAAGCCGTCCGCGAGGACAGGTTCCAGGTTTGCACCGCACTTCCCTGGAGAAAGCTTTTTGGACCGGGTTGCTCCGGCGTCGGGCACACGCTATTGTAGAAAATTCTCTTATGTCGCGCGAAACAACCATACAGAACCCCTTGCGACTGGCGCTGATTGGTATGTCCGGTTCCGGGAAGACGTTCTGGACAAAGAAGTTAGCAGAGAAGGGTGCCCCAGCCATCTTTTGCGACGACAGAATTGAGCAAAGCCTGGCGCCACGCCTGGGACCGGGCGGGCATTCGGGAATCAACGGCGTGGCCGCCTGGATGGGCTGGCCGGACAGCCCGACTTACGCGAAGCGCGAAGCCGAATACCTGGCCGAAGAGATTCACACGCTGGATGAAGTCTTGCATGAGCTTGAAGAGAGGCCCGACACTTCTCTCGTGCTGGACACAACCGGCAGCGTCATTTACACGGGAAATCATTTGCTGATGCGCCTGCGGCGGCAAATGACGATTGTGTATTTGGCGGCGACGGAGCAGGAGCGCCAACTTTTGATCGAAAGATATTTGAACGATCCGAAACCCGTTCTGTGGCGCGGCGCGTTTCATCCGAAAGGCGGAGAAACCCCGCGGGAAACCGTTGCGCGATGTTACCCGGTGCTGATCGAGGCGCGCCGGCGAAGTTACGAAACGCTGGCGCATTGCACGCTGCAAGTGGCGGCGCTGCGCGATGGAACGATGGATGCCGAAGCCTTTCAGAGAATGGTTCAGGGCAAGAACACGCGGACGCGCTGAAAATTTGTGAGTGAAATTCGTTGAGATACCGGAGCACATCGAGAAAAGCGCCGCTGACCTCGTTGCGAGGCGCAGTGCTGCGCGGGTTGGCGCCGGACGGCGGGCTGTATATGCCCGTAGAAATTGCGCGGCATTCGCCGGAAGAACTCGAAGAGTTTCGCAAGCTGCCGTTCACCGAGGTTTGTTTTCGTGTTGTGAAACCCTTTGCCACGCCGGACGTGCCGGAAGACGTGCTGTGGCAAATCGTGAGCGAGGCTATCAATTTTCCGGTGAAGCTGGTTTCGCTTTCTCCCGGGCTGCACATCCTCGAGTTGTTTCACGGGCCGACCCTGGCGTTCAAGGATTTTGGCGCGCGATTCATGGCGCGGCTGATGGGTTATTTCGTGCGCGGCGAATCGCGGCCGCTCACCGTGCTGGTGGCGACGTCGGGAGATACAGGGAGCGCCGTGGCGCACGGATTTTTAGGCGTGCAGGGAATTCGCGTGGTGATTCTGTACCCTTCGAAGCGCATCAGCGAAGCGCAGGAAAAACAGTTCACGACGCTCGGCGAGAACATCTCAGCGCTCGAAGTGGCGGGGACGTTTGACGATTGCCAGCGGCTGGTGAAACAGGCGTTTTCGGACGTGGAGCTGAACAAGACGGCGTTTCTCACTTCGGCGAATTCGATCAACATCGGGCGCTTGTTGCCGCAAATGTTTTATCACGTGGCCGCGTACCGGCAATTGCCGGTGGCGTCGGTGCCGGTAATCGTGTCCGTGCCCAGCGGAAACTTCGGTAATCTGACTGCGGGAATTTTTGCAAAGCGCATTGGGCTGCCCGTGTCGAAGTTTATTGCCAGCACGAACGCCAATGATGTGGTGCCGCAATACTTGCGAAGCGGACAGTTTTGTCCACGGCCTGCGACGGCCACGTATTCGAACGCGATGGACGTGGGCAATCCCAACAATTTTCCACGGCTGCTGGACTTGTGCCGGGGGCGGCTGGAATACGCGCAAAAAGAAATCTGGGGCCACGCGGCGACCGATGAAGAAACGCTGTGCGAGATGAAAGCGGTTCACGAGCGGTTCGGGTACCTCGTGGACCCCCACACGGCCGTTGGCGTTTTTTGCTGGGAGGCGTACAAGCTGGAACACGCCGAGCCTGCGCAGGGATTGGTGTTGGCCACGGCGCATCCGGCGAAATTTGCGGACGCGGTGAAGAAAGCGATTGGTAGCGCGCCACCCCTGCCGGAGCGGTTGGCAGCATATTTGAAACGCGAAAAGCTGTCGTTGCCGATGTCGAGCTCGTACGAAGACTTCAAGCAATTCCTGCTAATGCACTGATAGCTGCGCTCAAATTGAAGTGCATGCCTGAGTGTGAGAACATATCATCAGAAGATTATGACGCAAGAACAAGAAAAACTAGCCTTGGATCTAATCAACAACCCACCACCCGGAAGCGATTTGGCCAAAGCGAAGGAGTTTGGGGTCGATTTGACATTGTTCATTTCGACGCTGCGGCGGACTCCGACCGAGCGCGCCCGGGCTCTTTCCGAAGGCGCGCGTATCTTTCAAAATGCGGCTCAAATTGTTTCCGCAAGAAAATGAACCTGGAGGAAACGATCCGCGTTCTATACGACGCGGGCGTGGAGTTTGTGGTTATCGGTGGTGCGGCAATGGGGCTTCAAGGCTCCGCGCATGTCACTAGAGATATCGACTTTTGCTATTCGCGCACAGCAAAGAATATTGAGAGGCTTGCAAGGGCTCTCGAACCCTATCATGCTACCTTGCGTGGAGCGGCGCCTGACCTGCCCTTTCACTTCGACGCTAAGACAATTACTAATGGTCTCAACTTTACCCTCAGCACAGACCTAGGAGACTTAGACTTTCTTGGTGAAGTGTCCGGCATCGGATTATTCAAGGATGTTCAGGCATCCTCAGACACAAGAAATGTGGGCGGCGTCGATTGCCAGGTTCTTTCCATCGAAGGACTGATTAAATCCAAAACTGCAGCAGGCCGCCCTCGAGACCTTTATGTTCTGCCCGAATTGCGAGGGCTCAAGGAAATAAAAAAGAAGACTGGGCTGGAATGATTAGCGCAGAAGGTCTTCGAGCTGAACCCGCACGTCTGTCTTCTCGTCGCGGTATTTCACAATGACAGCGGCTTGCAATGACAAGCCCCACTTCGCACCTCCAGGATGCGATACCGCACGCGAGCCCGGAACGACAATGGCTTCTTCAGGAATAATGAGTGGCTCCACATCTGTCGCGGTGTAAACCGCCTCGCGCACCAGGTCGTACACCGGAATCGACCGGTTGAGAATCGTCCCCGTCCCCAGCACCGCGCGCCGCTTCACCACCGTTCCTTCATAAACCCCGCAGTTCCCGCCCACCAGCACATCATCTTCGATGATCACCGGCAAGGCGCCCGCCGGTTCGAGCACGCCTCCAATCTGCGCGCCCGCAGAAATATGGCAGTTCTTGCCGACTTGCGCGCAACTCCCCACAAGCGCGTGTGAATCAATCATCGTACCTTCACCCACGTACGCGCCCACGTTCACAAACATCGGCGGCATGCAAATCACTCCTCGCCCAATGTACGTTCCGTCCCGAATGCTCGAGCCGCCGGGCACAATGCGCACTGCATCAGAAGCCGTAAAAATCCGCACCGGATAAGTCGACTTGTCGAAAAACGGCTGCTTTGCCGTGTCAATCGACATGTCCGCAATAGCGCCCATGCGAAAGCCGAGAAGGATTCCCTTCTTCACCCAGGCATTCACCCGCCAGCCCGATCTTGCGTTAGGATCCGGCTCTGCCGCGCGGATTTCGCCGCGGTTCAGCGCGGCCTTGAAATCGCGGAAAAGACGGTGATGTTCCTCTTCGTAATGCTTCGGTGCCTCTTCGAATAGTTTTTCAATGAGCGCTGGCTGCATGCGATCTCTCGCGGGCATGCGCGGCGGCTTCGCGCGGGACGATCCCCAGCGATTCCAGCACACCGCGGATGCGCGCTCGATTTTCCGCTTTCGGCGGCACCAGTGGCAAGCGCCACACTGGTTCGAGCAGTTCCATCTCCGCCAGCGCCGCCTTTACGGGGATGGGATTCGATTCCACGAAGTTAATTTCCATCAGCGGATAATAGTCGCGGTGAATTTCGCGTGCTCCGGCAAAGTCGCCTTGCAACGCCAGCCGCGTAAGCTTCGTCATTTCCGCGGGAATCTCATTCGAAACAACGGAGATCACACCGCGCCCGCCGAGCGCCATCAGCGGGAGCGTGATCGCATCGTCACCGGAAAGAACAATGAATTCGTCGGGCACAGAATTGAGAATCGCCGCCATCTGCGAAACATTCCCGGAGGCTTCCTTGATGCCCACAATGTTCTCAATCTCCGCAAGCCGCTTCACGGTGACCGGCTCAATGTTCACGCCGGTACGCCCCTGCACGCTGTAAAGAATAATGGGCAGAGGCACGGCCTCGGCAATGGCCCGAAAGTGCTGATACAGCCCTTCCTGCGTCGGCTTGTTGTAATACGGCGTGACGGAAAGAATTCCATCCACGCCGATGTCCTGGAGCTCCCGCGCGCGCGCGATGACTTCTGCCGTGTTGTAACCGCCCGCACCGGCCAGTACCGGAACGTTTCCCTTCGCGAGTTTGACGGCAACCTCGACGACGCGAAGATGCTCCTCATGCGTAAGCGTGGGACTCTCTCCGGTGGTTCCGCAAGGAACCAGAAAATCGATTCCCGCGTCGATCTGACGCTGAATCAGCCTTTGCAACGCCCCTTCGTCCAACGCTCCGTCGTGACGGAACGGTGTGACCAGCGCAGTTCCAGTGCCCGTAAAACGAGTTTCAGTAACCATGTTTCCCCTCTCCTGGGTAACCTAATTTTTGACCGAGGGCCCGTTCTCGCGGCCTGGGATGCCGCTTCGGAGAATCCTCAGCTCAACTCGCCGAGAATCTCGCGAAATTCAAAAACTCCTTGCTTGCCGGTCAGCCACCGCGCTGCCCGCAAAGCTCCGCGCGCAAAACCTTCGCGGCTCCGCGCCGTGTGCCGCAGCGTGACGGTGTCAGCCGCCGAATCAAAACCAATCTCATGCGTGCCTGGATGCGCGCCCGCGCGATTCGCCGTCAGCGTAAGCGTGCGGTTGTAACCGGACGCGCGAATCTCCTCAGCAAGCTTCTTCAGCGTGCCGGAAGGCGCGTCTTTCTTCGCCGAGTGGTGAATTTCCCACCCCCAGGCCTCATATTCCGGATACTTCGCGAAGAAGCACGCGGCGTGTGCCACCGCTTGCATAAACACGTTCACGCCCACCGAAAAATTCGGGCTGTACACCAGTCCGGTTCCCGCGGCGAGAACGGATTCGTTCACCGCAGGCAGTTCCTCGTACCATCCGGTTGTTCCGCAAACCGCGCTGACGCCTAGCGCGGCGAGCCGGCGCAAATTGTCCGGCGCCGCATCCGGCGTTGTGAATTCCACGGCGGCGTCAATTCCCTGCAAAGACTCCGCCGCAACTGCCGCATCGTGCAGATTACTTTCGCGATTGAATTTTGCCCGCACCTCGAACCCGTACTCGGGCGCAAGCTGCTCAATCAAGCGCCCCATCTTTCCGCAACCCACGATGGCGAGGCCGAGACTCATGCCGCGCTCCGCCCCGTGGCCAGCAATTGCTTGGTCATCCCCGCGTAAATCTCCACGGCATCGCACAATTCCTTCTTCGCAATGCGTTCCTCCGCCGTGTGCGCCACATGAATGCTCCCCGGCCCAATCAGGAACGGTTCGCCCCACGCGCCATTGAAGGTTGGAATGTCCGTCGTGAACGCGACCACCGTTGTCGGCAACCCTTCGAATTTGTTCAAACGAATCGCCGGCGTGTGCAGAACCTCGCGCGCCTCCGCGCGTCCCGCCACCGCCGAAGCCACCGCTTTCCGCAACGCCGTCGGATCACCAACCGTCCGAAACATCACTTCCGCTTCGGCTTGGTCTGCCACTACATTTGGCGCACGCCCGCCGCTGATCGTTCCAATGTTCAGCGTGCTGCGGCCCAGTAGCGGATCCTCCGGCAGCGGGATATCCCGAATCTCCTGAAGCACATCGAGCAATGTGTGAATCGCCGAGTGGCCCAACTCCGGATAAGCAGAATGCGCCAGCTTGCCTCGCGCCGTAATTTCGTAGCGCAACGCTCCTTTCGAACCCAGCGCCAGCCGATTCTCCGTCGGTTCGCCGTTAATCAAAAAACGCGAACCGCTCGGTTGCGCCGCCGCCACTTTCGCCCCCGCGCTGTTCCGCTCTTCCCCCACCACAAACAAGAGCCCAAAATTGCGGGTCCCGGCCTCGAGCAGCCTTTCCGCCGCCAAAACCATCGCTGCGATGATCCCTTTCGCGTCGCACGCTCCCCGCCCAAAGATGTGCTTCTCGTCCTCGCTGGAACCGAAAAAAGGCGGCACCGTATCCATGTGCGTGGAGAGTGTCACCACCGGTTCGCCCCACGACGCCAAAAGATTGTCGCGGCTCTGCTCCGCCGGCATGCGAAGCACTTTCCCGTTGCTCCGCGCCACCAGCGCCGACAAATGCGCAAAAAGGTAGTCGCCCACGTTTTTCTCGTGGTTTGTGGTGGACTCAATGTCCACCAGCGCGCGCGTTAATTCGAACAGTTGCACTCTTGCCTTTTCTGTCCGTCTTTTTGGGGAGAAAGCGAAACGAAAGGAAGGAACCACGAAGCAATACCGCTCGGGGCTACCGCCTCTCGATAGCGCTTCATCCGCGCGGCCGGAAAGGCCGCTACAAAACTACGGACGACAGTGGACAGGCCTTAGACCTGCCCCCCAACCCCGCGCCTCGCGCTCTCGCGGCGGTTTCGGCGGACAACGTATAGTTGCCTCCGGCCTTTATCAACCGGAAGGAGCCCCTTTCGCTCGGGCGTCCGAAGCGGATCGGAACTGCGCGCCCGGCTACTCTTGGCCTCCGCACCTCTACCAAGAAAAAGCTAGTCTAGGGCATTGCGTCGGCAAATGCCAACAAAAATTTCAGACCTTTCTGGCCTTTGTAATTTGAGAGATTGCTAGAGTTCCAGCGGCTTCAGCGGCTTGCTCTGGGAAGCAACCAGCAGCTGACCCGTAAACGCCGCTTCCGCTGGTCTTCTTCCCAGCGCTTCCTGCGCGCAAATCTCCGCCGTGAAAGGATTGTTGTTTTCTTCCGAAAGATGTGCCAGCACCAGGTATCGCGCCGCGGCATCGAAACCGTCCGGGTCCGAAAGGTATTCGCTCACGGCATGATTCGAAAGATGCCCCGTGCGGCTCAGGATGCGCTGCTTCACCACCCACGGGTACGGTCCGACCTTCAGCATCTCCAAATCGTGATTCGACTCCAGGATCAGGCAGTCCGCCCCGCGCAAATGCACTTTCACCAATTCGGGCATGTAGCCCAGGTCCGTCACCAGCCCCACTTTCGTCCCATTCGTTCGAAACGTGAAGCCGATCGGATCGGCCGCATCGTGCGGAATCGCGAACGCGTGCACCTCAATGTCGCCAACCGCAAAATGCTGCCCCGCATGAATCGTCTCCACGCCGCGCAGCCGCTTTCTAAAAGTTTCCGGAAGAATCCGCTGCAGCGCATCCATCGTCGGCTCGGTCACGTAGAGCGGCGCCTTCCACAGGCCCAGCATCTGCGGCAATCCATTGCAATGGTCGGTGTGTTCGTGAGTTATGAGGATGCCGTCGATTTTTTTGACGTCGTTTTCGACGGCCGCCAGCCGCGCCAGCGTCTCGCGCTTACCCAAGCCGGCGTCCACCAGGAGGCGGGTGCGCTCCGTCTCGAGCAATGTGATGTTGCCCGAGCTCCCGGACGCCAGAATGGAGACCCGCAAGCCGATTGCTGACTCCTGCCAGAAAAAACCTTAACCCAAATTCTGAACCGCGACGCAAAAACAAATTTTCAGCATCATCGCAGAGCGCGAACGCCGCGTCAACAGAAGTTCACGTGAGTTTGCACAGCTCCCGTCCAAACAGCCCTAAACTGGCAATCACCCGCCGCCATTTTGTCCCTTCTCCGCGCCCACGGTAACAAGCTCGGCGCGCCGTGCCAAATAGCTCTCGAGCAGATCATCCAGTTCGCGCGGCCGGATGGGCTTCGTCAAATACCCGTCCATTCCTCCTGCCAGGCATTTCTCCCGGTCGCCCTTCATCGCATGGGCGGTCAACGCAATCACAGGCATGTGCTCTCCGGTCGTCGTCTCTTTCTGCCGAATAGCAGCCGTGGCCTGGAACCCGTCCATTTCTGGCATCTGCACATCCATGAAGACCAGGTCAAAACTGGCCTTTTCCAGCGCTTCTAACGCCTCACGCCCGTTTCCCGCCAGCACGACGCGATGGCCCCTCTTTTCCAGCATCCGTGTCGCCAGCCGTTGGTTGACCGGGTTGTCTTCCACCAGCAGCACGCTCAAGATGCTCTGCGGATCGCGAGCATCGTAAAGCGAATAACGGGTGATCAGAGGGATCGCTCCTTGCTGTTCTTTCGCCCCCAAGACTCGAGCGATGGCCTCGCGCAATTCGGACTGCCGGATGGGCTTCAATAGATACGCCGAAATTCCCAATACCTTGCAGCGCTCCCCATCGCCCCGGTGACCCGCCGAAGTGAGCATCATGATCGTTGCCGTTTCCAGTTCGGGCCGCTTCCGAAGCCGCTCCACAAACTGAAATCCGTCCATGTTCGGCATGTGCATGTCCAGCAGAATCAGTCTGTACGGCTCTGCCGCTTTCTTCGCGATCAACAGTTCCAATAAAGCCTCGTCTCCTCCCTCGACTAGGCTCGGCTTCATTTCCCATCGCTTGAGCATTCCGTCCAGGATTCTGCGATTGGTCCGGTTGTCATCCACCACCAGGACTCTCACGTCCCGCAGAAACTCCGGTGGCGCGGGCTTCCCTACCTCGATTTCTTTGGCATCCACCACCTTAATCCGCGTCGTAAAGTGGAACCGGCTTCCTTTTCCCTCCTCGCTTTCCAGCCAAATCTTTCCGCCCATCAGATTAACCAGGCGCATCGAGATGCTCAATCCCAGGCCGGTTCCTCCATATTTCCGCGTCGTTGAAGTATCGGCCTGCGCAAAAGGATCGAAAATCAGCGCGTGTTTCTCCGCCGGGACGCCGATGCCCGTGTCCGACACTGTAAGATGCAAAATGCGGTCTTCGCCGTCTCTTTCCGCCACTTCGACCTTCAATGCCACTTCACCCTGATGGGTAAACTTGATGGCGTTACCCGCCAGGTTCATTACCACCTGGCCCAGCCTGCTGGAATCTCCGCGGACATGCTCCGGTGTTTCGGGTGCCAGCTCACACAGAAGCTCCAGGCCTTTCTCGTCCGCACGCACCGCCAGCGTTCTCATCACCCCTTCCAAAGCGTCCCGAAGATTGTATGGCCTATTTTCCAGTTCAGCCTTTCCTGCTTCGATCTTGGAGAAGTCGAGAATGTCGTTGATCACGATGAGCAGGGAATCTGCGGATAGCTTGACCGTTTCCAGGTATTCTCGTTGCTCTTTAGTGAGTTCCGTTCCCAAAGCCAGATCCGTCATCCCCATCACGCCGTTAAGAGGAGTCCGGATCTCATGGCTCATGTTAGCCAGGAATTCGCTCTTCGCGCGGCTGGCTGCCTCCGCGGCTTCTTTGGCTCTCTGCATGGCTTCTTCGCTGCGCTTCCGAACGGAAATGTCTTGATAGAGAACCAACGTGCCTGCCACTTCCCCTTTCACCAGCAGCCCTACCGTGTGTACTTCCACGTCCACGAGCGTCCCGTCTTTCCGGTGGCGGCGCGTAATTTTCTCAACGTGCTCTCCGACGCGCGCGCGCCGCGTAATGTTCCTCGCTTCCTCGAGTAGCTCTCCATTGGCGAGCAGCCCGTGCACCGGTCTTCCCAGCACTTCTTGTTTTGCGTATTGGAAAAGCCTTTCAAACGCCGGATTGCAAAGCTGTATGTTCTCTTCTGGATCGAGAACCATGATGGCCAGCGGACTGGCCTCGATAAGAGTATTGAGATACGCGGTCCGTTCGGCCACTCTCTCTTCCAGGTTGTGGTGTGCTTGTTGCAACGCTGTGTCCCGCTCTTGAATGTCCTCCAGCATTTGATTGAAGGAAGACACAAGCAGGCCGACTTCGTCGCCGCCGCCCCCCACGGCCCTGAGTGAGTAATCTTTCTGTGAGGAAACTTTGCCGGCGAGCCCCGCCAGCTGCAAAATCGGCGAGGTAATCTTGCGCAGAAAGTGCGAGGACACGAGAAACGCCAGCAGGACAGACACTACCAAGACAAGCGCGGCAATCTTTGTATACTCCCGAAGTTGCGCGTGAAGAACACTGAGGTCCGACACGATGACGATAACCCCCACCTTGGTGCGCTCAAAGTTCACTTTTTGCGCCAATGCAAGGTTCTGTTCGTCAAATCGCGCCCCTGCCTCGTCCCATGAGGGTATAACCCAACTTGCTGAGACTCCTGGACGACGATACTCAGCGAAGACGTTGCCTTGTCGATCGTACAAGAGCCCGGCAACGATGTGCTTTTCGCTCTGTAACGCGCTCAACATTTCTCGGGCAGACCTGGAATCATGGAACATCAAGGCAGCCGCCGTGTTTGCGCCTAGCGTGTCTGCAAGTGTGGTCAGCTCACTAACCATCGCTGCGCGGTAGCTGGCCCGCTCATACAACCCGAATCCCAGGCCAGCCAGGGCTACCGCGAGAATGCCGGTCATTAAAATGACCGCCGTCAGCTTCTGCCGAATCGAGTGAAGAGGGATTGCGCGTATTTTCACCGACGTCCCCCGATCTCATCGCTCGAATTGTTGGAAACGAAGGCTTCTTCACGTGCCCAATCACGTCCGGATTTCGGCGCCTGCTCCGCGGCAACTTCAAATGACGGCGACCACAGCGCGGAGCCTTCTCTGGCAGGATTTTTATTGGGGTCCTTCACCACTCGCGCTAGCACCAGCAGCCTCGAACTGATTTTCAGGTCCGACTCGGAAGCCGCCTCCAGATTGACCTCGAAGCGAACTTGTTTTTCTTCCAGTGAAAACTGAATCATCCCGCCACGCGCGGCGAATTGCGCCATCTCCCCAACCGTAAGGACGCTGGTTCCTTTGAGCGTTGCCAGAATCTGCGCGATGTTTTTGTGTTCCGAAGAGCTGATGTAAACCACATGGCACCCTCGGACTTCCTTGTTGCTCGGAATGCGGCGAACCTGCACGGCCCTGCCGCCGGCGCTTTGACTCGACGCGATGGATGTCAAGGAGTCTCCGAAAGGATCTCGCCCCAGAATGCACAAAACCGTTGGACCTTGCGCATCCGCGTAAGCCGCGGCCGGCCATTCCACAAACCTCGTGAGGTTATAAAGCATGGCGGCCTTCAATTCATATTCACCCGCCGACTCCTGTGCGAGCGCAGTCTCGGGAATGAAAACAAGAGCCAGCACCAGGCACAGAACCAAATCCAAACCGCGCTCGAACTCTAGGCGTCCGGCAGGCGCGCTACTTCGCCAGGCGCTAAACCCGGTCGCTGCGCGCTTTTTCTCCGTTCTGCTCACGAGACGGTTCGTTCTCCTCTATCTCGCACTCAAATGAGGCCGATAGGTCAGCTTGATGCGAAAGCTTCGTCCATCCTGCGGAATCGAGGTTTCCTGGTGTTCCAGCCCGCCCGACTCCGCGTACTGCTTGTCAAAAATGTTGTAGAGGCCGCCGGAAATGTCGAATTTCTCCGTGAGCTTCCGGCTGAAGAAAGTCAGATTGACGACCGCGTACCCGCCCAGGTCCGTTTGCGCAACGGTTCTTCTCCTGCTGATGTATTGCGCATCCGCGCTGGCAAAAAACTTTCTTTGAACCAAAGGAATGCTCAGATTTACTTTGGCTGTTTGCTTTGGAGAGTTAGTCAGCACGTCTCCCGTCGCAATGCTCCGCGAAGCCTGCAGAGTGTGCGAAATTAAGCCTTCCAGGCCGTTCGCACACTTTCCACCCAACTCCCATTCAATTCCCTTGTTTTGGATCGGGGCTGAATTCAGATAAATCGGATTGCCTGTAACTGGATCAATTCCCGGATCAATCAAATCGTCGATTCGGTTCAGAAAACCAGCGGCGGAAAAGTGGTAGGTTTTTCCGAACCTGTGGGCTGCTTCCAGCTCCCAACTTCGAATCCGTTCAGGCTTTAGCAAAGGATTCGCCGTATTGCTGATGCTCACGGAGTAAAACGTCTCAAAGCTATTCGGCGCGCGAAACGCCCAGCTATAAGTGCCCTTCAAATCTGTGTTGGCCCCTGCCTGAAAAACGATTCCAAGCCGCGGACTTAGCGTCGTTTCATATTTCTTGTGCCAGTCGCTTCGCAGTCCGGCCACAAAAGCAAGCCTTTTCCGAATCACATATTCGTCTTGAAGGTAGAATGCCGCCATCCACGCCGTCCGGTGATCGTCCAAATAAAGGCTATAGGGCTGAATGTCGTAGTTGAGCTGATGTTGGCGAAGGTCCTGGCGGAATTCCGTTCCCAGCGTGACCTTATGCCTCTTCGCAAAAACTCTTGACGCGTCACCCTGAAAGTCCAGCCAGCTTCCGTTGGCCGCATCGTAGTTCTCTGTATATGGCGGGATGCCGAGGCCCGCGTAGTCCATCACGTAAATCCCGTGATAGTCGTACCAATCGTACGAGGCCCGTCCCAACGTTTCCCATGCTCCAAACAAGTGCCGGTACTGCACATCAAGATAGCCGCGCGCGTCCGTGGTTTCCGTTCTTGGATCGTTGAACACCGTGTCGAACGATGCGGTCGGAATGTGTTTTGTACGGGAGTTTTGCACGAAATGGATATTGAAATCCCTATAAATGATGTCCGCGAAACCGCTGTAGGCCTGATCTCCGTCGGCGTCCGCCGCGATTCCGTTGTTCGCGGCCGGACTGTTGAATTCCGGAAAGAACAGGTTCTTGTGGCCCTGGCTGTTGTAGAGAGATCCAGACAGAAGCGTTTCCAGGCCGCTGTCAAAGCGGTCGCCGTAAGTTACCCGGCCTTTGTACGAATTCCAGCTTCCGGCCTCTGTAGAAACCTCATTGGCGCGCAGGTCGCGCCCTCTCTTGGTGATGACGTTGATCACCGCCACAAAAGCTCCTGCGCCGTACGCCGAAGAGTGCGGCCCCCTGATGATTTCGATCCGCTCGATGAGGTCCATATCCACCGGAAACTCGCTTCCTACGTAAGCTCCGTCATAAATGTTGTCGTTGACCCGGTGCCCATCCAGCAGAAAGAGAATCCGTGCGTTGTAATCTCCCGGTCTCGAGAATCCGCGCACGCCCACGTAGGTATAATTCCGGTCGTAAATCACGTAGAACCCGCGCACGCTTCGCAAAACGTCGGCCAGTGTTCGATAGCCATATTTTTGAATCTCTTCCGCCGTGACCACGGTTACGGAAGTGGGCGCATCGGAGGCCTGTTGAAGGAACTTCGAGGCTCCGTAAACGGACTCCACCTTCATTTTTGCAAGATCTTCCAGGCTAAGCCCGCCCAGGTCGCCTTTCTTTGATTCCTGTGCTGCCGCGGAACCCACGAAAAACATTGCGCCAAGGAAAAGCCACACCGCGGAGCGAGCCCAGAACGCC
>Ga0075436_100000494_pt1 | contig 25494 bp, 24 predicted proteins | sample RhiMethybrSRZTD5_FD_75303 | JGI IMG/M metagenome (GOLD analysis project Ga0075436, IMG submission 75303) | Populus rhizosphere microbial communities from Tennessee, USA - Rhizosphere MetaG P. TD hybrid SRZTD5 | ecosystem: Host-associated > Plants > Roots > Rhizosphere > Soil | place: USA...
TGGCGGCGCCGGCGCCGGGAGCAGGTGAAGCTGTTCCTGCAGTTGTTCCTCGGCATGGTGGGCGGGGGGCTGCTGGTGGCCTATCTGATGTACCCGTTCCCCCAGGGTCCGCCCACGCCGATCCCATGAGGCCGCGCTCCCAGGAGCTCCTGGTGGTTGCCGGTGAAGCGTCGGGGGACCTCCACGCCGCGCGCCTGATCACCGAGCTGCGCCGCCTGGTCCCCGACCTGGCAGTGTTCGGGCTCGGCGGCGACGAGCTGCGCGCCGCCGGTCTCGATCCGGTGGCGCACAGCTCCGAGATCTCCGTGGTCGGGATCACGGAGGTGCTGCGCATCCTGAAGCGGGCGCGCGAGGTGTTCGCCGCGCTGCTCGCCGAGGTGGACCGCCGGCGGCCGGCCGCCGCGGTGCTGATCGACTTCCCGGAGTTCAACCTGCGCCTCGCCAAGGAGCTCAAGAAGCGCGGGGTGCCGGTCGTCTACTACATCAGCCCGCAGGTGTGGGCCTGGCGCCGCCGCCGGGTGAGGACGATCGCGCAGGTGGTGGACCTGATGCTCGTCCTCTTCCCGTTCGAGGTCGACTTCTACCACCGCAGCGGCGTCGACGTCGTGCACGTCGGCCATCCGCTGGTGGACGAGGTGCCCGAGCTCCCGACGGCATGGGAACGCGGCGAGCCGAGCCGCGAGCCGTACCGCCTGGCGCTCCTGCCGGGCTCGCGGGTCAGCGAGGTCGAGGCGCTGCTGCCGGTGATGCTGGAAGCGGTGCGCCGCCTGGCCGAGGAGCTGCCGGTGGAGGCCCGCCTGATTCGGGCGCCGACGGTTCCCCTGGAGCTGCTGGAGGAGGAGATCGAGCTCGCCGGCCTGCCGGTGCGCATCGTCGACGAAAACCGCTTCGCGGCGATCGCCGACTCCCATCTGGCTCTCTGCGCTTCCGGAACGGCGACGCTGGAAGTGGGGCTCCTCGGCACGCCCATGGTGATGCTCTATCGCCTGGGGCGCTGGACGTACCTGGTGGCGAAGCTCATGGTGCGCCTGCCCTATGTCAGCCTGGTGAACCTGGTCCTCGGGCGCCAGGCGGTGCCGGAGCTCCTCCAGGGCGCCGCGAGCCCGGAGCGGATCGCCCTCGAAGCGGAGCAGATCCTGATCGACGAACGCGAGCGGGACGCCATGCGCGCGGCGCTGGCGGAGCTGCGCGGCCGCCTGGGAACCGGCGGGGCGAGCCGGCGCGCGGCGCGCGAGATCGCCGAGCTGCTGCGGAGGGCGGCGGCCGCGTGACCACGAGCCTCGCCTCGTTCTTCGGGCGCTACCTGCGGCGCTATGCCGCCTGGGCGATCCTCGCCGCGGCCGGCATCGTGGTCTACGCCGCCGCCACGGCCGGCGCCCTCTATCTCATCAAGCCGATCTTCTCCGAGGTCCTCCTCTCCGACCAGACCCCCAACCTCCTGGGGATCGCCACCCCGCAAGCCACCAAGACAGCCCCGCTCAAGCTTCCGGAGACCGGCATCCTGGCCGGCCTCAAGCGGGAGCTCGATCTGGCCGGGCACATCGACAAGAGCTACGCCTCTCTCAAGCGGCACCTCGGCGTGGGTCCGGGCAACGTCGTCTACTTCGTGCCGCTCCTGTTCGTCGTCGTGTTCATCCTGCGCTGCCTGGCGGACTTCGCCTCCGGCTACGCGTTCCAGCACATCGGTCTCGGCGTCACCACCGACATCCGCAACGACCTCTACCGGCACATCCTCGACCAGTCGAGCCGCTTTCACGCCCAGCATCCGTCGGGCGAGCTGGTGGCGCGGATGATCAACGATGTGGCCCTGATGCAGAACGCCGTGGCGAACCGGCTTCTGGACCTCTTCCAGCAGTCGCTCACGCTGGTGGTGCTCCTCCTCCTCCTGCTGTCGACCAACTTCAAGCTGGCGCTGATTTCGCTGGTGCTGGCGCCGGTCCTGGTCTTTCCCATCGTCCGTTTCGGCAAAGGGATGCGGCGGACGAGCCACCGCAGCCAGGAGCGGATGGCGGACCTGGCGAGCCTGATGGCGGAGGGGATCCGCGGCCACCGCGTGGTCAAGGCGTTCGGCATGGAGGAGTTCGAGCTCGGGCGCTTCCGCGACGCCACCCGCCGTCACCTGCGGGTCAACCTGTGGGCGCAGATGCTGGCCAACGCCGCGGGGCCGGTGGTGGAGTCGCTGGCGGTGATCGGCGCGGCGGCGCTCCTCATCTTCGCCGGCAAGAGCATCCGCGCCGGGGACCTGTCGGTGCCGGCTCTGATGCAGTTCCTGACCACGCTGCTCACCATGTACGACCCGATCCGCAAGCTCAACAAGGTGAACCTCATCCTCCAGGAGGCACTGGCCGCCGGACAGCGCGTGTCGAAGCTGATCGACACTCCGAACGACATCCGGGAGCGCCGGCCGGCGCGCGCGCTGGCCGCCGTGCGGGAGCGGATCGCCTATGAGAAGGTCTGCTTCGCCTACGACGACCGCGAGGTGCTGCGCAAGGTCGACCTGACGGTGCGCGCCGGCGAGATCGTGGCGGTGGTGGGCCCGTCGGGGGCGGGCAAGTCGACCCTGGTCAACCTGCTGCCGCGCTTCTTCGACCCCGACTCCGGGGGGATCACGATCGACGGCGTCGACATCCGGGACCTGACGCTCAAGAACCTGCGCTCGCTGATCGGCATCGTCACCCAGGACACGGTGCTGTTCAACGACACGGTGCGCAACAACATCGCCTACGGCCGCTCGGATCTCCCCTTCGAGCGGGTCCGCGAGGCGGCGGCGGCGGCCTACGCCGACGAGTTCATCATGGAGCTGCCGCGCGGCTACGACACGGTGATCGGCGAATCGGGGCTGCGCCTCTCCGGCGGCCAGCGGCAGCGTCTCGCCATCGCCCGCGCCCTGTTCAAGAACGCTCCGATCCTGATCCTCGACGAGGCGACCTCGCATCTCGACACCCAGTCGGAGGCCCTGGTCCAGAAAGCGCTCTACAACCTGATGCATGGGCGCTCGACGCTGGTGATCGCGCACCGCCTGTCGACGGTGGTCAAAGCCGACCGCATCCTGGTCATGGACAGCGGCCGCATCATCGAGGAGGGCTCCCACCACCAGCTCCTGGCGCTGGGCGGCTCGTACAAGAGGCTCTACGATCTCCAGTTCCGCGCCTGAGCACGCCGCTCTGCTCTCCTTCCTCGCCGCGGGCTTCATTCGCGCTCTGCGCTTGAGCCTCCGCCTGCGCCACCACGGTGACGACGCGCTGCGCGGCTGGGAGGCGCGCGGCGAGCGGTTCATCCTCGCCTTCTGGCACCGGCATCTGCTCCTGATGCCCTATTCCTACCGCGGGCGGCGCATCTCGGTGCTGGTGAGCCGGAGCCGGGACGGTGAGCTCATCGCGCGCACCGTGAACCGTTTCGGCATCGACGCCAGCCGCGGCTCCAGCAGCCGCGGCGGCGCGCAGGGGCTGCGCGAGCTGCTGCGCAAGGCGGCGGAGGGGTACGATCTCGCCTTCACGCCGGATGGTCCGCGGGGTCCGGCAGGGGTCGTGCAACCCGGAGTGATCCTGGCCGCCGCCGCCATGGGCTGGCCGGTGCAGCCGGTGGCGTTGGCGGCCACCCGCTGCCGCCGGCTGCGCTCGTGGGACCGTTTCGTCGTCCCCTTGCCGCTGTCCACGGTGCACTTCGTCTATGGCGAGCCCCTCACGGTGGCCCGCCGCGCCGACCCCATGGCGGCCGCAGCCGAGCTGGCGCGGCGGCTCGACGGGGCGGAGGCGGAGGCGGAGCGTATCGCGGGGCATTGAAAGGCTTCGAGAAAGGGAAACAACTGCGATGCGGAGCATGACCGGATATGGAGAGGCGGCGGGCGAGAACGCGCGCTATGCGGTGTCGGTGAGCCTCAAGGCGGTGAACCACCGTTTCCTCGACTTGCAGATCCGCCTCGCCGACGAGCTGCGGGCGAGCGAAGGGCCGCTGCGCGAGCTGCTCGGCAAGGAGATCTCGCGCGGCCGCGTCGAGGCGCGGGTGGACGTCCGGCCGCTCGTCGAGCGCGAGGCCGGGGTCAAGGTCCACATGGGAATCGTGCGGGCGGCGCATGGCGCGGTACACCAGCTCGTCGCCGCCGGGCTGCTGGAAAGCGGTCTTGCGGCGGGTGACCTGTTGCGCATCCCCGAAGCGTTCCGCGTCGAGCTGCCGGCGGAGGACTGGGGGAGCGACGACGCCGAGCTGCTGCAGCGTGTGACCCGGGAGGCCGTGGTCCAGCTCGCTGCCGGCCGCGAGACCGAGGGCGCGAGCCTGGGAGCGATCCTCGAGGAGCGGCTGCGCGCCCTGGAGGAGGTGGTGGCGCGGCTGGACGGGCTGCGGGGCGGCGTTCGCGAGGAGCTGGCCGCGTCCCTGCGCCGACGTCTGGATGAGCTGTTGGGCAGTCAGCCCGTCGATCCGGGGCGCCTCGCCCAGGAGGTGGCGCTCCTGGTGGACAGGAGTGACGTCAGCGAGGAGATCGATCGCCTGCGGGCGCACCTGGACCACTTCCGGGGCGTCACCCGCGAGGCGGGCCCCACCGGCAAGCGCCTCGACTTCCTGACCCAGGAGATCTTCCGCGAGCTCAACACCCTGGGCTCGAAGTGCCGCAACGCCGAGATGACCCGTACCGTGCTCGACGGCAAGGTGCTCTGCGAGCAGCTCCGCGAGCAGGTGCAGAACGTGGAGTAGATCCGGCCCTGTGATACCATCCGCGGCGGCAGTCCCCCCCGAACCTCCCGGGAGCCCTTGCATGCAACGTGGTGAGCTGTTCATCCTGTCCGCGCCGTCGGGCACGGGAAAGACCACCCTCATCCAGAGCCTCATGAAGAGGGGCCTGGAGGGTTCCGGCGGGCTCGCGTTTTCGGTCAGCCACACGACGCGGAAGCCCCGCCAGGGCGAGAACGACGGCAAGGACTACCACTTCGTCGACCGCGAGACCTTCCGCCAGATGATCGCGGACGACCGGTTCCTCGAATGGGCGGAGGTCCACGGCAACTACTACGGCACGTCGCTCGCGGAGGTCATGCCGCGCCTCGAGAGCGGCGTCGACGTGCTGCTCGACATCGACGTCCAGGGAGCCGAAAAGGTGCTGGAGCGCTACCCGCAGGCGCACGACATCTTCCTCATGCCCCCCAGCTATCGCGACCTGGAGGCGCGGCTCAATTTGCGCGGGCTCGACGATCCCGAGCAGATCGCCCGGCGCCTCTCCGTATCGCTCTGGGAGATCGAGCGTTACGATCGGTATCACTATGTTATCATCAATGACGACGCGAGCCGGGCGAGCGAGGCGCTGGCGGCCATCATCCTGGAGAAGCGTCACCGGCGGGAGCGGATGCTCTGCCGCGTGCAGGAAATCCTCAGGAACTTTCCGGACCGGGGCGCGCCGTCCCCACAGGTCTAGAGCCATTCCCCCACGGGCAGCGCTGGAATCGCGCCGCCGAGGAGAGACTTCGACGATGGAAGAAAAGCGACCGGTCGACAGCAAATTCCGTTTCGTGTTGGTGGCAGCCCACCGCGCGGAGCAATTGATGCGCGGCGCCCGCCCGAAGATCGAGGCCGGCAAGCGCAAGCCCACGCGGATCGCGATGGAGGAGGTCAACCACAGCCTGGTGGACTGGGGTTACGGACCGCCGCCGCAGGAAGAGGAGCCGGCACAGGAGTCCGAGGACCAGGCGGCCGTGGCGGCCGCCCCCGAAGTCCACTGACCCCCTTCGCATGAGCCGCAGCCTGCGCGTCCTGCTCGGCGTCACCGGCGGCATCGCGGCCTACAAGTCGGCCGAGATCGTCCGCCGCTTGCGCGGCAGGGGCCACGCGGTGCGTTGCGCGCTCACCCGCGGCGCCACCGCCTTCGTGACCCCGCTCACTCTGGAGGTGCTGTCGGGCCATCCCGTGTGGCAGGAGGAGTATTTGTCTGCCACCGGGACGGGTGAGGAGGCGCACATCGCCGCCGCCGCCTGGGCGGAGGTGCTGTGCGTGGCGCCGGCGACGTCGCACACGCTGGCGCGGCTCGCCCTCGGCCTGGCCGACGACTTCCTGACCACCACCGCCCTCGCCTTCACCGGACCGCTCGTGCTCGCTCCGGCGATGCATTCCACGATGTGGGAGAAGCCCGCCCTCCAGCAGCATGCCGAAACGCTGCGCGGGCGCGGCGCCTGGCTGGTCGGTCCGGTGGAAGGACCGCTCGCCTCGGGAGAGGTCGGGATGGGGCGGATGGCGGAGCCGGAGGCGATCGTGACGGCGGTGGAGGGCGCGGCGGGAGGTGGAGCCCTGGCCGGCGTCTCGGTGCTGGTCACCGCCGGCCCCACCTTCGAGCCCATCGACCCGGTGCGCTTCCTCGGCAACCGCTCGAGCGGCCGCATGGGGTTCTCCCTGGCAGCCGAGGCGGCGCGGCGCGGCGCCCGGGTGGTGCTGATCTCCGGACCCGTCCATCTTTCCACGCCCCCCGGCGTGGAGAGGGTCGACGTCACCACCGGGCGGGAGATGGCGGCGGCGGTGCGCTCTCGCGCGGTGCTGGCCGACCTGGTCATCATGACCGCCGCCGTCGCCGATTTCCGGCCGGCCCGCCCCGCCGGCGAGAAGATCAAGAAGGAGCGCGGCGTTCCCGTCGTCGAGCTGGAGCTCAATCCCGACATCCTGGCCGGCCTGCGGCAGGCGGCGCCGCGGGCGGTCACCGTCGGCTTCGCCGCGGAGACCGACGACCTGGAGCGCAATGCCCGCTCCAAGCTCGAGCGCAAGGGAGTCGACTTCCTGGTCGCCAACGACGTGTCGCGCAAGGACATCGCATTCGACAGCCTGGCCAACGAGGTGACCGTCTTCCGCCGCGACGGCGATCCCGTCTTCCTGCCGCGGCGGCCGAAATCGGAGCTGGCGGGCGCCCTGCTCGACCTGTTCGCGGTTAGACTCTCTGGACGTGAGACCTCCTCTGACGCCGGCCCTCGCTGATCTGCTCGCCTACCTGGGCGAGATCGGCTACGGCGACGTCTACCTGCGCGGCGCCGCGCTCGACGCGGCCGGCGCAGGCCGCGCGGCGACGGAGCCGGCAGCGGCGCGGAAGTCGCCGCCGACGCCGTCCAGCGTGCCCGACGGGCCTCCCAAAACGGCGGACTCGACCGAGCGCGCCGCGCAGCTCGCCGCCCTCGCCGGCACCGCCGCCGGGTGCACCCGCTGCCGCCTGTGCGAGGGGCGCAACAAGGTGGTCTTCGGAGCCGGCAACCCGGACGCCGAGCTGATGCTCATCGGCGAAGGTCCAGGGGCCGAAGAAGACCGCCAGGGCCTCCCGTTCGTCGGCGCGGCCGGAGAGCTGCTGACGCGCATCATCCAGGCCATGGACCTGAAGCGCGAGGACGTCTACATCGCCAACATCGTCAAATGCCGGCCACCGGGCAACCGCGATCCGCAGCCCGACGAAGTGGCCGCCTGCCGGGGCTTCCTGGAGAAGCAGATCGCCCTGGTCCAGCCGCGGATCATCGTCGCGCTGGGCAGGGTCGCGGCGCAGACCCTGCTCGGCAACGAGGCATCGATCGGGCAGATGCGCGGCCGCTGGTACAGGGTGCATGGCGTGCCGACGATGGTCACCTACCATCCCGCGGCTCTGCTGCGCAACCAGGCGCTGAAGCGGCCGACCTGGGAGGACATGCAGCAGGTGCGCGACCGCCTGCAGGCCGGCTGACGCATGTCGCCCGAATCGCGTCTTCCGGCACAAAGATGCTGGACAGCCTGGCGAAATGGTGTTAGCTTTGGTTTAGACTCGAACCTTTTTCGGTCGTTGAATGTCAGACGAGTTCGCAGACTTTCTCGAGAAGGTCAAGCCGCGGCTGATGCGGGTTCTCGCCTGCTATCGCATCCCGGTGGATGACGCACAGGACGTCCTGCAGGAGACGCTTCTCGCGTTGGTCTACCAGTGGGAGCGGGTGCGCGACCCCGAAACCTGGCTGATGGGCACTCTCAAACGGCGCTGCCTGATGTACTGGCGGGCTCGTCACCGGCGGTTCTATTCGGCCGTCGAACCGGTGATCCTGGAATGGTTGTCGCCGCCGGTCGCGCCGGCGCAGGAGCAGGCCGATCTGCGCTGCGACCTGGAGAGGCTGATCGGCCGCCTGCGCCCGCGCTGCCGCTCGCTTCTCGATCTGCGCTTCCGCCAGGGCTACGAGCCGCCGGAGGTGGCGGAGCGGCTGGGATACAGCGCCTCCAGCATCGGAAAGGTCACGATGCGGTGCCTGGCTGCCCTGAGCCGCGAGCTCCTGGCGGCCGGCCTGGGCCGCGACGGCGACACGGCCGACGGACGGCGGTAGCGGGCATTCCGCCTCGACCGCGGAGCCTCGCCGTCGACAAACGGCAGTGACGCATGCGCGAGACGTCTCATCTGTCGCCCCATTGGGAAAGGCTGCTCCGCCGCCTCGAGCTCCTCGAGACGCCGCTGGTGCAGGTTTGGGGTTGGCCCGGAAGCGGGAAGTTGGGGCTGCTCTCCGCCTTCCTCGCCGTCCACGGTGCCGACGCGGTCGGTCTGGCCCTCGCCGAGCTGGCAGACGGCGCGGCGGTGCGAGCCGCGGTGGATGCAGCCTGGGAATCGGGAACGCGCTGGCTGGTGGCGGCAGGCGATCCGGGGGACCGGCTGCGCGAGGTCGTCCTCCGGCTACGGCCGGGTCAGCAGCTGGTTTTCGCCACCGAGCGCCGGCTGTGCAGTATGGAGCTCCCGCTGTCCGTCGTCCCGCCGCAGGAGCTGCTCCCCACCCCTGGCGAGCTCGCCGGCCTCTGGCACCTCCTCACCGGCGAGGCCGTCGACCGCACCACGGTGGAGCGCCTCCACGCGGCGAGCGACGGCTGGCATCGCCCCGTGCAGCTCGCCCTGGAGGCCACGGGAGGCGCCGGCCTCGACGCGGCGACGCCGGAGCATCTGATCGACATCGGGCCCGTCCGCGCCTTCCTGCGCCACGAGGTGCTGGCATCGTTCCCGCCGGCTGGAGTGGCGGCGCTTCTCGCCGCTCCCGAGGAGCGCGGTGAGGAAGGGTTGGACGGCGGCGAAGGGTGGCGCCTGCTGGACGAGCGCGGGCTGTGGGTGGAAGGCGCGGAGCGCGACCGCATGCCGCGCCTGCTCGCCGCTTTCCTCGACCGTGAGCGGCGGCGGCGCGGCTCGGTCTCTCGTCCGGCCGTCCGCGCGGCGGCGGCCGCCCCGGCTCAGCGCGCGCCGTCCTACTCCCTCGGCCTTCTCGGCGCGCCGTTCGCCCGCCGGCACGATCCCGAAGGGCACCGCGAGCTCGACTGCCGGCTGCGGCGCTCGTTCCAGGTCCTGGCCTATCTGGCCTCGGCCCCGGGGTTGGAGGCGGGGCGCGTGGAGCTGGTCGAGGCGGTCTGGCCGACGGAGGGAGAGCGCACCATCGAACGCAACTTCCATCCCACCCTGAGCCACTTGCGGCGGGCGCTGGAGACGGGGCGGAAGGACGACGTCCAGCCGCTCCTCTTTCGTGGCGGCGTCTACCGCCTCAACCCGGAGATCGGGTGGGAGATCGACGCCGCCGAGTTCGCAGCGCTGGCGGAGAAGGGGCGAGCCCTCGCCGCCGGCGGCGAGCTCGCCGCCGCGGCGGACGCCTGGCGGCGGGCGTGGGCCCTCTATCGCGGTCCGTTCCTCCAAGGGCATTACGAGGCCTGGGTGGCGGCGCGGCGGGAGACCTACCAGCGGCAGCAGCTCGAGATGCTGCGCGAGCTCGGCGACCTCTATTTGCGCCTCGAGCGCCCCGACGAGGCCATGGACGCCTACCGCTCGATCCTCATCGAGGATCCGCTCCAGGAGCGCGTCCACGTCGCGCTGATGCAGGTCTACGCCGAGCAGGGGCGGCGCGACATGGTGCGCCGGCAGTACGACCGCCTGTGCACCCTGCTCCTCGAAGAGCTGGGCGTCGAGCCCCTCCCGGAGACCACCCGCGAGTACCACCGGCTGATGAGCTGAGGAAGCTCCGGGCCTGGCCGGCCCGGAGCCTTGGCAACTCTTACGGCAGGACTCCGAGCGTGAAAGTCTCCCATGCGCCTACGACCACACGGTTGCAGTTGACGACATCGCCTCCACCCAACTCGGCACTGCAGTAGTTGCCGTTGTAAGAGCGCAGGCTCACCGGATCGCCATTCTGGATGGTGCCCCAGCCGTTCGTCTTGTAGATGTTAAAGGTCTCGTATCCGGCTCCCCACTGGCTGTTTGCCAGCAGCGCTCCGCCGCCTCCGTTCTGGGCCGTGAAGTTCCAGGGAGTGGCATACACCTGGATATTGATCTGATCGCCGCTGTCGAGGGTCCCGCCGTTGAGGTCGATGATCTTGAGCGTTTCACAGGGGCCGAGGCTGGTTCCCCGTGCCGAGACCCCGGAGCCGCCGCAGCCGTCGGCGGAAACCTTGTAGCCGTTCACGGTGGTCAGGGAGTAAGTGGTACCTTGGGTTGCGAAGCTGAATCGCGCGGAGGAAGTCGTGTAGTAGATGGAGCTCGGCGGATCAACCGCCCATCCCGGGTGGAGCTTGGCGACGACCCGCCAGTAGAACAGGCTTGTCGGGGCCAGGTTCGTGATGGGGTAGGAGCAGTTGCCGGAAGCGTCGGGGTTGCAGGGGATGTTGGACAGCAACAAGGATTCCTGAGCGCCGCTGCCGTTGCCGTAGATGTCGTACGTGACCGCCCAGCCCGTATGGTCGGAGGTCCACTTGAGCGTAAAGCTCAAGGGTATCTGGCGGGACTCGTTCGCCGGGTAGATTGCCTGCGGCTGATTGGGCGATGCCACGACAAGGAGATTGACCCAGTTGGTGTACCCGGTGAGGTTGAGCTGAGTGCCCTGGTACCAGTTGCCGCTGTAGTCTTGGATTTGGCCCCATGCGGCAGAGCTGTCGCTACCAAAAGAGCCGTAGTAGGTGTTCCACGCAAACGTGGCATAGCTTCCGCTGGTGACGTTGAACCCGAAATTTCCGTAAGAATCGGTGGTCGTAACGAGGCATACCCCCTGCCCGGACCAGGCGCCCGCATATGCGACGTTGCAGATTTTCACGTAGGTATAAGGTAACGCGTTGTTCCATGGTCCTCCGGGGTAGGCCTCGTAGCGGACGGTACCGACGAAGGCGATCGCCGGTCCGGCAGCCAGCAGCATCAAGAGCGCAAGGGCGAAGAGGAACGAGAATCGGGTGCTGAGTTTCAAGTGGACCTCCTTTTGGCGATGCCCGGCTCCGGTATGGATCCGAGCAGCTTCTGGGAGACCGGATCGTGGTCTCTGCAAGGAGATGCGCTAACGGACAGTTTGTTTCGCCACCGCTCTCGGGAGAGAATGTCCCGCTTCGCAGAGCGGAAAGGACCGGATGCGCGAACGACAGGACGTGATCTTGGGGGGCGGCCTCTCAGGGATGACCGCCGCCTATACCTTCCAGCAGGCGGGGGAGCGCCACTGGCAGCTCTATGAAAAAGAGGACCGGGTGGGCGGCCTCGCCCGCTCCACGGCCGTCGACGGCTATCTCTTCGACTTCGGTCCGCACATCCTGTTCACCATCGACGCCGAGATGGAGGCGCTGATCCGCGACCTCCTGGGCGAGAACTTCCACGCCCAGGAGCGGCAGGCGTTCATCTACCACCACGCCTGGGACCTCTACACCCGCTTCCCTTTCCAGGCCCATCTGTACGGGCTGCCGGCGCCGCTGGTCAAGGAGTGCCTGGTCGAGCTGGTGCGGGCGGTGCAGCGCTTCGCGCGCGGTGACTTCAAGCCCGCCAACTACGAGGAGTGGATGCGCGGCGTCTTCGGCAACGGCATCGCCGAGCGCCTGATGATCCCCTATGCGCGCAAGATCTGGACCGTGGAGCCTTCCGAGATGGAGTTCAGTTGGGTGGGCCGGCGGGTGCCGGAGCCCGACTTCGAGCGCATCATCGCCGGCGCCCTCTCCGACGAGGTCGGGCAGGTGGGGGCGACCGCCTACTTCTGGTATCCCAAGAAGGGCGCCATCGAGCCTCTGCCGCGAGCGCTCGGAGCACGCCTCCGCAACGTGCATCTGAACCGGCAGGCAGTGCGCGTGGAGCTGCCTCAGAAGCAGGTTGTGTTCGCCGGCGGCGAGGTCGTCCCCTTCGACCACCTCCTCTTTTCCCTGCCGCTGCCGGCGATCCCCCGCTTCTTCACCGGCGTGCCACCCGCCGTGGAGCGTGCCTGCCGCAACCTGCGCTACCAGGGGATCTACTGCATCAATCTGGGCATCGACCGGCCGCGCATCTCAGACAAGCATTGGGTCTACTTCTATGAAGACCCGTTCCCGTTCCACCGCCTGTCCTTCCCGGCGACCTTCAGCCCGGACACCGTGCCGCCGGGCAAGAGCTCCATCGCCACCGAGGTGGCCTTTTCGGAGCGCCGGCCGCTCGACCGTGACACCGCCGTGGAGAAGACCATCGCGGCGTTGAAGCTGGCGAAAATCCTCCATCCGGACGACCGCATCGAGCTGGTGCACACGGAGGAAATCCAGCCGGCCTACATCATCTACGACCTCGACCACGCGAAGAACGTGGGGATCATCCGCTCCTGGCTGCGCGAGCACGGCATCTGGAACATCGGCCGCTTCGGCGAGTGGCAGTACTTCAACATGGACCACGCCATGCGCAGCGGCAAGACCGCGGCCCTGGAGATCCTGCGCCGGCGGCGAGGGACGGAGTAGGGAACCCCCCTGCTACAATCCCTCCGTGAGCAGCCCAATCCCGCTCCCACGTCCTCTGCCGGCTCCCTCCCTCGCCCCGGCGGCCGAGATGGACGTGACCGTGCTGGTGCCGGTCGTGGATGAGGCGGGGACGGTGCGTGAGCTGGCGTCGCGGGTGGCCGCGGCGCTCGACGGGCTCGGCAAGAGCTTCGAGATCGTCTTCGTCGACGACGGCTCGCGGGACGGCACGCCGGACCGTGTGCGCGAGGCCCGGGAGGGCGACCCGCGGGTCAAGCTGGTGCGCCTGCGGCGCAACTTCGGCAAGGCTGCGGCGCTCTCCGCCGGCTTCGACCAGGCCCGCGGCCGCATCATCATCACCATGGACGGCGATCTCCAGGACGATCCCGAGGAGATCCCGCGCTTCCTCGAAGCGATCGAGACGCGCGACCTCGACCTCGTCTCCGGCTGGAAGAAGCAGCGCCACGATCCGATCTCGAAGCGCCTGCCGTCGCGCCTCTTCAACTGGGTGACCCGGCGGGTGGCCGGCGTCGATCTCCACGACTTCAACTGCGGCTTCAAGGCCTACCGCCGCGAAGTGCTGGAGCAGATCTCGGTCTACGGCGAGCTGCACCGCTACATCCCGGTGCTGGCCAGCCGCCGCGGCTTCACCGTCGGCGAGATCCAGGTCGACCACCACCCGCGGCAATATGGCGCCAGCAAATACGGCTGGGACCGCCTCTACAAGGGGCTCCTCGACCTCATCACCGTGCTGTTCATCACCCGCTACACCCGCCGGCCGCTCCACCTCTTCGGCGCCTTCGGCCTGCTCTTCCTGGGCGCCGGATTCGGCATCAACCTCTACCTGGCGATCCTCTGGATGCGCGGCGCGACCCTGTCGAACCGTCCGCTCCTCCTCCTTGGCGTGCTGCTGATGCTGCTCGGTATCCAGGTGCTGACCACCGGGCTCCTGGGTGAGATGATCACCTTCAAGAACTTCCGCCGGCCCGACAGCTACTCGGTCAAAGAACGTCTGGACTAGACCGCGACGGGAGCCAGGCTCTGGCGCTCGACCTCCTCTTCCTCACCCAGACCTACCCGCGCTTCGCGGGCGACGGCGCAGGCCCGTTCATCCGCGACCTGGCGCTCGGGCTGGCCCGCGGCGGCGACCGGGTGACCGTGCTGGCGCCGCATGCCGAGGGGCTCGCCGGAAAGTGGGAGGAGGGAGGCGTCGAGGTGGCGACCTTCCGCTACGCCCCGGAGCGCTGGGAGGTGCTCGGCTATGGCCGCACGCTGGAGGCGGACGAGCGGGTCAAGGGGCGCGCCGCGCTCGCCACGCCGTTCTATGCGCTGGCCCTGCGGCGCGCCATCCGCCATGCCCTGGGTCGGAGGCGTTTCGATCTCGTCCACGCCCATTGGATCGTCCCCAATGGGGTGATCGCGGCTGGTGTAGGACGAGTCCCCCTGGCCATCGGCCTGCACGGCAGCGACGTTTTCCTCGCCGAGAAGCCGGGGGTTCGGCACCTGGCGCGGCGCGCTTTGCGGCGGGCGCGGCTCCTCACCGGCTGCTCCCCCGAGCTGGTGGAGCGGATGTGCGCGCTCGGCTTCCCGGCGGAGCGCGCGCGGGTCATCCCCTACGGCGTCGACGTCGAAGCCTTCTCGCCGGCGCCCGAGCGGCGGGGGATCTGGCGCCGGAAGCTGGGCATCCCGGAGGGCGCCCCGCTGGTCCTCGGGGTAGGCCGGATGGCCACCAAGAAGGGGTTCCAGGTGCTCCTGGAGGCGCTGCCCGGGCTCCTCGCCACCCAGCCGGAGGCACACGTCGTGCTGGCCGGCGGCGGTGACCTGCTGCCGCGCTTCGCCGCCCTGGCTGAGACCTCGGCGGAATGGCGGCACCGGGTCCACCTGCCGGGCGCCGTGCTGCGCGACACCCTGCCCGACCTCTACCGTGCGGCCGATCTCTTCGTCCTGCCGGCGGTGCACGACGCCAAGGGCAACGTCGACGGCCTGCCCAACGTCATCCTGGAGGCGATGGCGAGCGGCCTGCCGGTGGTCGCCTCGGGCATCTCGGGCATCCCGCTTGCTGTGGAACACGAGAAGACCGGGCTGCTGGTCACGGAGAAGGATCCCGAAAACCTGCTCGCGGCCCTGCTGCGGCTCCTGGGAGACCGGGCCTGGTCGCAGGAGCTGGGGAGGCGGGGGCGCAGCAAGGCCGCCGCCGAGCTGACCTGGGACGCCGTGGCGGCGCGCTACCGGGAGGGATACCTGGCGGCCTTGTCCATGCGGAGTTGATTCCATATACTTCAGGCAATCCCTCAGCCTTTGGGCTGGTGAACAGGACACTCTCGTCGAGCCAAAGCCATGGCGCCCAAGAAAAGCTCTACCCCTCGCCCGGGGAAGACCAAGGCCGACCTGGTGGACGTCGTGTATGACCGTCACGGCGGGCTGACCAAGGACGAGGCGGCGGAGATCGTGGACGTCATCTTCCATACGGTGAAGAGATCTCTCGGCCGCGGGCAGACCGTGCGGATCAAGAACTTCGGAACCTTCGAGGTCACCTCCCGGCCGGGCCGGGTGGGCGTCAACCCGATGAGCGGTGAGAGGATCTTCATCCAGGCGCACAAGGGGCTGAGCTTCCGCCCGGCGCGGAAGCTCAAGGACGAGATCACGGTCGTCCAGCGCCACGGACCGCGAAGGGAGCGCGAGTAACGCCGCATGATCGGAAAGGCGCGGGTCCAGAAGCGGCTCTATTACAAGATCGGCGAGGCCTGCAAGGCTCTCGGCATCCAGCCGTACGTCCTGCGCTACTGGGAGACCGAGTTTCCGGCGCTGGCGCCGAGCAAGAGCCGGTCCGGGCAGCGCGTCTACAGCGAGAAAGAGCTGGAGATCATCCGGCGGATCAAGGAGCTCCTCTACGAGGAGGGCTACACGATCGCCGGCGCCAAGAAGAAGCTCGAGACCGAGCTGGCCAATGGCACGTTGGGCGGGCTCGAGGCGCCCGAGGCCGAGCCGGGGAATGGCGCCGAGGGCGCCGTTGCCGACGCGCTGCCGGTGCCCGCGCCGCCACCCGTTACGCCCCGCCGCGCGCGGCCCCAGCCTGCGGTGGCGGAGGCCGGGGAGCCGATGGCCGCAACGGAGCCGGCGACGTCGACCCTGGCGGCGGCGGGCGACAGTGCCGCCGAGGAGCGCATCGAGAAGCTCCGTTCGGGGATCGCCAAGGCCCTTGACGAGGCCCGCGAGATTCTCGCCCTGCTCGACGCGAAGCCCCGTTGAGCCGGGCTCACGCGCGCTTGACAGCGACGCCGCCGAACGGATAGAAACGCTCCGCTTCGCAGTCCGGTCGGGACGTGGCGCAGTCTGGTAGCGTACCTGAATGGGGTTCAGGGGGTCCCGGGTTCAAATCCCGGCGTCCCGACCAATTTCTCCCTTACACTGTCATGAAGAAGCTCGGAATCCTGGGCGGTATGGGTCCGCTGGCTTCGGCGGAGTTTCTGCGCACCATCTACCGCCTGAATGTGACCGATCCGGAGCAGGGCGCGCCGGTGTGCGTCATGATCTCCGATCCGTCGTTCCCCGACCGCACAGAGGCGATCCTCCGCGGCGACACGGGCCTCCTCGTCGAGCGGCTCACGGCCGCCCTCGGCGACCTGGTGTCGCTGGGGGCGGAGCCGATCGTCATCGCCTGCGTCACCGCTCATCACGTGCTCGACCAGGTCCCTCCGCCTCTACGGCAGAAGGTGATCTCCCTGATCGACCTGGTCATCGATCAGATCCTTGCGGACCCCCGCCGCCGGCTGCTGCTGACCACCACCGGTACGCGCGAGGCCCGGATCTTCGAGCGCGCGGAGCGTTGGCCCGCCGTCGCGCAGTGGGTGGAGCGCCCCTCGGCGGAGGATCAGGAGACCCTCCACGCCCTCCTGTACAGATTGAAGAGAGGCGACACCGCCGGCGACGTCGGCGATATTGTCCGCTGGCTGGAGGCTCTCCCCGCGCGCTATACTGTCGACGGCTGCATTTTCGGCTGTACGGAGCTTCATCTGGTCCATCGGGCGATGGAGGAGCGAGGATCGGCGGTAGGCGTGCTGGATCCGCTCATACTCGCCGCGCGGGCGGTTCCAGGCTGGCTGGGCCCCCGGGCGAGCTGAGCGCGGGGTGCAGGACGAGGACCGCCGGCCCTTCCAGGCGCCACCGCCGTCCACAAGCGGGGACGCGGGCGGCGCCGCCGCGGCAGCGGGATGCTCTTGACACCGGCCTGGCACGGATCGTGGAACAGGCAGCAGCATCAAGGAGGTTGACGTATGCGTAAAACGCTTCTCACGCTGGCTCTGGCAGGTGCACTCATGATGGCCCCGGGGCTCACTCCGGCGGCCCACGCCGGCGGCTACGGATGGCTGTCCGTCGGCTCGGGATTCCGCGTCGGCGGACTGGGCCTCTCGTTGGTGTTCGGGCGCCCGTTCGGCTATCCCGGCACCTACTATCGCTTCCCGCGGCCCATCGTCTACCGTGGCGTCCACTGCACCTCGCGGTGCTTCATCGACCACGGCGTCTACTACCACGACCGCGCCTGCCCGGTCGTCAACGCCTATTTCCGTTCCTACCGCGTGGACCCCTACCAGGTCTACTCCCAGTACGCCCCCCGTTATGACGGCTATTACGGCGGCGGTTATGACGACGGCGTAGCCTACGACGACAGCTACGACAACGGGTACTACGACCAGGGCTACTACGATCAGGGCTACTACGATCAGGGTTACTACGATCGGGGCTACTACGACCCGGGTTACTACGGCGGCGGTGGATACTACGGCGGCGGATACTACGGTGGCGGCGTCATCTACTACAACCGCGGCTTCAGCGGGAATCGCCACTTCGGCCGCTTCGACCATCGCGGCTTCGACGAGCGCGACCGCCACGACGGGCGGGGTCACTTCGACGGCGGGCACGGCCACTTCGACGGTGGCCACGACGGCGGTCATGGTCACTTCGATGGCGGCCACGGTCACTTCGACGGTGGTCACGGTCACGACGGCGGTCATGGTCAAGGCGGCGGCCACGGGCACGACGGCGGCCACAGCGGCCACGGCCACCAGGGTCACCACTAGGCAGCAAAAAACAGCAAAGCGCTCCGGGCCTTCCATGCAGGCCCGGGCCGCGCCTCTGTCGATCCGCTGAAACAACGGACGGCCTCTCCGCGTAGGGCAGGCCATGAATCCGAGATTTCTTCCCATCGTCCTCCTGCTGCCGCTCAACCTGGCGACGGATTCCTGCACGAGCATGGGACAGGGCACTGCTGCGGCCCCAGGTCGCCGCCTGACCGACAAGCTGACGCCCTGCCGCGTGTCGGGCGTGGAGGAGGAAGTCCTCTGCGGCCGGCACGAGGTTTATGAGAATCGCGCCGCCGGGACGGGCAGGAAGATCGGTCTCAAGATCGTGGTTCTGCCGGCGAAGGCACCAGACGTGGAGCCCGATCCGCTGGTCTTTTTGGCCGGCGGCGGCGTTGCGCCGGCCACCCGGTACGCGGGTTTCTTGAACGGAGCTCTTCCCGGCCTGCGGCTGCACCGCGACATCCTGCTGATCGATCAGCGGGGGAGCGGGGGGTCCAATCCGCTGGACTGCGAGCTGTCCACGGATCCCGCGGACGCGGAGTATCGGGACGAGGCCCGCTTCCTGGAGGCGGTCCGCCGTTGCCGCAAGGAGCTGGAGCGCAAGGCCGACTTGCGCTATTACACGACTCCTGTCGCGATGGACGACCTGGACGAGGTCCGCTCCTGGCTCGGATATCCGCGGCTCAACCTCTACGGCGTGTCGTATGGAACCCAGGCGGCGATGGTCTACCTGCGCCAGCATCCGGAACGCGTGCGGTCGGTCGTCCTGCATGGCGTGGTCCCCTTGGACGTGCCGATGTGGCTCGAGGTTCCCCGGTCCACCCAGCAGGCGCTGGACCTGGCCTTCGCCGCTTGCGCCCGGCAGCCGGGTTGCCACGACGCCTTTCCGAACCTCGCAGAGGAATTCAGCGCGCTTCTGAAGCGCCTCGCCGAGAAGCCGGTCAAGGTCAAGGTGGGCAAGCCGGAGACCAGCCAGGAAGAAGAGGTCCCAATCGACGCCGAGATTCTGCGCGTCTTCGTTCTCCGCATGTTGTATTCAGCAGAAAGAATCCACGACCTCCCCCTCCTGATCCACCTCGCCTATGCCGGCGACTATCAACCGCTCGCCCGCAGGTTGGCCGTCAAGGGAGAGAGCGAGATTCCGAAAGGCGTCTATCTCTCGATCGTCTGCAACGAGGAGATGCACTTCGACGCCGCCGCCATGCCGGCGGCAGCGGCTGGCACCTTCATGGGCGAATTCCGTCTCCGCCGGGAGCTCCTCGCTTGCGGAGAGTGGGTGCGCGGCAGGCTGCCCAAGGACTACTGGGCGCCGGTCCAGTCCAACGTTCCTGCCTTGATCCTCACCGGAGCCTTGGATCTTGCGACCCCGCCGCGCTATGGAGAGAGGGCAGCGCGGTCCTTCACCAACGGGCGCCATCTCGTCCTGCCCAGCCGGTCACACAACGATACGGACCCGTGCATCGCAGGGATGGAACAGGCTTTCGTCACCGCCGGCCGCCTGGAGGGTCTGGATACGAGCTGTCTCGCGAAGACAGAGGATCTCTCCTTCGCGCTGCGCGCCGACGAGCTGGTGAAGGCGGAGTCGCGGTGAAGAAGAAGACGTTGCGGTGGAGAAGCTTGCGTTGCGGTGAACAAGACGAGGTTGCGGTGAAGAACGGGACTCTGCGGTGAAGAGTCTTGCGTCGCGGTGAAGAAGCTTCAGTTGCGGCAGAGAACGGGAAGTTACGGTGAATCTCCGGACTCTGCGGCGAAGAAGCTTGCGTTGCGGCAGAGATTCTTGAGTTGCGGTGAATAATCTTGAGTTGCGGTGGAGGACGGGAGGTTGCGGTGGAGAAGGTTACGTTGCGGTGAACAAGATTAAGTTGCGGTGAATCTCCGGAAGTTGCTGTGAAGAAAGAGGCGTTGCGGTGGAGATTCTTGAGTTGCGGCGAATAATCTTGAGTTGCGGTGGAGAACGGGAAGTTGCGGTGGAGAAGCTTGCGTTGCGGCAGATCTCGGGAGTCTGCGGTGGAGAAAACGACATCGCGGTCGAGCAAGGGCCGGCGCAGCGCCTCTCGGCCCTCTGCGGCGACACCCGTTCGCGCCGCTCTGCCTGGGCCTCCTACGACGTTTTCTTCCCCCAAGTTACGTCGGTTCTCGCGAGATACGCCAGTATCTCCGCTCGCGACATCTCCTGGGTCGTAGCGGAGCTCGGACTCCTGAGAGCCTGTGGCTCCGTCTCCGGCGACGTGGCGATCTTCTCGGTCAGGGCTGGGGCGCTGCGTCTTCATTCCTGATCCCCCACCCTCGGCCCGAAGTGCGGGCAAGGGCACTTGCCGCCCGTTGGGGAGATCGCTGCGGTGCCCTCAGCCGGCATCGGCCTCTTTGAGAGGGCGCTCCTCCGTGACTACGTGGGGTGCCTTGTCTGCGCGGCCTGCCGGTCTAGCTCCCGTCGAGACGTGGGGCAGGTGCGCGCCGCGCAGCCTCTGCGGTAGAATGGAGCCAACGAAAGCGCTGCCGGAGGAGGATCAGGCCGCCCTCTGCTCAGACTTGGCGATTGCAGCAGGCTACTTGTGGCCGGTTCAGAGGCGCGATTGCCGCTGGCTTGCCGCTCATCGAGTTCGTCGGCGAGGGATTGAATCTCCATAGCTGGCCGCCTCGGACTCCCCCGCGGTTTCGTTCAACCTGCGTCTATCCGCGCTCCTCCCATAGCCGATGGAGGCAGCAGGAAGGTCTCCGCAGGGAGGACCCGGATAGGCGCTTAAAGGTTAGCCGGCACGAACCACCTTGAGTGCTCGCGGAGCACCAAAGAATGCCTTCAATATTCCTATGCCACGCCTCTGAAGACAAAGCGATCGTCGAGCCCATTCAACTTGCGTTGGCGAGCGCTGGTTGCGAAGTCTTCTATGACGAACAGAGCCTTCCGCCCGGTGGCGACTACCAAGCCCGAATACGCGCTGCTGTCAACAGCTGCGATCTATTCGTCTTCATTGCTTCCTCTGCATCGATAGTCGCCGGCAAGTTCACCCTGACGGAGCTCAAATTTGCTCGAGAACGGTGGCCAAGTCCGATCAATCGTGTTCTTCCAGTCGCAATTGACGGGCTCAAACCCCGAGATCTGCCGAACTACCTTCAAGCCGCCACCATCCTCACGGTAAGTGGGAGCGCCGCCGCTGAGGTTCGCGACGTTGTGGAGTCAATGCTCCGCGAACTCAGACGAAAGCGATCGAGACGCTGGGCAGCCGCGCTAGCCATCGGGAGCGTCGCGCTCACGCTTTCGATCGCCGTATACCGCTACGGAGTTCCGACGTCAGGTAAGGAGCGGTTACCGTCCAACAGGAATGGACTCACAGAGGGCGGGCCGCAAATCACGTCGAGTCAAGAGCGGGAGAGAGCCCTGATCGAGGCGTTGAAGCTGCTGTATTCTGGAAGGAACGAGCAGGCCATCCCAGCGTTCGAGTACGTGGTCAGGATCGACCCTGGCAACTCGCGAGCATACTCCGGTTTAGGTTACGCACTAGAGGCAACCGGGCGCTTCGATGAGGCTATCGTGGCCGATCGTCGCGCCGTCGAACTCGATGGAATGAACGTCGAGGCACATTGGAACCTGGGTAATGCGCTGTATGACAAGCGCGATTATGAAGGTGCGGCAAACAGCCATCGAAGAGCGCTCGAGATCTCGCCTAGCTACACCAACGCGTACTTCGGCCTCGGCAACGCGCTCATGAAGCTAGGCCGCGAGGACGAAGCCCAGCGGGAGTACGAAAAGGCTCGTGATCCTTCGAAGCGTTAGGTGGTTGCCAAGAGCTTCGCTCCCGGCCGGAACTGCCGCAGGGGCCCTAAGCCGCGGGAGTTGCCACGAGGTGCAACCGAGGACACCTACCGAGCCCGACGGCAATCTTACCCCTTGTGCGGAGTGGCTGTGCAAGTTTCCGAGCGGACCGCTCGAACGCTTGCGGTTCGGGAAATGCAGCACCGACGGGAGTTTACTCGCTGGCGAGCCACGAGGCGCGCTCGAAAGCTTGCGGCGAGAGTCCGCAAGCACCTTCCCCTAAAGCGCTTCCTTTCAGTGGCTTGCCTTCACTGACCTGGCAGGAGCAGCTTCAGCGCCTCACCGGCATCGATCCTACGCGTTGCGAGGTCTGCGGCCAGACCGGCATGCGGCTCGTCGGCGAGCTGAAGCCCCTCCGGGCACCTGGGAGAGGGCCACCGCGATGACCTGGCCTCTCACTCTGCCCGAAGTGCAGCCAACGGCATCTGCAGCCAGTGGGGGAGATCGCAGCGGTGCCCTCAGCCGCCAGTGGCCTCTTGGAGAGGGCTCCTCCCTGACTCCGCGGTGCCTGTCTCCGTGGTCTCCCTGTCTCGCGCCCGCCGAGACGTGGGGCAGGTTCGCGCCGCACAAGCCTCTGCGGTAGAATGGTGGCCACGAAAGCGCTACCGGAGGAGGATCAGGCCACCCCCAGCTCAGACTTCGCCATTCCAGCACGCTACTGGGTTGAGGTTTGGTAGGTGGCCCCCCGGACTCCGCCGCGGTTTCGTCTAACCAGCGTCTATCCGCGCTCCTCCCGCAACCGATGGAGGCGGCCGAAGAGTCTACGCGGGGAGGACCCGGCACCTTATGGTTAGGCCTTCCAAGGAGACTCAATGACTACCGAAAGCCTTCTCGGAGCACTTATCAGTGGACTTGCTGTTTGGGCTATCACCAAGGTCATCGCCTTTTTCGTCATGGCAGCAAGAATTCGTGCAGCTCTCCTTGAAGATGCGCGGATCAATCTTGCGGGGGCCCAGGAACAACTTGAGGCCGTGAAGAAACTCGTCGAAGACAATGTCATTGAAGGGCAGAAGCCTCCATTCCAGATTCCGTATCACGTTGGCGAGTACCTGCTCTATCATTCAATGCAAGGCGATCTCCCGCTCTATCTATCTGGGGATTCCGAGCGAAGCCGGCCAGGGATTCCGACGGGAATGCGGCCACCCATTCCGAGGCGAAGGCGGCCACCGATTCCGAGCTGAAGGCGGCCACTTTTTGAGGGCCGTCGGAAGGGTGGCCGGCTTGCTGACGGAACGGGCGGCGAAAAGGGCTCCGACGCCGTGACAGTCTGGTCTCCGAAGGGAGCCAGATGCCGGCGAGGAGACTCAGTATGCGGAAGGTCCAAGAAGTGTTGCGTTTGCTGCTGGTGTGCGGTTTGAGCCAGCGGCAGGTCAGTCGGGCGAGTGGAGTCGGGAGGGCGAGCGTAGCGGAGTACTTTGAGCGGGCGCAGAAGGCTGGCCTGCTGGAGACTTGGGAGAGTTTGACCGGGGAAGAGTTGGAGTGCCGGCTATATCCGTCGGCACGGAGACCGCCGCCGCAGAGCGACCGCCCGGAGGCGGACTGGGCGGCGGTGCATGAGGAGCTGAAGCGCAGGGACATGACGCTGAGCCTGGTGTGGCAGGAGTACCGGGAGCAGCATCCGGACGGATACCAGTACAGCCGGTTCTGCGATCTGTACCGGGCGTGGCGTGGCAAGCTCGACCTGTGCATGCGGCAGGTGCACCGGCCCGGGGAGAAGCTGTTCGTCGACTATTGCGGCGCGACGGTGCCCGTGGTTGATGCGGGCACGGGAGAGGTGCGGGAGGCGCAGGTCTTCGTGGCGGTATGGGGCGCCAGCAGCTACACCTTCGCGGAGGCGACGTGGAGCCAGGGCCTGTCGGACTGGATCGGCTCGCACGTGCGGGCCTTCGAGTTCGGGGGCGGTTTGTCGGAGCTGGTGATCCCGGACAACCTTCGCTCGGGCGTGAGCCGGGCGTGTCGGTACGAGCCCGAGCTGAACCCGACCTACCAGGACCTGGCCGTGCATTATGGCGTGGCGGTGATGCCAGCCCGGGTGCGCAAGCCGCGCGACAAGGCCAAAGTCGAGTCCGGCGTGCAGCTGGTCCAGCGATGGATCCTGGCCCGTCTGCGGCACCGAACGTTCTTTTCACTCGGCGAGCTCAACGAGGCGATCTGCGAGCTTCTGGGCCCGTTGAACCAACGGCCGTTTCGCAAGCGTCCAGGCTCCCGGCGATCGCTGTTCGAGAGCCTCGAGCAGCCGGCTCTGCGACCGCTTCCTGAGGAGCGCTTCATCTATGCCGAGTGGAAAAAAGCGCGGGTCCACATCGATTATCACGTGGAGGTCGAGGGCCACTACTACAGCGTGCCGTATCAGCTGGTGAGCCAGCAGCTGGACGTGCGGGTGAGCGCCCAGACGGTGGAATGCTTCGCCAAAGGCAAGCGGGTGGCCAGCCATCTGCGCAGCCTTCTGCGGGGAGCCCACACGACGCAGAGCGGCCACATGCCACGTCCGCATCGGGAGTATGCGGAATGGACGCCCGAGCGGCTGGTGCGGTGGGCGCGGGAAGCGGGGCCGTCGGTGGGCGGGCTGATCGAGCGGGTGATGGCGACGCGAGCGCATCCGCAGCAGGGCTTCCGCTCGTGCCTGGGGATCATGCGGCTGGGCCAGAGCTACGGAGGAGAGCGGCTGGAGGCGGCCTGCCAGCGGGCGCTTCAGGTCGGCGCCGTCTCGTACCGCAGCGTGCGCTCGATCCTGCAGGTGGGCCTGGACCGTCAGGAGGTGCGGGCTGGCGAGCCGCCGGCGGCCCTGCCGCAGGTGCATGAGAACCTCCGAGGCTCCTCGTACTACAGCGGGCAGGAGAGGCCATGCTGACCCATCCGACGCTGGAGAAGCTTCAAGCGCTGCGGCTCAGCGGCATGGTCAAGGGCTTGGAGGAGCAGATGCAGATGGCCGGCTTGGAGGAGCTCGGATTCGTCGAGCGCCTGGGCCTGCTGGTGGATCGCGAGATGACTGAGCGCGAGAACCGCCGGCTGAAGGACCGGCTCGCCAAGGCGCGACTGCGCCAGAGCGCAGCGGTGGAAGACGTCGACCTGCGAACACCCCGTGGCCTGGATCGATCGCTCTTCGTGTCGCTGTGCTCGTGCCAGTGGATCTCCCAACACCTCAACGTCCTGATCACCGGCAAGACGGGCACCGGCAAGAGCTTCCTGGCCTGCGCTCTGGCGCAGAAAGCCTGTCGGGAGAGCTTCACTGTGGCATACCACCGCGTGCCGCGGCTGCTGTCTGATCTCGGCACCGGCAAGGTGGACGGCCGATACTCGAAGCTGCTGGCAAGCCTGTCGCGGATCGATCTCTTGGTCCTCGACGACTGGGGCCTCCACCCTTTGACGGAGGCACAGCGCCGGGACCTGCTGGAGATCTTGGAGGACCGCTACGGCCGCCGCTCGACCCTGGTGACCAGCCAACTGCCGGTCAAGATGTGGCATGACGCCATCGGCGACGCCACCCTGGCCGACGCCCTGCTCGATCGCCTGGTCCATAACGCATACCAGATCAAGCTCTTGGGCGAGTCGAGACGCAAGACCGCGCAGAGCACGCCGGAGGACAGCCCGTCGTGAGGCGCCCGCGCCGCGCGGCCGGCCCCCCGCCCCCCCAGGAGCCCCCAACTCCGACTATGGAAGCTGACGGGGTATGGAAAGCTCCGGGCCACCACCCACCCGCCCTCCGGACCTTCCCACACCCCTCGGAAATCCTGGGCGCCCGCCCACCACCCTCCCAGGATTACACGCAGCTCCCACAGCCGCGGCGACGAGGTCAGAAAGAAGAAAAGGAAGAGAAAAGATGACAGACTCAGCGGCCGTTAACGGGCCTCAAGGCGGCCACTTCGATCCACCATGAGCCCTGATCGCCGCCACGCTCCGGCAAGGTGGCCGCCTTCGCATCGGAATGGGTGGCCGGCTTCGTCGGAATCCGCA
>Ga0075436_100000496_pt1 | contig 25425 bp, 27 predicted proteins | sample RhiMethybrSRZTD5_FD_75303 | JGI IMG/M metagenome (GOLD analysis project Ga0075436, IMG submission 75303) | Populus rhizosphere microbial communities from Tennessee, USA - Rhizosphere MetaG P. TD hybrid SRZTD5 | ecosystem: Host-associated > Plants > Roots > Rhizosphere > Soil | place: USA...
ATCCGGCGCGACGAAGAGCCGACGCGCGCCAAGGAACGCGTGTTCTCCCCGCGCGGGCTCGAAGGCGGATGGGACGTTCGCGATCAGCCGCCTGAATTCTGGGATCAGTTCAACGCCTCTCCACCTCCCGGAGCGCACCTGCGAGTCCATCCGATCCTGCATTGGACCGAGCTGGATATCTGGAACTATACCAAGCGCGAAGCGATCCCCGTGATCCCGCTGTACTTCGCGCGCGACGGGAAACGCTATCGATCCCTCGGCGATCACGACATCACGTTCCCCGTACCGTCGCAGGCCGCAACGCTCGACGCGATCGTCGCCGAACTCGAAGCGACGAAAATCCCGGAACGCGCCGGACGCGCCATGGACCACGAAGCCGAGGACGCCTTCGAACGTCTCCGCGTCTCCGGCTACCTGTAATCGGGACCCGACCGCGACGTCCGAAAGTCGAGAAACATGAACATCCTGGTTACCGAACCGGCATCCCGCTCGCGCCAGATTGGCGGACGTCCTTTGGTCAGAGTCGTGATGGTCGGTCACGTCGATCACGGCAAATCAACCCTGATCGGCCGCCTTCTGCACGAAACCGGCGGTCTGGCCGACGGCAAGCTTGAAGCGCTGGAGGCCGTCAGCGCGCGCCGCGGCATGCCTTTCGAGTGGTCGTTCCTGCTCGATGCATTGCAGACCGAACGCGATCAAGGAATCACCCTCGATACGAGCCAAATCTGGCTGCGGACGCCGTCCCGTCGGGTCGTTCTCATCGACGCACCTGGCCATAGGGAATTTCTGCGGAACATGATCACGGGTGCGGCGCAGGCGGACGCCGCGCTCCTCATTATCGACGCGGCGGAAGGCGTGCGCGACCAGACGCGCCGCCACGCGTATCTCCTCCACCTTCTGGGCATCCATCAGCTCGCCGTGGTGATCAACAAGATGGACCGGGTCGCTTTCAGTGAAAGCCGGTTCCAGGAGATCGAGGCTGAAATCGCAGGCCACTTGTCGAGGTTCGGGCTGACTGCCACTGCCATCATCCCGATTTCCGCGCGCAACGGGGATGGCGTGGCGCAACGCACGCCTTCCATTGCCTGGCACACCGGACCGACCGTACTGGACGTGCTGGATCGTTTCTCCGCGGCGAAGCCTGTCTCCGACCTGCCGCTCCGGATCCCGGTGCAGGCGATCTACAAGTTCGACGACCGGCGCATCGTCGCGGGACGCGTGGAAACGGGTCGTGTCGCTATCGGCGACGAGATCACGATCGTTCCACGCGGCACGCTCGCTCGCGTGCAGTCCATCGAAGCCTGGCCGGTACCCAATGATTCCCAGGTGCCGCTATCGGCCGACGCCGGCCAATCCGTGGGGATTACGCTCGACCAACCGGTATTCCTCGATCGCGGCGATGTCATCTCGACGAGCGATGCGCCCAAGGCGGTCCGCAGATTGCGCGCGCGCGTGTTCTGGCTGCACGAGTCGCCGCTGGTACCCGGCATGTCGGTCACCGTCCGCATCGCGATGGCGGAGTGCCGCGGCAAGGTGGCTCTTATCGAAAATGCGGTTGACCCAGGCGAGCTGACGCCGAACGGGGCAGCCATTGTGGCGCGCAATTGCGTGGGCGAGATCGAGATCGCGTTGTCGAAGCCGATCGCGGCGGATATTCATGCCGCAAACCCGCGCACGGGCCGCGTTGTGCTCGATCTCGACGGCAGGATTGCAGGTGGCGGTTTGGTCCTGGCCGTTGACACCGAGGACGGAAGAAGCGCGCCCGGCTCGATCGGGGAAAGCATGAACGCGCCAGCTCCGCAAAAGATGGCTGCGCCAGAAGTTGCCGACGCTCGAAGCCCGCAGGAGCACGCGACGCATGTCGGCGAATTGCTGCGCAGCCTGGCTCCGGCCGAGCGGATTGCAAGGTTCCGAACCGAGGTCGATGGAAGGATCGTCTTCACCACGAGTTTCGGACTGGAAGATCAGGTCATCCTTCACTTGATCGCCGAACAGTCCATCGATATCGACGTCGTGACGCTCGATACCGGCCGTCTCTTCCCCGAGACCTACGATCTGTGGGCCGAGACCGAGCGCCGTTACGGTCGCCGTATCCGGGCCATCTATCCCAATCACGGCAATCTCGAAACATTCGTCAACAAGTACGGCATCAACGGATTCTACGAGTCGCGCGAGGCGCGCGCCGCCTGCTGTCATGTGCGCAAAGTCGAACCACTCAACCGCGCGCTCGCCGGAGCGTCCGGTTGGATCGTCGGCCTGCGCGCCGACCAGTCGCACAACCGCAAGGACACGGCTATCGTGTCGGCCGAGGATCGCGGCTTGCTCAAGTTCAGTCCTCTGATCGATTGGACCCGCGAGGCAGTCCATTCTTTTGCCATTGCGAGCAAAATCCCAATCAACCCGCTGCATGCCAAATCGTTTGCGTCGATCGGCTGCGCGCCCTGCACGCGCGCGATCGCGCCGGGAGAGGCAGAACGCGCCGGCCGCTGGTGGTGGGAACAGGACGACAAGAAGGAATGCGGGTTGCACCGAAAGGGTCGATGAAGACCGTTCGGGATGCCCGAGCTTCTCGCGCGATCGCGCGCCGCCGTGCGCCGGCGGGTGCGTCAGCCGGGGCGCGCCGCCACGAGAGCATGGTCAGCCGCGAGATGCGCGCGGTCACCGTCCGGGGTGAGCGGATCCCGGTCACGCCGAAGGAATACCGGCTGCTCAACCTGCTGGCACAGCACGGCGGAAACGTGGTCACGCATCACAGCCTGCTGCAACAGATCTGGGCCCCGACCATCTCGAGGATACGCATTACCTGCGGATGCTGGTGCGAAACCTGCGGCGCAAGATCGAGCGCGATCCGACCCAGCCGCGCATCGTCCTCACCGTGCCGAACATCGGCTACCGCCTCGGCGGGACGCTCCCCACGCCGATCATGAGGACGGGGACGCCTGAGTTCAGCAGCCGCTGAGCCCGCCCCCGGTGCAACAACAGCGGCAGAAAATCGGATGCCGTCCCCTGCCCGTCCGGCAGACCGAGCCGGACAAGCCTCGGATTAACCCCCAAGAAGGCGCCGGCACCGAGCCTCCGCGAAGATCCGCGGATCTCTGGGTAGGTGCACTCTACAACTTCAACATCCAGCCAGTGATGTCCCGCCCAATCTCGTCCGGCGAATCCTCCTGAACGAAATGGATCCCCGCCACGGTCTTCTCGTTCAGTGCTGGCCACCCGCGGACGAGGTTGACCAGCCTATCATTGGCGAGGATCGCACCTGGCTCAGCCTTCAGGAACAGCTTGGGCACATTGCTCGTCCCCAGCCAGTCCGCGTATTCGGTCGCGATCGCATGCACGTCGGCGGGCTCGCCCTCGATCGGAATTTCGCGGGGCCACGTCAGCGTCGGCCGTCGTCCCTCGCCAGGCTCGGCGAACGGCCGCCGGTACTCCGCCATCTCTTCGTCGGAGAGCTTGCGCAAGATGGCGTTCGGCAGGATTTCTTCAATGAAATAGTTGTTCTGCAAGACCATCGCCTCGCCAGCTTCCGAACGCAGCGCCCGCAAGGCTGGACCCATTCCCATCTTGTCCCAATGGTCCCGGCCCTGCGGCGCCACGATCGCCTCCATGAACGCGATTCCCTTCACGGCCTCGCGGTGACGGTTGGCCCAGTCGAAGCCGAGGGCCGAACCCCAGTCATGGACGACAAGCGTGACCCGCTCGTGCACATCCAGAGCCTCGAGCAGGGCGTCGAGGTACCGGCGGTGCTCGACGAAGCGATACGAGCCGGGCCCACTGTTAGGTAGCTTGTCGGAGTCGCCCATCCCGATCAGGTCCGGGGCGATGCAGCGGCCTCGTGGCTGCAGGTGTGGCAACACGTTGCGCCAGAGATACGACGAGGTTGGATTGCCGTGTAGCAGCACGATGGGGTGGCCCTCTCCCACCTCCACGTATGCCATCTCCCTGCCTAGAACTTGCCGCCGCTTCTTTTGGTACGGAAATGCCGGAGAAATCATGTGGTTCCTCCTTCGCGATACGCGACGCTCTGACCATCACTTGTCCGTCTCTTCCCGTGTCGGGTACGCGACAGAGCTTGAGCCGGAAGGGACTGCTGTCGGTGTTACTGATACGGAGTTGAGTTGCTACGTTGTTCCCCGTCCTGCTCGAGACGCGACCGACCAGTTCCGCACGTCCATTCACTTACACGTTCGCAGAAGCTAACGCGCGAACGACAATCCAAGCTCCCAAACTTTTGGTAGCCCAATCGGACGTCATTGCGGTCGCTGACGTTCGAGGATCGATAGGCGACACTGCCCGAAGGACCCGCCGACCGATTGACGTAAATCCCTTGCCGCTGCAAACCTTGCCTACCTTCGCGTGATAAAAGGCGGGACCGTGCTACGTAGAGCGACACCGGAGCGACTGAGCACGATCTCAGACGGCGTGTTCGCCGTGCTCATCACCGTGCTGGTGTTGGATTTGAGACCGCCCGAGCGGGCCACTTTCGAGGCGTTGCTGGCTCTCTGGCCGACGTGGCTGAGCTACGCCGTGAGTTACCTCTTCATCGCCATCATCTGGGTCAATCACCACTACCTGATGCGCCACGCCAATGAGGCTACGCCACACCTGTTGTGGTTCAATTTCGCGCATCTGTTTTCGATGTCGCTGGTTCCGCTCTCCACTGCCTGGATGGCAGCGAGCGAGTTCGCGCCGCAGCCGGTGGCCTTCTACGCGGCCGTCTTCTTCCTGGTGAACGCGACCTACATCGCACTGATCTGGGAGCTCATCGATCGGACGCCCCGCCCGAAGATCCCGCCAAAGTTGCGCAGGTTCATGCGCGTGCGGTCACTGACGACCTTGTTCCTCTTCGGTGCGGCTGCAGTCGTGGCGCTGAAGTACCCGCTTGTCGGCCTCGGAATCTGCATCTGCTGCCTCATCGGCTATCTGAGACCAGAACCGCCCTGGGATCAGAAGCAGCGCGATGGAACTGAGTAGAAGTAGTTACCTCCAGCATCGTTACAGATTCAGAGTGCGAAGAAGTCGCGGATCTCTGCCGCGATCTCGCTGGCATGGGTCTCGAGTGCGAAGTGGCCCGTGTCGAAGAAATGGACCGTGGCGCCAGGAATATCGCGCCTGAACGCCTCGGCACCGCGCGGCAGGAAAAACGGATCGTTCTTTCCCCAGACCGCCAGGAGACGCGGCTTGTGAGTCCGGAAGTAGTTTTGGAAGGTCGGGTAAAGCGCGACGTTGCTCTTGTAGTCGCCCAACAGGTCCAATTGAATCTCGTCGATGCCAGGGCGGGCCAGATAGAAGTTGTCGAGCGAATAACCGTCCGGAGAGATCGCGGTCACATCAGGCACTCCGTGCGTGTATTGCCAGCGCGTCGTCTCTGGAGCGAGGAAGCTGCGGAGCGCCTCGCGGTTTGGCGGAGACGGCTCTTGCCAATAGGTCCGAACCGGATTCCAGCCCTCGCTCAGCCCTTCCTCATACGCATTGCCGTTCTGGGAGATGATTGCAGTGATGCGATCCGGATGCCGAACCGCGAGGCGGAAGCCGACGGGTGCCCCATAGTCGAAGACGTAGATCGCGAAGCGATCGAGGCCGATCACCTCGGCGAAGCGAGCGATGACGTTGGCAATATTTTCAAACGTGTAGGCGAAGGCGCTCCGCGCTGGCATGTCGGACTGCCCAAACCCCGGCAGGTCGGGCGCGATGAGTCGAAACCGGTCTGCGAGTTGCGGGATGAGATCGCGAAACATGTGGCCGGCGGTGGGAAAGCCGTGCAATAGGAGGATCGTTGGCGCGTCCTTCGGCCCGGCTTCGCGATAGAACACTCCTATGCCGTCGACATCGACCTTCCGGTAAGTGACCGAACGCATGGGAACTCCTTTCGCTCACTGTTCAGTGGCGCTGATCGAGGTGATCGAGAGGGGGCGACAATGGAAAGACGAGAAACGGTATCCCTCTCGACCTCCTCCCAACCACTTCGACGCCGGCGCGCATGGTCGACGTCACGCACTGCGATAGCCGCGTTCCTGCAAGACCCAGCTGTTACCGTCCGGGTCCGAGAAGTCGGCGAAACTGGCGTAGTCCCTGCGTGCGGGGTCGAGCCCGGGTGCGAAACGTCCGTCCCAGGCATCAATGGGTACCTTGTGGCGAATCTCACCGACTCCGACGCCACGTTCGAGCAAGCGGTTCCGCACAGCATCGAGGTCGGCGACGACGAGATAGACCTTGCGAAGCGATCCGACGGACGCGTCGGTGAGTCCGCGACCGATCTGGATTGAGCAGCTGGAGCCCGGCGGAGTGAGCTGTACGACGCGGAACGCGGCGTTCGGCGAATAGTCGACGTCGAGTGTGAAGCCGACCTGTTCGACATAGAACCGCAGCGCCCGCTCGACATCGCCCACCGGCAAGGTGATGACCTCGATCGAGAGCTTCACGACTGCCGTGCTGGTTGTGTTCATCGCGCCACGCCTCGTCTTCGGCCTGATGTGCGCCATCCTGATCGTCCACTCGGGGCCGGAGGCCCCTGGAAGCGAGCAGTGGCGGTCCCTTCAGCCAGACATCGAATCCCGGTCAGGATTCATAAATCGATGACGACGTCACGAATCGGTTGTGAGCAGCAAACAAGAAGGTTGCCGTCGGCCGGCCTGTCGAGCGGCTGCGGGTCATAGGCGACCGCCCCCGAAACCAGGCCGCTCTCACAGTTGTGACAAACGCCCGTCCGGCACGACCACCTGACCGGGACGTCGCACGCCTCAGCCAGCTCCAAAATGCTCTGGTAGGCAGACGCCTTCCAGTGTGCGGCGATGCCACTTCGCGCGAACGAGACCAGCGGACCGGTGTCGGCGTCGTCCCTGGGAACATGTGGAGCTCGGATCGCCGCGCCTACGACACCAGGCGTCATCGCCTCGCTGCCGTTGAAGAGTTCGACGTGAATCCGCTCCAGCGCTACGCCCGAGGCTGCGAGGGCCTCTTTCATGTCTGCCATGAAGCGAGTCGGCCCGCAGAGATAGACATCCGCCTCTCGCGGGATGCCGATCTCGTCGAAGGCCGATCGCGACAGGTGGCCGCTTGCATCAAAACCGGCGCCCAGCCTGTCGCGCGCGCCCGGGCTGCTGTAGCACACATAGCTGCGGCCGTGGGCGAGCGCGAGCATCAGGCGCCGGACTTCGGCGGCGAATGGATGATGCTGGCCATCACGCGCCGCGTAAAGCCACAAGACCTGTCGCGTGGAGCGGACCGCCGCCAGCGCGTGCAGCATCGCCAGGACGGGCGTTGCCCCGATACCTGCGCTGAGCAGCACCACCGGCCGCTCGCCGGGTTGCGGAATGAAGCTTCCGCGCGGCGAGCTCACGTCGAGAGCATCGCCGACACGGACGTGATCCCGCAGGTAGGATCCGGCTACGCCGTTCGGCTCAATTTTCACGCTGATGCGATAGCGCTCCATCGAGGCGGGACCCGAGAGCGAGTAGCTGCGAAAGAGCGTGGGCTCACGCGGACCTCGCGGAAGGCGCAGGACCACGTACTGCCCGGGCAGCGCAGTCGGCAGCGGCCGGCCGTCCGGACTTTGCATCGTCAGCGACAGGACGTCCGAGGACTCCTGATCGATCGCGGTCACAGCGAGCGGCTGAAATCCGGGCGCAGCTGGATGCGCAGCGACTCCGGGCGCGAGCCCCGCGTTCCCGCTCTGCCGGGCCGTCGTCTGGCTTTGCAGCAATGCGTCGAACGAGGCGCGCCATCCGGGCGAAAGCGCCTCGATCCGCAAAGCACGTTCCAGTCGCTCGCGCGGATGATCGGGCGAATAGAGCAGCGCGTTGATCTCCGCGACGGTCATCCGCTCCTTCGCCTCTCCCACCTTCACGATTTCGTCGCCCGCGCCCACCTCGCCTTCCTGCCGGACGCGGAAGTAGAACCCGGGCCGCCCGCTGGATGTCAGCAATGCCGGCATCCGGGGCTCGTTCATCCGAATGCCGACGCGATAGCAGGTCACGCGAGGTTGAGTGATCTCGAATACGGCGCTGCCGATTCGAAAACGGTCGCCGATACAAACGGCATCGTCAGCCAATCCTTCGATCGTGAAGTTCTCGCCGAACTGTCCGTGGACGAAGTCGGTCCTTTTCAATTGCTCCTGCCAGTAGCGATACGATTCGATCTGGTAGACGAAGACGGCTCGCTGCTCACCCCCGTGGCCGGCCAAGTCGCCTTGACCGTCTCCTTCCAGATTCAACCGGCCGACCCGACAGCGGCGGCCCACCGGAGTCTTCCAGATCCCGGTGTGTACAGTGCGACCCTTCCACGCGATGTCGCGCGGAAGTCCGACGTTCACCGATAGTAGCCGAGCCATGTCGCTACCTGGTCGTAGCTAGTGCCGCGAACCCGAAGTTCGCACACACGTCACGGCGAGTCGGGGTGCAAACTTCGGGTTCGAAAGCGGCACTAGAATTACAAAATTGCGAGTGTCCTTTCGATTCCGAAGTTCGCTCAGAGGTCGCTGCGAATGCCTGCGAACTTCGGAATCGGGACACTAGCCGCTCGCAGCCGCTACGGGCCCGCCGTTGCACGTTCGCGCAGGTGTGCGGGGCGGAACGCCTCCTCGACCGTGAGGTTGCGATCGGGGCCGTGTGAGACCACCGCTTGGCCAGGCTCGAGATGGAGCTGAGCGCCATCGAGATGGACCGAGACGATGTCCGGTTCGAACGACACCAGGTTGGAAATGCGGCCCACTTCAGGATAGGCGTCAGGATACGACCATGCCGCCAGAGCTGCATCACCGATGTCGTAATAGCTGCAGAGCCCTTTGTATGGGCAGAAGGTCTGGCGCTTTACGGGAGTGAGGACGGGAGCGAGGGCGGACTCGTCGACATCGGCGCGCAGGACGTACCAGCGCGGCGCAAAGCCGGACTCGTAGAGGACGAGCGGCCGCGTCGTATCAGCGATGATGCGGTCATGATGACGGACCACGAGGTGACGGGAAGTCTGGCGAATGTCGATGCGGTGATAGCTGTCAGCGGCATGGCCCACGATTCGTTCGTCTTCTTCGTAGAAAGCGTCCATGGCGCGCCAGGCGAACGCAATGTGTGCCTGCAACTCGCTCGCATGGGCGGGAAGGCTGGTGTGCTGCCACGCCCCTCGCGACGCGGTCTGCTCCCCCGCCCGCACGGCATACCAGGACGTGAGCCCGAGATCGCGGTGCTGAGTGGTGTGGTCGGTGCGTTCCAGGATGTGTGGAGAGATGTCGCTCTCCGGGAAGTAGGCGACCGGATAGCGGTCGGGTTCGAACAGCACCAGGACCTTCTCGCTATCGGCAATCCAGGCTCCGCCGAAGCGCACCCGCATCCGCCGACGTAACGGCTCGACGTACAACAGTCTCTTGGGCAGCAGTTCGGGCACGAGAAACCGGCCGATTGCTCCCGGTGAGAGCGGGCCCTGTTGCCAGGAGAGTCCCATTGTTCTTTCCTTTCGATCACTCCGGCCAATGGCTCATCGAGGTGATGTCAGGTCGCCAATCAGAGATCGCCTGGATGGGCATCCAATGGCGCATCAGCCTTGCTCTCGCGCATAAGCGAGATATGACTCCCGATCCAAAAGCACGTCCAATTCGGAAGGCTCGGCGAGTTTGATCTTGAATATCCAACCGGCGCCCTCAGCGTCTTGATTGACGAGTTCGGGCGTGCCGTTCAGCGCCTCGTTTACCGCAAGGACTTCACCGCTCACGGGCGTATAGAGGTCGTTTGCGGCCTTGACGGACTCGACGACCCCGACAGCGCTATCCTTCTTCACTTGCGCGCCGACACGTGGGGGCTCGACGGAGGTCACGTCACTGAGCTTTTCTTGACCAAGCTCGGTTATTCCAACGGTTCCAATACCGTCCTCGACGGTGATGTATTCGTAATTCTTGCTGTATCGGGTAACCTGCATGATCGGCTTCGGACCTCTGCATGCGCGGTTGGCATAGGCGCCTTAGCTATCAAAGGCCTGACGCCCGCCCGCACAGCGGGGCAATATCGTACGAGCCAGCGATCGATCAGTTGTTCAATGCATGCGGTCGTCTCGTCCGGCCCTGACGCAACAAGCGGTCAGTACTCCCAGACCGCGGGCACCCAACGAAAGACGTCGTTCATCACGGCCTCCTATCGAACTACAGGCGATGGGCTCCGGACTCTGGAAAAACTGTCCATCCGATCTCGAAAGATATCGGAGCCAACGCCGACGGCTTGCACGATCCTGTCGTCGCTTGTTTCGAATTTGCGACATTGTCAGACCTGTCGCGGCACCTCAAGCGACCGCCGTCGGAACGTTCCTACGCCAGTTCCGACGGCGGCCTCTCATCAGCACCCGGATCCACAGCCGTCACACGCCCGGGACCGGACTCAGATCTTATTTCCCCGAGCCCGAATTGTTGCCCGAGCCCGCGCCGGGGGCGCCGGGCATCGAGTTCGAGTCCTCGTCCGTGTCCGCGCCGCTTCCCGTCGTCCCGGAACCATCCTCGGGATAGCCGCTGATCGCCATGATCGAGTTCTCGTGGATCAGCATCATGACGGGCCGGCCATTCTTGTCCTTCGCCTCCACCAGGAACGATCGCGGCACCACCTGCACGTCCGAAAAGCCTGCCTGCTTGAGGTCGTCCTTCACCTGATCGGGAAGCTGGGATGCATTGTTCGTGTTCTGAGCAGAGCTGCCCTGGTTACCCTGATTGATTGTCTCTTCGTTATTGCCCGTGTTGTTGCCTGCTTGCGCGAATGCCGATCCGCAAACGGCGAGGATGATCGCAGTCGAGAGTGCGACAAGACGCATGAAGTTCTCCTGTGTGAGGGCATGGATGTTTGGGCGCAACATCCGCGCACGCCAATCGTTCCTGGATTTGCGCGTGATTTCGCCCGTTCATCCGCTCGGGGGCGCGTCTGCGCCGCCGTCGTCGCTGTTCGAGGGAAACATGCCGCTGCCGGGCGTCTTGTCGGCATCCGTGAGCTCCGGACGGGCGTGAGGGCCGCCCGGGTGCCCCTCGCGCGACGGTTCGTTCTTTGGTTCATCACGCTTGCGCCTCGGCTTGCCGCCGGCGACCTTTTCCATCGGGATCCTCACGGATGTCGCGTGCATCTTGAGGGTAACCGACGCGAGTTACGAAGGTTTCCGACTGCGCCGAAAGGTGCCGATTTACGCCACGGCGCTCCCGCGAGTCGAAATGAACGATAGTTCGGCGGGATGCCGCCTGGCGGAACTCGGCCGCGTATTGTGCGCGGGCCATGTCACGGCTTTCGCGATCACGCTGCGGGTTCGCGCGGCCGCAATTCCACCGCAAGGACCAGAGTGAGCGACTCCGATGTGAGGCCTACCTTGATGATCGACCCATCAAGGAGCAATGACCATGAACCTCACTATCACGAATGGACCGGAACGGGCCGGCGCACGCGTCGCGACGCAGCAGGAATCAGCTTCGGCCGAGATTTTATTCACGACCGGCGACAGCGCACTGGGAACGGTGTTGGTTGCGCGCAGCGCATGTGGCGTCTGCGCAATCCTCATCGGATCGGAGGCCGGGGAATTGGCCGCGGACTTGGCGGCACGATTTCCCGACAGCACGCTTGTCCGGAACGATCGAACGCTCGCAAGCGACATTCAGAAGATCGTCCGGTTCATCGAGGCACCGGCGCGCGGGCTCGATCTTCCGTTGGACATTCAGGGCACACCTTTCCAGCGGCGGGTGTGGGATGCGCTCTGCGGAATTCCGGCCGGCCGCACCGTCACATATGCGGCGCTTGCGCGCCGGATCGGTGAACCGGGGTCGGTTCGCGCCGTCGCGAATGCCTGCGCCGCCAACGCCATTGCGCTCGCGATTCCCTGCCATCGGGTGGTCAGGAAGGACGGCACGCCCTCCGGCTATCGCTGGGGCGTCGAGCGCAAGCGCGCCATGCTCGAGCGGGAGGCGCTGGTCTGAGCGGCGTTCCGAAACCGGCTATGTTTCGCCGGATCGGCGCCGCGCAGCCTTCGCTTGCGCCAGCCGGCACAGCCCATCGCGGACATCGCGCATGACCGCAGCCCAATCGCCGGATCGCTGCTGCCGCAAGAGCCGCATGGTCGGATACCAGCGCGAGGTCTCCCCCGTGCTCTCCCAGCGCCAGTCGCACTGCGCGCGCAGCATCGTCCAGACCCGCAGACCGAGCGCGCCCGCGAGATGCGCCGTCATGGTATCGACGGTCACGATCAGGTCGAGACCGTGCATCCGCGCCGCGACCCTGTCGATTCCGTCTTCGCTGATGTCCTCGATCGGCAAGGCTCCGGTCATGGCGCCCGGGTGGAGCGAATAGAGTCGCACGCCAGGAAGTTTTGTGAGCGGCGCGATGGCTTCGAGCGGCACCGACCGCGCGCGGTCCCAGTCGCTCGCCTCCCAGACGAGCCCGACATGAAGCTCATCCTCCCGCCCGCCATGCGGCTCGAATCCCGCCCGGAGGTATGGGACGGCGCTGCCGACATCGTCGCCGACGCGCAAGGCATGCGGCAGCTCCATGCATTCGATATCGACGTCGTAGGCGACCTCGGGCGTGCCATCATGCAGCGGCACCACCCGGTCCACGCCGCGCACGCCCGCAATCAGGCCGACCAGGTTCGGCTGGCACCAGACGATCAGCTCGCGCGCTCTGGCGCGCAGCTGCGGGGCGAAGCGGATGAACTGGATGGTATCGCCCAGGCCGTGATAGCAGCGCAGCAGGACCCGCGCACCCTCGAACGGCTCGCCGCGCCAGATCTGTTGATGCCGGCGCGGGCCGTCGTGCTTCGATCCGCCCCGCGTGGCGCGCTCGCGCAGCAGGGCGTCGCTGATCTGCCAGGCACGATCGAAGCGCCCCGCGCGCAGGGCCCCGACCCACTCCTGATAACGCTCGTCCACGGCTCGCCTTGAGTATGATCGATGCGGGCGGAACGCGGGAGAGATGGCGCCGGTTCCTGCGGCGATATGCATGGTCGGCCAGCGTCGGGTCACGACCTCTTCCGCGCCAAGACCGTCTGGTCCCAGGACGTCTTCGGTTCGAAGGGATCGCCCGACCAGGGTCCCCAGATCGTCTCGATCGCAAATCCCGTCGCTACCAACAGCCGCCTGAGATCGGCGTGCGAGTAGACGTGCTGGCGGACGGACCGGCGAAAGATGCGCGGCTTGCGGCCGCGCGCATCGACGATCGTCCAATCGGCGCGGGTCTGCCGGCGGTGCGGGTCATAGCGCGAGGCGTCGGTGACCTGGACGTCGGGCACTGGCTCGTACACATAGGTCATCGGCTGCTTCAGGCGCCGCGCCACGCCGGCGCGGTTGAGCGTATTGATGACGAGCGCGCCGCCCGGCCGCAGCACGCGGTGGACCGCACGCAGCATCCTGGCGTCGTCGCGCCGGCGCGCGAAATAGCCGAAGCTGTTGAACAGCGAGACCACGAGGTCGAAGCGCGCTGCCGGGAACTGCGCGCCGATCTCCTTCATGTCGGCCTGCACGAACCGGATCCGCACCCCCGCCGCGCGGGCGCTGCGCCGCGCCGCGCGCACGAACGGCCCGGAGTAGTCGAGGCCGGTCACGGAAAAACCGCGGGTCGCGAACACCAGCGAATGCCGTCCGACCCCGCAGGCGAGGTCGAGCACCTCGGCCGGCGGCGCGAGGCCGGTGCGCGCCAGGAGGTGATCGACCTCGATCCGCGATTGCTCTTCCTTCGCGGTGAACATGGCCTCCCCGACCAGCGGCTGGAAGAAATCGCGCCACCAGTCGTCTGCCGCCACCGTCATTGCGCGAAACCCGTCGACCTCACCTCTGCCCGAGACCGACGATCATAGCGCAACGCGAGGAAGCCCGCAGCGGCCTTCGCCAGGCCGAGAGCGGATGAGCCGGGCTCCGGTGCGCGATCACCCGCCCGTGATGTGGTTGGTCCGGATCACGTTGCCCCACAGGTCGATCTCACGCTTGAGCAGCGCGCTTGCGGCCGCGGACGTTTCTTCGCTCGCCGGATAGGTGTCCATGCCGGCGTCTGCAAACAGTTTTTGCACCTTCGGGTCCGCAATGGTGGCGCGCAGCGCGGCATTGAGCTTGTCAACGATCGGCTGCGGCGTGCCGGCGGGCGTCAGCAGCATGTGCCAGAAGTCGATGTCGAGCTTCTTGTAGCCGAGCTCGCCGAAGGTTTTCAGTCCTGGCAGGCCGGCATATTCCTTCCGGCCGATCACGGCGTAGGCCTTGAGCTTGCCGCTCTTGACAAGGGGGGCCGCGACCACGCCGCCGATGATGCTCAGATCCACCTGGCCCGAGAGCAGGTCGACGAGCGCCGGACCGGCGCCGCGATACGGAACCTGGGTCACCTTCCAGCCGAGCTCCTGGCAGATCAACGAATCCGCCAGATGACCGAACGAGCCGACGCCCGGATGTCCGAACTGGGCATTGCGTCTCGGCTCCTTCATCCAGCGCAACAGCTCGTCGAGATTGTTCGGCGGCAGCGTCGGACGTCCCGCCAGCGTCGTCGGTGCGGTGTTGATGAGGCCGATCGGGACAAAATCCTTGATCGCGTCGAACGTGCGATCCGGATAGAGCGTCATGCCCGCCGCCAGCGCATCCTGGTGCAGCAGGATCGTGTAGCCGTCGGGCTCCGCATGGGCGGCCTTGGCGGCCGCGATGGTGCCGCCGGCGCCGCCGAGGTTTTCGACCACGATCGTCTGACCGAGCGCCTTCTCCAGCGCCGGCTGGATCATGCGGGCGATGGTGTCGTCCACGCCGCCGGGCGGAAAGCCCACGATCATCGTCACCGGGCGATTGGGATAGGTCTGCGCCGAAGCGCCGGTTGTCAGAAGAGACGCGGCAAGGATCGATGCCGCGAGAATGCGAGCAAACATCGTATTCCTCCCTGGTACCGTCCTTTATCGGCAGGCGGCAAACACGAATATTCAGCCCGCCTCGCGGGGCCCACAAGGTGCGGGACGTGCGCGGCTTCGACGCAGGCCGTCAAATTCGGTGCGGTAGGAGTCAGGAGTCAGGGCGCGGGGAGGCTCGAAAAGGCGCCGTCACTGCATGAGGCATAGCCTGGGCAGCAGCATAGCCCGGGGTGCGTGAACCGAAACCCGGGCTATGCGCGCAGTCGCTGCGCGGAGCCGAACGTCCTTGCGGAACGCGACGACGCAGCGACCACGACCACGTGGGCTGATGCGCCCTGCCCCGGCCTCACGCGGCGGAGGCGCTCACCGCCTGCTTCGCCACCATCTCGCGGACGACGCGCCGCAGGCCCTCGACAAGATCGTCCGTCTGATCGCCAAGCTTTTGCTGATCGCTGGCCTTCGGCTGATCACTGGCCTTCGGCTGTTCGCCATCCGTCGACTGAACGCTCGCCTTCGGCTGATCGCTCTTGGGCTGATCGCTCTTGGGCTGAGCGCTCGCCTTCGGCTGAACGCTCTCCTTCGGCGCAACCCTCTTCGGCTCAGTCTTCGACGGAGCGCTCTTCGGCTGAACGCGTTTCGTCTGAGTGCCCTCCTTCGGCTGATCGCGATGCTCCGGCTGCTCGTGAGGCTCCGGCCGATCTGTCGGGCTCAGCGGCGGCGCCGGCTGCCGCAGCGGCTCCGGTACGGCGACCTCGCGGGAGACCGGCGCGGGCCCGCTGACTGTCCGCGCAGCCCGCGACGGCTTGGCTTCGCACAGCGCCGCGACCTTGCGGTCGCTGCGCCGGCGCGCCGCGTGAATCACCGGGCCCGCAATGGCGAGCAGCGCCATCGCGACCATGATCAGGGCAAAGGTGTGATCGCCCTCGCCGTCGCCGGTGATGGCTGGCCGCGCCGGTCGCGCGACGGCCTGCGGCGGCGCGGCATCGGGCGCGACGGCCGGCGCCGGGCTGCCGGCCGGCGCGGGCTCACTCGCATCGGAAAGCCGCAATGGCTTTGTGGCCGGCAGGTCGGGAAACCGGACCGCCGTCGGCCAGCCGCGCATCTCGAGTCCCATGCTGTCGGATCCGGGCGCGCCTCCCGTTGCGACGGGCATCGCCGCGGTCTCTTGCGCCGGCACCGGCTGCGATTGCGGCGGGAGCGCGGGCGTCGCGGATGCTTCCGCAGCGGAAGAATTCGACCGATCCACTGCGCTCTTTGGCCGCGCGCCCTGCAGCGTAAGCCGCGCGACACCGGAGCCAAGATGCCAGCACGGGCGCTTGGCCTCGCGATCGAAACGATAGAACCAGTGCTGCCCCTGCGGCGCCGGCCCGCTCGGCTTGACGACACAGCCCTCGGCGGGCGCCGCGCCCGACACATCGCTCGTCGCCACACTCGATGCGGCGAGCAGAACCGGGGCCAACGCGCGTGATACCCATACCGGCCCAAATTGTGGCATGTCTCCCTCCATCACTCGCAAACGTCCGTAACGCCACACGGACAAGACGGGAGAAATTCTGATTCGTCTGTGCGGAATTGGGCTGGAAGGTGTTACAATTTTGGCAAGGCGCTACGCGCATTGTGGCGCACGGGTATGCGGGACCGCTTTGCAGCGGCCCCGCTCAAGCCCTCCACGTGCATCGACACGACAACGCAAGCGCGCGCCGCGACGCCCGAGCTACTCGCCAACGCTGGGTTCGCTTGCGATGCAAGCTATGGCCCGGCACTCTGCTCGGCAACGCGCGCTTATTCGTGCCGTCACCGCGTGAGGGCCACCGACCGCTGTTCTCCGGCGCCGGCTTGGACCGCGCTTTCACCGGAAGAGCTTCGCGGGGCTGTGGGCGGCGAGCCCGTCCTGCCGCGATAGTGATCGAGCACGAACAGCCGAATGGCGGACGACAGATTGCCGTTGGCGCGTTCGGAGTCGATCACCGAGACCATGTCCGACAAGGTGAGCCGGCGATCGGCCGCGATCTCCTTCAGTCCCTTCCAGAATGCCTCTTCGAGGCTGACGCTGGTCTTGTGACCTCCAATGACGATCGAACGTTTAGTGACAAGCGATTTCATATTGCCCCCTCCAACGAGTTCACCCAGTTCAGAGGTATTCGACTGAGATAGTGAGAATTGCCCGCGTGAGCCCGAAGGCTCCTGCGAGTGCCCCGCGATGACGGCTCGTCCCACCCAGGCGAATCGTCATGCAGCGCGACCGGGGACAGCCTCGGATTGAAATATGCTCGAAAGGTGGCGGTCGGGCACGACATGCACACAAGCGCGTTTCCCTGGGGAAACACGTCAATACCTTTAGGGCGAAACGCACGGTCGCAATTCCGACGTTATGTTTCGTCCGCGACCGAATGCTCGCATTGCGCGAACCGCTGATCGCGCATCCCGGTCCTACCACCGATCGCGTGCAAATCAGCGTTATGGTTTTTCTCTGCTGATTCTTGGCACGTTGTGAGCGAGGGGTAGCAGATGTCGCCGGGCGAATTCGCTATTCGCATGAGCGCCGCCGACGAGCGTTTCGCACGCGCCCTCAAACGGGACGACATTCGCGAGATGCGAGCGGCCTTGGCCGAGAAGACCGCGCTGCTCGACAACTACTTCGGCGCCTCGCGCGATCGCACCGAGAAAAGCAGCAACACCCGTTCTCCGCCGCTTGCGTTCTGCGCAGGCGGCCCATTCTCCGTCCATCCAACTTCGGAGCAGGCAGATGTTCGGAAAGAAAGACCTGGTGCATAGTCTCAGCGACAATCTCGATCGCGCGCGTGCAAGGCGCGATGCGCTCGCTTGCGATGTCACGACGCTCGCGGCGCAGATCGCCGAGCTGGAAGCGCGGCTGTCGGAAGAAACGAGCCGGCGCGAACGCGAGCGCCTCGAAACCGAGATCGAAGACGTCAAGCAGCGGCTGCAGGACGCGGCGGCGAAATTCACGCCGGCGATCGCGCGCCTGTGCGAGGCGACCGCGGCGGCCTCCGCCGTCGTGCCCGAGGCGCGCGAGCTCCATGCCCTGCTCACCATGGTGGCGACCGAAGTGGCGGACGAGATCGAGGTGCTGCTCTGCGAGCTGCACCGCCTCGCCGACGCGGTGCGCGGCGGCGAACCGCCGGCGGCCCTGCCGCCGCCGCCCGAGCGGCACCCCCAGCGCAAGACGATCAGCGATCGGGTGCCGCTGCTTCTTCCGCCATTCCTGCCGCGCAACAGCGGCGCGCACAAGCTCGAGCCACAGGACGAGCGGCGCAGCACGGCGGCGTGAGAGGACGGAGTCACGCTTCGTCGGATTCAATCTGACAGCAGGTCCGTTTGACCCGGGGCTGATCGCCTCGAGGAGGATCTTGCCGTCCGCCGCACGCACGGCCAGGCCGGCACACGCCTTTGTACGCGGCGCAGAGCTCGCGTTTCGCGCCTCAAATGTCCGTGAAGCCTGCAGCAAAACCGTGATTCCCCCTCCCGTCACCCGACCGGCTGGCTTGCGCTTGCGTCAAATGCGCGCCCAATCCGGAGGGTAATCCCCGCCCGGACGGCACCGGCGGGAACCCGGAGCCCGCTTCGGCGTCAAATGGGAAGGCCGGGGATCCCCGACCGCGCCGACGCGCGGGCGGCCAACTCACACAGCGGGCATACGATATGGCGATGCGGATCGAGGATTATGCGCTGATCGGCGACTGCAAGACCGCGGCCCTGGTCGGCCGCGACGGCTCGATCGACTGGCTGTGCTGGCCGCGCTTCGATTCACCCGCCTGCTTTGCCGCCCTGCTCGGCACGCCGGAGAACGGCCGCTGGCAGATCGCGCCGAAAACACCCGCGCGGGCCGTGCGCCGGCGCTATCGTCCCGGCACCTGCATCCTCGAGACCGAATTCGAAACCGAGAATGGCATCGCGGCGTTGATCGATTTCATGCCGCCGGGCGGCGGCGCCGACCTGGTGCGCATCGTCGAAGGCCGGACCGGCCGCGTGGACTTTCACACCGAGCTCGTGATCCGCTTCAACTACGGCGCCAGCGTCCCGTGGGTCACGCGGCTCGACGAGCAGACGCACGACGCGATCGCGGGGCCGGAGCGCCTCGTGCTGCGCACGCCGGTGGCGCTGCGTGGCGAGGATTTGCGGACCGTCGGCGATTTCGCGGTCGCCGCCGAGGATTCCGTTTCCTTCTACCTGTCATACGGTCCGTCATTCCACCCGGCGCCGCCGCCGAGCGATCCGTTCGACGCGCTCGCGCGGACGGAGAAATACTGGCGCGACTGGAGCGGGCGCTGCCCCGAGGTCGGCCCCTGGAGCGATGCCGTCAAGCGCTCGCTCATCACGCTCAAGGCGCTGACCTACGCGCCGACCGGCGCCATCATCGCCGCCCCCACCACGTCGCTGCCCGAGCGGATCGGCGGCGTGCGCAACTGGGACTATCGCTACTGCTGGATGCGCGACGCGACGTTTACGCTGCTCGCGCTGATGCATCTCGGCTACTACGAGGAGGCGAGCGCCTGGCGCGACTGGGTCATTCGCGCGATCGCCGGCAGCCCGAACCAGATCCAGATCATGTACGGCGTCGCCGGCGAGCGCTGGCTGCCCGAGATGGAGATTCCCTGGCTGCCCGGCTACGAGAAGTCGCGGCCGGTGCGGATCGGCAATGCCGCATTCGAGCAGTTGCAGCTCGACGTCATCGGCGAGGTTTTTGACGCCATGACGCTCGCCCACAAGAACGGGATGAAGATCACCCCGCGCGGACGCTCGATGCGGCCGGTCATCCTGGAGTATCTCGCCAAAGCCTGGCGCGAGCCGGATGAAGGCATCTGGGAGGTGCGCGGCCCGCGCCAGCACTTCGTGCATTCCAAGATCATGGCCTGGGTCGCATTCGACCGCACCGCCACGGAGTTCGCGGCCGAGGGATCGTGCAACGAAGCGAACCGCTGGCGCGCGCTCGCCAACGAGATCCATGCGGAGGTCTGCGAGCGCGGGTTCGACCGGACGCTCAACAGCTTCGTGCAGGCCTACGACTCGAAGCGGCTCGATGCCAGCCTGCTCTTGATGCCGATCGTCGGCTTCCTGCCCCCGGACGATCCGCGCGTGCGCGGCACCCTGCGCGCGATCGAACAGCGCCTCGTGATCGACGGCGAATTCGTGCTGCGCTATGAGCCGGAAAATCCGAGCGATGGCCTGCCGCCCGGCGAAGGCGCATTCCTCGCCTGCAGCTTCTGGCTGGTGGACAATTACATCCTGCAGGGCCGCCGCGCCGAGGCGCAACGGCTGTTCGACCGCCTGCTCGCGCGCTGCAACGACGTCGGCCTCCTCGCCGAGGAATTCGACCCGCTGAGCGGCCGCATGCTCGGCAACTTTCCCCAGGCCTTCAGCCATGTCGGCCTGATCAACTGCGCGCTCAGCCTCGCCCGCGGAGAAAGCCCGGTCGAGGAGCGCGCCGCCATGGCGGAGACGGCGTAGAGAAGGCCAGCGCCCGCGAGCGACCAATCACCAAAGTGAGGTCGTCATCGTCCGCGCAAGCGGACGATCCAGTACGCCGCAGCGGATGCTAGGGGCACTGCCGCGGTTCAACTTCATCTCGCGTGAATACTGGATTGCCCGCTTGCGCGGGCAATGACGCGGCTTGCGTGTCCGCTGGTCGCCGCAACGCCGTAGCCCGCATGGAAACCGAAGCCGCCATCCCCGTTCTGGCGCTTCGCGTCTCCACACGGGCCACGGATCCCCCCTTCCCCCGCTGGCGCGGGCAATTACATGGGCACCATGTCCTCCGCCCGACCTAGCGGGCGGCCGTCATCATCGAATCCGGCGCGCAGCGCGTATACTCCTGTCGCCCGTGCGCGCTGCTCCAGATCAGATGATCGTCCTTGACCGAGAGGCGAACCGTCGCCGTCCACTGGTGATGAGAGTCCGAGCAGGTCGCCACGACCCGCCAACCGGCCGCGGTCTGCTTGCGATTTGAGAATGCGCAGAAGGTGTCGCCCGCGCGCGCTCCATCCGCGTCGATGATGGTCGGCAGCCAGCCATCGCGAAGGTCGCGCAGCGAGCATGCGCTGGCGCTCGGCGCCCAGATTCCGGCGACCGGCGCGTCATCCGCCGCGACATCGCGTGCGCGAAGATCGACCGGTGTCGGCGCGGGTTGAATGACCTCCACTTCGGACGCGAGCGCCGGAGTCGCCGGCTGTGCGGTCGCGGCATCGGAAACGGGCAGGCTCGCCAGCGGCGTCATCGGCGCCAACCCGACCAGCGTTACGAGGCTAGGCTGCGCGTCGAATCCCGACGGCGCGATCGCGGCGTGAACCTCGGCTTCGTCCACTGCGTGGTCCGAGGCGCGGCCCACCGCCGCCGCTGCGACGGTCTGGTTGGCGACAGAGATGGCGTGGATCGGCTGTCCCTGCGTGAGCCGCGCGAACGGTCCGACGTTGAGAACGACCGCATAGCAGATCAGGAGAGCCGGAAGAACGGAGAGGCGGTGCAGACGAACGCGCGTAGACTGCCACAATAGACGACTCCGTTCCGAATTCATCACCCCGTCTCCCCTTACCATGAATGGATCAATTGCCCCCGCGGCAGTCAGATGAATTCCCGCGCGATGACGGACCGCACGAATCAACTCTTAAGATTTCATCATCGCGAAACGGCGGAAGCGGGGCGGAGCGTCGTCCCTTTTGTGTCGCGACAGAATTGAGTCACGCGTTCCGATTCGAAACAGCGGTAACAGCAAACGGATAAAGAGGTAACACCCAACGGTGCGCGCTCGCGACAAGCATACGCAAGTCGAGCGTGCCCGACTTGCGTATGTTGAATTGCCGACCTTCGACGAAGAGCGTTCGCGCCACGCTGTGCATCGACGCGCTTGCTGCTGCAGTCCAGAACTGCGCTCCAGAACTGCACGTCAGAACTGCACGTCAGAACTGCACGTCAGAACTGCACGTCAAAACTGGACCTGCCCTCGGCAGGTCGAGAGGCCGAGCTTGAGCGCGCCTTGCTCGCGCACCAGAAGGTGATCGCATTGCGCGGTTCGCTTGACTTGCAGCGTCGCCGGCTGCGCTCCGCTCGGCTGCGGTCCGCTCTGCGCTGCCTGGCCGACGGTGTCCTGCTGTTGCGCGGCGGCGCGCGCAGCTTGCGGCGCCACCGTCGCGCTGTCGCTCCACGTCGCCTCAACGGTCGCGGCATCGGCACCATGCGGAACGACCTTGGTCACATTGATATGCAGCTCGTAGTCCTCGATCGATCGCAGCATGGCGCCGCCCATCAGGCCCTGCACCCGCTCGATGTCGGCTTTGTCGAGATCGGCCGCGCTCCACACCTTAGGCTGGTTGTCATGCAGCGTCTCGACGAGCACCCGGAAGTGCGCGTCGCTCGCCAGGTGGCTCGCGGTCCATTGACGGATCGCCGCGACATCGCCGCTCTGGACGAACTTGGTCGCATCCTGCTGAACCTGGGCAAAGAACTGTTTCGCCTCGTCGGCGGAGAGCTCGCGCTGTTGCGCCTGTGCGGGCCCGCAACAGGCGATCGCGGCCACAATACCGGTGATCGCGAAAACGGAACGTCGCATGATGTACTCCTTCTCGCCGCCACGTCGATGGCGGTCGGCGGTTTCGTGCTGCCGGAAAGGTCCGTCGAACGGACCACTGCGCCGAGTGATAGCGGCGCGCCGCCGTGGCCGCCTTGACCGGCGTCAATGTCGGGGTGCGAAACACTCAGCGCCGTAGCCCGGATGGAGCGACCACGCCTTCGCTCGCTTCGCGAGCTACGGCGGGTTCCGCGCAAGTGAGTCCGCCGAAGCGCACAACGCGTAGGCGGAAGCGAAATCCGGGACGCTCGCCCCGCATTCCGCTTCGACCCCTGCGACCTCCGGCGCGGACGTGTTATGCGGCGTGCCGTCCGGCGCTGCGGAAATCCTTGGCTGCCGTCCCCGCAGCCCGGAAGGTCTCCGCAGCCTGCTGCGCCGTCATGGCCACCGTGGTCTCGATGTCGGACAGGCTGCCGCCCGCCGCGGCGGCAATGATCGCACACGCGGCCGCCTTCTCGTCCGGGAATTCGCCGATGGCGAGCCAGTCATGGCGGCCGAACGTCAGGTACCATCCCATGAGCCGGCCGCCGGTGTTCCTGAACAGCGTGGCGACGGCGTCCTCGCGATTTTCGGGCTTGGCCAACATGCCTTTGACCGCCTCTGGCGTGAAGCGACCGCGCGAGATGTAGATCGGCATGAGTTTCCTCCGGAAATAAGCGCTGCCCACCTCCGTACGGACGCGGCGAGGATAACGCCGCGACATCTTTGGTGGCAAGCGCGTGCGCGACGCGAACCGCTCGGACGAGAAGCGCGGCATGCTGGTGCTGAGCGCCGCGCTCGGCGACGCGCTGGCGCAGAGCGCCGCCATGGCGATCAGTCCGACGATCACGCCGCTCGACGCGGCCGACCTCGCGACCAATGCGGCGGAGAATTTCTCCGCCGACCGGCCGTGGCAGAATTACCTGCAGCGGCTGCCGGCCGGGCGGTGATGGCGGGGCATTTCCCCGTCATCGCCCGCGAAAGCGGGCGATCCAGTAAACCGCAGCAGACGGTGGGAGCACCATCGTAGTCCCACTGTCGGAATGTGAGTACTGGATTGCCCGCTTGCGCGGGCAATGACGCCGTAGCGATTAGGCCCTTGGGGCAACGGCGCAACGCTTCATCGTAATTTCGCGCGCGACGCGCTTATCCACCGCTTGTCCACAGGGCGGCGATTGACAGCCATTTACTTCCGGACATCGCGATTCAAAACTCTGGGGACAGCACGAGGGACTGCTCTTGCCAACCACTCAGGACTATCACGTCTTCTATCCGGAGACGGTCCAGGCGATGGGCCTTGCCTTCGACGATGCCTGCCGGACACTTGGGCTGGTCCAGAAGTCCGACCGGGCCACCACGTTCGTCGCCACGCGGATCATCGAAATGGCCGGATGTGGCGAGCACGACCCTGCCCAGCTGGCGCAGGCGGTGTTGAAGACGTTTGAGGGCTAGGCCCTTTTGGGCCCCCGGGTTCCACGCGGCCGGGCGGGGCCACCCCGCCCGGTTCCCGGCGGCTGTTCCCCGGATGGAACCATTTGCCCCGGCGGGCGTTACCCCTCGGCCATGCACAGATCCAACTCAGCTGCCACACCCAAACCCGTCTCCCCCGCCGCTCGCGCCAAAGAACGCCTCAAGCACCGTCAGCAACAGGCCGCGGACGCCCCCATTGCGATGGCGGAGTACCGTGCGGCCGAGCAGGCTTTGCTCGATCGGACGCGCGAGCTCCGAAAGCTCCGTCTCGCCCGTGAGGCCGAGCTCGAGGCCAAACGGACCCAGAGTTCCGGCGGCGCCTAGCTCGCGGCCCGGCGGTTGACGCCCTTGCGCAACGCGACGGTCGACAGCTTCTTGTCGGCCGCCTTCTCCTCGTTGAGATTCGTCGTGAGCAGGCGGACGACGTCGTCGCGGCCCAGTTCTTCCGCCCAGGCGATCAGGGTGCCGTAGCGCGCCATCTCGTAGTGCTCGACCGCCTGCGCCGAGCCCACGATGGCGGCGTCGAGCACCGCCTTGTCCTCGGTTTCGCCCGCGACCTCCTCGGCCTCGTCGATCAGCCCGTCGATCGCCGGACATTTCACCGCCTTAGGCGGCTCGCCCAGAATCTTGAACACCTGCTCGAGGCGGCCGATCTGCTTCTTCGTGTCTTCCAGGTGGTCGCGCAGTCCCTTGCTCAGGTCGCGATTGGTGGCGCGCTCCGCCATCTCGGGCAGCGCCTTGGCGATCTGGTGCTCCGCATAATAGATGTCCTTGAGCCCATGCAGGAGCAGATCGTCCATCGTCTTGATGTCTTTGCTGAACAGACCCATCGTCTCACCTGTGCGTGATCACCGCGGGGGCAGCCGGTCGGTCGGCCAGGCGCCGCTGCGCCGCGATGCCGACGGCCGCCGCGACCGCGACGCTTGCGATGCCGAGCAGGACCCCGTCCCGGTTCTGCTGGACTGCGTTCGCCATCTGCGGGGCGCGCTGACGCAGCGCCGTAGCCCTCGCCGAAAGGTTGTCCGCAACCGCACGGCCGGTTTCTCGCGCCTGCGCCCGCCAATCCTCGACCTGGGTCTGCGCCTGATCGCGCCAGTCCTCGGCCTGCGCCTGGGCGTGCGCCTGCCAAGCCTGAGCGCTGTCCGATCCGCGCGCAGCCGTCTCCCGCACGGTGTCCGCCGCCGCGCGGGCGGTTTCGGCCGCGCTCGCGCGCAACTGATCCGCCATCTGGGCGCCGCGCGCTGCGGTCTCCTTCACGGTGTCGGCGGCCTGGCGTGCGGCATCGCGTACCGCTTCGGCGCGATCCTGCACCGCGCCCCTGACGTTCTCCGCCCAGTCGGTGGCGTCGTCCATCGCGGCGCGGGCGCGCGCCTCGGCACGATCGTACGCGCCCGGCACCGGCTCGGTGCGCAGCAGACTCCACAGGCCGCCGCCGATCAGCATGGTCGCGATCGGGGGTCGGCGCGCCAGGCGCCAGGCCAGGCCGGCGGCGATCGCCGCCGTCGCAACCGGATTGGCGGCCAGGCGATCCTTGAGATTGGTGAGGAAACGATCGCGGTAGTCGTCCATCGAGCGGCGGGTGC